>Ga0209272_10000094_pt1 | contig 118830 bp, 110 predicted proteins | sample tdDd002_FD_187125 | JGI IMG/M metagenome (GOLD analysis project Ga0209272, IMG submission 187125) | Marine sediment microbial communities from the Atlantic coast under amendment with organic carbon and nitrate - tdDd00.2 (SPAdes)... | ecosystem: Environmental > Aquatic > Marine > Coastal >...
GAATACATCGAGTACTACAATACCAAACGTATAAAAGTGAAACTAAAAGGCCTGACTCCGATAGAATATCGAACTCAGGCCTTGAAAGCCGCTTAACAGAAATGTCCAACTTTACGGGGTCACTTCAGCTTAACAGGTGGCTTTATCAAACCCTACACCATCGCCTTCATGACGGTGGTGACTACTTTTCCTATCACCAGTTAAAGGGACAGACACTTCAAACATAGCCAATATGTGGCGAACCTAGAAACCTGTGCGGAGAGTGCAAGTAGATTAAAGCGTTACAAACTTGGTTGGGGGCTCAACTAATCCACTGACGGTTTTTCATCTTTCTTTTTCTAGCCCGGTAAATCCCATCCAACATGGCCGCAAAGCCCTCCTAATTGAGTTCGGAATCTTTTAAATGCAGTTTCGTTAGATAGAAGTTTGGCATCGGTATACGCTTTAGTACAGTATGCTCGTATTTCTCTTGCATCATCTGATTTGTTACGAATATCAGCTCCAATTGTAAATGCGATAATTAGCGAAATGGAAAGTGAAGACGCACCGAAGGAAGCTATTAAACCTTTGCTTTTATCTATCCCAAATAGGTAGATTGATAAGCCACCTAATAACCCTAGGAAAGCAGGAATGATAGAACCAACGGCTCCTACTCGGCTCATCCCTCCGGCTATACCAGCGCATGCGCCAATGATCGCAAGGCCTGCAAGGATAATTGATATTTCTTTGATTGAGCTGCGCTGTAAATACTTGCAAATCAAAAAAGGGATTATAAACCCAATTACGGACGCGATTAGAAAGCTCGCAGAAATTTGTGCTATGTGCTTAAAATTAAAGTCAAAAATATAATTAAAATCCACTTCACTCAATCCTTATTCATCATACTGTGCGAGCTGAACTGGTGTCGAAAACCGCTATCTGTAGCTACAGGTTTAAAGTCATACTTGATCGGAACTTGGATTTTAGTTGTTTGGCTGAACCGTGTAATATCCATTGTGCTAGTTGTGTATAGCCAATAGATCTCTTCTATGTTCGGTTGATGACCAGTAATCAGTGTGAAGTTCTCTAAGAATGTCGGTGTTGGTGGGTTAGGATCATTTGGGCTAGGTGCCCCAGGACAGATGCATAGATATGGTCCTGCGGGACAGGTACACGCGATAGATACATTTATATTGAACATAAATAAAAGCATACCAAGAATTGTGGCTTTCATCTTACACCTCACTCATTATGAATTAGCGATAAACGTTGTCGTGTTTATCGTAGGTGAAACCCTTCGTTAGCTCGCCTTTTCTACCGTTTAAAACATTGTCAAAGAATAATTTAACGCGGTCATCACTTTGATGATCATATGGGCCGTCTTGATTTTTGTAGAATACTCCATGAGTCTTACCGACTTTTGGAATGTCCGTGAAGTCGAAATATATAGCATTTGAAGAATTGAGATTTCTCGCTGTTCTTCCTAGTCTATCTTTCTGAAAGTTGGCATCGGACCATTTAAGTACCCAGTCATTTTCATTAATTGTTACGTAGACTCTCTTACCAGTTTCAATTAGATTCACCCAATTTCTATGGCATTCGTTATCAACATCTGCTTGACATAAAACAATGTTGTCAAACATACGGGTTTCTCTGTCATAGATTGAATTCATGATATAGTTTTGGAAAAGGTAGTTCCCTTGACTATAAGTCATAAGGGTAAACTTTGTATTACACGCCTTAAGGTCTTCCTTAACAAAAGGCCCCTGAAGATACGTACTAATTTTCTCAAGTGTAGCATCTAATGCTCCGATAGATGCCTGAGCATTTCGCTTAGCATGTCTATATTCTTTAGTTTTAAAGCCACCTGGGTTCGACGGCCATGAAAATACGACTACTTCCACATCATATATTCTTTCAATCTCATATGCTTTGTTGAGATTTTTTAAGAAACTTTGGTTAAATCCATGTACAAAGAAAACGCAGTTTCGATTGGTATTGCGTAACTTATTTCTTAAATCGTTGAACACCTTTTTTGAAGGCAAGTTACCTTCCGTCACAACCTCTGGCTCTTCAAGCAATTCAACTTCCCACTGGTTATCTGTTTTCGTAGCTAACGCTAATCTGACTTCGTTAGGTCCATTGGCATTTACCTTATCCCCGAAGAGTTTGTGATCACCAATCCCATTGTTCAAATTCGATTCATTTATATCTCTGTTTGTTACAATAATCATGCCCCGCCCCAGAAAATTAACATTCAGTTAACAACATTTGATACTAAACACTAATAGCAATGACAAATGTATATCGTCCTAATTGTTAGACTAGTCACATGTGTAAGCCAAATTTCAACTCAAAGAACTAATGCTTAAGGTGCACAAATAAACTAATTATTTAGGAGGTTGCAATCTATTGAGACGCACGCTCTGTCCTCACAAACTCCCTCAACTACTATGGTGCATCAATCACTGGTAGAAGATCATTCTTATTTGCTAATCAATCGATCTTGTTGAAATCGAGTGAAGTAATTCTCTTACGAAATTTTGTGATGGGTAATTTAGACCATCTCTAAGCTCTTATATCCCTTCACTGAAATCAGCCCCTGCCTAACAAAGTCATTCAGCTCCTGCATCATATCAATCAACGGTAACAGCTCATTCTTGTGGAGTAGCCAATCAGTTTTGCTCAGATCAGTGAGGTAATACTCTCGCGGCGGATGCTCATTATCTCGATCGGTACACGATGAAGGTCAAGTACATCGGTCATGGTCTGGTTCTTCACATCCTTGAACGAACTCTTAGTACCTGTCCTTTGTATGCACTCAATCAACAAAATGCGACTGATAGAACTTCGGCGTGACCGCGATCTTCTTCTTAAACTGGCGTTGGAAATGTGCTTGATCGGAGAAACCAAGTTCTAAGGCAACATCTGCGATCTCCTGACCGGATTTAAGCATCACCTTAGCGCGTTTGATCTTCTCATCCATTAGATAAGCATGAGGCGGTAATCCGTAGTGATGCTTGAACGCCCTTAACAACTGGTAACGGCTCATCTGTGCTTCTTGCGCCAGTTGATCTAACTGGTGGGCGTAAGAGACATCATCAAGCAACTTTTCTTGAACGCGTTTTAGTTGTGATGAGGGCACCTGTTTGCTGTTGGTTAAGACCTCACTGAATGCACTTTCAATGAAGTCATACAGGCGTGACTCAACCTGAAGCTGACTCGCCTCCTGTTGCAGCGCATTAAACAGAGCTAAGTAGTGTTGTTTGATCTGCGGGTCGCGCTCTAGTGGATGACGAAAAGGGGCATAATCATCGCAATAACCGCTATGGTGCTGGCTAAGGATCTCTTGTTGAATCTGCCCCATCTGTTTGGTGTCGACAAACAACATACTGTAGGACCAGGTGCCCGCTTCCGGGTTGCACGAGTGCACATCGGCCGGATTGATGGTCACGATGTCACCTTTGCCGATATGGTGGGTTGCCTGATGATTACGATAGTCGGCGCGCCCTTGCTGGATGATACCGAATGAAAACTCATCATGAGAATGCGCTTCATAACAGGCGGTACTTTGATTGGCGATACGCAGCTCAACCCACGGCAACACCGTACTCTGTTTGAAGTTTGCACTTTTATCTATCTTCATGCGCAGCTCCTTTGCGCCCCTAATACCAAATCATGCTAACAGATGCGCCAAGAATAATCGCCATAGTACGATTAAAAACTCGTTGCCTGTTCGGCTGCGATAAGTAGTGAGCAAAAGCTCTGCCCGTTATCGCCCATAACCCGACACCAAGCAAACAGCAGACTAAAGAAACGCTGGTAAATGTCCACAGCCACTGCTGCTGATTAACCTGCCCGACAACATACAAACTAACGCCGGACATGGCTACCAGCCAGGCTTTAGGGTTGAGCAGTTGAGTCAGAGCTCCTATCCACCAGCCAGACCCATTCGCCTCGGCCGAACTCAAATCGCTCACTGGCGCTGTAAATATCTGATAAGCGAGATACAACAAGAATAGACTACCAGCCCAACGCAGTGCTCCTTCCAACACTGGCATCACCTCAACCAGTTGATGCATTACGCTACCAGATAAAAACACCACCAGCGCGTAGGCCAGCGATGCGCCAAGTACCAGCTTGAAGGCTTCCCTGCTGCCTCGCTGAACGGCAGTCGTTGTCGCTAATAGATTGACGGGGCCGGGTGTGGCTGCGCCTACAAAGGCAAATGTGAGCATTGCTATCAATACATTATTCATGATGTTCTCCTCAATTACCCACTCAAGGTAACCAATCACACCAGCGAGTTATTGAACGATATTGCACGCCTTAAACCAAAAGACCGACTTGGGTGGGCACACTACAAACCAGCGTGGAAGTGGTTTGGAAACCAGTCAGTCTCAATGAAAGTCCCTTAACGGGACAGGCACCATAAGAATCCCTAAACCACTGAAAATAAGTCGTAGTTATCTGGTACCAAGTTGATAGTCACATTGGTCGCTATAAAAACTCTCACCTATTATTGTCTCAATTGCCTTAACCTGTTCAATCGAGATATCAAATCCACCAGCACCAGCTAAAAGAAACCGGAGATCATCGTCACTTAAACCTAGTACTCTTGAGACCTGATCAACATATGAACTTTGCACTTCGATTTCCGATACCAAAAGTTCACTTTTCTTGTCAAACGTTTCAACTACTACTTTCATTACTTTTCCACCTTTCGTGAAGGTTCTGCCTCATAAGATCAATTTAGCCAATACAAAATCGGCAACTCACCAGTCAAAGTCTCTCTCAGCCCTCTAGCCTCCAGATTACTTTCTTTGATAATGCACCCTCTCCACGTCATCAGTTCCGACTCTATACACTATCTGTGTAGAGAACCCTCGCTCATCAGTATACTCATCCATCGCTCCAACTATTCCAAGAACAGGAATGTTTTGCTCAGGACGTTCATTTGATGGAAGACCAAGAACATTCCTAACCTGAATACGTTTAGTTAATAAATTAAGCGCCCCCTCATAAAAAGCAGGCTTAGTCACGACAATAGTGGTTAACTCTGAAGTTTGACGATCAAACCTGAGCTCTACGCCAGAAGAGTCAACACATATATAGAAGGCATCACTTTTAGAGTTAAGCACTTCAGGCACATTGCCTCCAATCAGAGACAAGAAGGCTGCCTGCTTTAGTAAATCATTGTACTTTTTTCCCAGAAAATCTCTGTAAGTCATCATTTAATACCAACCATTTTTTATTTTAATTTCATGCAGTTGAACTCTAGCATTCTCTAGCTCTTGCTCTGTGTAACCTTCGTTTTTCAAACACCCTTTAATCGCATCAAAATTCGAGTTAACTGCCACCTCTAAATCACCAGCAACGGTAAAAACAACAATGGGGAGCGTGATTGCTCCCCATTCTTTTTTATCTCAATGCACTGATTTGAAGACATATGCTATCCATTAAAAAGCGAGTTAACTCTTAAAACAAGGCAAGCCCTGCGACAAATGCCATTCTTTAACAGTGCTTTCTGGCGTTCCATCTTCAGAATTCTTTGGGTAATAAATCAGATCAGATCCGTCAGGATGCTCTGTTGTAGCGATAAAGTTTTCTAGTAACTCATCTTGGTATCCATCAGAACCTTCTGCACTGTAACTCCAAAAATTCGATTTCAGTGTAATCTGTTATACTTTTAACCGTCACATCCGTTGGTCTTTGAAACATGGTTGTCCTTTTTCGGTATACCAACGTTTCAACTCAGCAACCATTGCCTCTGGAGTATCTTCAATACCAATCATTTCCGGGTGGGTTAACAATGCCGATCCCTCAGGATGATCAGTAGTGTCAAGAAAACTAACCAACCTTTCAACGTCTTGATCACTTGCAGTGCCAGTATGAATATCCCGTATGAGTTTCAGAAACTCGCTCTCAGTATCATTTAGTAAGCAATTTTTCACTTATTGTCTCCATTTCGATGAGTCTCGCCTTTATGGTCTATCTAATACTGTTACTGTCTACCCAATTTAGTCTTAAAGAGATACACACCTTAAAGCTGTCATTTACCCAAAAAATAACCCATAAACTCTTCGTTCCAGCTGTAAAATTCAATGTCATTTTTTATTGGGCAAAATTCCGTTTTACAAGTCCCTTTATACTCTGAAAAATCAAAGTACGCTTGCGCAACTCCATTCATTAATAAAGCAACCTTAGTCGCATCCTCTCCCCAAATTACGGTTATTTTTACATTTCTCTCCGCTAGAGAGTCGCTATCATAGATACCGAACGCGGTAATAATAGGGTTACCATTTTTCTCGTGATCCATTGGATAGAAATACCCCGTAAAACCGTCATCTTCAAATACAACCTCATAACGTCCAATTGGACTCTCACTGTTTAACTGAAATTGTTTGCCAATATCTACAGACTCAGATTTATATCCACTTACCATTAATTGACTCATTATTTATCGCCTTCTACACTTAACCTTTAAAACACTGTATTCCTTTATTTTCATACCAGCGTTTTAGTTCTTGAATAACTGCTTCTGATGAATCTTCTATTCCTAGCATGGTTGGGGGCGTGATTAAGTCACTTCCACTTGGGTGCTCTATTTTTTCGTTAAAAAAGTCAACTAGTTCATCTAATTCCTTTTCTCCGAAATCAATACCTTCTGATTTAACTAGAAGACCTAAAAGTTCTGATTCCGTGTATTCTTGTAAACTATTTTTCATTTGAATGAATCCTTAGACTGCTTTTGACAGCAGTCCCTTAATGGGACAGGCATCATAAGAATTGGGAAAAAACAACAATGGTGAGCAATCGCGCTCCCCATTCTTTTTTGTCTCAATGCTCTGGTTTGAAGATATATGTTATCTGTTAAAAAGCGACTTAACTCTTAAAGACAAGCAATCCAAAATGTCCAATTCATATGTCAAACATAAGCCTTATCTAATCAATGACTTCGCATATTGATATATCACTTTCAATCTTTTGAAATGTATAGCCTACACAGGCTTCTATTTCAGATAATTGAGCAGGAGATACATCTGCACAATTACCCTCTAAAGCAAACCCAAAAATCCTCAATACATCATCACCGGATAAACCTTTCAGCTCGATGTCCATTACAAGTTCTTCAGTGTCTTTGCTGTAGAAATTCAATTCATACATAACTATTTCTCAGTCCCTTAACGGGACAGGCACCATAAGATTCGGGGATTCTTAGCAACCATTAATTTCATCACGTAGCTATTTGCGTCAAATTGAAATTCCATCCCGCTCTCAAAAGCTCGAATGTAAAACTCATCAGTATAACCGTCCATCGTCGATGGCACATTACCTGTTATTAACGCTGTAAACTTAGGGTTATTCACAAGGTCTTGATAAGTACAGCCTATAAAATCATGATAATTTTTAAAATCAACCACCAGCACTACTCACAAACAGAAATCCTGATGTCGACGATCTGATCTGGATTAGTATGCGCTAGACTAAACGTTAGTTTGTATTGTTCTAGTAAATCATACTGAATCCAACCGTTTTTAACTAAGCCTGGTAGTTTTCTTGAGCCTACCGATTTCACAGGCTCACCTAATACCGATTTTATCGAAGCTAAATCCATTTTTTCCGTCAGTGGTATATCTTCCGTTGAAAGTATACTCACTAGTTTTTCATCAAGAGGACACTCCACGATGAAAAATTTAAGGCGTTTATCTTTATCAAAGATCATATTGATCTTATCGTCATAACACACAAGGTCAAATCGTTCATCTAATGTCGGATCAAACTGAAGAGTATTACCTCCGACCAGAGATGCAAAAGAACTATCTTTTATCAGATCATTGTATCGGCTGTTGAACCATTTAATTACTTTAGTCATAAATTCCGGACTCTTCATTTAGTTTATGTAGTTCATTGAAAGAGTGTTCAATTTCGTTGTCACTATACCCATGTTCTTTAAGACACAGAGTAATTGCTTCCATATCTTTTTGAGCTGCTTTTCTCAAATTTTGTGAGTCAACTGTACTTTGCTCAGGCTGATTCCTACCACCATAAGTTCTAGAGCACTCTTTATGAACCTCATGGGGAATCGCTATTCCATTAGTAGCTTTTTTCAACTCCGCTAATTCTTTTGCTGTTAAAGGTTGTCCATCACTAGTAGCCCATTTTTCAATTGCTTTAAATGATGGAATATGATCTATATCCATTCCATCCTTTTTGCTTCTTGGCGCTAAGTCGCCATAAGTGCCTACTTCCAGTGGTTTTATCTTAGTAATTCCAGCACTACGCTTATTAAATACTAAGTACAAGGGGGACACGCCAGCATCCGCAGGAAAGGTCACAACATACTCAGCGAGCTCTTCCTCAGGATAGAGAACCGTGCCGATCTCTTGTTCATGCTCTTCAATCGGGCGTACCCAGATATTGTGAACATCGAGTTGATCATTTTCAGGCAATACCGTATCGGGTGTCAGTACATCCGTTGAACCATCAGGAGTCCATGTAATGGTTATCCCGTTTTCTATCTGCGCAACAAAGTGTTGCCCTTGCTGTACCGCTACGCGCTTCGCAACGCGGTCACCATAGGCACTACCCTCACCCGTTTTGATACCCACAACTTGCTGTTTACCATTTTCGTCCGTGTACATATTGAAGCGTACACGCATCGTCGTAGTGTCATCACTAGCGAAGTCTGAATTCCCCTCTAAAGTTCCATCACCAAGCTGAGAAGGCCATAAGGCCGCTGCGAGAAAGCCGCCAGTTCGAGCAAAGCCCGTGAGCGCTTCTCCTGATATTGACCACGCGCCCATTGTATTGGTCGTGCTGGTACTTAGTATACCTAGGTTCGTCGTCGCTGTATGGGCTGGAATCGCGAGCAGTGCCGCCTTACCATAATCGGTTGCTTTAGACGCGGTTGTGATGGTAGTTAAGTTGGTAACAGATAAATCTTTTTCAAACAAGCGCTCACTGTTTATCGCCTTGAACTGAGTTCCCGATATGAAAGCATCCGAGTGTGCATAATGAGTATTCGCTAAGCAACTGTAAGTGCCAGGAGTACGCGGAGGTAAGGAGGTTTCTTTTTCCGCAGAACTCTGAGCTTGCTCGACAGCCTTAACGATAAGTGTGTCCCCGACTTTCAACGACATTGGGTCCGCATCATACTGTGGATTCAAATCAAGAAGCTGTTTGGCTGACAACCCATATTGCTCAGCTATCGCTCTCCATGACTCACGTTGATGGGTACTTGAGTCTGTAGCAACGATATGCGTCTCTGGTTGGCTCTCTGTTTTCGCCGTTTCAATAGGTTGAGTCGGTTGCCTTTCAGCAATAGGCTGCTTAGGTGCGGCAAGCAGTTCGTTGATATCCAGCTTGATGCCATGCTCAGCTAACCATTCATCATTGAGGTTATCCAGTTCATCTTGGGTGATTTGCTTCTCTAAGTACACCAGATGTTGGTTTTCGACCTCTTTCCCTGCGAGCTTCCAGTAAACCAGAATGGCACTTTGATAACGATTGTAGCCCTGCTCATCGTTTAGTCGTTCATGAATAGAAGATGTGGCATAGAACGACCATTTACCATCACCGAGCAACTTGTACTCTTGAACTAAACGGTCGTTGTAGAAATGGTAGTAGTAACCTTCGGTAGGCAGTCCTAAACGCTCCCCAAGTTGCACTGACGGTACGACAGGAATAAACGCCTCTCGAACTGCACCTGAACCTATCGGCTTGAGCGTCACACTATAAGGCACGCTTATGCCCATTAAGCAATCTGCCACTTTAGCAGTGAGCTTTTTCGGCTCGTCAAAGGCGGTGTAAGCGGTATACTTTGTTCCATGTTCAGTGGCCTTGGTCTGCCAGCGCCCTATCACATCTTCTTCTTCCGTCTTCGCCAATTCAAACGAACAACCGACTCTTTGCCTAAACGTCTCACTGGAACAAGCCACTTCAAAACAATATTCGTATTTCAGTTTCGGCGGTGCATCAGAGGTATCAGGCTTCACAGGCTCTGGGACATAGGTTTCTTCGATGTTGGGGACATAACCAGCAGAACTCAGACTTGGCACGGCACTTTCGACTCCGCCACCAGACATCTTCGCTCTTGCGAGGTACGCTTTTTGCGCTTGTGGTGATAGCATCTCTTGCCCTTCATCAGACAAGCTCCATGATTCACTGATTCCGTCATGGAGCATCACTGGCTTAGATGGGCTATCCGTTAACAATGCCAAGTCACCATTTCTGAGCTTGTCCATGAAGCGAGAAAAACTCACCCCATGAGGGAGTGCAGAGCTCACGGTCTTTTCCGTTAAGCTTTCAATATCACCTTCGACTTGCCCGAACTCATATGTCATCAGTTCAGTTAAACGTACTACCCTGTACCCCATAACGAAACCCATCCGCCATTTCAATGACATCTATTCTATCTATTTTTTTCCGTTCGAAAGACCGACAATCGGACCCGATGATTAGAGATTTGTTAAAGTGTGCTTCTCACTCATGGAACGACCATATTTAGTGACAATAGATTCAGTTAAGAGCACGGGACTGCTGGAAGCCCACAACCGTGTTTCAAACGAACTGCAGTACCAGTATTACCCACTGTTTTACGTCAAGGGTCCTGCATTTTGGCAAGCCATTGATCAGAGCCTAACGGAAAAAGGGGAGAGTTTAGATACCCGACTACCAACTCTGACTTACAACCAAGATGGTAGCCTTTCTGACACTTCAATCGCCGACCTGACCAAAGTGATTGGCAAGAATAAGTGGCAAGAGCTGGTGAAGCTATACCTATAGGTGGGTAAGCGGTAGATACCCGATAAAGATCAGTGAAGACATTCACGGTAATTATGAGTCCAGATCACCTATACTCAATAGGGCAAAGCGAATCACCTCATTGCTGAATAAATGCCTTCACAATCAAACAAGGGATATGCGTCATGGCAGACATAGATACCACTCAATTGATCGTTCCGGATTCTGTACTCAAGAGCTGGCAAGAAATTGTTGATTTGGTTGCCAAAATGACACAGTGCCCCGCTTCGCTAGTCATGCGTATTCACGAAAATGACATTGAGGTGTTTTCTAGCAGTCGAAGCGAAAACAACCCCTACGCACCAAATGCAAAAGACTCACTTGGGCATGGTCTGTATTGTGAAACCGTGATTCGCGAGCGGCGCATGCTGAACGTCCCCAATGCGCTCAACGATCCTGAATGGGATCATAATCCAGACATTAAGCTGGGTATGATTTGTTACTGCGGACTGCCTGTGTTTTGGCCAGATGATACCCCCTTCGGCACTATCTGCATGCTCGACAGCCAGGAACGCTACTTTGATGAAGATGCAATGTCGCTGCTTGCTCGCTTTCAAACCGCTATCGAAGGTCAACTCGAAACCCTATACCGTAAAGAAGAACTTGCCCAATTCAATCAGGAGTTAGAAAACAAAGTCGCGGAAAGAACCAAGACACTTGCCGATCTCAGCAGCCGTTTACTCAAAGAAATTGAGCAACGTACCGCTGCGGAAAACCACTTGGATTTTCACCTTCACTACGACCCGCTGACGAAACTCCCCAATCGAATCACACTGGCGGACGACCTCGCTAAACAGATGGCTTCTCTAGAAGACGATGAACAAATTACCCTGATTTATTTCAGTTTGAAAAACTTTAAGTTTGTTAACGCAAGCTATGGTTACATGTTCGGTGATCAGATTTTGTCGTCACTGAGTCAACGGATCTGCCACAAACTGCCCAAAAAGTGGAAACTGGCCAGAATTGTTGGCTCTGATTTCGTTCTGGCCGCCCAGCATCTGCGTACTCCCGAACTTCAAGAACAAGCCATAGAACGAATTACCAATGCGTGCACCCAACCTTTTAGCGTCAATGGTATGAGTATCAATTTGCACTGTAACTTAGGTATCGCAGTGGCCCCATTGGATGCAACAGACTCGTTCAGCCTCATTCAGCGAGCCTGCTCCGCAATGAGTGAAGGTAAAAACGAGGGTTTGCAGGTCGCCTACTTTAATTTTGCTGCACAAAAAGCCGCCGAAGAGCGCTTACGACTGGAATCACATCTTTCTAAGGCGCTGAAGAACAACGAACTCGAAGTCCATTTCCAGCCAATCATCTGTCTCAAACAAGGGGGGAAAATCATTGGTGCTGAAGCGCTGTTACGATGGAGCAATCCAACGCTGGGGCAAGTTTCGCCAGACCGTTTTATTCCTCTCGCGGAAAGTAACGGCCAAATAATAGAAATCGGCTACTTCGTTTTGCATCAAGCACTGAAGCAAGCTGCTGAATGGCATCGCACATCCCCGCACTCGTTTAAAGTGGCCATCAACATCTCACCAATCCAATTCCAGGAACAACACTTTGTACAACACTTACAAGACATTATTGATCTCTACCAACTGCCAGCGAAGTGCGTTGAGTTGGAGCTAACAGAAGGTATTCTGCTGCAAGATGAAGAGTATGCGCAAAATGTCCTCGCTCAGTTGCGTCAATTCGGCGTCAGTATTTCTCTTGATGACTTTGGTACCGGGTACTCTTCACTCAGTTATCTGCAAAAGTACGCTTTCGATACGCTAAAAATTGATCGCAGCTTTATCAATCAGTTAGAACACAATCAACACAACCGAGAGCTTACAAGAGCCATCATCGCAATGGCGCACAAACTCAATATGATGGTGATAGCTGAGGGGGTAGAAGAGCGCTATCAAGAAGACTTCATTCGAACCGAAGAATGCAACTACGCTCAAGGCTTTTTGTATGGCAAAGCCGTTCCTGCTGACGAGTTTACGCAACAATTGACAAGTAAACCTTAGTCAGCATCAAACGTTATATGCATTCGCCAACAATAACCACTTGTCACCGAGATCTCTAAGCGGTAACCGGCCATGTCAGCACGTGTTTAACCTGGTAAATCACATTCTATCCGGGTACTCATTCTTAAAAAGGAACACCGGATATGACTTCACGACGTACATAGGATGATTGGTAAGCCGCAATCAACAAAGATGTGTTTGGGAAGCTCTAATATCGGTCTTTAACATGATAAAAGCGAGTAACCAAATGAAATGGTTCTCGCTTTTTTAATCAATTACCACGTTCGATTCGAGATAAAAATTACCCAGCAAACTCTTCAGAATCGGGACGATTGGTAAACTGCACACCATTTAAGAAGTCGCACAGCAGTTGGTCTTCACATTGTTTGTAGTTTTTGTTGTTTGGCTTGCGAAAATACGCACCAATTTCGTATTTACTTAAACTAATACCAACCACTTCTAATACGTCCAACACATCTTCTGCTTTCATGTCTAGTGCAATGCGCAGCTTCATGAGAATCATGTTATTGGTCAACGCGACTTCTGGCTTAGGTTGCTCGCCGTCTTTTTTACCTCGCTTGAGGTTAATAAAGCCATTTAAGAATGCCGCTAACTCTTGATCCTTCATCTTAGCGCAAGATTTGTCGCTTTCATCTTTTAACCAGTTTGCCACTTTATCGTGAGCCACAGTGACTTCGGCCTGCCCGAAAGCTTTCATTATCTGTGAGTTTTTAAGGTTTAACGCGTGTTGGATACGACGTAAAATTTCGTTGTTAGTCACTAGGGGTTCCTAAAAAGAGTTCTAAGGGCGAATAAAAATCCATCAATTACATGCGATTTGTGGGTGTCTTTATTCAATAGCGCAGTTGACGGTGACTCTAACAGAGAACACGTTTCTTCGGTAGGTTAAAAAATGGAAATAAGGCGGCCGATTCGAACTAGTTGGTAAGACCACACTTTCATAGACACTATTCTGATTAGAAGAAGTAGGTCAAACCAACTCACTGTGAATTGTGAGGTTGAACGTTACTGGCAAGGAATGGGGCAAAACTAAGCCCACCAACTCCAGTATCTAACTCAATTTGAATAGACGACCATTCCAACATAATGCAGTTTCCTGCAAGGTAACCAATCACACCGGGTTAACCCAGAGTTTGGCAAAATCGCACCAGCCAATAGAGTTAATCGCAACATTTCTAACTCGAGATGGGACAGTCAGAGTTAGGTTTTCTGACTTAAAAATTACCAGTACATTATTGTCGTCAAGGAAGGCAATCAGTTGATCGAGCATTGCCTCTTGTTGAGTAGCGGAGGCACTGCTACGTATTGATTGCAATGTCTGAAGTAGATAGTCGTGCTGCTCCCAGGTCAGGTTTTTGTTCCAATAAGGATAGAGCTTAAAGAAAGCAAATAAACTGGTCGCTCTGTCTCCTTCTAAGCGGATACCGCCAATCGCTAAATCTTGGTTAGGGGCAGCTTGCCCATAAGTCACCTGGCGTACGGTTGACTTTTTCTTTCCGACCGAGTCGATACTGATTAGCTTATTTGCAAACTGACGATTGTCGTTGTTATTTTCGTAACTAAACGAAACAGGAAATGGCAATTCAAAACACACTTCCTGTTTGCCCTGGAAAAGCCTCAGCAGAGCGTGCTTTGTCGAGTCCGTTTGCAGCTCGCGATGATTTAATTGCACGAAGAAGTAACCAATATTATTGGTTGAGACTTTATAGCTATCCTCGTCACCATCAAGAAAAAAGAAATTCTCAGCGCACCTTTTATCTTGCTCCCACCCTTTATGGATCCAAATTTCAATCTTCTCAACCAATGCACATTGGCCACTGTATTGGTTGTTTCTCACCAGCCTCAACACTCGTTCTGAGCTGATATCGACCATAAATGGGCCGGAGCCTATCGGAAGATAGCTGGTTTCTGGCAGATAAATCGTGTGACGAGGCAAAATTGACGCTTCTGCACGACTGAGCAACAACGGCAAATTAGGATCTTCCGTTGTCAAAGTGATAACGACACAGTACAGCGACACCGCTTCTATTTGGTCGATATGGTCATAGAGTCGTCGCCAATATGTTGATTGCGTCATGGCTCTTAAGCTTTCAACGACATCGGCAGCTGTGACCATAGATTGATCATGAAAAGTGGCTGACGACCTAAGGTGAAAGGTCCATTTGGTCTGAGAGTTATCACTGTCCCAACTGTGGGCAAGATCTCCTTTCAGCCCAGAACCGTCAAACGTAACGAGAGTCTGGAACACCTCATGAATCAGGTGTCGCTCCGTTCGTTCCATTGAGTGGTGAGGGTGAAGCTGACCTATCTTGCGATGAAAGGGGGCGTAGATGGTTTTTTCGTTCTGGCTGGATGTTCGCCCCAAATACTGCTTTAAGCCAGCAGCAATATCACGGCCATTAAAACTGATCAGTTGATGTGCCAGCTCATACTTCTTTTCTTCAATCGCCAAATCTACCTGTTCGTAACAAGCATCAATAGGCTCGCTATGACAATTAAGCTCTCCTTTCTGACCGCGCCCTCTCGCCGGAAGCCAGGTTAACCAACCACTATCAGACATTTGCTTGAGCAGTGTTCGAGCATGCCTTTCGCTGCACTTAAAAGCACTGGCGATCTGTTCAATGGTAACCTTGTTCGCACCGGGCCCCATCTTTTGAAACAGGTCCTCGTAGAGTTCTAGTTTGCGTTTATTCATTTGTTGTCATGGCACCATTGGTCAGATCTTCGCTCTGGCATTCAGGGGGAATTGGTTGCTGTAACGTTGTATTCTGCCAAAACTTGTCAGTATCAAATATCTCGTTCAGCCTTTGAACTCTTTGTTCTGGCGTCATATAGAAGAGCCGAGCCCAAAACCCCTCAGTTTTCTCATATTTATAAGTGGATTGAATATAGTTTGCAATGTAGTCATAGATAGTCATCGTGTTTACCTGTTTGGCTTCGAGTACCAACAGGCTAAATGACTGAGAAAAAAGAAAACCGGAACAGATTTCTCAACTGTTCCGGTTTTTATCCGTTCAACTTTATCGCTATGCCAAAAGTATTTCCGCGCCTGACTGAGCTGATATTGGCAACGGCGTCTCCTTCACATTACGCAAGCTTAAAGCGATTAATCATATTCATCAGATTTTCAGACACGTGCCTTAGCTCTTTACCAGAACTCGCCATTTGCGCAGACTCGCTAGAGACCGAAACCGCCATATCACTCAAGCTAACCACATTGCGGTTAATATCGTTAACCGTTGCGGTTTGTTCTTCGGCGGCCGTAGCAATATGTTGTGCCATTTCCTCAATGGTATGAACCTCTTGGTTGATCTTATCCAATGTTTGGCCTGCCTGAGTGGAGAGCGCCGAAGCTTTATTCGCTTTGTCCGTCCCCTGATTCATTATTACGACAACATTTTCAGCGCCCGCCTGGAGTTTCTCGATAATGTTCTGAATCTCTAGAGTCGATTCCTGAGTACGTTGTGACAAGGTTCTGACCTCATCGGCAACTACAGCGAAACCGCGACCTTGCTCTCCGGCTCGTGCTGCCTCAATCGCAGCATTGAGGGCTAACAGGTTGGTTTGCTCAGCGACACCGCGAATCACTTCAAGAACAGTATCAACATTTCGTGCATCGGTTGCCAGCTTCTGTACCACTTGCGCGGCGGAAGCAATTTGCTCCGCAAGTTCATTGGCTTCAGTGACATTATTCTGAATGATGGTATGACTGTTTTGAGTCTCCTTCGCCGCGAATCGACTTGCTTCGTTAGCTTCAGATGTTCTGCCTGCCACCTCTTCTACTGTGGCGAGCATTTCCGTCATTGCAGTCGCAAGCATATCGACATCATTTTGCTGTTGATTAAGGCTGTCATCAATGTGATGTACGGAGTTAGACAACTGAGTGGCAGATTTCGACACCTGTGTTCCGGCATCGCTAATATTGAGCATAATCGACTGAATTGAAGCAACAAACTGGTTGAAGTAACGTGCTAAGTGAATGAGCTCTTTACTGCCTTCTTCCGGTAAACGCTGTGTCAGATTGCCTTCACCTTGAGAAAGGGTTTTCATGGCACGCAGAGTACGTTTTAATGGTGAAGTTATGGTTTTAATGAAGTAGCCCACCACAAGTGATAACACGGCTAAAATAGTGATTGCATAACTCAATGACGTCACTTCTGCACGGTGAGTGACGGCCTGCAAAGCGACCATGTTCACCCCAGAGCCGACCATCCATCCCCAAGGCTCAATCATCACCGCGTAGCTGGTTTTTGGCGCAAGAGTTTCGCTGTCCGGATTCTTCCAATAGTAATCAACAAACCCTCCACCATTTTGCGCCGTTTGATACAGCTCTTTGACGAAATAGGCACCCTTACTATCCTGTAAGTTCATGATGTTCTTACCTAACAACGACAACACACCTGTCGCAAGCTGATAACCTTCGCGATCACCGACAAAAATGTAGTTGCCATCATCAAATCGCATTGCAGAGATGGTTTCTAATGCTCGGGCCTGCGCCTCTTCTTTGCTTAAGGCACCGCTTTCACTCTGTTGTTGGTAATGTTTGATAACACTGACTGCGCTCTGAACCAGAGTTTCAACTCCTCGCTGGTAATTTTCGCGCATATGTTGACGAGAGGTATCGATATTAATAAAAGTATTAGCAAATAGACCTATCGCAAATAATCCAAGTATCGACCATGCCCTGGCCGCAATTGAGACATTCTGAAGTTTCCTAATTAACATACTGATATTCCCTAACCAATTAAATTTATTATTAACCCTACAGAAAAACCATTACTATTAGATGGTTATAAACTGGTCGGATTTACTTTATAAATATAACGGTAGCAGTAAAATTAACGGTTTGTGCAAATGGAATATGAATTTCTCAAGACTTGGAAAGTAATAATATAAGCCTCAATTTAACTGACTGAAAATATAATTATTTAAAGTAAAAGGGCGAGTCTGGTAATTTGAAAAGTTTTGTATGACTAAGCAGTAAGGTGAAACTGTAACAATGTTAATCTTGCTACATAGCCTAAGTTCGACAACCCATTCGGAAAAATAAAAAAAGCCACACTCGAAAGTGTGGCAAGACAAAAAGAACTGGCAATGGATAGTTCGTTTTGTTACTCAGCGGTCTAAAACAGACCGCAAAGGATGAGTTAGTAGGTTTCAAACACTCCGCTGTTGTAGTCACGGATGGTTTGCTCAATTTCAGCCATGCTGTTCATGACAAAAGGACCGTAATGGACAACGGGTTCATTAATCGGTTGACCAGAGAAGATAAGTACCCCACCCGACTCGCCACTGGTTAGTGTTACCTTGTCGCCTTTACTCAGCAATGCAAGTTCACCTTGCTTGATTGCTTGTCCATCAATAGCTACTGAGCCCTGGTAGCTAAGAACCATCATGTTAAAGTGTTCTGGTACCTCAATGGTAAGCTGCTGTCCTTGTTCAAAACGCCAGTCAGAGACACTCAGTTCAACGCCTGTCCTGTCTAGCGGACCATGTAACGCCTCACCATTCGCAATCAGGTTGCCGGCCAACACTCTTAACAGGCCTAGCTCTTCTCGGCTATGCTCAGTAATGGTTTCCGGTTGGAAATCAAAATACTCAGCTGGTTTCATTTTGTCGCGTGAAGGCTGGTTAATCCAAATCTGAAAACCGTGCAGATCGCCCTCTTCCATAATCGGCATTTCGCTGTGGATCACGCCACGACCCGCTGCCATCCATTGAGCGCCACCACTGCGAAGTTCACCAACATTCCCCATATGGTCACGATGCTGAAAGTGCCCTTTGAGCATATAGGTCAGAGTTTCAATGCCACGGTGTGGATGTGGAGGAAAGCCACCAACATAGTCTTTGCGTTGATCCGATTTCAGCTCATCAACCATCAGAAATGGTGAGAACTGCTCATTGTTAAAACCAGCGACACGCTGAATTTTCACTCCGTCGCCATCAGACGTTTCATGAGTGCGGATGATTTGCTTAATAACTCGGTTTGCCATAATCGCCTCCAAATTCCCTAGTTGTTTGTAGTGTAGAGAGCGAGGTGCAATGCATACAGAGGGTAAAAACGAACAGCTTGTTTGAAAAATTTGAATGACTAATTACGGGGCTGACTGAGGGCAAATTGAACTGATAACAGAAAATCGGCATCATGGTCTGTATTAGTCGCCACAATTAATCGATAGGGAAGCAATAAATGTACGAGATGCTAGTTGGCTTGGAAGTATCGGACAGTAATGTATATGGGCAGTATCGTCAGGCAATGAAACCGATTCTGGACTCATATGGTGGCGGGTTTGGTTTCGACTTTACGGTTTCGGAAGTGTTGCTCTCGCAGGTCGAAGAGCCGATAAACCGCGTATTCACAATCAACTTTCCGAGCCAGACAGCTGCGGAAAGCTTTTTTACTGACAGTCACTACCTTGAGATAAAAGCCCAATATTTTGCAGCGTCGGTAGCGAATACGACCATTATCTCAAGTTACCAAAAGCACGCTTAGTTTTTATCGTACTTGTTGTTGCCAGTAGTGGTACAAGCCATCAATATCGGCAGAGCATAACAACGGCATTGCTCCGGAGAGTTGTTGATCACTCCAGTGCCACCACTGCATTTCACTCAGCTTGCTTATTTGATCGTCGCTGAAGCGGAACTTGATATGCTTAGCCGGATTCGAGCCAACCACTTCATACGGCGCGACATCTTTGGTCACAACTGCACGGCTGGCAATAATGGCACCATCGCCAATTTTTACGCCAGCCATGATCATCGCCTCAGAGCCAATCCACACATCATTACCAATGACAGTATCGCCAGCTCGTTTAAAGCCATCCTCAGCCGCTGAAAAGTGCTGGTTATCCTGATAGAAAAATGGAAAGGTCGAAATCCAGTCAGTACGATGTCCCTGATTTCCCGCCATCATAAACACCGCACCAGAGCCGATAGAACAGAAGTTACCTATGATGAGCTTATCGACATCATCCCGGTCTGGATTTAAATAACGGGCGCAGTCATCAAAGCTGTGACCGTGATAGTAGCCAGAGTAGTAGCTATGGCGACCAACAATAATATTTGGGTTGGTCACTTGCTGATTTAGCGGTTTACCCGCAAAAGGAGATTCAAAGTAGTTCATATTTATTGATTCTTTTAGTTAGCTATGAGTTTTGAGTCGATCAATTGATTTACTCAGGCGTAAGCATAAGCAGAAAGTTGAACTTGGTCACTTAGATTTTTGCTTAAGCTTACACAAGCCTCACTCCATCAAACATCAATTGGTATCTGTGGCACATCAGGCTAAGATACGCCATCCAAAAGTCACGGAAGTCCTGATAACTATTATGAATGCTCACCAATTTATTGATGCAGGTGTTAAATACACGCCGCACTATTTCCAAGTTCCCTTAAACTACGCCGACTGTTCACAAGGTACGATTGAAGTCTTTGCTCGCGAACTGTCACTGGTCGCGGATGGCGAAAGCACTAAGCCTTGGCTGGTCTATTTTCAGGGTGGACCGGGGTTCCCGTCTCCACGTCAGAATGGCCACAATGGCTGGGTAAAACGTGCCCTGCAAGAGTACCGAGTTCTGCTGCTCGATCAGCGTGGCACAGGTAATAGCTCGGTGATCACTCATCAGACATTGGCGCCGCTTTCTGCCCAGCAGCAGGCGGAGTATCTCAGCCACTTCCGTGCCGACAACATTGTTCGTGACGCAGAATTTATTCGCCAGCAGTTTGGTGTGAACCAGTGGGCGATACTCGGTCAGAGTTTTGGTGGTTTCTGCTCACTGACATACCTTTCGCTGTTTCCTGAAAGTCTCTCTCGCAGTTACATTACTGGCGGCGTGCCATCAATTCATCGCCACCCTGATGAGGTGTATCAGGCGACCTTTAAACGCACTTTGCAGAAAAATCAGGCGTTCTTTAAACAGTTCCCGCAGGCTCAGCAGTTATGTAAGAAGATTGCTGACCACCTGATTGAAAACGAAGAGTTTCTGCCAAACGGACAACGTTTCACCGTTGAGCAGTTCCAGCAGATTGGTATCAACTTCGGAATGAGTGATACCTTCCTGCCAACCTACTACGCGCTGGAAAATGCTTTGATTGAGGTGAATGGCAAACCGCAGCTACGTTACGAGTTCCTCAACAGCATGTTGATGGAACAAGGTTTCCAGACCAACCCTATCTACGCAATTCTGCACGAATCGATTTACTGTCAGGGATTTGCTTCAGACTGGAGCGCTCATCGTGTGCGTCAGGATCAGGATGCCTTTAACTACGACTCGACTAAGCCGTTCCTGTTTACTGGTGAGATGGTCTTCCCATGGATGTTTGACCAATACCACTGCCTCAAACCACTTAAGCAAGCCGCAGAGTTGTTAGCGTCCAAACAGGACTGGCAACCGCTCTACGACGCAGAGGTTCTTGCCAGCAATAAGGTACCTGTAAGCTGCGCAGTCTACGCCGATGATATGTTTGTCGAAATGGATATTAGTCGTGAAACCCTGGCGCAGATTCCAAATTCACAAGCGTGGATCACCAACGAGTACGAGCACAACGGACTGCGTGCCGATGGTGAGAAGATCCTTGATACGCTGATCGCAATGGGTCACCAAACTGCTGCAACTATCAACTAAAATTAACGCCCCCGACTCACCTCGGGGGCGTTTTGTTTAGCTCATAGAGTGAAGCCCAATCATGTTCCCTTCGCTATCTGCCACTACAGCGATAAAACCATGCGGACCGATTGCAAACTTACTGTGCATCACTTTGCCACCTGCCGCTTCAGCGCGAGATTCCTCAACCGCACAATCCTGACATGAGAAGTAGACCATAGTGCTGTTACCACCTGCCGCGACACCGTCCATTTTTGCCAGCGCGCCAGAAGCACCATACTGCTCCATTTCTGATGGAAATAACCACATCTCAACGCCCATTTTCGCGACATCTTCGAGAGGCTCAAGTGATGTGTCTAACAGTGCTTCGTAAAATGCCTTCGCTCGTGGCATATCATCAACATAGATTTCAAACCAACCTACCGGATTCATTTGCATACTGTCACCTAACCGTTTTGAGTTCCCTGTTAAAGCTAGTGCAGTTGGCAGCTAAATCCACTTATGCTCCTTCATATCGAGGAGGTGTCTCACTCATGAGTCGACCGGCAGAGTGACCGTAAACCTGGTGCCTTGCCCTGGCGCTGATTCTAATGAAATTCGGCCCGACAGATTTTCCGCCATCGCGGCGGCAAGGGACAAACCCAGTCCATAGCCCTGAACATTACTTCGGCTGGTGTCGACCCGATATAAGCGTTCAAACACCAATTGCTGATACTGCTTTTCGATCCCAATTCCGCTATCAGCAACCTCAATTTCAACCTGTTGAACATCGTGCTGAGACGCTTTGATAACCACAGTGCCGCCTGAATCAGTGTACTTGATCGCGTTGTCGAGCAGGTTGACCAGAATCTGAGTCAGTTTATCCGGATCGGAGTTAATCATGAGTGAAGCACTAACATCTATCGTCAGAGCAATACCTTTCTCATCCGCGACATCTTCATACCAACTGGCAACGGTTTCAATGACCTGACGGACATCAGTCGATATGCTCTGTTGCTGACGCTTACCTGTCAGTTCATCGTTTAGTTTCATCAATGCTGTGAGCATGTTGTTAGCCTGCATGGCGTACTCGGCACAGTCAGCCAGGGCATTTTGCATCTGTTGCGGGTTTGGTTGATCCATCAACGCAGACTGGGATGAGAGTGTAATGCGCGACAGTGGTGTTCGGATGTCGTGGGCGATTGCATCAACCGTCGTGTTAAGTGTGGTAGTGACATGATGAAGCCGTGCCACCGCCTCATGAACACTGGCGCTTACAACGCTCAATCCCTGAGGTGCGGATTGCGACTGTTCTACCCACTCCAGCTTACCCTGCTTGAGCTTGTCTAACAGGTCACCAAGCGTCACTAACGGAGACATAGCACTGACTATGATTCGACGTGTAAACCATGCCGTTATCGCCACCAGCAAGGCCAAGGCAAACAAGGTCATCAACCACTGCTTAAAAGCGATCGAGTAGCGCGCCTGATTATCGAGCACCAACCAGAAATCTTGCGCCTGTCCCTCTATCTTGAGCGACATATAAGGGTTGAAAACGAATGCGCTCAACCAGAATTTGTCATCAATAGTGAACTGCTCAAGCGCCCCGTCAAACTTAAAATTCTCATCTCCAGCGACAAAGGTTGGCGCAGTACCACTATCGTTCTCGACAGAATAGGCGCGGATATTGTTTTCAATCAGACGATGCGGATTGGCGCTCATGACATGAACAAGTCGTTGAGCAGAATCGTAAGTCAGAATGCGTTGGTATTCGGTCGCCATCGAGCGCAGGATCTTTTTCTCAGTCCGATACAGATCGTAGAAAAACATCGCGCCGACGACTATTTCCACCAGCAACAAAACCAGCATCAAGATGGCAATAAAACGCATTAATAAGGTGTGCTGCGCCTTGTTCAGTGCCTGTTCGATATTATGACTTGAGGACATAACCGACTCCTCTGAGCGTGTGAATCAAAGGAGTATCAAAACCTTTATCGACTTTGCCACGCAGTCGGCACACCAGCACATCCACGACGTTGGTTTGCGGGTCAAACTGGTGACCCCAGACCTGTTCCAGAATCGCAGTTTTGGTGATCACACTTTCCGGGTGCTCCATCATCAGCTTAATCAACATAAACTCGCGTTGATTAAGGTGCAGTGTTTTGCCTGCTCGCTGAAGGGTATGCTTGAACAGATCCAGCGACAGTTCGCTGTAACTCAGGGTATGACTTTGCGCCTGATTCTGCTTACCACGGCGAGCTAATGACTGACATCGGGCAAACAACTCAGGAAAGGCAAACGGCTTGACCAGATAATCATCGGCTCCCGACTGCAATCCCAACACGCGTTCTTCAACAGAATGTTTGGCGCTGAGGATAATCACCGGAGTGGTATGCCCCTCTCCGCGCAACTGAGCCAGCACTTCAAAGCCATCTTTCTCCGGCAGCATGATATCGAGCACAATGACATCGTAGGCTTGCGTAACCGCTTCATGTAAGCCATCAACCCCATTATCCGCATGAGTAATAGTGCATGCCTGTTGTTGAAATCCATTAATCAGGAAACGAGCAATATGTGCATCGTCTTCAATCAAAAGTATTTTCATCGCTATCCGTGTTGTCACTGTGCCATACCAATCTGATGGCTCTACTCTACCAACAACCTAGTGGGAATTTAACCAAGATTACACATTGGTAATGTTTGGGAAAGCTTACGGTAATTAGCCGCTGGTTAGGATAGTCCTACTGAAAACAAACATGTCTAACAGGAGTGAACATGAAAAACATCAAACTAGGTCTACTAACCGCATCTCTTGGCTTGCTTTCAACCTCTTTCAGCACTTTGGCTGCCAACTCAAGTCACACGGTCTCAGTCACGCAGATCTCGTCTCAGTCTGCTTTTAGCCTAGCCAGTCAGGCAGTGAATCAATGTCAGGCTAAGGGTTACAAAGTGTCTGCGACAGTCGTTGATCTGTCGGGCAACGTCTTGGCTCAATTACGTGCTGATGGCGCCGGTGTGCATACCCTCGACAGCTCTCGACAGAAAGCATTTACCGTCGCGAGTATGAAGCAGCCTTCGGGTAACCTGATGAAGCTGATTGCTGATAAACCTATCCTGCAACCACTACAAAACATGGACGACAACCTGCTAATGCTTGCAGGTGGTGTTCCGGTTGAGCTGGATGGCAAGTTGATTGGTGCTATTGGTGTAGGCGGCGCTCCGGGCGGACACCTTGATGTGGAGTGTGCGAACGCTGCAATCAAACAAGTTTTCTAATAGCGAAACACTGCCGATAGCGATCAGGCTCTGGTTATACCCTGAGCCTGATCGTAATAAAGACGCGTTAAATTCTGGGCTTAACGCCAGGTTAAGCAGTCACTTTTATCGCACTCGAGCATAGTGACTCTGAACGATGGTATCCAGATAGACCGTGCTTTCGACCAATTTATAGTTCTGCATGCTTTCTAGATCGCCAAATAGCTTAACTCCACCACCAAGTAGTACTGGTATGGTGGTAATAGTCAGTTGATCAATTAACTCTTGCTCAAGAAAGTTCTGAATCGTGATTCCACCATCAATGTAGAGATCGTGATAGCCCTGCTGGTTCAGGTCAGCAACAACTTGAGTCAGTTCGCCATTAATCAGGAAAACCTTATCCTGATAACCTTCCGGAACCTCCGTCATAGTATTACTAAGAACAAATACAGGCTTTGAATATGGCCAGTCAACGTCAAAACTGAGCACCATTTCCAGAGTGTTTCTGCCCATCACCAAAGCGTCGACTTGCTCCATCAAAGGACCGAATCCCATATCGACATTATCAGGGTTTGGCACACTGTGTAGCCAATCCAACCCACCATCTTTATCAGCGATGTAGCCATCGATACTTGTGGCGATAAATACAATATTAGCCATGCTTTGCACTCCGAAAGGTAAATAGTTGCATCTCAGCCTAGTTGAGATATCATTAATTCTACACTGTAGAATTTAGCTAAGCTTAATGAGAATCTAAGATGTCTGTCAAGGAAAAACGTCGTGGTCGACCACAAGGTGATAAAAGGCAACTGAGTGAGCAAGTGATACTCACTCAGGCAAAAGCTCTGATGACTGGAGACGGAAAAATGCCGAGCATCAGGAAGTTAGCAGCTCAGTTAGGCGTAGATGCGATGGCAATTTACTACTACTTCGCCAATAAAGATGCTTTACAAGAAGCCATTGCAGTGTCGCTAATCGAAGAGATTTATCAGCCTAACCTGGCAGATCCGTGGCGTGATGAACTCACAGCATTATGCCAAAGTTATGTATTACTGTTGCATCGTCACTCAGGATTGCTAGAAACCCTGTTAAAGATGAAGTCGGATAGCCCAGCAATGGTATTTATCGAACGTTTTAATGCGATCCTTGAGCCGCTTAAGATTGATAGCGCCAAAAGCACCAACGCAATCCACCTGCTGGCCGACTATCTGCATGGTTTCGTGTTAGCACTCAACTGCCAGCCAGACAGCGAACTTAACATTGAGATGCTCAATGGTCCCCTAGAGTTTTATTATTCAGCACTGCAATCATAAATTACCAATTACTAATAATGACATATGAATCGACTCCCATTAAACTGTCGCTAATTGGCCGATTATTGAACAAGCTGCGCTATTGACCCATGCTTGAATCACACTAGAGGCCAACTCAAGTGCGCAAATTGTGGGGAAATGACAATCGAGATGTTACGCAGTGTGGTGCAAAAGAGGCTCTATAAATACCTGAGTATGTTACTTGGTATCTCTCTGGCCTGCCCGACAGTTGCCAGTAACACATTTACGATGGCGTTCAATCACGACCCTGCTCACAATCCACAGTACGCCTTCTACCAAAAAGTCTATCAGGAAGCCTTCGCTACATTAGGGTTTGAGTTTCAATATGAGCTCCATCCAAGCAAGCGTGCCACGCAAATGGCTAACCATGGCAAAGTCGATGGTGAACCGCAAAGGGTGTTTGGTTACGCCAATCAGAATCCAAATCAGATTCGTGTTGACGAGCCTATCTTTGAAAATCGTACCTTAGCGTTTAGCATCGATCCCACTCTCGAAATCAGCGGCTTAGAAAGTCTGATAGATAGCGATCTCCGCGTCGATTACCTGCGTGGTTCAGCGTGGAGCAAGAAAAATCTGGCCGCTGTTGTCGATCCTGGAAACCTACAAATTGTTGATGAAAGCGATCAAGGTTTTCAGAAACTGATCAAGCTACGTTCTGACGTATTTATTGTTCTTGAGGTGATTGGCCTTAAAACAATGCAAAGCCACTACGATTACACTCTGGCCGGCGTTCAGGTTGTTGGTCAGGTAGGGAGTAACCTCTCTTATCCCTATCTCCACAAACGCCACGCCGAGCTAGTGCCAAAGCTAGAACAAGTTCTACGCAACATGAAACAAAGCGGCCGCTATGACGAGATCCTTTTCGCCACTATGCCCTATTTGAAGACGCGATGATCCGGTCGCGCCAGAACATTGAGTTAACCTAACCAAGCTGTAAGGTGATTGTATGACTGTCCAATGGTGTGAAAAATGTGCTCAACAAACCGAGCACAAAGAAGTAATGAAACAGAAACCGTCTCAGTATGGAAAGAGTCGTAAAGAGCAGTTTAAAGCCTTCCTGTCAGGTTTCTTTACCGGTGTGGCAGTCGGTGGCGCGCTGGCTTCGCTGGAGCTGGTTGATCGCTATGTGGTCTGTCAGAAGTGTGGCCACAAAAAACTCGAAAACCATGGCGAAGAGTTTCAGTAAGGCTACAATAGGTCGGTGTCTGTTTTTGTAGTAAGCCGCTAATGCTGAAGATTTCTAATACCGTTACCCTTCAATCCTGGGAGATCCAACTGACTGCCATTCGCGCACAAGGGGCCGGTGGTCAGAACGTCAACAAGGTCTCCTCAGCGATTCATCTTCAGTTTGACGTCAAACACTCGACCTTACCGGACATCTACAAACAACGTATTCTTGCGCTCAAGGATTCTCGTCTGTCTAAAGAGGGGGTCATCACTATCAAAGCGCAGCAGTTCCGTACCCAAGAACAGAACAAAGAGGATGCGCTCAATCGCTTAGCGGATCTTATCCGTTCCGCGATGGTCGTGCAGAAAAAACGCCGTGAAACCAAGCCAACCAGAGCGTCTAAAGAGCGCAGGCTCAAGAGTAAGGGAATCAAGTCGCAAACTAAATCCCTGCGCGGACGTGTTAAGCACTAACCATAGCGACTGATCTCTATCACGCGGACTTATCGAGGGCGAAAGTTTCTAGCCCTTCAACTTCACCGTAGAGTCGTGTATTAACTTCTTGGGTCATACCGAGCTTTTTCAGTATCGCCAGCGAGGCAAGATTGGCTTCAAGGGCAACGCCATAGATCTTATCGTGTTTGTTGGCTTTAAAGGTTTCTCTGATCACGGCCTGAGCCGCTTCAAATACATAACCTTTACCCTGATAATCAGGCAGCAGAGCATAACGGATATCGCTATACGCAGGATCTTGACACTGCTCAACACCAACGTAACCAATTTTAGTTTCAGGATCGCTTGCTAATCTTATGGCATAAGAGCCAAAACCATGCTGCCAGTGTCGCACGCGATTATGAACATACAGCTCTATTTCTTCGGCAGTATAGGCCTCACCTTTCGGCAAGTATTTCGTCAGCTCATTACAACCTAGAATCGCTGAGTAGATATCGAGATCCGCTTCACATACAGGCGTCAGTATCAAATTGTCGGTGGTAATCATCATGCTCTCTTTACTGTCTAGAAGTGGAAAGGTAACAAGCTAAATGATTAGTGACCAAACTGCCAGTGCCAAATGTCTCATTTCCATGAACGAGTGACTTTGCTCTGCATGCCAGATATGCTTGAATTAAATCAGGATATGGAAAGCTGAGTAACGTAATGACATGCTTAAGGAAAAGCCTCATTTTTGTCCTGTTGACGCTATCAGGCATAGGTTATTGCCAAGCCTCAACCCATTGGCAGTTTGAAGGTGACAAAGACGGAATCACTATCTTCTCCCGTCATCATAGTGATGGGCTGGTAGAAATTCGCGCACGTATGTTTGCGCCAACCAGTTATGTGGCTTTCCTTACTCTGCTTGAAGATACAGAGAATGTGCCTAACTGGATCGATAACGTCAGTCATAGCCGGGTATTACGTCAGATCTCTTCTAACGAAAACATCGTCTATACCCAGTTCTCCGCCCCCTGGCCCGCCAAAGACCGTGATATGGTGACCTACTCAAAATATAGCGTTGATGAGATTGGCTTCACCCTCAAAATAGAAGACGCCCCACAAACCACTTTGGCTGAGCAAGAAGATTATATTCGTATTAGCCAGGTAAAGGCGACATGGACGCTACAGAAACTGACTAACGGCATGACCCTGATTGAATACACTGCCTTCGCTAATCCCGGCGGTGCCCTGCCTGACTGGCTGGTTAATAAACTTGCTAAAGAGAGCGCTCGCAGCACCTTTGAAGGGCTCAAAATCCAGTTGCCTCGCTACCAAGACGACTCTAAACCCGATCTGCTTGAATAAAAAAGGGCCAGCCGTTGAGGCTGACCCTTTCATCACTGTTATCGAGACTATTTGAATTTATAGAAAACGGTCGCCAGCGGAGGCAGACGCAGTGAAACAGATTGTGCCAATCCTTCACTTTCTACCGCCTCAGTCGTTACCTGCTGTTCAACTGAATAATCACTACCATGGTATTTAGCGCTATCAGTATTGAGCAGCAATTCATATTCACCCGCCAAAGGTACGCCTAGTCTGAAGTTGTCATGAGGGACAGGCGTGAAGTTACTGATCACCAGAATTCTCTCACCATTATCACTCAAACGTTCATGAGCCAGAATCGACGCTTCTGCTGCGTCTTGTAAGCGCCACTCAAAACCGCGAGGTTCACAATCGAGTTCGTACATCGCGCGCTCACTCGTGTAGAGCTTATTCAGATCTCTGGTCAGGCTCTGAACACCCTGATGGCGTTCAAATTCAAGTAAGAACCACTGTAACTGGTCATCATGATTCCATTCAGCAGTCTGGCCAATCTCAGCACCCATAAAGTTGAGTTTCTTACCCGGCTGAGCATACATATAACCCAGATAAGCACGCAGATTTGCCGTCTGCTGCCATTCATCACCCGGCATTTTGTTGTGGATAGAGCCCTTACCGTAAACCACTTCATCGTGTGACAAAGAGAGGACGTAGTTTTCGCTATGTGCGTAAACCAGCGGGAAAGTGATGGTATCGTGATGATATTTGCGATGTACCGGATCTTCCTGAATATAGGACAGCGAGTCATGCATCCAGCCCATATTCCACTTAAAGCCAAAGCCCAGTCCGCCCATAAAGGTTGGCGCAGAAACACCAGGAAAAGCGGTCGATTCTTCAGCAATGGTCATTGCATTCGGGAAGTGTTTGTAAACTTCTTCGTTCATCCACTTAAGGGTTGCGATAGCATCGTAGTTTTCGTTGCCACCATCAACATTTGGAATCCATTGATCGTGACTGCGCGAGTAGTCGAGATATAGCATTGAAGCCACCGCATCAACGCGAATACCGTCAATATGGAATTGTTCAAACCAGTAAAGCGCGTTAGATACGAGGAAGCGGCGAACATGCTCACGACCAAGATCGTAGATGTACGAGTTCCAATCCTGATGCCAACCACGACGTGGATCTGGATCATGGAACAGTGGCGTACCATCAAAATTAGCTAAGCCGTGATCGTCAGATGGGAAGTGCGCCGGAACCCAGTCGAGTACTACACCAAGACCGGCCTGGTGACACTGGTCAACAAAATATTTGAAGTCATCTGGTGAACCGAAGCGGCTGGTCGGAGCAAACAAGCCTACCGGCTGATAGCCCCACGAACCATAGAATGGATGCTCAGAAACAGGCATCAGTTCAACATGGGTGTAGCCCATATCAACCAGATAAGGAATCAACTGCTCTGCCAGTTCGCGGTAGTTAAGGAAATCACCATCAGCATTACGACGCCAGGAGCCAGCGTGTAATTCATAAAACGACAATGCCTGCTTGCGTTTTTCCGTCACTTCACGCTCTTGCCATGTTTTATCATTCCACTGATAACGGCTGTGGTCATAAGTCACAGAAGCAAACGATGGATATTGTTCAGAGTATGCGCCCCAAGGGTCCGCTTTATGCGGTAAGCCTTCACCATTAGGACCTTTTAACTCGAACTTGTACTGTGTGCCTTCAGCAAGGTTTGGAATGAAGATACCCCAGATACCATAGTCGAGACGCTGCATTGGCGTGCGACGACCATCCCATTGGTTGAACTCACCGACTAAGCTGCAAGCTGAAGCGTGCGGTGCATAAACCAGAAAGCGGATACCGGAGATCTGTTTGCCATCACGCTCCAGAGTCATGAACTGAGCCCCCATGTGCTTGTACATTTCTTTTGGCGTGTGAAGATCATCGTACTCGGCGTAGATATTGTGGTACTGGTATGGATCATCAATCAGCTGCTCGGTTCCATCCCAGTCAACAGCCAATAGGTAATGGCTAAACTGCAGATCCCGCTCTTGCTTAAGGATAAAACCCGACGCATCTTCACGCTCAAGTTCGATGCGCTGGTCATCGATAACTAACTCAACTTTATCTGCACCCGGCATCCAAACACGTAATGCACCTTGCTCGCCAAGAAATGGACCGATAAAGGAAAACGGGTCAGAAAACGTCGCATGTGAAAGTTGGTTATATATCTTTGTCGCCTTATCTAACGTTGTTGTTTTCAAGTTATTCTCTCCCTAACCTAACTTTCTTAATTCGAATGAGTTTGGCTGAAATATAAAGGGGTTCTATGACCCAAAAAGCCCGCTAGGTAGCGGGCTTAATTAGCGTTATAACAGTGTAACGAATTCAAGATTTACATAGAGTGACCTGACCGAGAAATTTTCCATGTATACCTTGTAACTCCGCCTTATTTACTCACTTTCGCGCGAACTTCGCTTAGCTTGTGAGCAATACGATTCACCCCTTCCTGAGCAAAGACTTCATCAAGGTTCATCGACAGTTTACGACGCCAGTTAGGGTACTCATCCACTGTGCCCGGAATGTTTACCGGTTTGTCCATTTCCAGCCAGTCTTCCAACTGAACACTCAGTAATGTTGAAGAGCCAGCAGCAACGTGAAGTTGCAGAGCTTCAGCTAAGTATGAGTCCATCGGAACATACTGAGCATCACGACCAACACCTTCAGGCAAGTAACCGTGCCATGCAACTGAATCAAGGATGCCTTGTTTACATTCCAGACGGCTTGCGAACAGCCCCTCTAGTTGCTTAGCATCAGGGTACAGACCAAGCTCTTGACCCATTTTCAGGTCATCACAATGCCAGAAACCACGTAGGGTCGGCATATCGTGCGTACATAGTGCAGACATTGACTGCTCGGCGTAATGTGCCGGAGAGATAAAGCCGCCATCTTCTTCTGACGTTTCGAAGAAGAATACCTTGTATGAGTGAACACCTGCATCACGAAGAATCTCAACGATCTCATCGGGTACCGTACCCAAGTCTTCACCAATAACACTACATTGGTGACGGTGTGATTCCAGAGCCAGAATTGCCAACATATCTTCTACCGGGTAGTAGATGTAAGCACCCTGAGTCGCAGATTCACCTTTAGGGATCCACCACAGACGTAGCAAACCTAATACATGGTCAATACGCAGTGCACCACAATGCTTCATGTTAGCGCGCAGTAACTTGATGTATGCATCATAGCCTGTCGCCTGCAGCACTTGCGGGTTAAGTGGAGGAAGACCCCAGTTCTGACCCAGAGGGCCAAGAATATCTGGTGGAGCACCAATGCTCGCATCCATGACCAGGTTGCCTTCATCAGCCCAGGTTTCGGAACCTGAGTCAGCAACACCCACCGCAAGGTCACGGTACAGACCTACTGACATCCCTTTCTCTTCAGCCAGAGCCTGAGCTTCTTTGATTTGAATGTCCGCTACCCATTGCAGGTACATGTACAGGTGCACCTGATCCTGATTCTTCTCAATAAAATCCTGAACTGCGCGATTTTCAAACTTACGTAGCTCTTCAGGGAATACAGGCCAGCCCCAGATGTTTGAATCTTTAGCATGCAGTTCCGCATGCAGCGCATCAAATGCTGCCTGATGAACCAGGCTTTCACCGCCCTCTTCAACAAAGTCGAGGAATGCTTGTGCACGTTCACTGTTTTTATCCAGATGACGTTTTTTGAACTCAGCAAACAGCGTTGGTAATACGCTCATTTTCAGGTTAGAAACTTCACTGTAGTTAACCCAATGTGATTCACGCGCTTTTTGCAGACGTTGCTGGAATTCAGCACTGCCCACTTTTTGCTGAGCTTCGATGCTAAGTGAGAACTCAGGAACCGAACTTACATCAATGTACATGATGTTCAGCCAGCGACGTGAAGACGGGCTGTACGGGCTCGCACCTTCAGGGTTAGCCGGGAACAGTGAATGAATCGGGTTAAGACCGACAAAGTCACCACCGCGTGATGAAATGTCTGCCACCAGTTGCTTCAGATCACCGAAGTCACCGATACCCCAGTTGTGCTGAGTACGCAGGGTGTAAAGCTGAACACTTGGGCCCCACATTTTCTTGCCATTGACGATAGCATCTTGCTTGTAACACGCTTTTGGCGTCACGATTAACGTCATCTCATACGGTGCTTTACGGCGCTTACGAGAAATCGTCAGTTTGTGATAGCCCCAAGCAATATCACTTGGTAATGCAAACACTAAAGGGCCACCCTCTTTGCGCTCATCGCGGACGATTTGCGACTGAAGATAGCCTTCAAGTACCTCTCCTTGCTCTGTATCCAGACGCCAGCTGAACTCGCTTTCACGAGCACTTGCACCCAGGTTAAGCGCAACTTCAATTGGCTCTCCGTCGCGAACAACCAGGACGGGATCCAGTACATCTTGCTTGTGTTTTTTCTCTGCTGATTTTAGAAGAGTTTCATCATTGGTTGTGTCATAGCCTAAAGACGCGAGTAAGCGACGAATTGTCTCGTCTGCAACTTTTGCTTCATCTCCCCACGCGCTAACGTAGCTGTCGGCAATTCTCGCCATTTCAGCGACTTGTTTTAATGCGTTATCTTGTTTCATCGCTCTCTCCGAAGGACTGCTTATACCTTCAAAATGTAGGGTTTATTAAATCGTTATAAAGAGTAGAGCCAAGGCGCTAGGCCTTGGCTTTTATGGTTCAATTAGCGCGATACCGCTTCTAATTTCCAAATGTTATTGACGTAATCTCGAATCGAACGGTCTGAGGTGAATTTACCCACCAAGGCCGTGTTCAGGATTGCTTTCTTAGCCCAGCCAGCCTGGTCTTTGTACTGTTTACCCATCGCTTCATGAGCCTGAACATACGCAGCGAAGTCCGCCAGACATAGGTATGGGTCACCGCCATCAAGCAGGCTGTCGTACGTAGCACGTAGCAGACCCGGTTTACCCGGTGTGAACTCTTCGCCCACTAGCAGATCAAGTGATGCTTTCAGTAGCGGGTCCGCGTGGTAGTAATCGTAAGGGTTGTAACCCGCAGCCTTAGTCGCTACTACTTGGTCTACTTCCAGACCGAAGATGTAGATATTGTCGTCACCCACTTCTTCGCGGATTTCAACGTTCGCACCATCCATAGTACCGATAGTCAGTGCACCGTTAAGTGCCATCTTCATGTTACCTGTACCAGATGCTTCTTTACCTGCTAGTGAAATCTGCTGAGATACATCCGCAGCTGGGATAATGATTTCAGCCATGCTGACACGGTAGTCAGGAATGAAGACAACTTTCAGTTTATCGCCAATGCGTGGATCGTTGTTGATCTTCTCAGCAATCTTGTTGATAGCAAAGATGATTTCTTTCGCCAGGTGGTAACCCGGCGCTGCTTTCGCTGCGAAGAATGCAACACGTGGCGTGCATTCGAAATCCGGTTCGTTAATGATGCGGTGGTACAGAGACAGGATGTGTAGTAGATCCAGATGCTGACGCTTGTACTCATGCAGACGTTTGATTTGTACGTCAAAGATCGCATTGGTATCAAGCTCGATGCCCATGTTGTCTTTAACCCACTTCGCCAAACGTTCTTTGTTCTGTTTCTTAACAGCCATGAACTCTTTCTGGAATTTTGCGTCAGTAGCGTACTGAGCAATACCTTCTAGCTGTTCCAGTTTCGCAGGCCACTCGCTGCCAATCTTATCCGTGATAAGTTGAGACAGACCCGGGTTACAGAACTTCAACCAACGACGTGGAGTGATACCGTTTGTTACGTTATGTAGACGAGTTGGGTACATTTCGTGGAACTCAGGGAAAAGATCTTTCTTAACCAATTCTGAGTGCAGAGCGGCAACACCGTTTACTGCGTATGAGCCAATCACACATAGGTTTGCCATGCGGACCATACGGTGGAAACCTTCTTGGATGATAGACAGCTTAGCTTGCTTCTCACCATCACCTGGCCACATTGCACGAACTTCTTGTAGGAAGCGGTGGTTGATCTCAAAGATGATTTCCATGTGACGTGGAAGCAGACGCTGGATCAAAGACTCAGGCCAGGTTTCCAGTGCTTCTGGAAGTAGCGTGTGGTTAGTGTAAGCAAAAGTCTGCGAGCTGATTTCCCACGCTTTATCCCAAGACAGCCCCTTCTCATCAAGAAGAATACGCATCAATTCAGGGATAGCGATTGTTGGGTGAGTATCGTTAAGCTGAATTGTTTCTTGCTTAGGCAGATCCGCCAGTGCAAAACCCGCTTGCTCATGACGACGTAGAATGTCACGAACTGAAGCTGCAGAGTGGAAGTACTGCTGCATTAGACGCAGAGTCTTACCTTTCTCGTGGTTGTCATTCGGGTAAAGAACTTTGGTAATGTTACCTGCATCGATAAGTGCGTGTTGCGCTTCGAAGTAGTCACCATTGTTGAAGCTCTCAAGTGAGAACGGTGCAATCGCCTGACATTCCCAGAGACGCAGTGGGTAAACAGTGTCTGACTCGTAACCAACAATTGGCAGATCCCAAGGCATCGCTTTTACTGCCATGCCTGGTACCCATTTACGTACTTCTTTGCCGTTTTCATGGCTCACTTCTACGTGACCATAAAAACCGATTTCTTGTGCCAGTTCAGGACGAGCTACTTCCCATGGGTAGCCTTCAACACCGCGCCATGCATCTGGAGCCTCTTGCTGACGGCCATCTTTAAATGATTGCTTGAACAAACCGTATTCATAGTGAAGACCGTAACCTACTGTTGGGTACTCTTGCGCAGCACATGAATCCATAAAACATGCAGCAAGACGACCAAGACCACCGTTACCTAGTGATGGGTCGCGCTCTTCTTCAAGAAGATCTGTCAGGTTCTGACCTAACTCTTCCATTGCTACTGTGATCTGCTCGTAAAGACCCATGCTGATCAGGTTGTTACCGGTCAGACGACCAATAAGGAACTCTAATGACAAGTAGTTTACGCTTTTCGCGTTTTTGATCTTTGGATCCTGCTCTGTCTGAAGCAAATCAAAGGTGGTTAGCTCTGCTAGTGCTTTACCCATTGCTAGGTACCACTCACGCGCAGTCGCTGTTTCTACAGTTTTAGCGTAAGTCGCTGAAAGGTGTTTTTTCACATCAGCCTGGAACACTGCTTTATCAAAATTTTTCTGTTGCGTAGGTTTCATTAGAGAAATCTCACTTATTGGTTTCAATCCATCTGTGCCATATCGTGCATCGACATGTCTGGCAAAACATCCTCCTACTCCTAGCCATTTTAGGAGGAGGACAAAGGGCGTAGAGGGCGTACAACCAGTAGCTCAGTGATCCAGGTCTCATTAAGTTTTCCTAACATCACAGCTCGGGTGATTGAGATCACACCGTCAACCAATTTAGCCTATATCTGGTTTATTAAAGATACGTGTTTATAAAAATACGCAATTGATGAATATGCATACTCGATCACATTAAGTTTTAACCAATACTGCAATTTTCACGTTTTTTGGTGCAAACGTGTGTTTGAATCGCATCTAACCCAGATCCATTAAGAGACATAAATCACAAAATAGGGGCGTAGCTGCTGGCAAAGTGTGAATTGAGCGAAAAACCGGTGGTTGATCAATAACGGTAGTGATTGTTCTCAAGTAACATCCTTGCCAATAAGCTTTGTTGATTAATATTTGCACAATTTAGTGTCATACCTACGGGTAATTACGCTGCTCCACCGCTAGGTGGTAGGAATATAGGGATTAAGAAGATGTGGATTCCTTCGAAATTAACGCGTCCGGGTCGCTTGCATAACGCCATTGTACGACCAAGGGTATTAGATCTGCTTCAGCAGGCGCCATTCTATAAACTGGTACTACTACGCTCCCCAGCTGGCTATGGTAAAACCACCATGGCAGCTCAGTGGCTCTCCGACAAATCTCATGTCGGTTGGTACAGTATCGATGAGAGTGACAACGACTCGTTTCGTTTTATGAACTACCTGCTGCAGGCTCTCAATAAAGCAACCGACGGCAGCTGTCCTAATTCACAAAAGCTTGCCGAAAAGCGTCAATTCTCCTCACTTCACTCCCTGTTCGGCGAAGTTTTCACTGAAATGTCCAATTTCCATCAAGAATGCTATCTGGTACTGGACGACTATCACCTGATTTCTGATGACGAAATTCACGAAGCGATGCGCTTTTTCCTCAAGCATATGCCGGACAACCTGACACTGGTTGTGACCAGTCGTGCTGCGCCACCTTTGGGCACAGCTAACCTGCGCGTTCGTGACCTGATGATCGAAATTGGCGACGAGATGCTGGCATTTGATACAGAAGAAACAACGCGATTCTTCAATCAGCGCATCGCCGATGGTATTGATGACACCACCGCGACTAACCTGCGTAACTATGTTGAGGGCTGGCCTTCAGCACTTCAGTTGATCGCTCTGCAAGCTCAGCATCAGCATAAAACTCTCGCTCAATCCGCGGAATCTTTTTCGCAGTTCAATCACGCTCATCTTTGGGATTACCTGATCGAAGAAGTGTTCGACCTGTTAGATACTGAGACCCGTCAGTTCTTGCTGCAGTGCTCTGTCCTTGATCATTTTAATGATCAGCTAGTGTCTGAACTGACTCAGCGAGAAGACGCGTTGAGTATGATCGAATCCCTCAACCGATTCGGCCTGTTTATTCACCCTCTTGAGGGAGAGCAAAACTGGTACCGCTTCCACAACCTGTTTGCCGAGTTCCTTGCTCACGAGCGTAGTGCGAGGATTCCTCAACAAGAGAAACAACTGCACCATGCGGCAGCCAAGGCGTGGTTAAAACTCTCTTCGCCACATCAGGCTCTGCGTCATGCTCAGGAAGCAAAAGACAGTCAATTGACCGCTGATATCCTGACTCAGTATGGCTGGAAGATGTTTAATGGTGGTGAGCTACAAACGCTGGAAAAGGCGATTAACTCACTCACCGTAGAACAGCTCTACAGCGAGCCTAAGCTATGTATGCTTCAAGCCTGGCTGGCTCAGAGTCAACACCGCTACAACGATGTAGGTGACCTGCTGTCAAAAGCAGACCAGGAGATGAGCAAGCTGAATGTTGTACTGAGCACCAAAGAGCAGGGTGAATTCAATGCCCTTCGCGCTCAGGTAGCCATTAACCGCAACGAACCTGAGCAAGCGCTGGAGCTTGCAGAACTGGCGCTAAGCCAACTGGATAGCACGGTCTATCGTAGCCGCATTGTTGCGACTTCGGTTGTGGGTGAAGTAAACCACGTTCTCGGTCATCTAAGTCGTGCCCTGCCGATGATGCAGCAGACTGAGAAACTCGCGCGCCAGTATCAGGTCTACCATCAGGCGCTTTGGGCAATGCTTCAGCAGAGTGAGATTCTTATTGCTCAGGGTTATGTACAGGCAGCGTATGAAGTTCAGGATAACGCCTTCAAACTGATTGAAGAGCAGCAACTGCAACAGGTTCCGCTGCACGAATTCTTACTTCGTGTTCGCGCTCAAATCCTTTGGTGCTGGAACCGTCTTGATGAAGCTGAAGAGTGTGCCTATAAAGGTCTGGATATCCTTGGTAACCACAGCCCGAGTAAGCACTTACATAGCTACTCAATGCTGGCACGTATCGCGATTGGCCGAGGCGAGCTGGATAAGGCAGGTAAGTTTATCGAGCAGATTGTTCACTTACTCAAACAATCTACCTATCACGTTGACTGGACTGCCAACGCCTCGCTCTCTCTAATCCTATTCTGGCAGGCTCGCGGCGATCACGAGTCAATCAAACAGTGGTTGGAAACAACGGTTAAGCCTGAACATGCATGTAACCACTTTACTCAACTTCAGTGGCGTAATATTGCGCGCGCGCAAATCATTCTCGGTCAGTATCAACAGGCGAGTGAGACGTTAGACTTCCTTCAGCAGCAGGCCGAGGAAAACGAGCTCCTTACTGATACCAATCGCAACCTGATCGTGGCTTCGGTTCTGGCTATTTCACAAGATGACGAAGAGAGTGCCCGCGATAAGTTGAAGCAGGCTCTGGCGCTAACCAATCAAACCGGCATGTTAGGTAACTTCCTGGTCGATGGCGCTAAAGTCGGTCATATCTTAGAGAAGCTGAACCACAAAAATGAGCTTGGCGATCTGGAACGTCACCGCGCACAACAGCTACTCAAAGATATCTCAACCACTCAACGCAGTAGCTCAGTTCATTTCGATGAAGAGTTTGTTGAGAAGCTGGTCAACCACCCGAATATTCCAGAGTTGGTTCGCACCAGTCCACTCACTCAACGTGAGTGGCAAGTGCTTGGTTTAATCTACTCAGGCTTCAGCAACGAACAGATTGCGCAAGAGCTGGATGTTGCAGGAACAACAATCAAAACTCACATCCGTAACTTGTACCAAAAGCTTAATATTGCTAACCGAAAAGAAGCGGTCAAAACCGCAGAAAATCTACTGCAATTGATGGGCTACTAGTCCTAAGCGCTACCAACAGCCGACTGTTTAAGTCGGCTGTTTTTGTTTACGCATCCATCTCTCTACCAATTGATATCGTCTCATCGCCGTAGCGCCTGTCAGCAAATCAGTCGCAGCGATGCTTGCACTCTGAACAATTAATGCCAAAATGTATCTGTCTAATGGAATGAATGAGAATAATATCAATGACTTGGTTCAAAGCGACAACTCTTTCTCTTGCCCTGGCGGGAACCCTCTCAGCTTCTAGCTTTGCCGATGTGGGCAACACACCACTTGTTGGTGGGCTATTTAACTCATCACAAGTTCTCAAGAACCAAATCGTCAACTCACTTTCCTATTCAACTCGTTTTTCACGCGACATGGCTCTGTTCACTATCGGTGGGATGACACTCGAAACTTATCTGCTGACCTTACCGCTAGACGCGGATACTAAGGCAAGAGTGATGGGGCAGCTTGCAGACCCGACCTACTCGATTCCTCTTGGCTACTTCCTGTATCAGTTTTATGACCGATATACAGGCATTGAGAGCGGCGATAAGTTCAAAGCCTACCTTGCAACTGTCTATGACCAGCAAGCACTCAAGGGATTTGAGCATTCTTTGTTTCAACTCGATCCACAGCACCAGCCTGAAGAGAAAAAACACGCTAAAGATCAGGCTCATCAAGAAGGCTTGAAGATCGACGGCAACTTCATCGCCGCCATGGTTACTGTCTATGATGCCCTGATTCAGATTGGTGAATGGCAGGATATGGAGTATCTTCCTGATCAGTACACCTATCTGACTGACTCAAAGGAAGATCTCGCTCTGGTGGCAAAGATTCAGCCTATTGTTATCAATATCCTCCTCCAAACCGCTAATGGGATGGATGAAGGTGAGATGAAAAACGCCGTGCTCGCCATCGTAGCCGATGGCAAGCCTTCACGTACGAAGGTGCCAAACAACAAAGCGCAAGCATTGACCGTCACTCTGATTGATTTTGTGCGCCTCAACGTACTTAAAGCCTATCGCCAGTTCGTCTATCAGGATGAGAGGCAACAACGCCTCAACGACTGGCTGCAAAATGCCTTTGATGATGAGCCAAAGCAGGCAATCGAGTTTCTGCAGTCTCAGCAGGAGAGACGCTTCGCTGTTCAAATTACAGTAGATGGCCTTCAGCAAGGGTTGATTGAAGGACTGGTCGACCCAAACAAGCCCTTTATCTCACATGCCTACAGTCGCCACGTGAATCACCAACAGCTCAACTCACCGCTTGCGACGTCAAGTCCAGAGCACCAGCAAGACGTTCGCTTCTTACAGATTCTTTCTGAGCAAATTTATCGTGATCCTTACTATCTGCCCTTTTTTAAACGGCTCTATAAGCAACATACGCCTTCTATTGCCCGTGTAGGGATCTCGTCTACACCAACCATCAGCGTCCGTAACTTACCAATTATAAAAACGGGGGCGAAAGTGTCTGGCGAACAAGGGACAGGCATCCCTAATTTCCACTTTGTCGATCGCCATGAAGATCGCGCTTACTACTTCTTTGGCAATGATGCCTTACAGCTCGACCGGTTAATGCAAGCCAACAAGGTGCAAACCATGTTTGATCGCCTTGTTCACTTAAAGACCCTTAACTGCAACGCTCAGTATGATTGGAATGCTCACACCAGCTATGACGGTTTGGTCAACCTGGGTGCGGGTGAAGCACTAAGAGACTTTGGCGAGAAACGCTGTCTGAGGGAACTCGATGAGCGAGCTAAAGTGGAAACTACTCTCACCAAGCTGCGTCAGTCTCTGATTGATAACATTCAAGCTTATCAGCAGATCCCCGGTTGGGACTTCTATACCAAGCTGACACGTAAATGGAAGATAGAACAAGATATCTCCGCCTACAGCAAATTAGATAGTCAGGGCATGCCTGACTTTACCTTAATCTACAACCCTTGGCCTGATCACTTCGCGCACTTTGTCGGTCCATTCAGTGATGAAATCATTATGCCAAGTGGCGAACTCAACCGACTGGATTACTGGATCAGCCGAGTTGAACAAAGCTACAAAGAGGCTGGCATCTATGACCAGACGCTTTGGGGAATGGCTGGAGACCATGGTCTGGCGCCAGTTTACTATACGCTCAATCCTGAAAAGGTCATCTTTGAACCGCTAGAGGATAAATTAGGCTATCCATTAGTCATTAAGAAAATCTCTTCTGACGAAGGTGAAGGGCCGAAAATTACGAATGCTTTAAACTACCCGAGTAATAGAGGTACCGATGTTGTGGTGGCTTCAACTGCGGGCGGAAACTTTATGTTTGACCTGTTTAACTCCGGTCAGGGCTGGACTACTCAACCTGTCTATCAAGAGCTCACAAACTGGCAGCCTATCCATGCACAACAAGGGCAGACTGTCGACATTATTGCTCAGTCACTTAACTATCTGGGTGATTCATTGGATTATATGGTCGTTCGTGAACAAGCATGTAATGAAGAGCAGTGCCAAATCCGACTGGTTGCCACTCGTGATGGTGCAAGATACGACGAGCAAGTCATCAAACAAGGCGATCGCTACTACTACGGTGCAATTCAAGGCGACCACACCAGAGTTCAACTTCTTGAGGCGAAATCCCTCAACCCTTATCTCTCAACACCAAATGATATTGACCTACAGCGCTTCGCAAATCTGATCGATAAATGTCTCGACCGCGCGAGTCCAACCGATAGTCAAACCTGGTGTAACGCGCAGCAGTGGCGAGAGCTGACTCAGTTTACCCCTAAGCCGGACTCTGTCGTTCAGCTGGCCCAGCTATACGCAGAAGACAGGGCGGGAACCATTAACCTGTTTCCACGCGAAGGCATTGGTTATAACACTAAGGTTCCCGGGCGACATGCAGGCGAGAGCTACTTAGAGAAAGATGCCTTCATAGGCTTTTGGGGAACCCCGATTGGCGATGCAGCGACACCTCTACAATCAGAGGCTAACGGCTCTTTAGCACCGACCTTGTTTGAGTATTTAACTGGCGAGCAGGTTGTCGAAGGCGAAAATGGCTGGGGGTTCCCGTCTCTACTCAACAAGCTTGATATTACATCCGCTCGTTAACGGGAAGAAGCGTTCGCACAGAAACTAAAAAAGCGCCATCAGGCGCTTTTTTATTGGATTCATTGAAGTGTTAGAACTTCTTCGGTGCGTAACCTGTCATTACTTGGATTCGTAGCTCTTTACCCAGTTTAGTCATTGGGTGAACCACAACCAGACCTTTCACTGATTTCTTCAGCTTGCCCATATCTGCCTGTTCTGCTTTAGTGATTTCACGAGAGAATGGCATATCCAGTAAGCTCTTACGCTCTTTGTTGATGTCGTATTGCTGCTTGTGCTTCATTGAGCTTACTTTCTTGTTCAGCTTTTCGATTTCATCAGTAAACTTCGAAATCATTTCCTGATCGCCACGGCCTTTCGCTGCATCCAGTTTACGCTGACAAGCATCTAGACGGTTATGTAGGTTTTGCAGTTCTTTCTTTAGGCTCATGGTTGTTTATCTCATCGAAACAGAAAAGGGCGGCGAGTGTAGCATAAGCCTCGCCCTGAGCCCTAATTATAATCACTGATTTTAATTTTCATCTTGGCAATAACGCGCTTTTTCAACCGATTTTATCATCGGTATCAAACAGCGCTTCGCTAACAGCAGCTAAGAGGTCATTTTTATGTCACTATTAATGAGGTTTATATAACTCACACAGTAATAAGGATTTGTTATGTTTTTGCGGGTATTGCTTCCTTCGCTACTGCTGTCAGCCAGCGCTTTTGCTGATTCAGACAGTGTCGTTATTCGCTATCTTGAACCACAAAATCAGGTTGAGAAAACGGCTAAGTCTGATATTGAACAGAGCGGCGTAAACCAAACCTTAGTTGATCTTTCTGAAAGCCTTTTTCCTTTTAGAAAAACCTTAACCATTGAGTATGGTGGCGACCAAGGTCCTCTTTACGATCCTGAGTTACATCAGGTACAGATGCCGTATGAGTTCTACCAGCAGGCTCTGGATTACTTTAAGAAAAATGAATACGACAAGAAGTATGGTAAGAGCGCGCAAGCAGGAGCCATTGATACCGTGCTGCACACCCTACTGCATGAAGCAGGACACGCCTACATTGCCGATCAGAACATCCCTATTCTCGGTAAAGAGGAAGATGCCGTCGATAATTTTGCGGCGCTGATGATGATTGAGTATGTCGAGAACGGTGAAGACGCCGCGATCAGTGCCGCAGATATGTTTGCCTTTGAATCGGAAGATCGTCCCGACTATTACGATTTTGGCGAGTACATTGATGAACACAGCTTTGACCTGCAACGCTACTTCTCAACCCTGTGTCTGGTATACGGAAGTAACCCGGAGAAACATAAAGGTCTGCTCGATGAAGTAGAGAATGATTACCTGGCCGATCGAAAAGACTTCTGTATTTATCAGTATCAAACTGTGGCGCAAAACTGGCACAGCTACCTAAATGTAGAGACGACTGATCAGTAATGACAGCTTAAGCGTAGAAAGTGAGAGGTATAACTATGACTAAACTAACCATTTTCTACGATGGCCGTTGTCCACTATGCGTTATGGAGATGAGTAAACTCTCTCTCCATGACCATAATAGGGCTTTAAAACTGGTCGATATTCAACAACCAGAAATCGAGAATTATCCTTCAATTGATCCACTCAAAGCATCCCAAATTCTGCATGCAATAGATGATCAGCAGACTTTGCTGTTGGGCTTAGACGTCACCTATCGCGCCTGGACGCTAGTTGGTAAAGGCTGGATCTACGCTCCCCTACGTTGGCCTGGTATTCGCCTGTTCGCTGACTCTATTTATATCAGCTTTGCCCGCAATCGATACCGTTGGTCTAAGTGGTTGACAGGAAAGAGTTACTGCGACAACGGTCAATGTTCTCGATAGATTGTACTAATGTCTAATAACTAGTGTCAGCAAACACCTCAAGATTCACAGTCCTGAGCCGATAAATTGGCTAATCTTATAAGATAAACTTTTGGTCTACACGCATGATTCCAATAACCAGGCTCTTTATCTGAGCGAACGTTACATCCGCTCGCTTAAAGATAAGGACGCTATTATTACTAAAACAGGATGTTTGTATGAGTCTTACAATTCGTAGCCGCTTATATATTTTGGCACTGGTTCCGCTGCTAGTTATCGCATTAGGTATGCTTAGCTTTACCTATATGAAAACCACTGAACTGAATGAACAACAAATTGAGGTTACTCGCGCTAATTTAATGAACATGAAGAAGGCAGAGTTGAGGAACTACCTTCAAATGGCTAAATCAGCGATCGAACCTTTCCTCGAAAAAGGGGCAACTCTTGAAGAGGCTTACCCAACCCTGAAAACTCTCGAGTACGGCAAATCAGGATACGTATTTGGTTACGATTCTAAAGGCATCCGCAGAGTTCAAGGTAAAAGTGAGAAAGGGATTGGCGAGAACTTCTGGAACCTTCAGGACAAACAGGGCAACTACCTGATCCAAGACCTGATCCGCAATGCCAAGACAGGTGAGTTCACCACCTACTACTTCCCTAAACCTGGTCAAACCCAACCACTTCCAAAGCTGAGTTACTCAATCTTCATTCCTGAATGGGATCTAATGCTTGGCACTGGTTTCTACACTGATGACATTGATGCAATCATTGCCGATATGGAAGACGCTACGATTAGCGCCCTGCAGACCACCTTGTCTGCTATCGTCATTTTCTGTTTAGTGATTGCTGGTATCGTTGCGGTATTCGCTGTTGCTGTTAACCGCACAATCATGAAACCACTAGAGATGTTTGACGACTCCATCAGCTCATTTGCCAGCGGTGACGCTGACCTTACCGCTCGTATGGATAATTTCAAAGCGCCAGAGTTTGCTAAACTCAGCAGCAACTTTAACGCCTTTGTTTCCAGCCTGCAGACGATTATTGCCAGCGTTAGCGATGTTGGTCAGCAGGTGGTATCCGAAACCAACAATATGTCACAACGTGCTGCTAAAGTAGATGAACTTGCTTCAGGGCAACGTGAAGAGACTGAGCAGGTCGCAACGGCAATGACAGAAATGACCACCACTGCGAGTGAGATTTCTAACAATGCCAGCCAGGCAGCATCATCAGCGAAAGAAGCCGATGACAATGCTAAAGAGGCGCAGCAGATCGTTAACTCCGCAGCCCAGTCTGTCGAAGCCCTGGCTGAAGAAGTCTCTCAAGCCAACGGTGTTATCTCTCGTCTGGAAGGTGATGTACAAAACATCTCCTCATCTCTTGAAGTCATTCAGGATATCGCTGAGCAAACTAACTTGCTTGCACTAAACGCTGCTATCGAGGCCGCACGTGCTGGCGAACAAGGACGAGGCTTCGCAGTCGTTGCAGACGAAGTTCGTAAACTTGCCAGCCGTACTCAGGATAGTACTGGCGAAATTCACCAAATGATCGAGCAGCTTAAAGCCGCATCTGACGATGCAGTGAAAGCGATGGAATCGAGCCAGAAACGCGGAGCAAGCACGGTTGATGAAGCCAATGCTGCAGCGCAAGCTCTGATTCAGATCCAGGAGTCTATCGGTACCATCATGGATATGAACTCACTGATCGCGACAGCGACAGAAGAACAGAGCTTAGTTGGTCAGGAAATTTCTCAACGCGTCGTTGTGATTTCAGATCAGAGCTCACAATCAGCCGAACTGGCTAACGAAAACCGTGCCGGTAGCCAAGAGCTCAACCACCGCGCTAACGAGCTATACGACTTGGTAGGACGCTTTAAAGTGTAACCTTCACCTCGTCACCAGAAATCTAAAGCCCGCACTTCACAATTGCGGGCTTTTTGTTGTCAGCAATTAACATGTTTTATCTGCTGTGGAACTGCGTGTTTTTTCACTCTGCTGAGATAAAAAACGTCTGGCTTCAGCCGGACTGGTCAGTGTCACAAAGCGAATATGTCGATATTGAGGATTCTCCATATCAGCTACGTACCGAGCGCGATTGGATTGATAAGTCCTCAGTGTCCACAAAATGATCGAGTCTTTACTAAAAAATGATTTTCTCAGTGTCTCTTTGTTGCCGGTATTGGGCCATAACTCTTTACCGGATAAAGAGCGCTTTAACGCCCGGGTTACGGCATGAAAAATTGTTCGCCACAACGAGTAATTAACCCAAACCACAGTGTCGACTTCACGCCACTTTATATCGCGAGTTCGATTATAGTTTCCATCCAGTACCCAACGCGCGCCACTCAGCTCATCTTCAAGACGAGCAAAAAACTCCTCATCGCTCGATTCTTGCCAGTTTGGCTTCCAGAACAGGCGGTCCATTTCAATGTGAGGACAGTCTAGCTTACGAGCTAGTTGGGCTGAAAATGTCGACTTACCGCTACCGCTGGTTCCAACTACGTTTATTCTTTCCATCACAACCTCTATCTAGCATCTATAAACAGGCGGCGAAGTAAACCATCTTAACGATGCATTTTCAAACCCCAAACACACGATTTGTTAACAATTCCCTATACAGGCGTCACAAAGCTTTCTAAGGGAAACTAGCCACATGTATACAAAGTGAAGTATGATTGTTTTATTAGCGAAATAAATGGTTTGAGAGTGAACGCCGCTTATGGCAAATCTAAAAAATTCTGTGGCGAAAAACGTCAAGACGAAAGTCGCCGGCCAAACTCAGGATGACGTGGTTTACTGCCATATCTTTGATGCGATTCTTGAGCAGCGTCTGCCACCGGCAACAAAGCTTAACGAAGAAGCCTTAGCTGAGATTTTCAGCGTAAGCCGTACCATTATACGTCGTGCACTGCTACGTTTATCGATGGAGCAAGTCGTTAGCATCCGCCCTAACCGTGGCGCTATGGTCTCTGCACCAACGAAAGAAGAAGCTAAGCAGATCATCAAGGCTCGCGAGGTGATGGAGCTTGCGATTACCGAGCTTGCCGTCGAGCATGCGACACCAGCCAAGATTGAAGAGTGCCGCCGTCTGGTCGAAAAAGAGAATGAAGCATTTGACAATGGTGACTATGGTAAAGGGCTGCGACTATCTGGTGAGTTCCATATAAAACTCGCGGAAATGGCCAATAACGTGCCATTACTAGCGTTCCAGCGCAGCTTAGTTTCCCAGACGTCACTGTTGATTGCTCAGTATGAGACTGGCACCCATGCCAACTGTTCCCTTGATGAGCACTCTAACCTGCTTGATGCCATTGAGTCTGGCGAGCTGACTCAGGCAGTATCATTAATGCAGGAACACATTAACCATATCCGCTCTCGCCTTAACCTGGATAGCAATGCGGCTTCCAATGACTTGCATGTCGTCTTTTCGGATATCGTCAATAATCGATAGCACTCAGGTGTGATTTCACTGCTTTTAACAAACCCGACTTCTGGTCGGGTTTTTGCTGCCCCTCATCAAGATTGTACACAAATAAAAATACAATATTAAAAATCTTTACGCTAAGATTTTTGACATAAAAGCAAAGCCAATCAATTTTAATATCAAACACTTACATTAATCACACTCTCTATAGATGTGAATTAACACGCTGATTCTTGTTGCATTTTTGTAAAAATAAAGTTGACCTTCCAGTCAAATTATCCAATTATTGACCCAAAGGTCAGAAAATAAACATCGGAACAATAGTGTCAATGCACAAGGAGGTCTCTTGATTACTTTCCTACTCAATCAAGAACTCAGACAAGAAAGTGAGCTGTCACCTAATATGACAGTACTCCAGTACCTGAGAACACAAGTACAAAAAACAGGGACGAAAGAAGGATGTGGCTCGGGTGACTGTGGTGCCTGTACCGTGGTACTTGGTGAAGTGGTTGAAGGAAAGCTTCAATACCGCTCCGTTAACTCTTGTTTGACGTTCGTATCTAGCCTTCACGGTAAACAGCTAATTACTGTCGAAGATCTACAAAACAAAGACAAACTGCACCCGACTCAGCAGGCAATGGTTGAATTCCATGGCTCACAATGTGGCTACTGTACACCTGGCTTTATCATGTCAATGTTCGCGCTAAGCAAAAACAAGCCAGCAGCGAATAAAGAAGACGTGATGGAGTCTCTTGCAGGTAACCTGTGTCGTTGTACTGGTTATCGTCCAATTGTTGATGCCGCTCTGTCGTTGGCTTCCAATGAGCCGCTAATGGATCAATTTGTCGAGCTAGAGAAAACGACCGTTGCCAGACTACAAACTCTTGCTGAACAACCAGCAAGCCTGAGTCACGGTAACCTAACCGCCTACCTTCCTCGCAGCATTGACGAGCTGGCTGACATTTACGCCGCAAACCCGAAAGCGAAACTGGTTGCGGGTGGTACCGACTTAGCTCTTGAAGTGACTCAGTTCCATCGTGAAATCGAAACTCTGATCAACGTAAACCTTGTCGAAGACATGAAGGTATGTGAAGAGAGTGAAGACGCGCTTCACATCGGCGCTAACGTAGCCATCAGCGATGCCTACCAATTGCTTACTGGTCACTACGCAGACTTTGGCGAACTGCTGCACCGTTTCGCTTCACTGCAGGTTCGTAACCAAGGTACGTTAGGCGGTAACATTGGTAACGCTTCGCCAATCGGTGACGCGCCTCCACTACTGATTGCCCTTAATGCTCAGGTGAAACTACGTCGCGGTAAGCAGAGCCGAGTTCTGCCAATCGAAGATTACTTCATTAGTTACAAAGTCACTGCTCAACAAGAGAGTGAATTTATCGAGCAAGTCATCATTCCAAAACCAAAAACGAATGAAACCTTCCGCGCTTATAAGCTTTCAAAACGCCTAGACGATGATATTTCGGCGGTGTGTGGTGCTTTCAATATTCAGATTGAAGACAACAAAGTGATTGGCGCACGCATTGCCTTCGGTGGCATGGCAGCAACACCAAAGCGTGCGACACGCTGTGAAAATGCTCTGCTTGGTAAAGAGTGGAATCAGGCCAACATTGATGAAGCAATGAAAGAGATCCATAACGATTTCGAGCCACTGTCTGATTTCCGCGCCAGTAAAGAGTATCGCTCATTGACGGCTGCAAACATGCTGCGTCGATTCTTCATTGAGCAAAATATTCACAACAACCAGATTGAAACAAGGGTAACGTCTTATGTCTAACGCACATCATCAGACCATGACTCATGAAGAGATGGTCGCCATCGTAAAACAGGATCTGAAAACTGGCGTTGGTAAAAGCGTAAAACACGACAGCGCCCCAAAACAGGTAACGGGTGAAGCCGTCTATATCGACGACCGCCTGGAATTTCCTAACCAACTCCATGTCTACGCACGACTAAGTACTCATGCCCATGCGAAGATCACTCACATTGATGTTTCGCCATGTTATGAATTTGAAGGTGTAGCTATTGCTATCACACATGAAGATGTTCCGGGTCAATTAGATATCGGCGCGATTCTTCCTGGTGATCCACTGCTAGCAGACGGCCTGGTTCAATACTACGGTCAGCCGGTACTGGCAGTCGCTGCAGACGACATGGAAACCGCGCGTAAAGCGGCGTTGGCAGCAATCGTGGAATACGAAGCACTGCCACCTGTGCTTGACGTTAAGGAAGCTCTGGAGAAAGAGCTATTTGTCACTGAAAGCCACCAGCAAAAACGCGGTGACTCAGCGGCAGCTCTAGCGCAGGCAAAACACATTATCGAAGGTGATCTGGAGATCGGTGGTCAGGAACACTTTTACCTGGAGACTCAGGTTAGTAGCGTAATGCCAACCGAAGATGGTGGCATGATTGTCTACACCTCGACTCAGAATCCTACCGAAGTACAGAAGCTGGTCGCTGAAGTACTTGGCGTACCAATGCACAAAATTGTGATTGATATGCGCCGTATGGGTGGTGGTTTTGGTGGTAAAGAGACGCAAGCAGCAGCGCCGGCATGTATGGCGGCAGTGATTGCTCATCTGACTAAGCGCCCGACCAAAATGCGTCTGCCACGCGCAGAAGATATGACCATGACTGGTAAGCGTCACCCGTTCTACAACCAGTACAAAATTGGTTTTGATGACGACGGTGTGATTCAGGGTTCAGAAATCATTGTGGCAGGTAACTGTGGTTACTCCCCAGACTTATCAAGCTCGATTGTTGACCGCGCTATGTTCCACTCGGACAACGCCTACTATCTGGGTGATGCGACAGTGACAGGCCACCGCTGTAAGACCAACACAGCATCAAACACTGCATATCGTGGATTTGGTGGCCCGCAAGGTATGATGACCATTGAGCACATCATGGACGAAATTGCCCGTTACCTTGGCAAAGATCCACTCGAAGTACGTAAAGCGAATTACTATGGTGGTGAAGGACGTGACGTCACTCACTACTACCAAACGGTTGAAGATAACTTCTTGCCAGAGATCACCGAGCAGCTTGAGCAAAGCAGTGACTATCACGCTCGTCGTAAAGCCATTGCAGAGTTCAACAAGCAGAGCCCGATCCTGAAAAAAGGGTTGGCAATCACTCCGGTGAAATTTGGTATTTCCTTCACAGCGACTTTCCTAAATCAGGCTGGCGCGCTCATTCATATCTACACCGATGGCAGTATTCATTTGAATCACGGTGGTACTGAGATGGGTCAAGGCTTGAATATCAAAGTGGCACAAATTGTTGCACAGGAGTTCCAAGTTGATGTTGAACGTATCCAGATCACCGCTACCAATACCGACAAAGTACCGAACACATCGCCGACCGCCGCCTCATCGGGCACCGACCTCAACGGTAAGGCAGCCCAGAACGCCGCACTGACCATCAAGCAACGCTTAATCGACTTCGCTTCAAGTCACTTCAAAGTGTCCCCTGAAGAGGTGGTGTTTAAGAATGGCATGATCCAGATCCGCGATGAAATCATGACTTTTGAATCCTTTGTCCAGCTTGCCTACTTCAATCAAGTCTCGCTCTCAAGCACAGGGTTCTACCGCACGCCGAAGATCTACTACGATCATGAGAAGGCACGGGGTCGTCCGTTCTACTACTACGCGTATGGTGCGTCGTGTTCAGAAGTTATCGTCGATACCTTAACTGGTGAATACAAAATCCTGCGTGCTGACATTCTTCACGATGTCGGTGCCTCACTCAACCCGGCGATTGATATCGGCCAGATTGAAGGTGGCTTCCTGCAAGGTGTCGGCTGGCTAACAACTGAAGAGCTAGTTTGGAATGAGCAAGGACGTCTGATGACCAACGGTCCGGCAAGTTACAAGATCCCTGCGATTGCTGACATGCCAATTGAGTTCCACACCCATCTGCTGGAAAACAGAGCCAACCCAGAAGATACCGTGTTTAACTCGAAAGCCGTTGGTGAACCACCGTTTATGCTTGGTATGTCAGTTTGGAGCGCTCTGAAAGACGCGATTGCTTCAGTCGCAGTAGAAGGCGCGATTCCGAAACTCGATACCCCTGCAACGCCTGAGCGTGTATTGATGGCGATTCAGAAAGTAACTGAGCCACAAGCGCAATCAGCACAACAGAGTGCTCAACAGGCTTAACAGAGTACGCAGGACACTCCCGGCACCAAGTGTCTGGGGGTGAGCAACAAATTTGAGCGTCAGCTCAACCGTTCAAGGAGAGACGTATGTTTAAGGACAATTGGATTCATGAACTGGCACAACTAGAAAAAAACAGCGAACCTTGCGTAATGGTAACTGTATTGGAAGACCGTGGCTCAGTGCCAAGGGATGCAGGGACTAAAATGCTGGTAACCCGAGATAAACTTATCGCCACTATTGGCGGTGGTCACTTAGAGCACGTCGCCACCAAAATGGCGCGCGAAATGCTGATCTCTGGTGAACGCTCACTAAAAGTAGAACGCTTTAACCTCGGTGCTCGCTTAGGTCAGTGTTGCGGCGGAATGGCAACCCTGAGCTTTGAACCCATAGGCACCGCGCAAAAGCATCTGGTTGTGTTCGGTGCTGGTCATGTTGCCAAAGCCCTTTTACATATCGTCTCCACTCTTCCATTTCGTGTCACTTGGATTGATGAACGCGACGATGTTTTCCCAGAGGAGCTCCCTCGTGGCGTCACTAAGCTAGTTACTGATGATCCGGTGGCTGAAGTTCGCGATTTACCACCTAACAGCTACTACCTGGTCATGACGCACAATCATCAGCTCGACTTTGATCTGGCGCGAGCGATTATCGACCGGGATGACAGTGTTTACTTCGGTATGATTGGCTCACTAACCAAACGCAAGAAGTTCGACATGCGATTAGCTCAACGCGGTTACAGTGACAGCCAAATCAACACCATGATCTGCCCTATTGGCGTCAGCTTGGTCAGTGGTAAGCATCCGGCAGAAATTGCAGTCTCGGTCGCGGGTGAATTAATTGCTCACTATCAAGGGATTCCTCTTGAAGAAAAGCGCCCGACCAGCCACAGTAAAGAAGTACAACTGAGCGATTCGACACTGGAAGAGAAAATCGCCTAACCCATAAGCCGTTTCACTTGGGTTTAAAAGGAAGTAAAAATGACAACGCAACGTAACGCTTATCGTGCAGCTATTTTGCACAGTATCGCTGATCCGAAAGATGTCGGACTGGACAACTCCTATCAATTCTTCGATGACGGAATGATCGTGGTCGAAGAGGGTCATATCGTCGATATTGGTGAGACCGAAGAGGTTCTTGCCCGACAACCAAAAGACCTGAACATTACCGAATATGAAGATAAACTCATTACTTCAGGTTTCATCGACACTCATATTCACTACCCTCAAACAGGTATGATCGCTTCATACGGTGAACAGCTGCTCGACTGGCTGGAGAACTACACCTTCCCTGAGGAACGTCGCTTCAAAAACCCAGTTTACGCACACAAAGTCGCCAAGCTGTTTTTCGATGAGCTTGCCAGCAACGGTACCACCACAGCTTTAGTATTCGGCACGGTACATAAAGAATCTGTCGACGTATTTTTCGAAGAGGCAGAGCGCCGTAATCTACGTATGATTGCGGGTAAAGTACTGATGGATCGCAATGCGCCAGACTATCTGACAGATACTCCGGAATCCGGCTATCAGGCTTCAAAGGAGCTAATAGAAAAGTGGCATAACCGTGGACGCCTGCTTTACGCTGTGACCCCTCGATTTGCACCAACCAGTACCCCTGAGCAGCTCGCTACCGTTGGCAAACTGCTAGAAGAGTACCCAGACGTTTACATGCACACCCATCTTTCTGAGAATAAGAAGGAGATTGAGTGGGTGCTGGATCTCTTCCCTGAACGAGACTCTTACTTAGATGTTTACGACCACTACGGTCTACTGCATAAACGTTCGGTATTTGCTCACGGTATTCACCTTTCCGACTGTGAATGTCAACGTCTGGCCGATACAGAGTCAGCGATTGCATTTTGTCCAACCTCTAACCTGTTCTTAGGTTCCGGTCTGTTTAAGCTGCCTAAACTTGAAGAACATGGTGTCAGAGTAGGTATGGGGACAGATGTAGGTGCGGGGACCAGTTTTTCTATCCTGCAAACCATGAGCGAAGCCTACAAGATCATGCAGCTTCAACAAGAGAAACTTCACCCTCTTAAATCACTGTTCCTGGCAACATTAGGCGGTGCTCGTTCGCTGCACCTTGAAGATAAGATCGGTAACCTTGAAGTGGGTAAAGAAGCGGACTTTGTGGTACTGGATCTGCACGCTACTCAGCTAATGCGCTTCAGAATGAATCAGGCAACGACGCTCGAAGAGAAGCTGTTTGTCCTCATGAGTCTTGGTGATGACCGTACTGTATGCGAAACCTTCATCTACGGTGAAAAAGCCTACGATGCAAAAGGCCAACTCGAAGCAAAGAAGTTGGCTAGCTGAGCGCTAGCCTTCAAACCTTAATCTGTTCCTTCCTGTGAAAGCAGTATTCGGCAACGAAGCTCTTTCATAACGTTCCGACTACATTTTGTCTGGAGCATTTATTGGGCCGAATGACCAGACATTCGGCCCTTTATTTTTCTCGCGTGATACGTCTCTACTGGATACCGTATTTAGCTAAGATTTTATCAAAGGTGCCGTTAGCTTTAATTTCAGCCAAACCTTTATTGAACGCTTCGATGTACTGACCATTGTTCGGGTTCGCCAATCCGGAAGTCACATGCAATGGATTGACAGACAGAGCGTTAGCGGTAAATTCAAAGTCGGCGACATTCATACCTGCACCGGAAAGAGTCGACTTAGCCACCAGCTCATCTTCAAGAGTCAAATCAATCCGCTTCGCCATCAGTTTCTTAGCATTTGCCACCAAATCATTCGCCTCTGGCTTCTTAAAGTTAGTCGCCTTTAAGAATTCATCACCATAACCATAGTTACGGATGATACCGACCGTTTTGCCTGACAGGCTATCCATACCGTTATATTCGAAGCCATCTCCCTTACGTTTTATAAACTTGAGCGAGTTCTCCAGGTAAGGTTCACTGTATTTGAGAAAAGCAGTTCGTTCACTGGTAAACCAGGTCGCTACCAATACATCCACTTTTCCTGACTTAACTTCATTTAGCGCACGTGTCCACGGCATGATTTTAAAATCGACGCTATGTCCTTGGGTCTTAAACGCTTCAGTGATGATTTCCACCGACACACCCGGGTTGGCGTTATCTTTCTGTACAAACGGCGCCCAAGGGTCTTGCGCGGCAGTGATGGTAGCGGCTTGCACGACAAAAGAAAAAAGTGCGCTCACCGTGAGTAGTAGAAGATTCCTCATAATATTTCCTCTGTTTAATAGGTTAAGTACGGAACTTAGCCATGTGGTTGGCAATACTTTGGCTGAGACTCAATACTTCTTCCGTTCGTTTTGCATTCTTGGTCGCACCAGATGAAACATCGTTCGTTGCTTCAGAAGCTTCAACAATGGCTTGGCTGATCTCCTCAACTGCCATTCGTTGTTCATCGGTTGCTTGTGAAATCTGGCCACTTCGGTCGGAAATTATCGTTATTAGGCTTTGTACCTCACTAACCGAACTCTGAGATTCACTCACTCTCGTCGCGGTGGATTCTAACAAGGTAGCAATTCGTGTCAGTTCGTCTTCTACCGACTTAGTTGCCGAATCTAAGGCAACAATGTTTTTCTGAATTTGCTCAGTCGATTCGCTGGTTTTAACTGCCAGATTACGGACTTCGTCAGCAACCACAGCAAAACCCCGCCCCTGTTCACCAGCCCTTGCCGCCTCAATTGCAGCGTTAAGTGCTAACAGGTTGGTTTGTTCAGAAATGTCATTAATCACATTCAATGAAGTCGTGATCTTCTGACCTTCATCGATGAGGATGTGCATCTCCTCATTCACATGCTCCATCTCTTCGCGCATGTTGATGATATCTGTGGCCGAGTTTTCAATTGCCTGGCTGACATTTGAAGTCAGTGACGTCGCGGTCTGAGCCTGACCAGCGGTTTCAGAAGCAGTGTCGGCAACGGTCGAGACTGATTGATTGAGCTCGGTCGCGGCGGCAGCAACGGTAGTGAGTTGATGCTTCTGCATCTCAAGCTTTTCAGCATTAGTTCGCGCAGTCGCCCCATTGGCTTGGGCTTTCTCTCCTAGTGCTTCAGACGATGAATTTACATCCTGCACTATCTGTCGCAGCGACTCAGTAAAGCTGTTGATGCCTTCGGTAATATCGGCGAATTCACGGTATTTGGCTGGCGCGAGTTTGTTGGTCAAGTCACCATCACCCGATGCCAGATCCTTAATGACGTCGGTTAACTGAGCAATCGGTCGGATAACGGTCATTGCCAGTACCGACACGATGACAATGGAAATGATAATGTCGAGTACGATCAACTCTATAATGCTGGTTCTTAATGAGGACGCAAGTTTGGCGTCCAAAGCGTGGGTATCAAAATAGACCACCACCTTACCGACAGAGTTTTCCTCTCCATATTCAATAAATGTTAAATCAGCACTATTGCTGTTGGCTACATCGAACTGGTCTTTGTTAGCGTCAACGGTTTCTCTCTCCTCTCCGCTCCCTTGCTGAGTAAGGAACAATAGATCATTACCTTCGTTATCAATCAGTTGAATCGCGGAGATTTCAGGTAAATTCAACTCTGCAGACATCGACACCCTGGCCGAGTCTAAATCGAAATCCCATACTGACTTGGGTAAGCTAATCATCATTCGTTGGGTAGTGTTCTCCACCGAATACTCTAACTCTTGATGCAGGTTATCCTTAAAACTCTGATATTTGATAAATGCCGAAACAAGCAAAACAAGGGTCAGAGCGATGATCACCTGAACTAGAAATACAACCTTTAACCTTTTCAAAACTGATCCCTTGAATAATTGAGACAGATACATAAAAAGTAGTAACTGATTAATCAATAATCAAACAAAGCTATTAATGTGATGAGAATCTCAGTAAGTAATTATTATGTTGGAGCTAATTAAGTCGTGCTGGCATTGCACCATGCTTGACTGACACTGACTCGTATTAGTGCAGTTGTGTACCTATCTATAGCCCAACAAAAACATAACTCTATGTATTTAAACAACTTAAATACTTGGCTCATTGATTGCTTTATACAAACAGAAAATCTTGTATACAAAAATGAGTACAAAGGGAAAAGTAATGAAGCAAGGAAATCACAGCGACCTGATCTATCAACTCGATGATCGCCCGGCACCAAAATCCGCTATCTGGGCGGCATTTCAACACGTATTAGCCAGTTTTGTTGGCATCGTTACCCCAACACTGATCATCGGCTCTGCGCTGGGGTTAGCGGCTCACTTGCCTTACCTTATCAGTATGGCTTTGATGGTATCCGGCGTGGGTACCTTTATTCAGGCTCGACGAGTCGGCCCCATAGGCGCAGGTCTGATCTGTGTCCAGGGAACCAGTTTTGCCTTTTTAGGCTCTATCCTTGCTGGCGGCTTTATGGTTAAAGGTCGGGGAGGCAGCCCTGAGGAGATTTTGGCGGTTATCTTTGGTGTCTGTTTTGTCGGAGCTTTCATCGAAATTTTTCTATCCCAGTTGATCGACAAGCTCAAAAAAGTCATCACTCCCGTAGTAACAGGAGTTGTGATCACTACCATTGGTATTTATCTGATTAAAGTCGGCATGACAGACTTAGCAGGTGGTTTCAACGCTCCGGATTTTGCCAGCCCTGATAACTTACTGCTCGGCGGCTTCGTGCTAACAACCATTGTGGTGATGAACTTAAGTTCCAGCTCTGTGGTACGACTAAGTTCGATTCTTGTCGGACTCGTAATGGGCTGGATTGTGGCCGCGATAATGGGCAAAGTTTCACTGGATGGCATCGTTAACCAACCGATGATAAGTGTCCCTGTTCCATTTAAATACGGTTTTGGTTTCGACTGGGAGGTCTTCCTGCCGATCGCTTTCATCTACCTGATTACTGCCATTGAATCTACCGGGGATATCACTGCAAACTGCCTATTTTCAAATCAGAAGGTCACTGGTCAAAGCTATCTTAAACGCCTTAAAGCGGGTGTCCTTGGTGATGGCGTTAACTCTCTGATTGCAGCCACATTTAATACCTTCCCTAATACCACCTTCAGCCAAAATAACGGCGTGATCCACCTGACCGGGATCGCCAGCCGTTATGTCGGTTACTACATCGCACTGATCCTGTTCGTTCTCGGCATGTTTCCTGTGTTAGGTTCGCTGTTGATGACCATTCCTAAGCCTGTACTAGGTGGTGCGACCCTGGTGATGTTCGGCACCGTTGCGGCAGCCGGTATTAAAATCATCGCCAGCGACACGCTCGACCGACAAAAAATCATGACTATCGCCCTTTCACTGGGTCTTGGTTTAGGTGTCATGCTGGTGCCGGAACTTTTAAGTCAAACGCCTAAACTGGTTCAGAGTATTCTCGGCTCTCCTGTGACCATGGCTGGCGTAACCGCTTTGACCATCACCTCTATTCTGGCGTTCTTACCGAGTAAACAAACCGAAACCGCGAGCGAATTAGCAAGCGCAGAAAGCTAGTCTAAGCGCCACAACTAAAAAAGCCCCGACACAGTCTGTCGGGGCTTTTTTATCAAGTACGCCGTGTTACTTAGCCCACCAGCCAAGGCGTGCTATGGCGGTAGAACACCAGTAAAATTCCAGGGTTCGGTTATCAGTACCTATCTTAGCCGTCGGCCCTTGAGGACCTTCCGTAATCGTGTTCAGTGCCTCTTTCAAGGTAGCCAGAGTGTAACTAAAGGTGCCTACTCCATGCTGGATACTTGGGCTCACTTTACTTTTGTTGACCTTATCAAAAAACGGGTCATTGGTGCTGTAGAGTACCTGTCCATCACCCACATAGTATGAATGCGGAGTATAAGTCGGATAGCCCGTAGGGTTGACGACGGTTAATACCCCCGGCGCCAATGTATCTAAATCATTCGGGTGAACGCGTTCCATCTTGCCAATCAAAAGGCTCCAGAACTGCTTGCTCTCTTTAACACTCGGTGTTTTATCTTTGCTCTCAACCGGGAAGCAGCGAGTAAATGCAAAATCGTGACACACTCCATTAATCGGCATCTTGTTGTTCTCCTTGTATTTATCTGGTCAATGTATCGTTAACAATTGGCTTATTCAAATTCAAAGTAACTGGTAAAACCAATCCTGTCTGAGCAGCACACACAAAAAAAGCACCTCGATAAGGTGCCTTTTCACACTGTCTGTAGATGCTACTTCATGGTTAACATGCCCTGAGTAACAATAAAGTCGATGATGGTTTCCAACCCCTTGCTCTCTTTTAGGTTAGTGAACACGAAAGGCTTGGTCGGACGCATTCGTTGGGTATCCTGTTCCATCACTTCCAGTGAGGCTCCAACATAAGGAGCGAGGTCAATTTTGTTGATGATCAATAAATCGGAACGAGTAATTCCCGGTCCTCCTTTGCGAGGGATTTTCTCCCCCTCTGCCACGTCAATAACGTAGATTGTCAGGTCTGCCAGTTCAGGACTAAAGGTTGCACTGAGATTATCGCCGCCACTTTCAACGAACACCACATCCAGATTCTTGTGTCGCTTTGCCAGTTCTTCGACTGCGGCGAGATTCATCGAAGCATCTTCACGAATCGCTGTATGAGGACAGCCACCGGTTTCGACACCAATAATTCGGTCAGGTTCTAATGCTTCAGCACGAGTCAGGATCTTCGCGTCTTCCTGGGTGTAAATATCATTGGTTACGACAGCAATATTGAGTCTGTCACGTATCGCTTTACATAACACCTCTAACAGAGCCGTTTTACCAGAACCTACCGGGCCGCCGATGCCGACTCTTAATGGTTGTTTGTAACTTTCCATAGTCTAATCCTTAATAATCCTTGTCATCTTGTCCCAACACTATGAGCGGAACAGACGTGTGTACTGTGTTTCGTGAAGGCTGCTGGCAATTGAAATAGATGGGGTGAAGCTGCCAATCATCCACGCTTCGGTTTGGCCGGCTAGGTTCAGCGCCTGAGGGAAACTCTCACTAATGCTCAATAGCGCCCTTTGGCCATCTGTTTGGCCTAAAGGCACCAGTTTTACTCCTGCCATCACTAAGTTTTCCGCCCAACTCCATAGGTAGCCTTGCTTGAGTGCCTGCGGAGAAATCTGCCAGTGCTTAGCCGCTATGCATAAGCCCAGTAGCTGATTCATCTCGATTTCAGGCTCATCAAAGCTCGCGTGGTCGATACCGAGCTGTTTAAGTAGCGTCGCCAGAGCTAAACCTCGCTGCCTCTCTTCTGCTCTTAATTCTTTGGTCTCTCGGCTGCTGTATAACAGCTGACTGTATTCAATCAGTACCGTACGATCATCGTTGTGCAGAGCGTGACAAAACTTATCAATCACAGGCAGTTCTAACGTCGCGACACTGTTAAACAGCATGTTGCCAAGCCAGTCCTGCATTGACTGTCTGTTCGTTACCCAGCCAGCTTCAACCGCCCACTCCAGGCCTTGCGAGTACGTAAATCCGCCAATCGGTAACGAGGGACTAATCAGCTGAAATAATCGGTATACACTGAGAGTGTCGTCTTGTTGTTCCATAAGCAAAACTACGGCTTAAATGAGCACTAAAGCACTAACTGACGCAACACCAACCGAGAGCCAAGGGCTTGATAGAGCACGGCCGAACTGAACACCTAACATCATCAGAGCAGCAGCACTTAATGTCATTCCTGCTGCAAATGTCGAGATTGCTCCCTGTGCTTCCACACCATGCGCATAGCCATGGAAAAAGACCAGACCAACACACAGAGTCACAGCTAAACGCATCATGTCTTTAGAAGCATGAAACACTTGCCAGATGGCACCACTGACGACAAATAGTGATGCGCCAATTGCCAGTTCGACGCCATTGAAAATTCCGAATAACTGACCTGCGGCCAGTCCGGCCAGCAAAGAGACCAGCGCACTGCCCATCAGTGCCGCCTTGCGTTTGAAGCTGGTATTGAGACATGCGATTAAGATACCAAATGCAATCAACATGATGAGATGATCAAAGCCAGTAACCGGGTGAGTAAGCCCGGCAGAAAAAGAACTCGTTTCATGGCCGGGGTGAGCAAAAGCCGGCAATGAAGCAAAAGTAAGAGACGTCGCAGCAAAAGATGAAAACAATGACTTTTTCATAATAACTTCCTTGTAGTGATAACTTATGTTTGTAATTAGTGATGGTGGTGATGACCACCTGAGCGGCCACCATAAGCGCCGCTTTCAGGTTCAAACGAGGCTTGTTCGGTCGTCACCTTAGCGCCAAGCCCTTCGACCATTTCATCCAGAACATGGTCATGTTGATAACGTACCCAGCCAAACTCGACCTGAAGAGGAACATGTCGGTTACCCAGATGGTAAGCAACACGGGTAAGAAGGTGCAGATCGCTGCAATAAACGGTAGAGACTTGCTCCGGTGCGGCTTTTACTTCAATGATGAGCCCACACTGGCTTTTCAGCTGCTCTCCGCCACGTAGAATATGTCCGCGAGGTAGAAACAATCCGGCCTCTCGCCCATCATCCAGCTCGACTTTAAGTCGACTTTTAATTCGGCTATCTATCGGCAAGCTAAGAAAAGCGTCAGGTTTTATTGCAATTTCGCGGCTGATTTCGGTCAGTTCAATCATGGCATTTCCTTATTCATTGTGAGTGCCAGAGCGCAGTTAAAACAGAAAGTAACGTTGTGCCATCGGTAACACTTCTGCTGGCTCACAAACCAGAAGCTCTCCATCGGCACGAACCTGATAAGTTTGCGAATCCACTTCGATATTTGGCTGCCAGTCGTTCAGCTTCATGTCAGCCTTACTGATGTCACGGCAGTGGCTGACTACCCCTATCCGGCTTCCCAGACCCAGTTCACTGGCAATTCCTGCCTGTTCTGCAGCTTGGGAGACAAACAGCATTGAGGTGCTCTGAGTGGCCTTGCCATAGCTGCCAAACATGCTGCGGTAATGCACGGGTTGAGGCGTAGGAATTGAGGCATTCGGGTCCCCCATTGGTGCCATAGCGATCATGCCACCTTTGATGATCACGCTTGGTTTGACGCCGAAGAAAGCTGGCTTCCACAACACCAGATCAGCCAGTTTTCCTGTTTCTATAGAGCCTATTTCATGTGCCATTCCGTGAGTGATCGCCGGGTTTATAGTGTATTTGGCGATATAGCGTTTGAGTCGGAAGTTATCACTATAGGATGAGTCTTGTGCCAGACTACCGCGTTGCACTTTCATCTTGTGGGCGGTCTGCCAGGTACGAGTGATCACTTCCCCAACTCGCCCCATAGCCTGAGAATCAGAGGCAATCATCGAGAAAGCCCCCAAATCATGCAGAATGTCTTCCGCAGCAATGGTTTCGCGTCGAATACGGGATTCGGCGAAAGCGACATCTTCAGCAATTGAGGGAGATAAGTGATGACACACCATTAGCATATCGAGATGTTCATCGACCGTATTAACCGTATAAGGTCTTGTCGGGTTGGTTGAAGAAGGTAACACGTTCGATTCGCCTGCCGCCCTGATGATATCCGGGGCGTGTCCGCCACCCGCACCCTCAGTGTGGTAGGTATGAATCACCCGATCACCAATCGCACCCAGTGTCGACTCAACAAAGCCCGACTCATTAAGCGTGTCAGTGTGGATAGCTACCTGCACATCCATCTCATCGGCCACCGACAGGCAGGTATCAATTGAAGCTGGTGTCGTCCCCCAGTCTTCATGCAGCTTCAAGCCAACCGCTCCAGCGCTCACCTGCTCACGCAGAGCGTGTGGCTGACTGGCATTACCTTTACCCAGCAAACCAAAGTTCATTGGAAACTGATCCAGAGACTCTAGCATACGGTGCATGTTCCACGGCCCCGGTGTACATGTGGTGGCGTTGGTTCCGGTATTTGGTCCAGTGCCACCACCAATCATTGTGGTGACGCCCGAAGCGAGTGCTTCTTCAATTTGCTGCGGACAGATAAAGTGGATATGGGAATCGATTCCACCAGCAGTAAGAATCGAGCCTTCTCCTGCCAAGACTTCTGTACCCGGGCCGATCACTATAGTGACATCCGGTTGTACGTCTGGGTTTCCCGCCTTACCAATCGCCTGAATACGACCCTCTTTGACCGCCACATCAGCTTTGACGATTCCCCAGTAATCCAACACAATCGCATTGGTGATCACTAAGTCTGGTGTCTCTGCACTCGGACGCTGACTTTGCCCCATGCCATCACGAATCACCTTACCGCCGCCAAACTTCACTTCATCGCCATAGACGGTGAAATCCTTCTCTACTTCGAGCCATAAATCAGTGTCCGCCAGACGCACACGGTCACCCACAGTTGGCCCAAACATTTCGGCATATGCCTGTCTGGAAATGCTTGCCATTACCTATCCTTGTATTTTGTTTGAGTGCTAGGCGAGTTTGCCCATGACTTTGCCCTGAAATCCGTACACTTCGCGTTTTCCTGCGTACTCTACTAATTCAACGCTACGAGACTGTCCGGGCTCAAAGCGAGTCGCGGTTCCGGCAGGAATATTGAGCCGATAGCCGATGCAAAGCTCGCGCTCAAACAGGAGTGATGGATTAACTTCGTAGAAATGATAATGGGAGCCAATCTGAACAGGTCGGTCGCCAATATTTTCTACTGAGATTTCGAGGATCTTGCGGCCTGTGTTAAGTTCAATTTCACCAGCTGCGGTTTCGATTTGTCCCGGCACAAAGCCGCTATGGTTGCTTGTCGTTGCTGCCATAATGCCCCCCTACACAATCGGTTCATGAACGGTAACGAGCTTCGTGCCGTCAGGGAATGTCGCTTCAACCTGCACATCTGGAATCATTGACGCAACCCCTTCCATCACATCATCAATGCTAAGAAGAGTGCGGCCATAATCCATTAGCTGCGCGACGCTTTTTCCTTCCCGGGCACCTTCCAGAATCGCGCTACTGATATAAGCGACAGATTCTGGGTAATTGAGCTTAAGCCCTCGCTCTTTGCGTTGCTGCGCCAGCATGCCAGCGCAGAAGATCAACAGCTTGTCCTTTTCTCTTGGTGTAAGTTCCATAGTTTCCCTTGTACTAATCCTACTGATAGCAAATCGGGCAAATATGGAGCGATATGCGAAACCTCTATGACACCGGGCTGACTAGGTCGCCCAAATCCTTGGCGGTTGAGGTAACTCTGTGGTCCAGTATTGGCGAGCTTGCTGCCAAACCCGCTGAAAGCAGGCTAAGATCACTTCACTCCATTGACCCAATGCTCTCACTACAACGAGTTGTTCTACCTGCGTCGCAGCGATCACCAGCTTATCTGTGCCAATGTCATCTCTTATGCTATTGAGCAAGCTCTGTACCAATTGAAAAAATTCCTCGTTTTGCGCCGAAATATACAAGGTTCCCGCAACAGGAAAATCCAGTAAGCCATTGTGAAACATAAGATTATCGCCACCACGAATATTTAACCCCTCGGTCAATATTTTCTTTCCGTCGTAGTAAATCTCTGTTTTTCCGACTAAATGTCCTGATGAAAATCCCTCATTTAGTGCAGGACGACCAAAACAGTGCATCTCCCAGCCCAAAAACAGGGCACCGTTTTCTAAGTGGATTTGAGTGTCAAGCCGGGCATGAGCATCAGGAAAGAAGATGTTCTCCTGCGGTAACCACTCCAGCAATCCTCCTCGCGCCACTTCCAGTATTTGTCTCTGATGGGCGTATCGTTGCTCCGATCGATAGAACTTGGTCGCTCCCGGTGTGGTGACCAATGAGTGAGCCCCCGATTCGACCCTGGCATGAATGTTCAGTGTATCCCCGCCAACTACACCTCCCGGGGGGTGGAGCAAGTAGGTATGGCAGGTCTTGCCTTCAGGATAGAGGGGTCGTTGAATTGCCAGTGGGCCCTTCTGCTGGCGCTCTTTAATCACGGTTTTATCACCACGATCGGTAAAGCGTAATTTGAGTTTTGCCTTCCAGCCCAAAGCTGTATCAGACGCGATGGTTTTACCTAATGGCTGAGCGTTATTGCCAGGTTCAAATGCTACTGCCGGGTCACAAATCATACTGTGAGATACTCCTTTATCAGTTCTTCCTTGAGTTGATCCATTGGTCCCTCTGCAACTCTCCTGCCACGATCCAAGATACAGAACTGATCGCCCACTTTTCTTGCAAACGGCAGCTTCTGCTCCACCAGCAAAACGGTCAGGCCCATTTTCTCGTTTAACATCCGTATGATGTCGCCAATCTCCTGAACAATATTGGGTTGAATGCCTTCGGTTGGCTCGTCCAGAATCAGTAGACTAGGGTTAACGACTAAAGCGCGGGCGATAGCAAGTTGTTGCTGCTGACCTCCAGACAAGTCCCCGCCACGACGATGACGCATCTCATCCAGGACTGGAAATAGGTCAAAGATGAAGGCCGGAATCTGTCGATCCCCTTTTGCACGGATCGGCAGACCTATCTGCATGTTCTCTTCCACCGTCAGCATTGGGAAAATCTGACGTCCCTGCGGAACATAACCTATCCCCATTCTCGGACGTGACTCAGCATCACGAGCCACGATTGACTCACCTTCAAGCTGAATATCACCACTCTTGACCTTAACCAGCCCCATGATGCACTGCAGTAAAGTGGTTTTGCCCACACCGTTTCTGCCCATCAGCACTGTGCATTTCCCTTTAGCGACCTCCATGTCGAGATCCCAAAGTGTGTGGCTCTCGCCATAATATTGATTGAGTCCTGAAATGGTTAACATGCTATTCCCCTAGATACACTTGCTTAACTTGTTGATGCGCCTGAACCTGATCCATGCTCCCTTCTGCTAATACATGGCCCTGATGAAGAACCGTGACATGGCTGGCAATGGAGCGCACAAAATCCATATCGTGCTCAACCACCACCACCGAGTGCTTACCAGCCAGCGAATTAAGCAACTCGGAGGTACGATCCATCTCCTGATGAGTCATGCCTGCCACAGGTTCATCGATAAGCAGCAGCTTGGGGTTTTGCATCAGTAACATACCTATCTCAAGCCACTGTTTCTGACCATGGGACAAATTACCCGCCAGCATACGAGCATGGTCCTGAAGGTGAATTAGGCTCAGAACCGACTCAAGCTTGTCAATCTGCTCACCCGTTAAGCTGGCGATATACGTTCCCCATACTGAGCGGACACCTGACATCGCCAGTTCAAGGTTCTGCCACACGCTAAGGCATTCAATAACGGTAGGTTTCTGGAACTTTCGTCCGACGCCTGCATTGGCAATTTGAGCCTCATTCATTTTGAGTAAGTTAAGATTTGAACCGAGCCAGACAGAGCCGCTATCCGGTTTGGTTTTACCGGTAATGATGTCCATCATGGTGGTCTTACCCGCCCCATTAGGCCCTATAATGCAGCGCAACTCTCCCTCGCGGATATAGAGATTGAGATCATTGATCGCCTTAAAGCCATCAAAGCTTTTATTCACTCCTTCAACATAGAGCAGTATGTTGTGGCGGGTATCGATAAGCGGATGTTGTTCCGCTTTGAGAAATGAAAACACCTCATCGCGTCGGGTGATTTCCGCTACAGACTGTTTCAGTTGCATCGCACGGTTGAATCCTGTCATACCAATGCCTCCTTCTCTTGCTGCTCCTTATGTGTAACCTTTTGTGCAGCTTTTTTTCTGCTCAACAATCGGGATTTGTCACTAACGAATCCAATGATGCCTTTCGGAAAATACATGGTTGAGAGCACAAACAGACCACCTAATGCAAATAGCCACACTTCAGGAAATTCAACCGTAAACCAGCTTTTGGCGTAGTTGATAACCAGTGCACCAACAATGGCACCAAATAAGGTTGCACGACCGCCCAGTGCCACCCAGACAACGATTTCAATTGAGTTAAGCGGCGCAAATTCACCCGGATTGATAATGCCGACCTGAGGTACATACAGAGCACCAGCAACACCCGCAATAACCGCAGACAGGACAAATACCCACAACTTAATCCCGTCGACGTCATACCCCATAAATCGGGTGCGAGACTCTGTATCTCGGATCGCCAGAGAGACGCGTCCTAGCCGGCTCGACACCACACTGCGGCACAATAAATAACTGAAGATAAGCGCAATACCCGTCGCAACGAATAACGCAATACGCGTACTGTCCTGCTGCAAGCTATAGCCAAGAATATCTTTAAAGTCGGTTAGGCCGTTATTGCCACCAAAGCCCATTTCATTGCGAAAGAACGCCAACATCAGAGCATAGGTTAGCGCCTGAGTGATGATAGAGAGGTAGACCCCTGAGACCCTTGAACGGAATGCAAGATAACCAAAGACATACGCCAGAGCGCCTGGTACCAACACCACCATTAATGCGGCAAACCAGAACTGGTCAAACCCTAGCCAGAACCAGGGTAACTCCTGCCAATTGAGGAAAACCATAAAGTCAGGCAGCACTGGATTACCATATACCCCGCGGTCGCCGATCTGACGCATCAGGTACATCCCCATCGCATAACCGCCCAACGCGAAAAATGCGCCATGACCCAGACTCAGAATGCCCAGATAACCCCATACCAGATCGACCGCCAGAGCAAGCATTGCGTAGCTAAGGTACTTACCGAGCAGCGAAATCGTAAAAGTCTCAACATGCAGTGGATGCCCGGCTGGCAGCTGAGTGTTAGCCAATGGGATAAGTATTATCGCGGCTAACACAGCCAGTAGGGTCAGTTGCCCCCCTTTGTCACCAGCCATTGCAGAAAGCGCAAATGAGCGAGGTCGGGTTGTATTTACTGTTTGATGCATAACCTCTCCTTAGCTTTCCGCAGCTCGGCCACGTTGAGGGAACAACCCTCGCGGACGCTTTTGGATAAACAGAATAATGAAAACCAACATCAGGATTTTCGCTAGCACAGCGCCTGCCCAGGGTTCAAGAACCTTGTTGAACAGGCCAAGGCCTAAACCAGCAACTAAAGTGCCCCACAGGTTACCGACACCGCCAAACACCACCACCATAAATGAGTCGATGATGTAAGCCTGCCCCATGTTTGGCCCGACATTAGTTAATTGAGAAAGCGCGACACCCGCCACGCCAGCAACACCTGAACCTAAGCCGAAAGTCAGCGCGTCAACACGCTCAGAACGAATGCCCATCGCACGAGCCATCGATCGGTTTTGTGAGACGGCCCGAACCTGAAGGCCTAAAGGCGTCTTTTTCAGCGTCATCACCAGTCCAATAAATACCAAAGCACAGAACAGAATGATGTAGAGGCGGTTGTAGGTCAGTGACAGCATTGGGTTGATTTCCAGCGCCCCGGCCATCCAGTCAGGTGTACTCACGGAGCGATTAAGAGGAGAGAAAATTGAACGTACCGCCTGTTGCAGGATCAGGCTAATCCCGAAAGTGGCGAGTAACGTTTCCAGAGGTCTGCCATAAAGGTGGCGAATCACACTCCTTTCAATCGCAACACCAACTAAGCCAGAAACAATAAACGCCATTGGAATCGATGCCAGCAAAGCAAAACCGATATGGTTAGGGAACAGCTGCTGCATCACATAAGTGGTGTAAGCACCGAGCATAATCAGCTCACCGTGGGCCATGTTAATCACACCCATCACGCCAAAGGTTATCGCCAACCCGATTCCCGCCAGCACTAACACCGAACCCAGACTTAAGCCAAAGAACAGGGTCTCCACTCCAGAATAGAACCGTTGGCTCTGCTGGTAGTGCTGTAAACTGCGCTGTGCAGCGGCGAGGATCTGCTCATTCTGAGCACTGGCAATGATTTGGTTGAGGGTCGACAAAACGACTGGCTGATTGGAGTCAGCCAGAGACTCTATTGCTGCAAGCTGTCGAGCATTATTGCTATCAAGTGCCGCATCAACGGCTATCGCCAGCTCAAGCAAGGCCGTGATATCGCCATCCGACTCAGCGGCGAGCAATTGTTTAAGCTGTGCTATCACGTTCGGATCGGTGTTGCCAATCAGCGCCTGAACCGCAGTTTTGCGCGTCTCGACATCTGAACTATTGAGCCCAAGCGTGGCTATTTCAGACCGAAGAACAGAACGGAGTTTGTTGTTCACCTTTACTTTTTTAAACTGACGCTTACTCTCAACCTTGAGGGTTTGGTCACTCCAGACGTGCTTCGCCTGTGCATCGACTTTCAACGTATGAATGATAAACAGCGATGCGTTCAATGGATTATTTGTGTCCTTTAGATAGAACAGATCCCCTTCCAGCCAAGCGGCCAGAATGGGCTTTGAGATCTCAGCAGGGTAGGAAGCAACAAGCCAATTAACGGCCTGCTGTTTGTTAGCACTGTTTTTACTTAGTAAAACCTGGCTAAATGTATCCTGATTCAACGGCTCAGATTCACTGTTAGCAGCGATGGAAAAAGAGCTAAATCCAACCAGTGAAATGACGAGCACAGCGAAGATCCGTAATACGGTCAACATAATGTGCATCCTTGATGTTATTAACTATCGGCAGAAAAAGCGCCTCAGAGTTATCCCTTCGGCGCTAAACAGGGAGGTTAGTTTGTGCCCGAGCACTTATTAGTTTCTACGTTAAATGCGCCGCAGGAGAATGGCTTTGACCAGCTTGAAAACAGCTTGGCTGATTCAGGCAGATACTCAGACCATGCATCACCCGCCACCAGACCTGTTGTTTCCCAAACCACATCAAACTGACCATCGTCCTGAATCTCACCAATCAGAACAGGCTTAGTGATATGGTGGTTTGGCAGCATGGTTGAGTAACCACCAGACAGGTTAGGGACAGACACACCAATCAAGGCATCTTGTACCGCTTCAGCATCAGTAGTACCTGCGTTGGTCACCGCCTGAGCCCACATGTTGAAGCCAATGTAATGCGCTTCCATCGGGTCATTCGTCACTCGGTCTTCACTGGCAATAAACTTCTGCCAAGTCTCAACAAACTCGTCGTTACTCTCTGTATCCACGCTCATGAAGTAGTTCCATGCCGCAAGGTGACCAACCAATGGCGAGGTATCCATGCCAGATAGCTCTTCTTCGCCGACCGAAAATGCCACCACTGGAATATCTTCTGACGAGATACCCTGAGCACCCAGCTCTTTATAGAACGGGACGTTAGCGTCACCATTAATGGTCGAGACAACCGCGGTTTTCTTACCTTCAGCACCGAACTTTTTGATGTCTGAAACGATGGATTGCCAGTCTGAATGTCCAAACGGCGTGTAGTTGATCATGATGTCTTTTTCACTAACGCCTTTGCTCTTAAGGTAAGACTCAAGAATTTTGTTCGTCGTACGAGGGTAAACATAGTCCGTACCCGCCAGAACCCAACGCTCAACCTCTAACTCCTCCATTAAGTAATCAACCGCAGGAATCGCTTGCTGGTTTGGCGCGGCACCTGTGTAGAAGACGTTTTTAGACGACTCTTCGCCTTCGTACTGCACCGGATAGAACAGGATGCTATTGAGCTCTTCAAATACAGGCAGCATTGATTTACGCGATACTGATGTCCAGCCACCAAATACTACGTCCACTTGTTCTTTTTCAATCAGCTCTCGTGCTTTCTCAGCAAACAGAGGCCAGTTTGACGCCGGATCGACAACAACGGCTTCAAGCTTCTTGCCCAGCAGACCACCTTTTTTGTTCTGCTCCTCAACAAGCATTAACACCGTATCTTTAAGTGTGGTTTCACTGATCGCCATGGTGCCGGATAGTGAGTGCAGCACACCAACTTTGATCGTTTCGGCAGCGTTAACCAGTCCTGATGTTAGTGCCAATGAAGTGCCCAATGCAGCAAGCTTTAATTTGAACGTCATGTTCATGGATATCTCCTTATAATGCATGGTTATTCAACCTTTCGGTTTCTGCATTAACAAATCCAAGAAAGATGCCAGATTAAAAACTGAGCGCAAAAAGTTTTATTTAATTGATTTATAGGGACTTATTAAGTTGACGCGTAATATTGGTGCATTTTCATGCCCTAATTAACGCTGCATAGTAGTGCAAAGGCATCACGTATTTCACCAATTTGGAGATATGACTCGAAAATCTATCAGGCGGGTTTGGCAAGGGTATATTTACTCAGCACTCTCTGCATCAGTTCCATTTTGACCGGCTTTGGCACTACGTCGTGAAAGCCCAGTTCTAAATAGTGAAGTGCATCTTTATCAAAGTTGTTGGCGGTGAGCGCAACAATCGCCGTATCGGGAGCTAAGTTTTCTGAACGGATTCGCTTCAAGGCTTCAATGCCATCCATCACTGGCATCTGGATATCCATAAAGATGATATCGAAATGTCGCTGCTTCACTATCTCTAAACACTCCTGTCCATTACTGGCCGTTGCAGTATCGACCTTCAGGGTGCTGAGCATTTTCTGCGCAACAATCTGGTTAACCCGCATATCTTCCACAATCAAAGCAGACAAACCGTGAGAACCATCATCGCTGCTCGTCTCCGAGATCTGTTCTTCTTGCGCTAATCGACTGCAAAACACATTAAGTAAGCTAAACATATCGTATGGTTTGGTCAGTTTAGTCACCCCCTCGAAATCTGATATCCATGTGTGCAGGTCGCTGATCACAATAGTGCGTTTACCCTCGATCTCAGTATTATCCAAACTGTTTTCAAATCCACTGTTCCCACTCAGATAATGAACCGTTATATCCCCCTGCTCATCATATAAGCCAAAACGCGCTAGCTCTGAGGAAATTAACGCCTTAACACGCTGGTCACTGGCGACGACACGAATACGTTTATCAAGATTGCAAGGACAGTGAATTGCCCTTTCACTTTCAATCTGAACGGGTATCGAAACGCGAAACTCGGTGCCTTTATCCTGTTCACTATCGACCTCCATCGTGCCACCCATCATGTTCACCAGCGACTGACAAATGGATAAGCCCAGCCCCGTACCGCCATACCTTCGGGTGATCGAGTCATCAGCCTGAACAAATTCCTCAAATACCTTGCTCACCTGCTCCTCTGACATACCAATACCAGTATCCGTCACCACCAGAGTTAAGTAACTTGAGCTCTGCTCAGTAGAATCTTCACCAACCTGCACCGAGAGCTGTATATCAACATAGCCTCTGTCGGTAAATTTAAGCGCGTTATAACTTAGGTTATTGATTATCTGAAGCAGCTTGGTCTTGTCTGCAATCAATTGATAGTCGTGGTCGACTGGTGAGGCGAATAGAATTTCCACATCTGGCTTGCTCGTATCGACGAAAATGGTTTTCGACAGCTCGATCAATTCGCTGCAATAGAAACAGTCGTGCTCCAGCTTCATCTTACCCTGCTCGATCTTACTCAGATCCAGCACGCTGTTGATCAGTTTCAACAGGTGTTTACCCGAACTATTAATCATTGCTATGAAGTTACGAGTCTGGTCGTCCGCGCCCTGATAATACTCTTTGTGGCTAAGTCCAATCACCGCGTTTAACGGCGTGCGCATCTCATGGGACATATTGGCAAGGAAACGGGCTTTGGCTGTGGCACTTTGCTCGGCAAGCTTTTTAGCCTCTTCCATTTTATCCGTGCGCTCTTTGAGATCTCGGCTCAATTTACTCTGGTTAAGATACATCCATGAAATGACACCAACCATCATGGCAAGAGCCGCGGAAATAACAGCAAGATAAGTATATTGCTGATTATAAAACTGCTGTTTCTGTTCAACAAAAACCATCTGATTTTTTTGCACTTGGGAGACAAAGCTCGACATGTAAACATTAAGTTGATCATAGAGCTGAGCAATCTGCGTAAACGCCGTTTGTGCTTTCAACTCACTTTGATCGAGGCTGATGTGATCGAGTGTTTGTCCCAGCGCATCCAGCTTAGCTTCAATCGATTTTAGCTGCTTCACATCGCCAAACTGCTGGTGAATATGAATAGTTCGCTCAGAACGAAAGTCTTGCAAGATGCTCGAGCGATAAACACGCGATTTCATCTTTAACTTCGCGAGGGATTTATCTGACCGTTCACGCATAAATTCGACCAGCTCGAGTTTGAGCAACAACAGCTTTCCTTTCGCTGAGATATTATTATTCACTATCGTCACGTAGGGCTGTGGAGGGATACGTTGGATTTCAGACATTGAATGGAAAAAATAGACGATCATCGACACCAATACTAAGCTAAGTGCCAAAGTAATAGTGATAAATAAGCGTCCCTGGGTCATAAAAGGCTTGTTGCTACCATTACTCAACCACTATCTCCTTCACCTGCCACACAGACAAACTGTAGTAGTAGTCATTGCGTAACTCTGGGTGCTCGGCAAAAGGGTAAACCACAAACAGAGGCCCCTTACCATCGATTGTCATCCTTTGCCCAGCTTCATGGGTCGCCAGTAACAAGCCATACTTCTCTGCGTCTGAGATCGGAATCGTGACGATATAATCATCCCATGCAATGACTTTTATCGTTTTACCTTTCGCACCGGCATATTCAAGTACAGCCAACAACTTCGGCCCTTTGTATTCGACGATACCATCAACCACATGGTTACTGGTCTCTATAGTGCCTTGTTCCAGCGCTGCGAGCATTTGTTGATCAAAAACAACGCCGTCACTGGTGTTGGATTGAGAGATATTGCCGGAAACCCAAAGAATAGGCTCCCCTTGTGGAGCAGGAAGCGGATTGGCAAAACTCATTAGACAGGCAGCGAAGCTCAGTGCGACAGCGATTACTGCGCGATGAAAAAACATTGCAAACATCAATTCCCTTCCTCCAGATATAGCGGTCAGCCACTCTCAAGACGTTAATTAATGTCAGTATAGACAAGCTTGCTGGTACTCGATGATGTTAAAACACACATTATTGATAATAATGTGAATTATGGTTCACTGTCCGAGCTATAAAGGTAAGCTGAGACTCCGTTGTTGCGACTGAATAACGACTTTGGAAGTGAACTTCTTTACGTAATCATTAGCCATGAACAGACGTCGTGACAAAGCGTCATAGGCAGTCATATCATGAGTAATTGCCACAACAACAAAGTCAACATCGCCAGCAACATAAAAGAATTGTTGCACCTGTGGTTCGGATTCAAGCTGACGCATAAAGTCATCCAACACCTTTTCACCACCCTGAGCCAACGTCACGTCGACAATAACGGTGATGAAACCGGGTAGTTTTGAGGGATCCAGAATCGCCACTTCACTATCTATCACACCTTGTTGCTTTAGCTTTTTTATTCTTCGCTGACAAGCTGATGCTGAAAGTCCGATTTCTGCTCCCAGTTCGTCACTGCTTATTCTGCTGTTGCGCTGCAAAGCCATTAATATCTGACGGTCAAAATTATCCACGCTTTAATTTCCGCATCATTAAACTAAACACGCTTATTTATAGGCGAAATAACGCTCAATTTCAAGCGCAGCTTTTTCGATGTCAGGATACAATTTTCCTCACCAGCCTAACCAATTACTAAGGAAGTCACATGGAAAGAATTCTGTATAGCGGTAACCGTAACGCCTCTAGCTGGGCATTTCGTGCCTGGTTAGCTCTCAAAGAGCAAGGGATCGAATTTGAAGAGAGAGTTATAGACATCAGAAGACCACAACGATGGGACAACCTGGCACAAATCGGCGAGTTTTCTCCACCCGCAGCGGTGCCGGTATTAGTGGAGAATGACTTTGTTATTTTTGACTCAATTGCCATCATGGAATACGCCAGTGAGCTTGGCGATGCTCCTTTATGGCCAGCAGATATACATGCCAGAGCGAAAGCGCGAAGTTTTGCTGCATGGCAACATTCAACGTTTGCTCGTGTTTGCCCATGCTTATCATTTGAGAGCGCTTTTTATACCGACAAGAAGCAACTATCAGCCGATGAGATAGCCCAGATTGAAGGCGTTTATTCAGTATGGGAGGAGACGATTATTCAGTTTGAGGGCGACTACCTTGTCGGCACTTATTCGATTGCTGACATCATGTTACTGCCCTCTGTCGTGCGTTTCTCGTCTCACTACATGCCAGACCAACGTTGGCCTCACACCAGAAAATGGTTTGAGTGTTTACTTAACCGTCCTCTGGTCCGTGAATGGCTTGATGAGGCTGAACAGCTGGAACCTATTTACTTGCCGGGATACCGTAATGACCCTTAACCTCTCGGCAGTCATTCTAAAATTTAAACTTCGCCACCAGTTGCGTCAGTGAATCAACATTGCTCTTCAGGTCAGCACAATGTCCTGAAGTCTGAGTCACCATTTCGGTATTGCTTCGCGCGACATCTGCAATGCTAGATACGTGTGGAGCAATCTCATTAACCACCTGTGATTGCTGCCCGGTCGCAGTGGCAGTCTGAGCGCTTAACTGATGTATTTCATCGATGATTTGATTGATTGAAGCAAGATGTTGCTCAGACTCTTGAGCCAGAACCAGACATCTCTGACCTGAACTGTAGCTTTGACTTACTTCACTCACCGCACTGTGGCTGAGGCCTTGAAGGTTTTCAATGATTGTCCTGATCTCACTCGCAGATTGATGAGTGCGGGAAGCTAGAGTACGAACTTCATCTGCGACTACGGCAAAGCCTCGTCCCTGATCACCAGCACGCGCCGCTTCAATAGCCGCATTGAGTGCCAGCAAATTGGTTTGCTCTGAAACGCCGCTAATCACATCGAGTACGGTATCGATAGCATCAATATCATTGGAGAGCTGCTCGATACTTCGGTTGCTAAGCTCCAGCTGTTGGTTCATCGCTTCAGTGTTCGCATAAGTTTCACTCACGGAGTGAAGACCGCTCTTCACTTCCTGAGCCGTTTTCTGCACATTGTCAGAAGTGTGATTGGCGTTATTCGCAATCTCTTCCGAGCTGGCACTCATCTCATGAATTGCCGTCGCAACCTGATCGATGTTCTGCTCCTGACCGTGGATCTGTTGCTTCATGTCATTTGCTTGCAGATCGATCTGATCAATGGTCGTCACCAACTCTTTTCTTGAATGTTCTATCTCCTCAAGTACATTCCCCATATAGGCGACAAACTGGTTGTATCCTTTGGCGATATTACCCACTTCATCGTTACGGCTTTCATCCAGACGCTGGGTAAGGTCACCGCCACCATTACCGATTGCTAACAACACCTCGGCGGTGGTTGATAGTGGCTTGAGTAAGATATGAGTCATGTAGGCGCTAATAACGGTAAACAGGATCGCGACGGTTGCCCCAACCCAACTCATGGTTTCAATAAAATGGTTAATCTCGCTAAGTACTTCACTGGTCGGTTGCAGAGAAACCAGCACCCAGTCGAGCTGTGGTAATGGCATCAGACCGACAATCATCGACTGCCCATTTAACTGATGTTCATTGATACTCGACCCGGTTGTATTTAACTTAGCGAACTGGCTTTCGATACTGGTTAGACCCAGTTCAGCCAGTGATTTACCAACCTCCTCGGTATCATGGTGAATCTTTACTATGCCATTCGAGTCAGCTAAAAACAGTCGCCCTGATTGACCCAAAGAGTAGTTAGCGACGGTCTGACCAAGGGTCTCTAACGATAAGCCAATGCCTGCCACACCAATTCGCCGACCGTTTTTCACCACAATATGGTTAACAAACACTGTTGTTACTCCGGTCGCATCATCAACATCAACTGACAGTTCAACGCGTTTAGCACTGTTTAAGAATCCGTAGAACCACTGATCATCCTGAGATTCAGCAGACATCTGCTTGAGCTTTCCGCTGGCCACATAGTAGCTGTCATTGACCGTGGTGACATAGAAAGCCGTCAGTGCATCAAACTGCTTTTTAATCCGTGTAAGTTGCTGAGTGACCTGACGATCGTCCTGGCCTGTAAACTCGGTAAACTGAGCCATTTCTGACATCACCTGAGCGACAACCAGTGGTTTTTCTAACTCGTATTTAATCTGATTACTTACTTCACCAAGTGCTGCTGGTACTTGCTGTGAATAGGTTTTATCTAGGATGATTTTCTGTCCCTGACTGAGGGTAATACCAATCAGAACAACGATAACCAGAATCACCGCCATTACGGTAGCGAGAATGGTTTTATGACGAATGCTTAGTGCTGTCATCTTCACGTTAAACTCCTTTTAACTGTGTAGGTTTCCACCTTATCCCAAGGTGAAGTTGCCCTCTTTTTAAGGGTCTTATCTGACTCAGTAGCGACGAATCCCAGTATTGCTGGCGCGAATATTCTCTAGCCAAGTGGCGTAAAAAACCCCGGAACAGGGGCCGGGGGATCTCATCAGAGATAAAGAGCGGGAAATACCACGTTTTGCATGAATCTCGCTTACCGGGGTAGCAATCCGGTAAGCGGGATGAGGAGTGCGATTAGTTAATCATCGCACCTTGTTCTACCCATGTACCGATCAGCGACCGTTCGTCATCGGTCATTTGAGTCAGGTTGCCCAGAGGCATCACCTTAGTCGTAACCGTTTGAGCAACGATACGTGGCACATTGGCTTTGATCTCTTCAGGAGTATCCAGAATCACACCGGCTGGAGCTGCGGCAAACGCGGCATGAGTCGGTGTCGCTGAATGACATACTGAACAGCGCTGCTGAATAACCTGATTGATTGCGTCAAAGCTCACCAAATCACTAGATGAATCCGCTTGAGCAACCTCGCCACTTGCTGGTGTAGCTGCAGATTCAGTAGCAACAGGTGCTTTCACTACCGGCGCCGCTGGTTTGTTCATGTTAGGTGAAGTAACAAACGCTAGTGTGATCATACCTAATGCGGCTACTGGCACCGTCCACGCGAACTTCTGACTACCATGACGGGTGTTGAAGTAGTGACGAACCAAAATACTGAAGATTGCCAAACCAGCCAGAATTGCCCAGTTGTACTCCGACCCATAAGTGCTCGGGAAGTGGTTACTGATCATAATGAACAGCACTGGCAAAGTCAGGTAGTTGTTGTGACGAGAACGCAGCAGACCTTTCGCTGGTAGAGCAGGGTCAGGTTCACGATTCTCTTCAATTGCACTGACTAGATTGCGCTGCGCAGGCATGATAACGCGGAATACGTTACCGACCATAATAGTACCTATGATGGCACCAACGTGAATGTATGCACCGCGACCACTGAACACCTGCGCCAGACCGTAAGCGGCGCCAACAAGCAGAATGAACAGCACTAAACCAAGTAGTACCGGAGTCTTACCCAGTGGAGACTCACACAGTAGATCATAGACAAACCAGCCAGCTATCAACGCACCGATACCAATCGCAATCGCGGTCGTTGGCTCCATACCTGAACCTGGTGCAATCAGATAGATCTCCGCATTGAGGTAGTAAACTACACCCAAGAGTAGAACACCGGTAATCCAAGTGAAGTAAGCTTCCCATTTAAACCAGTGCAGATGCTCTGGCATTTCTGGTGGGGCTAGTTTGTATTTTTCCAGGTGGTAGATACCGCCACCGTGGATAGCCCATAAGTCACCTGACAGGCCAGTTTTCGGGTTAACGCGGTTTAAGTTGTTCTCTAACCAAACAAAGTAAAACGATGCGCCAATCCATGCGATACCAACTATCATGTGAACCCAGCGAATCGCCAGATTCAACCACTCCGTGATATGTGGATCCATAATATACTCCTTTACAACGCGCTCTCCATGCGTTGCGTTTGTTCCTTACTGTTGCCGCTCGGGAGATCTTCCAGATGCAGTGAAACTAAATCTGTCTCAAAGAAGACTTCGTCACAATTATGTCCTTCACCGCCGCGATCGACGATTAAGAACTGATCTTGGTCGCTCAATGCCAACACAGGGTGATGCCAGACGCCTTTGTGATAATTGACGCCCTGGCGTCCATTACTTAAGAATGCACGGCACTCTTTCAGGCTTGGGTCATCACCTCGTGGCGCAACAACAATGAGATATGGTTGACCAAGCAACGGAACAAAAGCCTGAGAACCCAAAGGGTGACGCTCTAACATCTTGATCGTTAACGGGTAGCTAAGCGGTGTTGCCTGAAAGATGCTGATGATGGCCTCGCCACCTTGTTGTTGCACATCTGTCGTAGCTAGCTTGTGGTAACGACGTGTCGAACCGTTGTTGATCATGAAGTAATCACTGTTGTCTACTTCAATCACATCACCAAACTCGGCAAACGCCTGTTTAGTTAAAGGTTCGATGGTCAGACGGCGAATTCCATTGCTCATAGTAATGTCCTCGCTTATTTCGCTTTAGTGCCAAACAAACGTAAACGGCTGATACCACCGTCAGGGAAGATGTTGAGACGCACGTGCGTGACGGCTCCAAGGTCGTTAACCTGGGAAACAAACTCATGAACTTCGTGTGCTTGTAACTTCTGTGCCGGTAACAGCTCACGCCAGAATAGGCTCTGAGTCGCGACCTGATCATCGGTACCACCTTTAACGTAAGCAGCCTGAATTGAGCAGCTGTCTGGGAAGTTGCCCTTGAAGTGCGCCGTATCAACTACAACTCGGTCGATATTACCGGCATGGCCAAGCGCGACGATAACCCAGTCATTACCTGGAGTGCGGCGACGTGCTGTTTCCCAACCATCACCCATGTTCTCACCACGACCAGGGCCAAGGATGTTCGATTTATTACCGTAGTGCTCATCACTACATGCCAATGCACGGCCACCGTTTTCTACGGCTGCCAAATCGACTTTCTGCTGAGCATCAATGCGGTCCCAGTCAACGCTTGGACGACCGTAAACACGCAGACGAGCCACACCGCCATCCGGGTAGATATTAAGGCGTAAGTGAGTAAACACTTCGTCACTGTCGATTGTTTCTAGATGGTGATGATCACCTTGAAGGCTCATTGAAGGCAGGATTTCTTGCCACTCAGTCGCGTCTGTCGGGTCACCGTCTGGCGAATAACATGCATCGATAGAAGCTGATGGTGGAAAGTTTCCGGTAAAGAATGACGTATCGATATCAACGCCAGCAATCGTGCCAGCAAGACCTAGACGGATAACGCAGTAGTCGTAGCCTTCACCACGTTTACGGCGGCTTTCCCAGCCATCCATCCATTTACCGTTATCGTCGTAAACTCCTTCCTTCCACTCCGGCGCTTCGCGGCGCAGAAGGCGGCTTTTATCAGCAAAGAAATCATCAGTAGCGTAAATTGCTTGTGCGCCAAGTTTGTCGTCAGCAAGGTTAATGTATTGTTCAAAATCTAAGGACATGTCCTTTATCCTTCCAATTAATCAAAAATAGGGTAAGTGAGTAAGGCTCTCGCTAAAGAGCGGTAATGCTTGATAGTCGCCAGCTCCGTGACTTACATATCTCGCAGACGAAACAGTGCAATCTTGTTGATTTCCTGAATCGCAGTAGCAAACTCAGTTTCACTATCATTGCCTAATCGCTTCTCGAACGACTCAAGAATTTGGTAACGATTGGCCCCTTTCACTGCCATGATGAAGGGAAAGTTGAAGCGACTTTTGTAACTGTTGTTGTACGTGGTGAATTTTTCAAACTCGTCAGCCGAGCACTGGTCAATACCTGCGCCAGCCTGCTCTGCAGTTGATGCTGCAGTGAGTTCTCCGTTTACTGCTGCTCGACCTGCTAAATCAGGGTGAGCATTAATAAGATCCAGTTGCTGTTGCTTATTTGCATCGAGCAGGGCACTGGCCATACGCTGATGCAAGTTTGCGATCACATCATCGTTATCATTTAGCCCCTGATCGTAAACAGACTCGGCAACCCATGGGCTATGTTCATACACATCACCAAAGTGGGAGACAAATTCCGCACGTTCCATCGTTGATGGTTTACAAAAACGAAATTCAGCCATTTTATTTCTCCTGTTGCGGTGTGTAAGGGTGGTGCTCATGCCAGTGGCGAGCGATATCAACACGGCGACATAGCCAAACATCATCATGTTGTTTTACGTAATCTAAGAAGCGTTTCAGTGAAGCAATTCGGCCCGGACGACCAATCAGGCGGCAGTGAAGGCCGACAGACATCATCTTCGGCGCAGTTTCACCTTCTGCATATAAAGTGTCGAAAGTATCTTTCAGATACTGGAAGAACTGCTCACCTGAGTTAAAACCTTGTACCGTCGCAAATCGCATGTCATTGACATCGAGAGTGTATGGGATCACCAGTTGTGGCGTTCCGGCTTCAGTGTGCCAATACGGCAAGTCATCGTCATAAGCATCCGAGTCGTAGAGGAACCCGCCCTCTTCTGCCACTAGTCGACGAGTATTTGGACCAGTTCGGCCGGTATACCAACCTAGTGGACGTTCACCTGTCATCTGCTTGATGATATCGATCGCTTTCATCATGTGGTCACGCTCTTGTGACTCATCCATGTATTGGTAATCAATCCAGCGATAACCATGACTACAGATTTCATGACCTGCCTGAACCATGGCTTCAGCAACTTCAGGGTGACGTTCAATCGCCATCGCAACAGCAAAGATAGTGAGTGGAATTTCGTACTCATCAAAAAGTTTCAGTACACGCCATACGCCTGCTCGGCTGCCGTATTCGTAGATCGATTCCATACTAATATGGCGCTCACCTTTAATTGGCTGCGCAGCTGGGATCTCAGACAGGAAGGCTTCAGATTCATCATCTCCGTGGAGAAGACAACGTTCGCCACCCTCTTCGTAGTTCAAGACAAATGACACCGCGACTCGAGCACCACCCGGCCATTTAGGGTCAGGCGGATTCGCTCCATAGCCAATCAGGTCACGCGAATAATCCTTATCCATTAAGGCTCTCCTTAAATGCAAGGCACACTCCATTGGTGCCTTCTCAATCTCATACATTCATTGTATACAATAAATTATCTTAATGTAAAGATTTTGTTGTTAAAGTTAATTTAACGATACAAACACTATCTATTCAATAACTTAGAAAAAATAGATTGGTTATAACCTTCGAGTACAAGCTCACAAAATTGATTTTCCGTTGTTTTATGCAGTAACAAATTTATAACAACAAGCTTTACTATCCGGATATTTTGTGTACATATATAGTTATCAAAAGCGAATTTAAAACAACTTTGTATACAATTTAATTTCAACTTAAGCTAAGGAGAGCGCTAGGCGCAATTAAGTATTATGGGCAAATTAACCACACACGTATTGGATACAATGCACGGAGTTCCCGGCGCAGATATTCAGGTGGAGCTGTTTAAAGTGGAAGGGGATTCTCTAACCAAGATAAAAACAGTGACCACTAACTTCGACGGTCGAACTGACCAACCCGTTCTCGAAGGTGATGCATTTACGACAGGCAAATATCAATTGGTGTTTCATGTCGCAGACTATTACCGCAAACAAGATGTCGATCTGGGCGAGATCCCATTCTTAGATGATGTGGTGATCCGCTTCGGTCTTGGTGAAGAAGGCGCGCATTATCACGTGCCGCTACTCGTTTCGCCTTACAGTTTCTCTACCTATCGCGGTAGCTAAAACCAGCAATCTAACAACGTCAAATTTAATAATACATCAGGAGAATTGGAGTCTGCAGACAAACCTTTCGGTAACACAACATCCTAATGCAGAAAGCGGTATTCAATTTCAGAAACACCAAAACAAAAGGACTTGCTGACATGAATGAAAGCAAAGCAGAAGTGCTTAATAACGAAAGCCAATCGGGTGGCTTGCTAGAGCGCTTTTTTAAACTGAAAGCACATGGAACCAGCGTGAAAAACGAGATGATCGGGGGGATCACCACGTTCGCAACCATGGCCTATATCATTTTCGTCAACCCACAAATTATGGCTGCATCGGGGATGGACTCTGGCGCGGTATTTGTCGCAACCTGTATCGGTGCTGCAATCGGCTGTCTACTTATGGGCCTGTTTGCAAACTGGCCTGTGGGCCTGGCTCCAGGTATGGGCCTCAACGCATTTTTCTCTTTCACTGTAGTGAGTGAGATGGGTTACAGTTGGGAAGTTGCACTGGGTGCGGTATTCCTGTCCGGTATCCTGTTTGTCGGTATGAGTTTCTATAAAATCCGCCAATGGATCATCGAAAGTATTCCTGAGAGTTTGCGCTTTTCTATGACGGCTGGTGTCGGTCTGTTCCTTGGTCTGATTGGCCTTAAAACCGCTGGTATCGTAGTTGAAAACCCAGCCACTCTAGTTTCACTTGGTGATTTCACTAAGCCTGATGCTATGCTGGCGGCGATCGCATTCCTTATCATTGCTGTGCTAAGTGAACGTAAAGTGTTCGGCGCTGTACTGATCGGTATCCTGAGCGTAACTGTGGTCGGTATGATGCTTGGTCTGGTTCAGTACAACGGTTTCTTCGCCGCTCCACCAAGTATCGCCCCAACCTTTATGGCGATGGATATTTCTGGTGCATTCAATATCTCTATGGTGAGTGTCATTCTGGCATTCCTGTTCGTTAACATGTTCGATACGGCTGGCACACTAATGGGTGTCGCTGAGCGTGCCCACCTGGTAAACAAAGAAACAGGTAAAATTGAAGGGCTTAGCAAGGCGTTAAAGGCTGACTCTATCTCTAGTGTCGCTGGTGCGTGTGTCGGTTGTCCACCGGTAACAAGTTACGTAGAAAGTGCAGCAGGTGTTGCTGCGGGCGCTCGTACTGGTCTGTCTGCCATTGTAGTCGCGGCCCTGTTCCTGGCAGCTATCTTCCTATCTCCACTGGCTGGAATGATCCCAGCTTACGCAACAGCTGGTGCTCTGATTTACGTAGCTTTCGTTATGATGAGCAGTATGCAGCACGTCGATTGGAAAGACTTCACCAACGGGGCTCCGGCAGCGATCACTGCATTGATGATGCCGCTGACTTTCTCTATCGCTAACGGTATTGCACTAGGCTTTATCACTTACACAGTGCTGAAAGTCGCAACAGGTAAGACTAAAGATGTCTCTATCTCGATGTACATCCTGACGATCGTCTTTGTTGCCAAGCTTATCTACATCTAAGCCGCTTTAAATCCAAATTTTTGAACCAATAATCCACTAGCCTGAACCTCGGGACGGGCTAGTGGTGACCAAACACATTTCGTGACCCTACGCAGTTTGTAGAAGTCAATTGTCCAATCAAAGAGAAAGAGCCTATGCGACTTTCTCTGAGGTAAAACCAATGAAACTTCTGTACTCGCTTAACCAAAAGCCGCCTCACGGCATTACTTTCCTTCTTGCTCTGCAACATATGCTCGCCTCTATTGGTGGTATTGTTGCCGTTCCTCTTATCGTCGGCTCCTCTATTGGCCTGCCGAACGAAGAAATTGTTTCTCTGATCAATGCCGCTCTGCTGGCGTCAGGTATTGTTACCATGGCGCAATGTATCGGCCTTGGTCCTATTGGTATCCGCTTACCCGTGGTGATGGGTTCCAGCTTTGCGTTCCTTGGCGTGGCTATTGCCATCGGTCGTGAAGGCGGCGTTGCCAGTATTATGGGCTCGGCTCTCGTCGGCTCTCTGGTCGTTATCCTCGCCAGCTTTTATATGGATAAGGTACGTAAGTTGTTTCCAACCGTCGTCAGTGGAGTGGTGGTGACCTTGATAGGTCTGACTATCCTGCCCGTGGCGATGAACTGGGTCGGTGATGCACCGGCCTCCAGTGAAAACTTCGCTACCTTACCAAAACTCTTCCTGGCCATTATCTCGCTAGGTATCGTGGTGGCAGTATCGGTTTACTGTAAAGGCGCCGTCGCCGCTTCTGCTATCGTGATTGGCCTTGCTGGCGGTTACATCGTTGCACTGTCTCTGGGAATGGTTAACCTTAACGATATTTCGTCAGCAGCCTGGGTTGGTGGTCCGGAGCCACTTAAATACGGTCTTAGCTTTGAAGCCAGTGCGATTGTCAGCATGAGTCTGGTTTACATCGTAGTCATTGCCGAAGCAACCGGTGACTTTATGGCTCTGGCTAACAACTGTAATACCAAGGTGTCAGGTAAAGATCTCCAGCGTGGTCTACTTGGTGATGGTCTTGGTAGTACTCTTTCATCACTCTTAACAGCTATGCCGCTGGCTTCGTTCAGCCAGAACGTCGGTATTGTTGGCATTACTGGTGTAGCCAGCCGATTCGTCGTAGCCACGACCGGTGCCCTACTGATTCTAGGTGGATTGTTCCCTAAACTGGCGGCTGTGGCGGTGACCATTCCTAAACCTGTATTAGGCGGGGTTGGGTTCGTTATGTTTGGCATGATTGCGTATGCAGGTATTCGTATGTTGATCACAGCAGCAGATACCAAACGTAATGCACTGGTAATCTGTGTCGGTCTGGCTTCTGGTCTGGCAGTTACCTTTGAACCACGTTTGTTACAGCACCTGCCTCATGATATTGCTAACTTCCTGCACTCGGGGATTACCACAGGTACTATCGTAACCGTGCTTCTACATCAATTGCTGCCAAAATCGAGCCGTAAAGAGGAACGCGAAGCCCTGAAAGAGAGTCGTAATCAGGTACAAGAGAAAATCGCCAAACGAGCTCAAGCTGAAGAAGAGTCTCGCGAAGCTCAGGTTGAGCTAAAAACTCAGCAGGATTAACCGTCAGATTATCTTATGATGATCCGTCTAACGAGCAAAACGGCAGAGTGAATCCACACTCTGCCGCACTGCAATAAAAATACCGCCAGACGAGTCTGGCTTATCTATCACTAAAATGTTTAAGACCCTCTCCCCTGAAATGGTTGAGATGGCTAAGGACGACTATGAATGGAAACCATCTGGATTAAGAATCCACTGGCAATCTATACCGGTAACACTCAGGATGCCCAAGGCGGCATCGTGGTTAAAGGCAACCAGATTGTCGAATTGATCGCTCAGCACCAAACACCGTCTCATACCATTGATTATGTGGTTGATGCTTCACAACACGTCATTACTCCCGGGCTTATCAATGCCCACCACCACTTTTATCAGACCTTAACCCGCGCCTACCCTGATGCACTGAATAAAGAGCTGTTCCATTGGTTAACAAGTCTCTACCCCGTCTGGGCCAACTTAGATGAAGAGATGATGAGTGTCGCTACCGAACTGGCATTAGTTGAGCTGATGCTGTCGGGCTGTACTACAGCGTCTGACCACCATTATCTGCTACCAAACGGCTTGGAAGACGCAATTGATCTACAAGTAGAAACTGCTCAGCAACTTGGCGTTCGGGCTATTTTCACCCGCGGTTCAATGAGCTTAGGAGAGGATGAAGGAGGGCTGCCCCCACGTCATACCATTCAGACTGAACAGGCGATTGTTGATGACAGCCAGCGTTTGATTCGCCAGTACCACCAGCATCACGAGGGGGCTATGACCCAGATTGCTTTAGCGCCCTGCTCCCCCTTCTCCGTTACCACAGACTTAATGAAGGAAACAGCGCGCATTGCGGGCCAGGAGAATGTGATGATGCATACTCATTTGTGTGAAACGCTCGATGAGGAAGATTTCTGTGTTGAACGATTTGGCCTGAGACCAGTTGATTATCTGGAAGATGTCGGCTGGCTTAACGACCGGACCTGGTTGGCGCACGGTATCCATTTCAATAGCGAAGAGATTGGTCGTCTTGGCAAAGCCGGAGTTGGTGTTAGCCACTGCCCGACGTCGAACATGATGCTTGCTTCCGGGATTTGTAAAAACAATGAACTCGAAGCGGCGGGCGTTAAAGTCGGACTAGGCGTCGATGGTTCTGCCTCAAATGACGGGTCAAATATGATCGCTGAAGTCCGGATGGCAATGTATCTGCAAAGACTCAGATATGGCTCAGCCAATGTTACCCATTTCGATGCTCTGCGCTGGGCCACCAAAGGATCTGCTCAGGCAATGGGACGTAGCGACATTGGTGAACTGGCTATAGGTAAGCAAGCCGATATTGCGATGTTTAAGCTCGATGATATCCGTTTCTCCGGCAGTCATGATCCCCTCGCAGCGCTATTACTGTGTGGCGCGCAGCAAGCCGATCGTGTGATGGTCGCTGGCCAGTGGCGAGTGCTTAACGGTGAAGTGATTGGTGTCGATATTCGTCAACTGATCGAACGCCATAAACGAGCGGCTTCCCGCTTAGCCAAAAAAGCGCTCGGCGAGTAAAGCTAATCTACTGTCGCTCCGTTCCATCGCGGAGCGACTGCTAAGCGTTATAGATCACTGGCATTTGACCATGCCATTGCTGCCAAAGGTCATCGTCCAACACTAATCGACACAAGGCATTAGCAACATTAATACGACTGGTTTCGCCAGCATTAAACAAGGCGCTGCGTGTTGGACTCTGGTGCCATTGATAGTCACTGACCTGAGACTGGTCAATCAGGGTATCCGGACGAACAATCGTCCATTCAAGGCTGTTGTGACTTGTGGAATTTCGGTTAAGTAGTTTAGCCGCTTTCTCATTATCTCGATGAGGAGGAAGTATCCAGCGAAGCAACAGATTCAACCATTTTTCTGACTGCTCAACGCGCTCCTGCAAAACGAGATTACGCACCCCGGCCGAGCTCATGAGTACCAGTTTCAATGGCCGCTCTCGCTGCCTTGAAGTCAAAGAAATCACTCTTTGTAAACTGTTTGTCACCAGCATTCTCGGCGCGCCGTATACGCCTTGTAATGTCATGTTATGGCCCAGACAAGATATCACTGCGTCACAGTCTGAAATAAGTCGCTGTAGATGCTGACTCTCTAACGAAAGCGCTGTGTTGTTTATTTGGTTCAGTCTGGGATGCTCCGCTAACACCTCGGTGTTTCTTACCAGAGCAACAACATCACACTCAGCATTAAGTAACTGTTTAACGACCAGGTGCCCCGTTGCACCAGTTGCTCCCAAAACCATCACTTTCATCGCCAGTCCCATTTCTCACTCTTCATAGCTGCAGTTTAACACTTCAATTATGTTTGGGAATTAAGCAAAAATGTATAACAATCATTCATAATTGAATGGAACCTCACCAACTGGATAGATGTATGGACTGGAAACATATCCAATTTGACTGGAATCGAGCGCGGGCATTTTTAGTCGTCGCAGAAGAAGGTTCGTTTTCGGCCGCTGGGCGAGCAATGAATATAAGCCAGCCGACATTGGGTCGACAAATTGCTGCGTTTGAGCAGGAACTCAACGTTACATTATTTGAGCGAGTCGGTAAGAAACTGGTACTGACAGAGAGTGGCAGTAAACTCTATCAGCACGTAAGCCAAATGGCCGAATCCGCTAACCAGATGCTGCTGACTGCGTTAGGACAAGACGAAAATATTGCAGGAGATGTAAGTATTTCCCTCACGGAACTGGATGCCTTTTTCCGTTTTCCACCTCTGATAAGTCAATTGAGAGAGTACGCACCAAACATCAACATCGAGCTGATCGTCTCGAATCAGGTCAGCGATCTGAAACGTCGCGAAGCGGACATAGCAATTCGTTATCAACGTCCTACCGACTTGGATTTAATCGCTCGGAAGATTGGCCATGAAACCGTTCACCTTTATGGTAATAAGAGCCTGGTCCAAAGCTTTTCAAACAAGTCACCAAGCGAAGTTAGCAATGTACAGATCATTGGCTTTGAGCGTGGCGAAAGACTCAAACAACACCTCGATGAGTCTGGCTGGCTACTCAAACACAACCCATTTAACATGATTTGCAGTAACCAACTGGTTCAGTGGCAATTGGCTCAACACACACCATCACTGATTCTAGTACCGGATCATATAGCTCAGTACAACCCCAACTTAACCATCGCCTTTAAAGATCATTTCAAGCCATTCGAGCTTGACGCCTGGCTTGTTTGTCACCGTGAGTTACACACCAATAAGCGGGTAAAACTGGTGTTCGATTTTCTGGCTAAATATATGCGTCTGTAGTAACAGCGCGTTTTCTATTAACAATAGCCACAAACCAAATTGATATAACTATCAGCAACTTGATTTCAGCCTCCTGTATTTAGCGTTAGAAAGGAGTTTGAGGCACGGGTTTTTGGCCACATGATGTCTATACTTCAGAGAGTTCTAAACTAAAGGACTAGGCTATTAGTCCGCCGTTGAGCTTGGCTATATGCCTGTTAATGAAAGACGTATTGAGGGCCAATTCAATAATGAAAAAGCTGCTGTTTTACTCTCATGATAGCTATGGCTTGGGTAACATCCGTCGTATGATTGCGATTGCCAATTACTTGGTTAATCGCCATCAACAACTCTATATTCTGTTGATTACCGGCTCTCCGATGCTTCATGCGTTTCGAACCCATCCGCAAATCGATTACGTCAAGCTACCCTGCCTACAACGTTCTCAATCTGGTGACTACAGTGCCAAGTTAGGCTGCTACACAGCCCAGGGGTTGCTCGAAGCAAGGTCAACAATTATTCAGCAGGTGGTGACTTCGTTTGAACCAGATTTAGTATTGATCGACAAGAAACCTGAAGGGCTCAATGGAGAGCTGAAACAAACCCTTTTAACGCTCGCGTCACTTAAACGCACACCTAAATGTACCCTGTTACTAAGAGATATCCTAGACGACCCCGAGGTTACACAGAGGATATGGCATAAGAACAACTACTACCAACTGATAGAGAAGTACTACCACCAAGTTTTAGTCGTTGGGGAACAACGAATTTTCGATGTCACCAAACAATACGACTTCCCTGAAACAGTCGAGCATAAAACCGTATTCTGTGGTTACTTACACAGATCAGAACCGACTTATCAGCATAGCGAGCTGCTTGAAAGACTCGCGAATTCAGAGCGAAAGCTCGTCGTCGTCGCTGCTGGAGGGGGAAATGATGGCAAGGCGATGCTAGAAACCTATTTGCTCGCCTGTTTGCAAAACGGTTGGCAGAATAAAGTTAACTCCGTTGTTTTCTATGGACCTGAGATGAGTCCAACAGACGTGGAACAACTGCAGGCTCTCGCCATACAGTTACCTAATGTTGTCTTGCTGGAATTCACCGCGCACTTCATGACTTATCTTGCTGCAGCCAATTTAGTGGTCGCTATGGCAGGTTATAACACCGTATGTGAAATCCTGTCAGTACAAAAGCCAGCCATTATTATTCCGCGAGTGTTACCCGGCGCCGAGCAGCTTATTCGCGCTCAACACTTTGCCCGGTTGGAGGTTTTCGAGTATATCCACCCACAAAAACTCACGCCAGGTCGGCTAAATGACAAGATCTTCAACAAACTGTTTTCAGAAGAAGCTCATCTGCCATTTCCTCAACATGTCAGTTTGCGTGGTATGGAAAAAATAGAACGTCACCTGCTGGCTTAATTAAAGCTTCAGTGTCGATGTGAGTAGTAAGAACGGTCTTGGATAGGGATAAAAAGTCAACGCAATAAAAGGAGTCCCCCTATGTGTGTCGCCTATATCGTCAAACGATATCCGCGCTATTCAGAGACATTTATCGTCAATGAAATCTTAGCTCATGAAAAAGCAGGGCTTGAAGTTCATATCTTTGCCTTGTTGCCGCCGCAAGACTCACACTTCCAAGATATCATCGCCAAGGTCAGAGCACCGGTCACCTATCTGCCAGCCAAAGCTGACAGAGCAAGTACATTTTGGGAACGACAAAAAAAAGCCGCCCGTTGGTATCCCGAAACATGGCAGGTATTAGGCAGATACCCTAACGCCAGTGTACGAGAAATACTGCAAGCGCTAGAACTGTCACTACATATTGGTCGAATGCAGATTACCCATTTACATGCACATTTTGCCACCACCTCCACTACGGTCGCACAAATCGCTTCAGCCATCACCGGAGTCCCTTTCTCCTTCACGGCTCATGCCAAGGATATCTTTCATCAAGACAACGATTTTGCTGCATTGGCAACCAAGTTTGAGCAAGCCAAACGTGCTATCACCGTCAGTGACTTTAACTACCATTATCTGACCCAAGAGTTATCCGTTAACAGGGAAAAGGTGGTCAAAATCTATAACGGTCTCGATTTAGACCAGTTTCCCTACTGCTCTCCAGAACAACGAGAACCCATGATTTGCGCCATTGGCCGTCTGGTCGAGAAAAAAGGGTTCTGTGACCTTATTAAAGCTTGCCAACACCTGAAGCTTCAGGGGATTAACTTCCAGTGTGAAATCATAGGAGATGGTGATCTCAAACATGAGTTGCAACAGCAAATAAACGATTTAGAACTTAAAGACATCGTCACCCTGAAAGGTTCGTTACCTCAGCAAGAAATCAAACAGCACTTACGTCAAGCAGCAGTGTTCGCCGCACCGTGTGTGGTTGGAGAAGATGGTAATCGTGATGGACTACCGACGGTATTACTTGAGTCGATGGCACTTGGCACTCCTTGTGTTTCAACCGATGTCACTGGAATTCCGGAAGTTATTTTGGATGGTCAGACTGGTTTAATGGTTGAGCAACGTAACCCTAAGTCTTTGGCAGGCGCACTGGAAAGGTTACTTAATCAAACGCAGCTCCGGGTAAGCTTGTCTCAGCAGGCACGCTTACTGATTGAAAGCCAGTTCAACATTCACACCAACGCTAAAAAGATACGCGCTCAGTTCCGGTTTATTTAGTGCCTGTCCTTGGAGGAAAAATGAAAGCTGCATATGTTTGTTCAGATCGAGGGGTGCCCGTATTCGGTAGTAAGGGCTGCTCGCTCCACGTTCAAGAAATAGCTCGCGCCTTGATGAAGTCGGATATTGGTGTCGATCTCCACGCAGCGGTAACGGGAGGTCAATGCCCAGATGATTTAAAACCAATCGATGTTCACCGCATCAGGCACGCTAAGCTCACTGACAGAGCCTTAAGGGAGCAATCAGATATTGACGATAACCTAACCACGATTACTGAGCTAGAACGTTCAGAGCCGTATGACTTCGTCTATGAACGTTATTCTTTATGGAGTTATGCAGGAATGTCTTACGCGGCTAGCCGGCACATCCCTGCGATTTTAGAGGTCAATGCTCCGCTGATTGAGGAGCAGAAAAAGTATCGTGGCTTAATCGATCAGCATGCAGCGGTTGCCGTAACCGAGCGTTGCTTTGACGACGCCAGTTTGATTCTCACTGTATCAGAGCAAGTCGCTGACTACGTTGAACGCTATCCTCAGGCTCACGGTAAAGTGAAAGTACTGCCGAATGGTGTCAATACAGACCGATTTGCGCGGGTGTCTCATGAAAATCATTGTCAGTTTACTTTTGGCTTCGTCGGTACGCTCAAGCCGTGGCATGGTGTGGAAAGGTTGATTGCCGCATTCGCCGCAATACACTCGCGTTATCCTCAAACTCGATTGCTGATTGTCGGCGATGGTCCGATGAAAGATTCCCTCGTCAGTCAGGTGATCGAACTTAAACTGGCTGACTGCATTGAAATAACGGGGTTAGTTGAACCCGAAAATATGATCAATATGTATCAGCAAATGGATGTCGGTGTCGCTCCATACCCTGATGATATCGAGTTTTATTTTTCGCCACTAAAAGTCTATGAGTACATGGCGGCTGGATTACCCGTCATTGGCAGCGATATTGGCCAAATCAGTGATATTGTCACTGATGGAAAAACAGGATTGACCTGTTCAGCATCAGAGCTAGGAGGTCTTATCAAAGCGATGGAGTTTATGGTTACTCATCGATCAATGTCTTTAGTCTGGGGACAAGCTGCACAAAGGGAAGCCCAGGCACACCATAGCTGGAAGCAACGGGTCGACAACATTCTGGCTTGGTCAGGATTAGCACCGGAGTAACATGATGGCGAGGCCTAAAGGATTAACACAGAGCTTGCCCAGTTTAGTGCGCTTCTTTCACTATGTGATGCCTTACATAAAACAGCGTAAATGGCTGATTGTAGGTGCGTTTGCCTGTCTGTTTGGCCAAACCTTGCTGCGCCTGCTTGAGCCCTGGCCGCTCAAATACATCGTAGACCGTTTAGCATCACCGCAATTCAACACAGCTAAAGATCTTGAACTGCTCTCCTCTCTGCCACTTTCCAGCTACTTCGCTGTGCTGGCAGGAGCTTTGGTTATCATCATCTTGTGCCGTGCTCTGCTTACTTACACCACCACAGTGTTGATGGCTTTAGCGGGTAATCACATCATCATTAGTCTGCGCAGTAAGGTGTTCAATCATATCCAAGGTCTGTCGACCATTTACCACCAGCAACAACGCAGCGGTGATCTGGTCGTACGCCTTATCAGCGATATGGGAATGATGAAAGAAATATCCGTTACCGCTGCGGTTCCGCTGATAGGTAACAGTCTGATTTTTATATGTATTGTCGGCGTTATGCTGTGGCTTAACTGGCAGCTGGCTTTGATCTCTTTATCTACCTTGCCTCTGTTATGGTTGGTCACCCTGAGCAAAAGCAAAAAGATTCATAAGGTTGCACGCAAGAATCGCCACAGAGAAGGCGTTATGGCGGCTACGGCGTCAGAATCAATCCATGCCATCAAGTCAGTACAAGCGCTGACTTTAGAGGATCGGTTCTCAACTATCTTTGGTCAGGCGAATAACAAAAGCCTAAAGGAAGGCGTACAGGGGAAAAGGCTGGCGGCCTCATTGCAGCGCAGTGTCGAAATTCTGATGGCAATCTCCACCGCACTCGTGCTGTGGTATGGTGCCAACCTTGTCATTAGCGGCAGCTTAAGTCTTGGTGAGTTATTAGTTTTCGTTTACTACTTAAGACGGGTTTTTCGCCCAATTCGCGACTTTACCAAATATACCGCCAGACTTGCCAAAGCTGCGGCAGCCGGAGAACGGGTATTAGCAGTCCTTGAGCAACAAAAGGATGTTCAGAATCGTCATGATGCGATTGAGGCTCCATCGCTGGCAGGCAATATTCACTTTGATCATATCCAGTTCTCTTACCTTAATGATGACGTGACTAATTTGGAAAACATCCAGTTAGAGATAGCCAAAGGCCAGAAAGTCGCCATTGTAGGGCCTTCAGGTAGTGGTAAGTCGACCCTCATCGCCCTGTTACTACGCTTACATGACCCGCAAACCGGAGCAGTCAGGATCGACAACGTGGATATACGAGACTACACCTTTGAAACGGTTCGCCAACAGATATCAGTTGTCATGCAGGAGACAGCATTATTTGCCACTTCAATCTTCGATAATATAACCATTGGTCAACGAGAAGTTAGCGTAGAGCGGGTAATAGAAGCTGCCAAACAAGCTGAGATCCATGACTTTATCATCTCCTTACCCGAAGGCTATGACACCCATGTTGGCGAACGCGGAGTCACTCTTTCTGCGGGGCAACGACAGAGAATCGCCATAGCCAGAGCAGCTCTGAAACAAGCACCGATACTAATCCTTGATGAACCAACCACAGGCTTAGACCCGATGACTGAAAAACATGTCAGTGAAGCGTTGATGAGGCTGGCTGATCACTCTACCACTCTGTTTGTCACTCACCATATGCAGTTCGCGGCTCAATGCGACCATATCATCTGTATGCGACAGGGAAGAATTATCGAACAAGGTAACCATCATGAGCTGATTCAACGCAGAGGATTCTACTTCGATCAGTTCAACTCTCCGACGCAACAGGTACTGGGAGGATAAATGGAGACTGCAGATACGAGCTTAATTAACAGAGAGTCGGCTATCACCGGTTTATCACTGGTTTTAGATCCCTGCAAAATGTTGTCCTTAATGCAGGACTGCTTTCCTGATGCCAGTATCCAGTCAGTCAGCAAGACCTACATTCGTTATAAACCGGCCACTAACTGCTTAGTAAAATATCTGGTCGACGATCTAAGTGGCTCTCGTCAATGGTATGCCAAAGCCTTTACCATTAACGATCGAGATAAGCTCCTGCGGATAGAAGCAGAAGGAAAGACCCGTCAATTGGCGCCAATCGTGATCATCGACAAATTGCTAGTCCTCTATCCATTTCCTCTGGATGGCAAGCTAAAGCTTCTGACACGTCTTGTTGATCACTCCGCTTTACAGCAACTTTTTACTCGTGTGTTATACCCCAACACCATGACTAACCGTTCAATCACTAGTCTTGAGGTTCTGCAATACAAGCCAGAGAGGCGCTTTGTCGCCAGACTGGTAATGAGCTCTGGAGAATCCGTGGTGTTAAAAGCCTACACTCATCAGCGTTACCAACTGGCTAACCTTTCACGGCGCAGAAAACTGAATTCAGATTACTTACTTGATGTAGTCGGTCGCAGTAGTAAACATCGTCTGCTTGTTCATCGCTGGATTGATGGTCAGAACCTTACTCTTTACTACCATAGCAATGAACTAAATCCAGCGCCTTTCCGTGAGTGTGGTCGATACCTAGCGGATTTCCATCAACACTCAAAGCGAAAAAAGGTCATTGAAAAAACCACCACTGATTTTATATACGGTATCGATCAATGTGTATCAGGCTTAATCAACCTTATACCCGACATTGAAAAGCAACTCGTCACTATCAGATCCCAGTTGCACACGGCTTTGACCACTCTTAAATCCGAGCGAAGTGTCATCCACGGCGACTTCTACGCCAAACAAGTTTTAATTACCACATCAGGCATACGCCTGATAGATCTGGACGATGTCTGTTACTGGTTTTCTGGTTATGATTTGGGATTGTTTATCGCCCACTTAGAACGAGATCAACTACTTGGTACCCTTTCATCAGAGCAGTCCCAAACTTATCAAAGCGCATTGCTAGCAGGCTATCGACAGCAACGAGCTCTTCGCCAGAGCGACGTAGAATTGTTTAGCGCAATAGGCTTGTTGCAGCTATCACATCACCCTTTTAGAAATGCTGTATGTAACTGGAAAAGTAAGATTTACCAGTTAGTTAAACGTTGTGCCGAACACTTATCTACTTATCATCTATTAATCAGTTTTCCGGATGTCGAACAAGCACTCCCAAGAGTTTCCGAGCTACTCGATACTTCCTGTGCAACTCAATTATTAAGAGATAGCCTGTCTCATTTCTCGAACCAAGACACTCTGGTCAACATTGACGTCGTTCGCCATAAACCTGGCAAGCGAATGCTGATTGAGTACGCCTTCGAACAACCTAATGGAGAGCAATACGCCATTTTAGGCAAGGTCAAACTAAAACGTTTTGATAAGCACACATGGAACGTAAATCATGAGCTGTATCAGGATCAGTTTGGCGAAACCAAGGACGATCGCATCATGGTTCCCCCGCCCTTGGGATACGCCAGAAGCCACCATATCTGGTTTCAGAAAAAAGTGGCGGGAGCAATATGCTTCGATGATTTCTGCCATAGTGGGGAGATCGCAGAACGAATTGCAACAACACTCTACAAACTTCATTCGAGCAAAGTGACAACAGAGCGTGCTCATAACCACCAAGACGAGATTGAACTGTTAGAAAAGTACCTAAATCAGGCGGCTACTCGGCTACCAGACAACAGTGATGACATTCTTGATGTGCTTAGCCATTGCAGACGACAAGTAAACCAGCTTGAAGCACTGAAATCACCGACCACCATTCATCGTGACTTCTATCATGATCAAGTCCTTATCGATAATGACCATGTCTACTTACTCGACCTCGACCTATTGTGTAACGGCGACCCTGCACTCGATATCGGTAACTTCATTGCTCACATTGAAGAGCAGTGCTTGCGACAGTTTGACGAGCCATATTATGCTCAGTCACAGATCGAACGTTTCATTCAGCACTACCAAGAGTTAGCGGGCTGCGATTTACGCTCCAGGATTGAAACCTACACCACTCTCAGTTGGGCACGACATATTTTTATCAGTCACAGGATCCCCCAACGTAACCCTTGGACAGAACGCATTATTCAACAATGCAAACAAAGAGTTAGCTAGAGTGATCGCATTTCGTTCAGTCGGTCTGATAGATATCTCTGGAGTAGACTCTGTCTACTACATCAGATAACTCGTGGTTAAATCGATTAGCAACTATCAAGCTCGCGGAACGCTTAAACTCATCAAGCTGATGAATCACTTCACACTGGTGAAAGAGTGGCTCAGATAATTTAGGCTCAAAGATCACAACTCGAATTCCATGAGCAATTAACCGGTCAACCACACCCAGGATTGCCGATGAACGGAAGTTATCTGAACCTACTTTGGTAATTAATCGATATATCCCTACAACCTCTGGTTTACGCGACAATATAGCGTTAACAATATGCTCCTTGCGAACCGAGTTTGCTTCGACGATCCCACTGATCATCCGGTTGGGAATCGTAGCAAAATTGCTATGAAGCTGCTTAGTGTCCTTGGGTAAGCAGTACCCCCCATAACCAAATGATGGATTGTTGTAGTGATGACCGATTCTTGGGTCATGGCAGACGCCTTCGATAATGTCTTTGCTGTCTAACTGGTTCACCTCTGCATAGGTATCCAACTCATTAAAAAACGCCACCCGCATGGCGAGGAAAGTATTGGCAAACAACTTGATTGATTCGGCTTCACACGAGTGGGTGTAGATGACTGGCGGATTGTCGACTTTGGCTCCTTGTTGTAGCAATTGACCAAACACTTTCGCACTTTCAGATAAACCTCCGACAATGATTCGCGATGGATACAAACAGTCATGTAAGGCTTTACCTTCTCGAAGAAACTCGGGCGAAAAAAGAATATTAGGCTGTTGATAACGCTCTCTTGCCTGGTAGGTAAAATTTACCGGAACGGTGCTTTTTATCACTATGGTGGCTGAAGGATTGAGATAGATGGCTCTTTGCATCACCCTATCCACAATCGTGGTATCGAAAGTACGCGATTCCGTGTCGTAATCAGTTGGTGCGGCGATGATAATGAAATCTGTATCCTGGTAAGCAAGTTTCTCATCTGTCGTCGCAGTGAGTTGCAGAGGTTGATGAGCGAGATAGTCCTCAATGTCGCTGTCTTCAATTGGTGACTGATGTTGATTAATCATCGCTACCTTGCTGGCATCAATATCAAGCAAAGTAACCTTATTGTGCTGGGCTAATAAAATGGCGTTGGCCAATCCAACATAACCAATTCCTACCACTGCGATTTTCATATCATACCTATTTCGGCTGAATGGAGTATACGAAGAGTGAAGTAGAATTATTGTTATGACCTAGCCTGAAATGAGTATAGACAAACAGGGAATGCTTGAGCGTTAAATTAATTGTAGCAATGAATTCCAACCAAGAACATCGAGTCGCTCTACTGCTGTTTGGGGCTATGTTAGGCTTGAAAAGCGAGTAAAAAAGAGGCTGCAATTCGCAGCCTCTAAACCTATTAACAGGATAGGTTAAACCGCCTCACCCGCTCCCTGAACGGAACGAACGCTATTTTCGACCAGAAACACAGTGGCTGTCTGTTTGAGCATTTCCCACTCAGCATCTTCAACCACAATGCCGTCGCGCCATGAGGTATCCAGCGCTTGGTTGAGCTCGTCGCTATTTATGTGAATCGAATACCCCTGAGCGCTTTCATTAACGTAAAAGTCATCGACAGAGAGCTCAATGATCATTGAGTGAAAATCACTTTCTGAGCTATCGATATTGTCCGAGAAAAAAATCTCGGGAGCAACGCAGCCTCGGTTAAGCACATACAGTGTTCGTTTAGGGCTGCTTCCATTGGTCCAACGCGCTCGACACGCAATACCTTTGGCTGCCAGTCTGACCAACTCGCTGTAGGCCAGCCAGCGGTTATGACAATGCTTGAGAACTACGGATATCGATTTTGACCCAACCATACTTTCGATAGCAAAGTCCAATACGGCTGGCAGCTGACAAGCGACACTGGCATTGTGAAAATCCACTTCAATTGTCGTTTCAGTGCGATTATCAATTGACACTGCACAGTCAGAATCCAGATTGAGGAACTGGCTGGCGTTGTTAAAGTGCCGTACGCCATTAAGACCAACCATCTGTAAATCTGCCACCATATTGGCAATCACATCCGCTTCACCGCAATGACGACGCATACCGAGAAAGGCTTTGTTGACTGCCGCGACCAATTCATTATGTGAGACGATCATTATGCTCTTGCTCCTTTGATTGGCTGGTTTTCAGTCTGTGCTATTTGCTCGCTGTCAGGCATGGTTGGGAAAATCCACGTATCGCAATAGTTCGGATCTCCGATTTCATCAAGTAGAGGCGCTCCCTGGAAGAAGGTGACGCGCACCCAGCGGTCAGAGCGTGGATCAAATTTAGTCGCACCAAAGATAGCCAGCTTACAACGTAGTAAATGCATCGGCAGTGCGTCTTTTCTCAGCACATTCATTTGAATGTCACCCATGGCGCGATTACCCAGTGTCCATACTCGGCGAGTGATGGCCCGGTAGTGTGGCTTCTGTAGCAGAAACTCAGCAAGTGAAGTCTGAGCCGGACTCTTAGTTAATGAGTGGTACAGACGATTAACCTGACGGCCTATATCGAGTGGCAGCTCTCGCTCTTCCCCAGCTTCCTCACCACGTACCCCAAGTCGAGGCTCTTCTTTATCCTGCGAACGGTACCAGAACCAGTAGTTATTTTCTGCCAGTGAGTAATCCACTGAAATCGCCCACTGGTATTTGTCACGCAGTAGATTGAGTAGGTCATCGACACTTTTACCACCAGGAATAGCCAGTGTTTCACTGGTGTTCATCCGGCTTTCAAACTGATCAACCAGATTTGGATAAAGCTCAATCAAGCACGACAGAAAGATCTCTTGTGCTTCAAGACTCAACGCGGTCGTTTGCTCGACTAAGCCAGCCCAGTCATCATGCTCCGCTATCTTTGCATTCAGTGATTGTGATAATTGCTGGAGGTCCGCGATTGCCTGATGGTTAAGCTGATCCTGATGCTCGTTAATAGTGATAACTTGCTGTAAATGACGCTCAGCCTGACGAAGAAGTGCCTGCAGAGGTTGCTGTTGTGACTGGTCACAAGGTTGAGCAAGAACCTCTGCGATAGCCTGCTCACGAGCTGTCATCCATTGGTCGACAATACGCGGGTGGTTAATCAAGTACGGCGCCATGCCTAAACCTGTCGCATTACCTACCCCAAGATAGCGTTGCAAACCAGAATTGAGCAACACTGCGCGATCACCACCCTGCTGCTCAGCAAGGTAGTGGACCCAATCAAGACTGAATTCGCGCAACATGTAGACCGCACACATCTGCGCGCTGAACGACTGATTAAAGTCAGGGTTATCTTCAAGCAGTTTAAAATCGGCAATCCCAAATTTGCCATTGCCGTACACAGCAGTAGTACGCAGAATGTAACCAACTTCAGCAAGCTCTTTGGGCTCAGGTTGCTCGCCTCGTGCAAGTGCTTCAACAATATGTTCAAACACACGCACACTTTTATTTGCGCGTGCCAGTACCAGTACATTATTCGGGTTGCGTCCCGCCTCTTGCAACGGAACATTTGCTCTTAGCCTTTCAAGCAGAGTGACATCAACGTCGCCCTGAACCAGCGCAAAGGTCACATCCCATTTTTCAGCGATAACGCGATCATTACGCTCTTCATCGGCAATTTCATCACAGAATACCACCAGGTGATAAGTGTGCTGTGGTGTCGCCAGTTTATAAATCACGTGACCAAAACCACGCGGACACAGTTGCCACTGATGCTTACTAACTTGCCATTCCTGGTTGGCCATTTTACGAATTAAGCTACGAACAAAGCTGATGCGATTTTGGTGCATAGCGCCTAGCCTGTCGGGAGCCATGACAACTGCAGCATTGCGCAGAGGGTTTTGAGTGTAAGTAGAACGATGTGCATCCATTTTGCTCACCACCTATATTATTGTAAGAATAATGTAGCGTGTGACAGTATGGGGATAGCACCGCCACACGCTTATCGTTATTGGATTAAGTAACTATTACAGTCCCTGCTCTTTCGCCATCTTGATCGCGATTTGTGGTGCATTCCAAAGTGAAGGCAGCAAGATAAGCGAAACTGGCACAGCGGTAATGACAATGAAGGACTGCAGTGCCGATACACCACCAGAGCCCAGCGAAATCAGGATCAAGGCGGTCACTCCCATGGCTACGCCCCAGAAGGTACGAACAATGGCGTTAGGTTCTGTCTCACCACTGATCACAACACTGATGGTGTAAGTCATAGAGTCACCCGTTGTGACGATAAAAATCGTGGTAAGAATCAGGAATAGGATCGATACCAACATTGGCATTGGTAACTGTTGAGTGACCGCGAGTAGAGCACCTGGCAGGTTAAAACCTTCAAACGCTTTACTCACACTACCCGGCTCCGCAATTTCAAACGCCAGGCCAGAGCCACCAACAATGGTGAACCAGAAGCAAGTGGTCAGTGGTGCAATAATGCTGATAGTCGAGATAATCTGACGAATACTGCGACCACGAGAGATACGCGCAATAAAGATTGCCATCATAGGGCCGTAGCCCAGGAACCAGCCCCAGAAGAAGACAGTCCACCAACTCAGCCAACCCTCGTCGCCACGGTATGTCGCCATCGGGATAAAGTTATCTAGCATGCTGCCCACACCCTGAATGTAACCATTAAAGATGAAGTCAGTCGGACCGAACAGCAGGATGTACACCATCAGAGCAAGAGCCAGAATGACGTTATAGCGGCTGAGCATTTGCATGCCGCGGTTCAGACCACTCAGTGCTGACAGAGTATAAAGTGCAATTGCAAACAGAATGATGATCAACTGAGTGGTAAAGCCATCGGGAATATCAAACAGCGCGTTTAATGCGTAGCTAACCTGCAGGCCAAGGAAACCAATCGGACCTATGGTGCCAGCGGCTACCGCGACAATACAACAAGCATCAATTAATGCCCCTGTCTGACCTTTTAGCGCGCGTTCACCTAGCACTGGATAGAGCAAAATACGTGGTTTAAGTGGCAAGCCTTTATCGTAATGAAGGTGCATTACAACGATTGAAGTTAAGCTGCCAACAATTGCCCAAGCGAGAAAGCCCCAGTGCATAAAAGATTGTGACAGTGCGTTCACCGCACCTTGTTGAGGATTATCCTGAGCGCCATAAAGTGGCGGCGGACTGACGAAGTGTGCGATCGGCTCAGCTGCAGCCCAGAACACGCCGCCACCAGCAAGTAGGGTACAGAAAATAATCGCCATCCAGCGGAATGCGTCCATTTCAGGCTTAGCAGTACCACCGAGAATTACCTTACCTGTCCGCCCTGCAGCAAGCCCAAGGCCGATAAGAAAAGTAAGTAGCAGCAATATTTGCCAGTAAGGACCAAAGACTTGTACTGACCAGGCAAAACCTGCGTTAACCAGGCTAGATAGCAGTTCGCCATCTATCAGTGCTAAGGCAACAAAGGCAGCGATAAAACCACCGCTATACCAGAATGCAGGGTTACTCAGTCCCAGCTTATCCTGTGTGTTGGCAGAGGCGCTATGGTGTTGTGTTTGTGACTGACTCGATGACACGTCGATGGTGTTAGTTTTAATGCTATTGGTTAAATCAGACATACTCTGACTCCAGAAGTGCTTTGCAGCAGCCGAAACTGGCAGCAAAAGTTAAATAAACACCTGCCCTATAATTATTGTTTTAGCAGGCTATTCCTTGTTGTTTTCTATCAGGATCAAATAGGCTCAAGTCCTTGTTTAAGAAAGTTAAACCAGTTATCACCCAGAATTTGTCCCGCCTCGGATTCGCTGAAACCGTGACGTATTAATCCGTCATAAATGTTTTCCATGCCCTTACTTCCGCTAAACCATGGCAGAGCATCAGGCCAGCCAGAATTACTTGCCGAGCCTTCGCCATAGTCCATCGCTTTTGACCAACGTCCATTGCGCATCCACTCAAGAACCTCTTGAGGCTGGTTAAGACATAAATCACTGCCGATACCTAAATGCTCAACGCCAAATAGATCTGCGGTACGGGCGATCATCTGGCAGAAATCTTCCAGTGAGCAGTGACTGCCATTTGGCAGATGGAACGGATAAAGGCTGAAGCCAATCAGACCACCACGTTGGGTCAGAGCCTGAATAACCGTATTCGACTTATTGCGCAGTGCATCGTGAGCGAATGTCGGATTGGCATGACTGATACAGATGGGACGAGAAGAGAGATCAATCGCTTCGAGAGTTGAACGCTCGGCACTGTGTGACATGTCAATTATCATTCCTACACGGTTCATCTCTTCGATCGCCTGCTTACCAAAACGGGTCACACCAGAGTCATTCTGCTCATAACATCCCGTCGCCAATAAACTCTGATTGTTATAGGTAAGCTGCATGATCAACAGCCCCTGACGGCGCATCACTTCAATCAGACCAATTTCATCTTCAATGGGTGAACAGTTTTGCGCGCCGAAAAAGATGCCAACTTTGCCTTCAGCTTTTGCCGTTTCCACATCTGCCATTGAATGAACCGGCATAATGAGATCGGCATTCTGCTCGAAGCGTAAGTTCCACTCGGCAAAACGAGTCAGGGTTTCACGGGCATTCTCGTGATAAACCATAGTGGCATGTACGGCGGTAATACCGCTGGCCTTTAAGGTTTGAAAATACTCCCGATCCCAGTTGCAGTACTGTAATCCGTCAATCACGATTCTTTGCTGATACATACCCACTCCTTAATTGAAATCGTCGGTGTTCGGTCAAGAGGGACGATGAAGCTCGTCCCTCTTCATCCATCAATAAGGACGTTGGTAAGCGGTTTTAACCACTGTGTAGAACTCTTTAGCGTACTGACCCTGCTCACGAGGACCAAAGCTTGATTCTTTGCGACCACCAAAAGGAACGTGGTAATCAGTACCAGCAGTCGGCAGGTTGACCATTACACAGCCTGTCTGTACCTGCTGTTTGAAGATCGCGCTGTTACGTAAACTCTGAGTAATGATGCCGCCAGTCAGACCAAAGCGGGTATCATTTGCTACCGCAATTGCTTCATCTAAGTCAGACACTCGTATAACACTCGCCATTGGGGCAAAGACTTCTTCCTGATTCACTTCCCAGCTATTTTGCGTATTGAGGAACAGAGTTGGCGACATGTAGTACCCATCATGCTTCAGGCTCAAACGCTCACCACCAAAGGCTAATTCAGCACCACTTTGACGGGCTTTCTCAATCCACTCGAAGTTTGCATCCAGTTGATTGCCATCGACCACCGGCCCCATAAAGATGCCCTCTTCTAGTGCATGACCCACTTTCAGTTCACTCATGCGCTTGATTAACGCTTCTACATAAGCATCATGAACAGCGTCCATCACAACAAGACGAGAAGACGCCGTACACTTCTGCCCTGCGCCGGAGAAAGAACCGGCAATGGTGGCTTCAACCGCGATTTTAATATCGGCATCATCAGCAATAACCAACGCATTTTTGCTGCCCATTTCCAGCTGACAACGCACAAAATTTGGTGCTGTCGCTGCGGCAACTTTACGTCCAGTATCCACTGAGCCGGTGAAGCTTACGCCGTTAACACCTTTAGAGTTAATGAGGGTGTTACCCACCTGAGAACCACTGCCTAATACAAGGTTAAATGTGCCCGCTGGTAAGCCTTGGCGGTGAATAATTTCTGTCAATGCCACTGCACTGGCTGGAGTCAGGTTGGCAGGCTTCCAGACAACGCTGTTGCCAAACGCTAACGCCGGAGCAATTTTCCAGGCTGCCGTTGCCGTCGGGAAATTCCACGGTGAAATAATAGCGATAACGCCGACAGCTTCACGAGTCACTTCAACGGAGACTCCTGGACGGACAGAAGCAGCGTTATCGCCAATTTGACGTAATACCTCAGCAGCAAAGTACTGGAAGAACTGACCTGCTCGATAGATCTCTCCTCGTCCTTCCGCAAACGGCTTGCCTTCTTCACGCGAAAGTAGGGTTCCAAGCTCATCACAGCGAGCAATCAACTCATCGCCAATTGCTTGCAGTACCGCCTGCTTGCGCTCAATAGGTGTTTGTTCCCATTGTGGCTGTGCCGCTTTTGCCGCCTGAATAGCCTGCTCGACCTGTGACTGGCTTGCCTGAGCAAAATCACCAATATTCTCAGAGGTATCTGAAGGGTTAATATTGGCTACGGTATCGATACCAGATTGCCATTCGCCACCAATATAGAGGGCTTTTTCTGCTTGAACATTATTGCTAAAAGTCATGGTTCTTTCCTTGTTCTTACTGACGGCTGGGAAGTTAACTGTGCCGTCAGGCATTCAACTGTATGTAGATTTAATCCAGGCTACTCGGCGTGACTGGCAGAGGCGTAAACAACAAACTCAACCAACATCTCTTCGCGCGCCAGTCCGGCAACTACCATGGCGGCTCTGTTTGGATAGGGGGCTGAAAAGTACTCAGCATAAACCTCGTTGACCGTTTTCAGATATTCACGATCAGTAACGTAGATCAATACTTGCAGCACGGAGTCCAGTGACTCACCAGCGCATTCAAGGGTATGGACCAGATTGTTAAACGTTTGGCGAGTCTGTGCTTCAATTCCGCCCGCAACGACCGCACCAGTGTCATCAATAGGGATCTGCGCAGTATAGAGCGTCCCATTGCTGACTACCGCCCATTCCAGTGGCGCTTTTGACGCAAACAGAGACGTTTTAACCGGAGTTTTTTTAGTTGGAGTATTCACGTGCCTTTCAACCTTTGTTACGACCTTGTTTCAATATAGTTAAATAGTGCACATTGACTTGCGATAAATCTAACGGTAAATTTCTTACATTTGATAAGTTTTATTTATCAAACTAGGGAGAATTCGATGAATTAAGGGCTTACGAGGGTTCTGTCATGCGTATCAAGCTGCAACAATTAATGCATTTTGTGATGGTAGTCGAAGAAGGTGGGTTTCGAGCGGCGTCACATCGAGCCAATCGCTCGCAGGCCGCCCTGTCGACATCGATAAAAGAGCTGGAAAAAATACTCGGCCAGCCTCTGTTTGAATCAGGCAATAAGTCCAGGCTGACACCTTTTGGTGAGATATGCTTACCTAAGATAGTGCAGTTCCTTAATATCTATACTGCACTGGATAATGACTTACGTGCCGCAGCAGCAGGGCAGCAAGGGCGAGTAAGGATCGCCAGTGTGCCGTCAGTCGCCGCCAAACTGATCCCGAGTGTTTTAGGTGCGTTTTGCGAACAGTATCCTAATGTTGAAGTTAGCCTGATAGATGATAATGCAGCGGGCGTAGAAGAACGCTTGTTGTCTGGCGAAGTGGATCTGGCGCTGGGTAACCCGTCTCATCTCGATGATGAAAGCATCAACTTTACCCCACTACTTTCAGATCCGATTGGCGTAGTGTGTTTAAAAGACAATCCAATAGCTCAACACCCTGATGGTATTGAATGGCAAACCTTGCTGGAACAGCCGTTTATTCGCAACGGCACCTGCACTTTGCTTGATCCCACGCCAGCAAGAGCACTGAGTGAACAAGCGCTATATTCAGTGGAAAACATCACCTCACTGTTTTCCGTATTAGAGCTGGGTATAGGAGTGACCACCCTACCCAAGCTGGCGTTTCCGACCAATGAAACCAGGCTGGTTTGGATCCCATTGGTCGATCCCCCGCTCGAACGACAGATCGGCGTATTTACTCTTAGCGACCGCACCATTTCGCCACAAGCCAAAGCATTTCACGACTTATGCATCCAGTATTTGAATTATCAATAAACATCTGTGAAATGCATCGCGGCTAAATTCCCTCAGTTGGATATGCTTAGGCAATGATTAGTAAAGGATCCAATCAAGATGAACAAATCGCTCACCCTGCTGCTGGCAGCATTAGCTTTCGTTAGTGTCCCATCATTCGCTTCTGAGCGTGCGGAGAAAGGCTGGCAGTGGATTGAACAAGGAGCATTAATTGTCGATGTTCGCACCCCACAGGAATTCGATGCAGGGCATTTGGACAACGCAGTGAACTACCCGCTGTCCCAACTGGCAACACACTTCGCCAGCATTGATAAGAATAGCCAGATCGTACTTTACTGTCGCAGCGGCAACCGCTCCGGTCAAGCCTATCAATACCTGCTTTCACAAGGTTTTACTAACCTGCACAATGCGGGCGGTCTGGTTGAAATGCAAAATGCTCAGTAGTCATTTCTGAGTAACAAGCGTCAAATCTGGTACTGCTTAACCAGATCAAATGTATCCCGGTAAGAGTCCGTCAAGTCTGACTGGCTCTTACCCTGATTATGATAAAACAGTGCCCCCTGCTCTTTCAGCGCAGAATACCCTTCATCAATCATCGACAGCACAGCCTCTACCCGTTTGAGCGTCGTTGGTGTGCAACTCTTGCCACTCAAATCATCCTCAATGTCCAGCACATGCGAGCGGAACATCTCCTGCTGAAACAGCAGTTTCAGTTGTCGGTCACTTGCCAGTGCCGCCTTATAGTCAGTGATTTGCTTCAGCTTTGCCTCCAAGACCTGCGAACTCGCACCTTGGCTTTGTAGCCAGTCACACTGAACTACGAGCGCCTTTAACGCCTGACGTTTCACCTTGCGAAACAGGGCTAATGACTGCGAATCCGAATATCCCTGTTCTAACAACCAGCCTGAGAGAAAACGGGTCTCGAAGCGCTCACAAAACTGGAACAGCGGGTCTACCATGCCGTTACTATTGAGTTCAGTAAGTGGATCAAAACGATACATATAGCCAAAATCAAATAGCCATAGTTTGTCGTTGCTATCCAATAACAAGTTACCTGCGCACAGATCCCACTCAAACAAACCTATCTGCTCACACGCGGTCAGTGTTGAGAACAACTGCTCAAGCACTTTGACTGAAATCGTGCGGACAGGCTCGCCTTCAATCCAGTCAGACAAGATGATCCCGAGGCGATAGTCGGCGTAGACCGTAGTGACAATATTGTCGAATGTCTCAGCAGTAACCGGATTATCTTTACGCTGCTGAAAGTCGGCTCGGCGTTGCACTTCATTGAGAAACGAATAGTGGCCATCAAGATTGTGCACCTTCGCATGAGGTCGCTTTTTCTTCAGCGTGTAATCTTTACCTGCGAAACGAACACGGAATACTTCGGCCGTCAGTCCGCTGTTAAAGGTCTCCACTACATAGGGCGAATTACTGGTCGTTAAAGCCAGTTGTTCTGGGTCGATAGGGCAGTACTTCACATCGCCGACAATCAGGTTTTCCCCACTAAGTTCAAATTGCTGTTGTTCGCTTTGACGCTGATTCATCACCCAGTCCTTTTCTGATTATGAGTGGTGATTTTATCAACAGCTGTCAATGGTAAATCCTCCCCTTAATCGATACTTGAGGCTGAGAGTCAGGGCGTAACAACAAAGTCATATCAAGGTCTCAAAGTTGTGACCCATGGTGAACCAGAGCACTTTTTCAGCCAGCAGCTCTGTACATTGAGACAGGCAAAGCTAGAATGCGAGCTATGGATTAATCGAAAATGGCAACATTTTCACAGCAAATTTAAGGAGGAGTCTATGTCTTTGTGGTGTTCAATCAACCCACGTTTCTTTGGTATTCAGGCTCGCTCAAGAGTTTCAGATTTCGCGCTGCGATAATCTCGACTTGAGCGAATAATTACCCTTCGACCCAAAGCGTCACCCGAGTACCTTCCCTCAAGCTCGAAGAATTATTGTCAGCTACGGCAATGGCCTTTTGCGCCCAAAATTCTTGAGAACATTATGAGTACTTTTTTAACTGCACAATCCCTAACACTTTCTTATACCTCTAGCGCTCTGTTTAAAGAGCTCACCCTGACGATTAATCGCGGCGATAAGATCGGCCTTATCGGCCATAATGGCTGCGGCAAAAGTTCACTGATGAAACTGCTTAATGGCCAGATTGAGCCCAGTGAAGGTCACGTCGCTAAAGCAAATCACTGTTTGATGAGTTATGTAGAACAACATATTCCAAGTGCTTTGCAAAACCAAAGCGTGCTTGAAGTGCTGGCTGAGACACTCACAGCGGATGAACATTGGCGTGCAGAGTTGCTTCTCAGTGAACTCGGTTTTGCTGAATCAGAGTGGCCAATGCCAGTGATCAACTGCAGTGGTGGTCAACAGATGCGATTACTTCTGGCAAGAGCCATCATTGATGAACCGGATTTACTGCTCCTTGATGAGCCAAGCAACCACCTGGATCTGCCCTCACTGTTATGGCTGGAACAGTTCCTATCACGTTGGAAAGGATCATTTGTCTTGGTATCCCATGACCAGACTCTACTTGATGCGGTCACCAACACGACTTGGATAATGCGCGATCAATCCCTGTATCACTTTGCCCAGCCTTGCTCTGAAGCCCGACAAGCGCTGCAGGATAAAGATCAGCAAGACCGATTACGCCATAGTAGCGAGCAAAAAGAGATCGATCGCATCGAGAAAAGCGCCAAGCGATTAGCAATCTGGGGCAAAGTCTACGATAACGAAGATCTGGCACGCAAAGCCAAAACCATGATGGCGCGTAAGGAGCGACTGGAAGAAGAACAGACTGAATTAACTGAAGGCACACCCTGGTGCCTGCAATTGCACGGAGAGCGCCTGCCAGCTAATCGCTTAGTAGAAGTCACACAGTTAACTGTCTGCCCACCTGACAGTCAGCGCAGCTTGTTTGTTATGCCCGAGATACGGGTAAAAAGCGGAGATCGAATCGCTGTGCTCGGTAGCAATGGTTGTGGTAAATCAACCCTGCTTAACCTTCTGTATAACCTCTCTCAAACTGACGAAGGGGTTGCAACGGACTTAAGCTCTGCGGTCACCTTCCACGACCGCTGTCGACTCGGTTATTACGATCAATCTCTGGCCCAACTTGACGATCAACAGAGCCTAAGTGAAGCCCTCTGCACCTTTGCTTCAATCAATCACGAGCAGAGCAAGCGTGCCCTGATTAGCGCTGGATTTGGCTTCGCCCGACATGGCCAGCAGGTCGCTTCATTAAGCGGCGGAGAACGAGCTCGGCTACTGTTTGTTGGCCTGACGCTGGCTCGCTATCACCTGCTGTTTCTCGACGAACCAACCAACCATTTGGATATGGAAGGCAAAGAGGAGTTAATCGAAACCCTTAACCAGTTTGAAGGAGCGACTCTACTGGTCAGTCATGATCGTAGTCTGATCGAGCAAAGTTGTAACCGCTTCTGGCTGATCAACAATGGTGTACTGAGCGAATACCTGACTGTAGAAGAGGTCTACCAACAACTCACTAAAGCGTCTGTCCTTTCAACGGACGCAACTAACGCGCCTGTCCTTACAACGGGCGAACAGCTCACAGAGCAGACTGTCCCACTAACAGCGAGGCATTCCGCTAACCCACAGGGAGAGGAACAGCTGTTGGAACGTCTGATTGAGTTGGAAACGCTGTTAGCCGAAGATCAGCAAAGAAAGCCAAAGCATCAGAAACCAAACCTTCAACTGCAGTGGCAGGAGGAGATTAAGCAGATTAATCTGCAGCTATGATCCAAACAAAAAGGCACCATTCACGGTGCCTTTTTATTCATCTCTGCTACTAACTATGATGAGCGGTGAGGTTGTACTCCAGCGCGGGTTTGATCAATTTAGGCGGAGGTAGCTGATGGTCTCGCCCTTCACGCTTTTCGACAAACTGAGTTTGTGTTGTTTCTTCATCAACAAATACGTTGTCATGCTTCTCTTCACCAATAGTGGTCTTATAAACCAGTTTCTCTTCGGTTTCCGGATAGTTATGGCACAAGTAGACCTCAGTGCTATCTTTGAGTTCGTACAACTTACGAATCGATTCAAACATTTTCTCCGCACTGCCTCCGGGAAAATCTGCTCGCCCGGTACCATGATAAAACAGCGAATCGCCAACGAATAACGCATCGCCAATTTTAAACGTTAGGTCGGAAGGCGTATGTCCGGGGGTACTGATGACCTCCAAATGAGAATGACCGAAATCCATATGTTCATTCTCAAGCAGGAAGTGTTCAAAATGGTATAGCTCACTCAGACAGAGTTCATCTTTCCATTGAGAATAAACTTCTTTGACACCTTCAGAGACATAGATTGGCACGTTGAGTGTTTTACTCAGATAGAAAGAGCCTGAGAGGTGATCGGCATGAACATGTGTTTCAAGGATGGCTACAATGTGAAGCTCATGTTTCTTAATATGATCGATAATCTCTTGTGCAGACTCGTAACTGATCACGTCTCTCTGCACATCATAATCTGCCACAGGATCGATAATGATCGCCTCTTTGGTGTCATTATCTGCGACCACATAACTGATGGTTCCAGAGTCAGGATGAAAGAAATGCTGAATATTCTGCGATGCCATTTTGCCCCTCCTTCAAGGTCAGAATCGACCGGAAAAACACCAGACGAACACTACTCAGTGTAGACCTTGATGGGAGGAGATGAGGAACTGATTTACAATAAATCACCACAGCGTGGCAGTAAAAACCAACGAGCTGATGTCAGACCGAAATGAGTACTTAGCAGCATGGTTTTATGCACCAGACCATGTGGTTCAAGGGCTAAGCCATATCACAACTTGGAGAACGATCTGAGACCAGCTTTCCATCTTTGATGGTAATGATACGCTTAGTGCGCTGTGCCAATGCATTATCGTGAGTGACCAGAATCAAGGTACGCCCTTCACCATGGAGCTGGTTAAACAGCGCTTCTATCTCCGCTCCTGATTTCGAATCGAGAGCCCCTGTTGGTTCATCCGCCAAAATGATCTGTGGGTCATTGACCAACGCACGCGCGATAGCAACTCGCTGCTTCTGACCACCAGATAACTGATTCGGTTTATGATCCAGTCGGTCGCCAAGCCCGACCTGCTCGAGCAATTTAGCCGCTCGCTCACGACGCTGTTTCGCTTTGACTCCCGAATAAACCAACGGCAGCGCTACGTTATCAAGTGCAGTGGCGTACTCAAGCAAGTTAAAACTCTGAAATACGAATCCAATTTTTTGGTTACGGATCGCTGCTAACTCGTCAGCACTGAGCTGCGCGACATTTTTGCTATCTAAATAGTACTCGCCATCGGTCGGCTTATCCAAGCAACCCAGAATATTCATCAGGGTTGATTTCCCTGAGCCAGATGGTCCAAGAATGGATAACAGTTCACCTTGATGAATTGTCAGATCGATGCCATCTAACGCTCTGACTTGCGTTTCACCACTCGAGTAGTATTTACAAATATTGGTCAGATTAACCAATGGCTTGTCAGACATTCTCTCTCCAGAATTATCATTATTCACTTTGCAATGCCTCCAGAGGGCTTACTTTTGCCGCGCGACTTGCAGGTAACCACGCCGACGCAACGCCAATGATTAATAGGGTTGTAATCACAATAGCCACAACTGCCCAGGAAAGTTCTGGAACGGGTTTACCCAGGTATTCATAAAACTCATTCCCCTCCAGACTGATAGAGCTAATCAAGGTGACCAGTGCATAGGTAACGCCCAAACCAAGAACACCACCCATGATCATGGTCATCAATGACTGAACCAGATAGTGAAGACGAATCGCAGTCGGCGTAGCTCCGACTGCCATACGTACACCGATATCACGCGTTGAACGTTTCACGGTGGCGTACATCACATTGGCAATCCCAACTCCCGCAACGGCGAGGGTGACTAGGCCAATAATGCCAAGGAAGCTTTGCAGACCAATAAGAAACTGCTGCATACTTTTTTGCTGTAAGAAGTTATCCGCAACCTGAACAATTTGTTGATCATTGACGCTGGCGCCATGTTTACGAGCAATTACTTGGCGAATGGTCTTCGCAAGTCGCTCCCGATCAGCACCAGACGCAGGTTCAACATTAATGCCACCAATATCTCCATTAGTATGAAAACGCTGCCACGTCGCCAATGGTACAAAACTTGAGTAATTGATTTGATCGCCCTGTTCTATGGACGCACTGCTCTTAGCCAGAACACCGACTACAGTAAACTCTTCCTTACCAATCTTGACCTTTTCGCCAACCGGATCAACTTGCAGAGTTACCGCAGCAAACCAGCTGAAATCATCGACAGGGTTAAACAGATCCGCCGCTAGTGAGTAGCCTAGAACCACCACTTTGCGCATCTCTTTCTGATCAAGTGGATTTAGCCACCGTCCACCGGATAGGGGAACCAGATTGGTCATGGTGGCGAACTCGGTCGTGACCGCTAACGGCTCGATCCAAGAACCACGGTCACCTGCTGTGATGCGCTCATTCCACCTTGCTGTCGGTGCGACCGCTTTCACCTCAGGTAAAGCTTCAACAACGCCAGCATCTTCTTTCTTCAATGTAAGAAACTTGCCTTGATGGAAGGCTCCATGATCCACCGTTGCCATACCACCAGTCAGATAAATCAGATTCCCGTTGCCATTTTGCGCCGTTCTCAGGACACCTTGTCGTATCCCTTCTCCCACAGCTAACATCGCAGCAATACATAACGTTGCCCACGCAACAGCCAAGATAGTTAAGCCTAAGCGCAACTTCTCAGCCGCCATCTCCTGAAAGATTTGTCTCATCGGTAATAGCATCACTACGCCCTCGCACTCAATGCAATGACCGGAGTCAGACGCGACGCTCTTCTCGCCGGAAAGTAAGACGCCAGCAGAGCCAGAATTAGCGTAACCAACAAAGACCAACCAATCGAAGCTGGAGTGATCACCGGAGAGCCAATCCAGTCAGGTAACGTCACGTTGGCTAATAGTGATACCGCAGTAAAAGCCACCAACAACCCCAAACTGGTCCCAGCGGCAACCAAAGCAAAGCCTTCAACAAGAAACTGACCTAATATTGTCTTTGGTGTTGCGCCGATAGCAAGTCGAACACCGATTTCTCTGGTACGCTCGGTGACCGAAAGGAACATGATATTTGCAACCCCCAGTGCGCCAACCGCCATCGTCATAGCTCCACTGGCAGCAAGAAAGATCTGAATACCGCGAAAGATTCCGTTAATCATTGCCGCGCCTTCGCTTAAGTCAGGTAGGTTGATCGCCTCTTTATCAAGCGGGTCGAAATGCAGCTGTTTGGCAAAGAAGTAGACGATACTTTGTCTGAATACAGCAGCTTCCATACCATCAATCGGCTTGAGCAGTATCAACCATGGTTTGCTATCCCATAGGTCGAGGTAAGTGCTCTGCGGGATAAATACATTGCGACTCTCGCCAAAGTTGAGACCCGCATCCTCATCTTTGATCACACCAATGACCAAAAAAGGAATTCCGTTGACCTTAACCTGATTGCCGATGCTGATGTTACCCATCTTGGCAATCTGATCACCAAGTACCGCCACCCGGGTATGATTTGTCATATCACTCGGTGATACATTGCGAGAACCCGGCACCAGTTGACGCTCAATTAGTGAAAAATAAGATGGATCAATGCCACTTACTGAGCTTGATAAGTGCTGGCCTTTATCATTAGTCACACTCGCATCTCGTTTGGCGTAAACACTTGAAGCATCCTGAACAAAGCCTGACTGTTTAATCAAATCGACCTGATTCTGATTAATGGCGATTTCTCTTCTCGCAGGTAAACCTTGCCACGGTTTACTGGTGCGGTAGGGAATGGCAATTTGCGTGTTGTTCACCATAAACGACAGTGACTGTGTTTGATGGCGGTAAAACCCTTCGCCAAGTGCAATCAACACCACCACAGAGATCACCCCCCAAGCAATTGCAATAATTGCCAGCACACTTTTCATCCGGTGCGCCAGTAGGGTTTGCCATGTTTGCTGTAACAATGTGATCATGAGTTAAAGGCCTGAGAAATCAGAGCCATTGTGTCGTCATCAAGTTTGCCTGCGGTACGAAGTAAGCTCACTCTCTGACGCCAATAGTTATACCAATGTGTCTGTAAGCTGTTTTTGGCCTCAAACAAACTATTATGTGCATTAATAATATCTGATGCTTCAAGCAAGCCGGCATCGTAGAGCTTTTCTTTACTTAGCAGCACCTTAGCTCGGGATTCAATTAAATCATTCGCAATCAGAACCTGATTCCAGTTGATACCAACCAGCGTATATTGCTGAACAATACTCTTCTGGATATTAATTTCTATCTGACGCAGGTCCTGCTTGGCATCGAGGGTATTAAGCTGAGCTTGCTCGACTTTGGCACGCGTTGCACCATTGATATCAATCGGTACGCTTAATGTAATGCCCGCGTTGAAGTCACCATTGGAACCTCTATCGTCGTCACTGTAGCCAAGGTCACCTTTGAGCGTTGGATAGTAACCTCCGCGCGCAGAATCTTTCGCATACTCACTCGATTTGACGTTCTGAGCAGCAACTAACAACTCTGGACTGCTATTTTTAGCTAAGGTCAGCCATTGCTGTTGAGATGAAACCAGCATCCTCGGCTCGACCAATGAATCGGTACGGACTTGATCTACCTTGGCAGGAATATCATTAATTAACGCTGCCAACTCTGCTCGCTTGTTCTCCAGAACTGCCTGAGCACTCAGGATCGCAGCTTTCTCTGCGACTTGCGTGGCACGCATCTCTTCGACATCAATCGATTTCACTTTACCGGCACGATATCGCTTCTCGACGATCTCTAGTAGCTTGCTTCCCTCGTCCAGCTTGGCTTGCGCAAGTTGCAAATCACCTTGAGCACTCGCCACATCTAAATAACTTGAAAGCAGATTTTCCGCCACTTCATTGTGGGTCCGAGTTAACTCAAGCTGGGTCTTCAGGTAGTTTGCTTTGGCTTGATCGAGTTCTGACCACAAGCGACTGTCCCAAATATTCAGTGATAAGCTGGCACTGTAGCTATTGGTATTGTCAGATGTCTCATTCCAATTGGACGATGCTGACGCACTTAATTCAGGTAACAACGAGCTTCGACTTGAATCGACATTAACTTCTCCCAGTTGAACGCCGATTTTGGCCTTTTCATAACGTGGGTCATTCTGTTTCGCTTGCTGCCACGCCTGCTCGATAGAAATGGCGTAGCTCGGTAAACTTAATGTGGATAGCAGTAATAGAGCACCCAGTTTATAACCTTGCTGATTAGCCATGGTTCCCTCCCATCATGCTGTTATCAAGGATCTCTTGCTCAAGCTCAAGGCCATCAAGTACCTCGACATTAATACCGTCGGATAAACCGAGTTTGACAGGCTGATGATGGAAACCCTGCTCAGAGCTGTCAGGAACCAAAACACTTGGGCTTTCGCCCTCAAACGCGAGCACTCGCTCTGGCAACACCAGAACATCTTGCGATTTTTTCAGCGTAATGTGCGCTGTAGAAGAGAACCCCGAACGCAGTAGTATTCCTTGCGGGATGTTAAGCTTACCCACTTCGACACCAAAGCCATTGTCAAAGCTCTTGCTATTCGAATTCGATTGGGTCTCATTAAGGTTTTCAGACTGGATCGCAACCTTGGTAAGAACTCCCTCAATCTCAACCTCAGGATAAGGCGCTACGGTTAGTAAGACCTTCATACCAGGTGACAACTGAGCGGCATCATGCTCACTAACGCTGCCCTTGAAAATCAGGCTGTTCATATCCGCCAGCGACATCATTTCAGTCGCTGCCTGACTCGATTCAGTGGAGATTATCGGTTCCCCGACTTCCACTTTTCGATTAAGCACAGTGCCATCAATCGGTGCATAGATAGTCGATGTTAAGCGTGAACCGCCAATTGACGCCTCACCGCTACGGATCAACTCAAGGTTTTGTCGTTTCTGCAACACATTGGCTCGCGCCGACTTAACCGCTGAGCGAGCAGTAACATAAGCATCGTAGTTGCTTGGGATGATCTCTTGCTTAACCAAGCTTTCTAAATTGGCGAGCTTCTGTTTTTCCGATTCTAGATCGGCTTCGCTGCGCATCAATGCTGTAGAAGCGTCAGTTAACGCCTGAGGAGTAGGGTTGGGACGCACTTTGATCAGTGCTTGTCCTTGTTCAACCTTCTCACCGACATCGGCATAAATTTCACCTACGATACCATCAATTTGAGACTTGATTGAGACAGAGTGAGCAGGAACAATACTGCCTACTGCAACCGCTTGTTTCTCAATCGTTCCTTTCTCTACGATCAACGTTGGAAAGGTTTGTGGCTGAGAGGAAGATTGGTAATAGAAATACGCACCGCCGCCAAGTATTGCCACACTGACAGCAGACAAAAGCCAACGTTTAGCCATGGTTTTGTTCCAATAGGTTGTGTAGCCAAAAGACTACTATGGTTCAAAAGACCCGCCGGACTTGCATAGACAAACGGCGGTAGATGTCTTTTTTAAAGAGTATTGAAGAGCCTGAGCCCGCCCCTACTGAGCTTCGGTCTCAACAGGGGCGTATTCCAGAATGTCGCCAGGTTGGCAATCCAAATGCTTACATATCGCTTCTAGCGTCGCCAACTTGACCGCTTTAGCACGACCATTCTTAAGCACAGATAGATTTTGCTCTGTGATCCCAACCAATTTGGCCAGTTCATTGGAACGCATCTTTCTCTTCGCCAGCATTACATCCAGATTAATTACAATCGCCATATACCATTCGCTTAAATTGTTAACTCACTCTCTTGTTGCAGTTCTGCTGCTCTTTCCATTACCACTGCAATGACACGAACAATCAGTCCGATCACCATCATAGTAACGTCCACATCATCAACGCTTATTGAGAAGTACCATTCATCTCCATTGTACGATAAAGCAATACTAAGAAGTAATTCACTGATTGCACTAATAAAAGGCGTTGCGATCAACAGATAGCTGAGTTTCTTGTAACACTGTGCATTTTTCTGTTCGAAAATTTGTCCTTTCTCGTACAAGCCAAACAGTGAAATTAGTTGCCACAACAGCGCCATGGTCAAAAAGGCAGAGAACATACTTGGGATGTAAGCGACCAATGAACGTGTCAACGATAAAGGCAGTTCAACCTCAACAGGAAAGCTTGCGTCAATCCAATGTACATTAAACACAGTTACGCTAAACCATAAAGTGGTATCGAACGCGGCAACAAAAACGAATGAAAACCAGAACAAAATAAGCAACTTACGACTAAAAGTGCTAATAGAGTGCTGCGACATATCTAACCTCGATAATCAATAATTTGATTGTATAGTAGTGTTCAAAAACCAAAATGACAATAATTAATTATCGTTTTACGATAATTAATTATTGAAAAGCACAGGGTAAGGATATAATTTAATAATCAATTATCACCAAATCATTGAACAAATAGAGGTCTTTATGCTTTCAAAATATCGTGTCATTAGTGCCGCGCTAATACTCTTCTCTGCGTCAGCTTCTGCTGATGACCTGTTTGCTAAAAGCATTGAAATCCACAACGATATAATGTCTTCAATGAACTCTACTCATAAGAAAAACTTTGTGCCTGGCGACCAAGGCTATTATTACGATGACTGTCAGGAAGCCACAAGTCGCCCATTCGGAGACAATGGATTAACCAGCGGTTATGGCAGCACAGATTGCTACGTTAAAGAATTTGATGGAGGCAACGTGAAGAGTTACTTCAAATCTAGCCCAAATGGCAGCTACAGCTCAGGCTTCTCTTGGACATTCGAATAAGAACTGTTTTAGGAGGAAGTTTTTAAGAGGACACACACCATAATAATGATGTCTTCGAGGTTGTTGATAGGGTGTCTCTAGCCAGTGTTGTCACTTGAACAGCACTGGTAACAGTAGCGAAATGCAATGAAAATAACAAAGTTATCACCCAGATGAGCGACCAGTCATAAATACAAGACTATGTTTTGATTACCATGGAGGTATTCTATAAACTTTGCTTACGTTTCATCATTATAAGTCTCATTCTGCTCGGTTCTCTATGCTTGTTTTTATCATCGTAGCACTACTTATCGTGTTACTTTTGCTTCTCACCTTCTATTTCTTTCATGTCAATCAACGTCAAAAAGAAGAAATCATCACCAAAAAGACACTTTCTGTACAAGTCGATAAACTCAAGTTGAGATTAAAAGATGACATCAGCGTCATGGTCGATTCAGGGTGCATTTCTCAAAAACAGGGAGACGCGCTTTTTCGTGTGGCAAACTACTACTTCGTGTATCAGTCGGTCACCAGCGATAACGTAACTAGCTACTCGCAAGTGATTGGCGATTTGCTTAGTATCATCAACGAAAATGTCTTCCCAAGACTCATCAACGAAGAAGAAATCAGCGAATCAACAAAAGACATTGTGGGTCGTTTTATTCACTCTTTGCCTCCGAGACCCGATGGTTTTACCTCTGGGTTTTATAGAAACGATTTACCCGTTTCGCTGAAAAACCTGAGAGAAGCACTCCTGGCAGCGCCTGAGACAGAGCCAACAGAAGACAGTCTGGTCATGGAAAGTTAATGATTCTATAGCGAGCCCCAAACGGCTCGCTTTTTCTTATCGGGACAGGCACCGTAAACACCCGCTTTCTTAGAAGGACACACACCATAAAGGATGAAAATGGTATGAGTTGTTGATACCTCGGTGGAAGGTTGAATCATTCCAGATTGCTGCGTATTAATGTCTTTCTTAACCTAAGTGG
>Ga0209272_10000096_pt1 | contig 116847 bp, 89 predicted proteins | sample tdDd002_FD_187125 | JGI IMG/M metagenome (GOLD analysis project Ga0209272, IMG submission 187125) | Marine sediment microbial communities from the Atlantic coast under amendment with organic carbon and nitrate - tdDd00.2 (SPAdes)... | ecosystem: Environmental > Aquatic > Marine > Coastal >...
TGCGCCGGTCGCCATCTTCTAGCAAGCTAGAAATGCTGCCCCTCGACTTGCATGTGTTAGGCCTGTCGCTAGCGTTCATCCTGAGCCAGGATCAAACTCTTCGTTGTATAAAAAACTTATAGTTAATCTGCTCGTGGATAATATCTAAGTTATTTCGTAAATTTAATTGACAAGGTTATTATTCTTGTATTTACCTAACTTTATTCTACTTCCAATATTTTCAAAGAACTTGCGTTCAAAATTTCTTCTTTGTTTTGACCGTGATTACACTGTCAAAGCGGGTGCAAAGATAACAACTATTGGATTTAAAATCCAAATAAAAAATGAAGTTTTTTTTAAGAAATATTTTCTCGTCTTAAACTTAATTTTTGTTGCCACTCGGCCAGACTTTTTAAGAACTCTTTCGCTTGTAAAGCGGGTGCAAATATAAGAACTTTAATTCTACAATTGCAAAACTTTCTTTACTTATTTTTTCGGGTTGATTTTCGTGAGGTAACCCACTGTTTACAACACCTGCAAAGATTTTAAAGATCGTTCGCCCTTTCTAAAAGCGAGTGCAAATATAGGGCTTTTATTCCCGTATTTCCTAATGCAAAACTGAAGTTTTCTTCAATTAACAAGTAAGAGACTGAAAGTCAGTGCTACTTATTTTTAGAAAAGGCTCGAACTTACAAGTTACAACATTAAAAAGAGAATATCTATACTATTCCAACAGATTTTTCTTTAAAGATTCTATTTCCATATCCATATTAACAGAAGGATTTGCTTCTACAAATTCACGAATCTTAACCAGACTTGATCTAAGAAAGGCCTGGTGTGATTCAGAATTGGAATTAAACGGACGGTGATTTGCAGCCAAAACAAATTTTTCAACTTTCTTTTGAATCTGCTTAGAGTCATCATTAAGGAATGTATCAGAAAAACGTTGCCAAATATACTTTACCGCAGCATCACCGATATGCTGCATATCTTCAGTATAAAATCGATAATCCCGTAGTTCATCCATCACTATTTCGTATGAAGGGAAATAGGAAACCTGCTCAAACAATTCAGTTAATTGCTCAACAGCCAACAAAAGAGTAGCCTTACTTAACTGATTACCATTCGCCCCATCTTTCCAATGACGTATAGGACTCACAGTAAAGACAACCTTTACCTTAGGATTAAAAACAAAGAGCTCAACAAGTAAGTCTTTATATATAGACACGACCTCATCTACATTTAATCTGTATCGATTAAAATCTTTAGCGGGCAACTTGTGACAATTGGATACGATTTTACCTGAACTTATCAATTCATAAACCCAGGCAGTACCAAAGGTTACAAAAAGGAAATCAGCCTCTTTTAATTCTTTCGAACTCTTCTGTATTTCTATATTAATATCAGAAATACAAGTTGACAGGTCGGTATTAGAAAATTTACTGTGGTGATAAAAACTAAACCAAAGATTATTGTGGAAATTCAAATCATCTTCAACAAACTCACGTCCCTCCATTAACAAACGCAAGCTACTGCAAACGCTAACGGGATTGTAGATCACGCCAAAAGGATTAACGTCGGCCCGATACTTAAAAGATTTCAGCTTTGCTCCAATATTTTCAACAAAGCAAGACCCCATCATCACAGCTTTATGCTTGTAGCCAAATTCAAATTTAGATTTAGGGATGGCCACCTTGGTTCTAAACAGTTCATCATTCATGTCAAAAGATCTTAAAAAAATAATAAAGAGAATGAGGGATTAAGAATTAATAAGCTTCGTTTGAATCCAATTTAAAATTATATCAAAGACCTCATCTTTACAAGAATCGTTGTGTAATTCATGAAAAGCATTCTGAAACACATGGAACTGACAGAGCTTCCCTGCATTTTCAACAAACTGCTGGCTTACCTCGGCTGATGTTATTTGATCTGCACTTCCGTGCAGAAGTAAAAGCGGCTTATTAATAAGAGATGCATGAGCCAAGGCATTATAACCGGCTATGTAAGCCTGATAGAATAATCGCACTGAAACCCAGGCATGCACAAGCTTATCATTTTTATAATCATCAACCACCTTATTATCACGAGAAAGTAAGTCGGCGTTCAATTTTGTTTTCAAACAAAGATTAGGAAACCCTATTTCAAGCAAATGAATAAGTGGCATAAGAAACTTTGGAGGTGATTGTTGCGAAATCAACCAAGGAGAAGTCGCTATCACAGCCTTATACTTGTTTTCTTTAAAAAGTAAGTGATTCAAAACTTCTCCACCACCCAAACTGTGACCATATAAAACAACCGGCACTTCAGGGAAAGACTTCTCACAGTCATGTAAAATCAAATCGATATCATCAAGCAAAGTATTGTACGACGGTATCTGCCCCCTAACACCTCCGGACTCACCATGTCCCCTTTGATCGAAAGCCACAACAGCCACATTTTCATCTGCAAATCTTTTTGCCCAAGCATCATAACGCGAACTGTGCTCACCTATACCATGAACCAAACAAATCACACAGCTTGGCTCACTTTGAGGCATCCATACTTGCGAAAACAGTTTGACACCGTCTAATGTTTTAATAAATGATGCTTGATGAGTCATATCAATAAGGTTTTATTCTTCCAGAAAATCAAGATTTCTTTTCAATCCTTTAAATTTAGTTCTTTTTACGGCTGAATTTTTAAATAAGCTAGCAAACTGATGAGCATCCATCCCATGCCAATCGTCCTTTGATAGAGCTAAAATATCGGGATTAGGCTTTAAGGGTTCTACCGAATGGGGTTTAGCCATTCTATTCCAGGGGCAGACATCCTGACAAATATCGCAACCAAAAACCCGATTTTGAAATTTACCTTTCATTACCTCAGGAATTTCGTCCTTTAATTCGATCGTGAAATATGAGATACACTTGCTACCATCGACCACCTTAGGTGCGACAATGGCATCGGTTGGGCAAGAGCGAATGCAACGGTTGCAGCCTCCGCAAAAATCGGTATAAGTTTCGGTTTCGTAAGCAAGGGGTAAATCGATTAACAACTCACCCAAAAACATGAAGGAGCCAAGCTTACGATTCAATAAAAGGGAATTTTTTCCAATCCAACCTAATCCTGCCTTGCGAGCCCAGGCATGCTCCAATATTGGAGCAGAATCAACAAAAGCCCGTCCTTGGGTTTCCCCGATCTCTTCGTTGATATATTCCAATAAAGCATTAAGCTTTTCTTTTATCACAAAATGATAATCTTTTCCGTAGGCATATTTAGCCAATACGGGTGCATTAGGATCTTCTTGCTTTTTCTCAGGGAAATAATTCAGAGCCACAACAACAATCGACCTGGTATTTTCGACCAGGAGACGTGGATCAAGTCGCTTTTCGATATTATTGGCCATATAGCCCATTTCTCCATGGTAATCCTTATCTAACCAATTGGTGAACCGCTCTTTTTCTTCAGACAAAAAATCAGCTTCGGCAATGCCACAAAGATCGAAGCCAAGTTCTTTGGCTTTTGCTTTTATGAGCTGGGATTTAGCTGTAAGTGTAAGGTTCATGGAACGAAGATAGGAAATTTGTGAATCTTGATTTAACGGATTCACATTAATACAAAATTTCATCTTTTATAACTGAAGATTTCAATATAAAAGAAGCCACGAATTCACAAATTAAAATTCGTGAATTCGTGGCTTTATATTCATTAAACAAAAACTCAGTATGATTTTCGTTTATAGAAAACCCAATTCGAGTTTTGCTTCTTCAGTCATCATATCCTTATCCCAAGGTGGATCGAAAGTTAAAACAACAGTCACATCTTCAACCTGAGGTAAAGCTTTGATTTTATCGTTCACTTCTTCCAGAATTTGATCTGCCATAGGACAGTTAGGCGCTGTTAAAGTCATTAAAACTTTCACCTCATCTTCTTCGTAAAAATCAATTTCATATATCAATCCCAAGTCGTAGATATTTACGGGGATTTCCGGATCGTAAATGGTTTTTAAAACCTCTACAATAATTGATTCTGTTTCCTTTTTACCCATTATATATAAAATATGAGATTATAGATTGAACTTTATGAAAGTGATGAATCTAAAATCGATAAAACTTAAATATTAACTGTTGATCTGATGATTGAAAGCCAAACCGTACATTTTGATTTGTTTCACCATGGAAACCAACCCGTTTGAACGCGTTGGGGATAAATGCTGTTTCAAACCGATTTCGTCGATAAATTTCAAATCGGCATTCATAATAGCTTCTGGGGTCTGGTTGTTAAAGACTCTAATTAATAAAGCAGCGATTCCTTTAACAATGATTGCATCACTATTAGCTTCAAGCTTCACAACACCATCTTCCAACTTAGCATTGAACCACACCTTAGACTGACAACCTTTAATTAGATTTTGATCAGTTTGATATTGAGCATCCATCCCAGAAAGATCGTTTCCCAATTCAATTAAGTATGCATACTTATCCATCCAGTCTTCAAAACCAGCGAATTCCTCAATAATTTCCTCTTGTATTGCGTTTATAGTCATATTGGAGCTATGAGATTTCAGATGTTAGATGGAGTGAATGCTCATCTCCTGAACTCAAACATCTAAATAAAATTTAAAATATTATTTTGCCCAAAGGTACAATAATTTTCAATCTGAGATAATCAATGAACAAGTTGGCTAAACCACAAACATTTTACAAACCTTCTCGATGCCTAAACAAAGGGCATCAATTTCTTCTTTGGTATTATAAAAAGCGAAAGAGGCTCTGACTGTACCATCGATTCCAAAATGTTGCATAATCGGCTCAGTGCAATGCGTACCTGTTCGTACAGCTATTCCCATCTGATCGAGCAACATACCCATATCGTAAAAATGAATGCCATCTATCAGAAAAGAAATCACAGAGGTTTTATTTTTTGCAGTACCGTATATTCTTAAATTAGGAATAGCCTCGAACTTTGCCGTTGCATAAGCCAAAAGCTCTTGCTCGTAGGCATCGATAGCATCTAAACCAATAGATTCCACATAGTCTATAGCTGCACCAAGACCTATCGCATCGATATAATTTGGTGTTCCCGCTTCGAATTTGAAAGGCAATTCGTTATAAGTGGTCTTTTCAAAAGTAACCTCTTTAATCATCTCGCCACCACCTTGCCAGGGAGGCATTTCATTCAGATATTTCTCTTTGCCATACAAAACACCAATCCCGGTAGGACCGTATAGTTTGTGTCCGGAAAACACCAGGAAGTCAGCATCTAATTCCTGAACATCAATTTTTTTGTGCTGAACGGATTGTGCTGCATCAATGAGAACAGGTACATTTTTGGAGTGAGCAAAGTCGATGATTTCCTTAATTGGGTTTATTGTTCCCAAAGAATTTGAAATGTGATTGACAGCCAAAATTTTTGTTTTGTCTGTAATCAGATCGTTCAATCTCTCAGTCATTAACTCACCTTCATCATTGAATGGCAAAACTTTTAAAACCGCTTTTTTGCGTAAGCAAAGCATTTGCCAGGGCACAATATTGGAATGATGTTCCATTTCAGAAACAATTACCTCATCGCCCTCAGAAATATATATATCACCAAAAGAGTTCGCCACTAAATTCACACTCTCAGTCGCACCACCAGTAAATATTACTTCATGTGAATGTGCTGCATTGATGAATTTCTGAACCGTAATGCGAGCATTCTCTGCCCCTTCAGTCGATTTATTACTCAAATAATGAACCCCACGATGAATATTAGAATTGTACTTGTTGTAATATTCCACCAAAACATCAGTGACCTGAGTCGGTGTTTGAGTGGTTGCAGCATTATCGAGATACACCAACGGCTTCCCGTATATTTTCTCTGATAGAATGGGGAAATCCTGACGTATTTTATTTAGATCCAAAGACATGAATTTGAATTATTAGATTGCTAAGATAGCTTCATTGTTAGATTGCTAATTATCTTAACAATCCAGCAATTCAGCCATGTATCAATTTATCGGTTACATGCGATTGCACAAGTATTGCACTTTGAAATTTCTCCTCTCAATCGTTTCTCAACCAATTCGTCGATACGATCCTTTAGAGCATCAATTCTAATTTTATCAATAATCTCGTGAGCAAAAGCAAACATCAACATCATTCGAGCTTCCTTTTCATTGATACCTCGAGCACGTAAATAGAATAGAGCATCGTCATCCATCTGTCCAACAGTGGCACCATGACTACATTTCACATCATCGGCATCGATAATCAACTGTGGTTTGGTATTGATAACAGCCTCATCGGATAACAACAAGTTGTTGTTGCTCTGATAGGCTTCTGTTTTTTGCGCATCGCGACGCACATGAATTTTTCCAGTGAAAGAAGCTGTTGCTTCATCGTCCATCACCCCTTTAAAGTGCTCGTTACTCACACAATTCGGTTTAGCGTGATCTGCAAAAGTGAAATTATCAACATGTTGCTGACGATCCATCAAATACATCCCGTAAGTATGATTTTCACAATGCTCACCATCAAATAATGTGTAATGGTTATTACGAATCATACCGCCGTAAAGCGAAAGCGTATTGCTCAACACATTCGAATTAGCCTCCTGACGGATAAATACCGAATTCAGAACCGTAGCATTCAAATGCTGATTTTGCAATGTATATAAATCGAAAACAGCATTGGCAGCGACATTAATTTCGCTAACTGTATTCGATAAGTATTTGTTGTGTGTTAATGTATGGTCGCAGAAAATCAATTTTGCCTGAGCATTTTCTTCAATAACAACCAGGTTACGCTGAGTCGCCATTAAATCGCGATCTGAACGTAAAAGGTTAATCACCTGAATTGGTTTCTCAACCACAACATTTTTAGGTACGTAAACAAAAACACCATCCTTAGCCAAAGAAGTATTTAAGGCCACTAAACCCTCTTCGTTTGGTTTTGCGTATTTTCCGTAATGTTTTTCGAAAATTTCGCTGTGCTTTTCAGCTGCTTCCTGCAGGCTGCAAACAATCACACCTTCAGGAATATCAAGCTCTCTGTTTTGATTGTAGTACCAACCATTCGAAAGAAGTACCAAATTGGTATCCAACTCAGGAACGTCACAGTAAAACAATTCATTCAAGTCGCCGATTACTGTTCTGTATTGCAAATCGACCGTATAAGGATGATCGAAGGCTGGAACTAAATTGGTGTACTTGTAATTTTCGTTGGCAAGAGTCGGAACGCCCAGCTTTTCAAACTGCTCAAAAGCTTCCTCTCTTTTTGTATTCATGAATTGTGATGACTTGTCGTCAAGAAGAGCTTTCCCCTGCTTAAACAAATCAACAAAATCATTATTTATTGTATGTATATCGCTCATATTTTTAATTATCAATTACTAATTATAAATTAATAATTATTAATACTACTCTCCCATTTCGTCTTTAATCCAGTCGTATCCTTTTTCTTCCAACTCAAGCGCTAGCTCTTTGCCGGCAGTTTTCACGATACGTCCCTTGTACAATACATGAACCACATCAGGAACAATATAGTCAAGCAAACGCTGGTAGTGAGTAATCACGATAGTCGAAGTTTCTGCAGTCTTCAGTTTGTTTACCCCATTGGCAACAATACGAAGGGCATCGATATCTAAACCAGAATCCGTTTCATCCAAAACAGCCAACTTAGGCTCAAGCATTGCCATCTGGAAAATTTCATTCTTCTTTTTCTCTCCTCCAGAGAAACCTTCGTTCACTGAACGATTGGTCAACTTAGAGTCGATTTCAACCAATGCCTTTTTATCGCGCATTAACTTCAAAAAATCAGAAGCTTTCAAAGGATCCAAACCTTTATATTTACGGTGTTCGTTTACAGCTGTCTTCATGAAGTTAACTGTTGATACACCAGGAATTTCAATAGGATACTGAAATCCAAGGAAAATACCTTCTCTGGCACGATCCTCCGGAGTTAGATCTAATAAATCTTTTTGTTCAAAAACAACCTCACCCTGGGTTACTTCAAACAATTCGCGTCCTGCCAATACTGAAGCTAATGTACTTTTACCGGCACCGTTAGGGCCCATAATAGCATGAACTTCTCCTGGCTTTACCTCAAGATTAATCCCCTTAAGGATTTCTTTACCGTTGATTGATGCGTGTAGATTCTTTATACTTAACATTTCTCAATTATTTTGTCGCCTGTGGCGTTTGGTTCGTAAAAAAGTTATTTATTGAAGGTTATAGGTCTGATACTGTAGTATACTTCTACAGATAAAATTATCCTACTGAACCTTCAAGACTAATGGCCAATAGCTTTTGTGCTTCAACAGCAAACTCCATCGGCATTTTATTAATCACCTCTTTAGCGTAACCATTTACGATTAAGCCAATAGCATCTTCAGTAGAGATACCTCGCTGGTTACAGTAAAAGATCTGATCTTCACCAATTTTCGAGGTGGTTGCCTCGTGCTCGACCTTAGCCGATTTATTATGAACTTCCAAATAAGGATAAGTGTGTGCGCCACATTTATCACCCAACAGAAGTGAATCACATTGTGAGAAATTTCGAGCCCCTTCGCAGTTCTTCACCACTTTCACCAATCCACGGTAAGAGTTGTTACTTTTTCCTGCAGAAATACCTTTCGAAATAATAGTAGACTTGGTATTATTACCAATATGAATCATCTTGGTTCCAGTATCAGCCTGCTGATGATTATTGGTAACAGCAACCGAGTAAAATTCGCTTGAAGAATGATCCCCCTTCAATATCGTCGATGGGTACTTCCATGTCACCGCTGACCCGGTCTCAACTTGAGCCCACATCAGTTTAGAATAATCCCCCTGACAAATACCTCGCTTGGTTACAAAATTGTAGATACCACCTACACCTTCTTTGTTACCGGGATACCAGTTCTGAACAGTAGAATATTTAACCTCTGCGTTTTCTTTCACAATAATCTCAACAATTGCAGCATGCAATTGGTTTTCATCACGCATAGGTGCTGTACACCCTTCCAGGTAACTCACAAATGAATCATCGTCGCAAACAATAAGCGTACGCTCAAACTGTCCCGTATTCTCAGCATTGATACGGAAGTAAGTTGACAGCTCCATAGGACAACGAACCCCCTTAGGAATGTAAACAAAAGATCCATCAGAAAAAACAGCTGAATTCAAAGCCGCAAAAAAGTTATCACGATAAGGAACAACGGTTCCCATATACTCCTGAATCAAGTCTGGATAATCTTGAACAGCCTCACTGAATGAACAGAAGATAATACCCTTCTCAGCTAAAGCTTCTTTAAAAGTCGTTTTCACTGAGGATGAATCCATAACCACATCAACAGCTACATTCGACAAGATTTTCTGTTCGTCCAAAGGAATACCCAACTTATCGAAAGTCGCACGAATCTCTGGATCCACATCATCCATACTCTCCAGTTTCGCTTTTTGAACAGGTGCAGCATAGTATATGATGTCCTGATAATTGATAGGAGGAATATCCAAATGAGCCCATTCAGGCATCTTCATTGTCAACCAATGACGATAAGCTTTTAGACGAAATTCCAACATGAACTCCGGCTCGTTTTTCTTAGACGAAATCAGACGAATCACATCCTCACTCAACCCCTTTGCTATTGAGTCGGTATCGATGTCGCTTGTAAAGCCATATTTGTAATCACTTTGTGTGACTTCATTCAATATTTTATCTTGTTCTTCTTTAGCCATATCTTAAAAAAAGTATCAAGTTGTATGTATCAATATTCGAAAACGCTATCACTCTTATCATGAAATACCTGCCTCTGTTTATCGAAGCTTAAAGGATTGCTTTCGAAAATCTGTTTCACCAAGCTATTACACTCGACTGAAACCGTTTGAAATTTGCTGCAAATATAAAGAAAGTATTTATATATCTGCATGTAAGATACTCAATAAAACACCGCAAAGTCTTTTTCTTAGAGACATATTCCAATGAGGACTGTAAAAAGGCTTGAAAACGGACGTAAATCATGATTTAAATCATCTAAAACGACATATACTTTATTAATGCAAGGAAGATGGAATGACATCTTCCCATGCTGTCCGTAATGTTGAAAGAGCCTCTTAATATGGCAATACTACACAGCAAGACATCAATTAATTTTCATATTGAATATTTTAGAAGATCACTACAATGAGAATAAAGCTAATCAAGAGGCAAACCCACCATTCCTAAATTTTTCTCTACCTTTGCAATCGAATTGAAACCAAGCCCCTAATAGTTAATATTCATTTTCTATTGGGCTAAAAAAGAGAAACTATGCAGGAAGCAAACAATACCGGAACCGATATATCTACCTTAGGCGAATTTGGCCTAATCAAACACCTAAGCAAAAACATTAAGCTAAAACAGGACACCAGCCTAAAAGGGATTGGTGACGATGCAGCAGTTTTGAACCAAAACGGAACAAAAACAATTGTAACTACCGACTTATTGGTTGAAGGCATCCATTTCGATTTGATGTACACGCCACTTAGACATCTGGGATACAAGGCTATTGTAGTGAATGTATCTGATGTATATGCCATGAATGCAGAACCCAAGCAGGTAACGGTTTCTATGGCCATTTCGAAACGTTTCACTCTTGAAGCTGTAGAAGAACTTTACGAAGGCATTCACATGGCCTGCGAAAAATACAATGTCGATTTGGTAGGTGGTGACACCACTTCGTCTCTAACGGGACTCTGTCTTTCAGTAACTGCAATTGGCGAAGCTGATGAAGACAAGATTGCTTACCGAAACGGTGCCAAAGTAAATGATTTAATCTGTGTGAGTGGAGATCTTGGTGCTGCTTATGCCGGTCTTCAACTTCTGGACAGAGAGAAGCGTATTTTCGATAACAATCCAGATATCCAACCTGACCTTAGCGGTCATGACTACATTTTGGAGCGACAATTGAAACCTGAGGCAAGGAAAGATATTTTTGAGAGCTTAGAGGATGCTAAAATCGTTCCTACTTCAATGATTGATATTTCTGATGGCTTATCATCAGAGTTGATGCACATCTGCGAACAATCGTCGGTGGGTTGTCAAATTTACGAGGAAAAAATTCCTATCGACTACGAAACACACAAAATGGCTGAAGAGTTGAATATGAACTATTCAATTTTTGCGCTTAATGGCGGAGAAGATTACGAATTACTATTCACTGTACCTCTTGATAAGTTTGAAGAGATTGAAAAGATGGCCGACGTGAAAGTGATTGGTCACATCTGTGAGGCAAGCAAGGGCAAATATATGGTTGCTCGTGACAATACTGAAATTCCTCTTCAGGCACAAGGATGGACTAATTTTACTGAGTAAATCTGTTAATGAGTTGATGTGATGATATGGTGATGAGTTAATGGATGAAAAAAACAAATGAGTTACAATTCGTCACAAACAATCCACATCCAATAATATAAAAAACAGGCAGCTTCTAATGAAGCTGCCTGTTTTGTTTGTAAAGACTTTAAAACCTGACAGGTTAGATATGCAAAACGCAATTAAACCTGTCAGGTTAAAAAAAAAAGCGCTTGTTTCAGATAAGAAACAAGCGCTTTAAAATATGATATCAACAAGGAGATTACTCTGGGAAGTACCCTCTCATAATTCCTCGTTTCGAATTCTTCACAAAAAGAATAATCTCGTCACGCTCTGGTGAAGCAGGCATTTCAGCTTCAATAGCCTCTATTGCTGCAAAATTATTCATTCCTTTTTGGTACAAGTAACGGTAAACATCCTGAATCTCACGAATCTTTTCATTAGAATATTCACGACGACGCAAACCAATTGAGTTTACACCTACATATGAAACAGGCTCGCGAGCCGCTTTTACAAAGGGTGGAATGTCCTTACGAACCAATGATCCGCCTGAAACCATCACATGAGAACCAATATGAACAAATTGGTGAACAGCCACAATACCACTCAAAATAGCAAAATCGTCAATCACAACCTCACCAGCGATCTGAGAAGCATTCCCAATAATAATATTATTACCAAGAATACTATCATGTGCAATATGAGAATAAGCCATCAACAGACAGTTATTACCCACAACCGTTTTGCCTTTTGCAGCAGTCCCACGGTTAATTGTCACACATTCGCGAATTGTTGTGTTGTTTCCAATCTCAACAGTTGTTTTTTCACCGCGATATTTTAAATCCTGAGGAACAGCACCAATTACAGCACCTGGAAACACATTACAGTTTTTTCCAATTCGTGTTCCTTCTAAGATGGTTGCATTTGAACCAATACGTGTTCCTTCTTCAATCACAACATCCTTGTCAATGGTAACGAAAGGCTCGATAACCACATTGTCGGCAATTTTTGCCTCCGGATGTACATAAGCTAAGGGTTGCTTCATTTTATATTTTTTATTTACACATCGGTAGATAAAACTGCTCGATTTATACAAATGAACAAATTAATCTCCTTTCCGATTAATGAAAATTTCTATTCCAGTCTGAAAATAGGGTGAAAATAACAAAGATTATTTCTTCTTAGCAATCTGAGCCATAAATTCACCTTCAGCAACGATGGTATCACCCACGTATGCAACACCTCTCATATTAGCAACGCCACGACGAATAGGTGACAAAAAAGCTAATTTAAAAATTAAGGTATCACCTGGCACAACTTTCTTTCTGAATTTAATATTGTTTTGAGTCAAAAAGTAAGTCCCGTAATTCTCCGGATCCTCAACCTGATTCAAAACCAAAATACCGCCACACTGTGCCATGGCTTCAACCATTAAAACACCCGGCATAACAGGCTCTCCTGGGAAGTGACCAACAAAAAATGGTTCATTCATTGAAACATTCTTAACGCCAACAATACTGTCGTTTTGAATATCGATAATTTTGTCGACCAACAAAAACGGAGGACGATGTGGCAACAATTTCATTACCCCATTAATGTCTAAAACAGGCTCTTTGTTAGGATCGTAAGCCGGAACTGAATCTTTTCCCATCTCTTTTTTTATTCTTTTGATTAATAACTTAGCCATTTCGGTATTAGGACCGTGACCTGGGCAGGTTGCAATGACTCTACCCTTTATAAACTTACCACAAAGTGCCAAATCACCAATTACATCAAGCAATTTGTGACGAGCACATTCGTTATCAAAATACAAATCTAAATTACTTAGAATACCTTCTTTAACTTCAACACGATGGTGATCGAACAAGTCAGCAATACGATCTAACTCGTTTTGCTCCATTGGCTGGTCCATAATAACAATCGCATTATCCAAATCACCCCCTTTTACAAGATTGTGATTCAAAAGAAATTCTAATTCGCGTACAAAAACAAAGGTTCGACACATCGAAATCTCGTCCTTATACTCTTTTAAAGAATTCATGCTGGCAAATTGATTCCTCAAAACATTTGAGTCGAAAGAAATCATTGCGTTTACACTAAATTCATCATCCGGAAGAATAATGAGTTCAGAACCTTTAGCTTCGTCCTTATAAACGATTTTCTCCTTTACAACAAAATATTCGCGGTTAGCAGCTTGTTCAACCACACCAACTTCTTCGATCCCCTCTACATAGAATTTTGCACTTCCATCCAAAATAGGAGGTTCAGGAGAACTCAATTCAATCATACAGTTATCAACACCACAACCGTACAAAGCCGAAAGAGCATGCTCTACAGTCTGTACCTTACATTCACCTTTTTGCAACACAGTTCCTCTTGAAGTGTCGCCAACAAACTCAGCACTTGCCTTTATTGTTGGTTGCCCTTCCAGATCAACTCTTCTGAATTGATAGCCGTGATTTTCGGCAGCAGGCAAAAATTTTATTGAGACTTCTAATCCTGTATGTAAACCTTTTCCCTTTAAGGAAAATTCTTTTGCTAAAGTTCTTTGTTTATCAGCCATTCTTCTTATTCAATACGCTTGTTCTTATTTAAGATTTAAATCACATTTATAATTCTGCAATTCAACAATACTTAAATAATTTATTTTTTCAATTCTTTCAACTCTTTCTCCAATGTCATGATTTGCTCACGCATTTTCGGAAGATTCTTGAATAATACATATGATTTTTGGTAAGGTCCAAAATCAAAAGCTGGAGATCCCTGAAGAACCACACCCTCTTTCTTAATGTTTCTTCCAATACCTGATTGTGCTGCAATTTTTACTTCGTCAGCAATTGACAAGTGACCAGCCAAACCAACTTGACCGCCAATCATACAATTCTTACCGACTTTACTGGATCCTGCGATACCCGTTTGAGCAGCAATGACAGTATTCTCATCAATCTCAACATTGTGAGCCACCTGAATTAGATTATCCAACTTCACCCCTTTACGAATGATGGTTGATCCCATTGTTGCTCTATCGACACAAGTGTTTGCACCAATCTCAACATGGTCTTCAATTACCACATTACCCACCTGGGGTACTTTTTTGTAATCATTGGCCGATGAAGGCGCAAAGCCAAAACCGTCGCCTCCTATTACAACTCCGGAGTGAAAAATACATTCAGCTCCAATTTCACAATTATCGTAAACTTTTACACCTGAATTCAGAATGGTGTTATCACCAATAGTGACATTATCACCCACATAGACATGAGGATAAAGTTTCACATTGTTACCTAGCTTCACATTACTACCTACGTATGCAAAAGCACCAACATATACCTGCTCACCCACTTTTGCTGTTTTACTTACGAAAGATGGTTGTTCAATTCCAACACGTTGTGGCTTACTTTGCTCATACATCTCTAACAATTGAGCAAGAGACTGATAAGCATCTTCAACACGAATCAAAGTTGCTGCAACTTCTTTATCAGCTACAAAATCTTTATTAACTAATACGATAGACGATTTAGTTTCATAAATATAATGTTCGTATTTAGGATTTGCTAAAAACGATAGTGTTCCAGTCTCTCCTTCTTCAATTCTTGATACATTGTTTACAGAAACAGTGCCGTCACCATCGACTTCACCCTTCAGAAACTCTGCAATATCATTTGCTGTAAAATTCATTTCTTCAGTTTCTAAATGCCCTACGAATAAACAAACACAGAATGTTATCCATAAATACTACCGGAGTTTAGACGTCACTCAGTCCTTGTTCGAACTAATCGAACATCAAACTTAATAAGAAACATAAGCCTGAATAAGAGACAGTTCTAAAAACTCGCTTTCGCAAGGCAAAATTTACGCAAATCTAATAAATATTTTAAGGCAATAAAAATTTAGCCCACAAAGCCTGAATATTAGTCTCTATATATACAAGTCTTAAGTTATCACTTTGCACAGTAAATTCACATAAAAAAAACACTAACACCTAATCATTCAGGACATAAAACCCTGAACAATATCAATTATACAAGCAATTATAACTTTGGGTAGCAGAGGTAATATTTTTTTACTGTTTTAGAGAGCACCGAAACATTTAACATATCCGAAGCCTCTCCTATATCCAGCTGGATGCCATCTTTAAAAAGAATATTTATTCTATCATCATCTCGACTATATGCATTATTTGTAATTGAGCCTTTTATTACCAAATAGTCTAAAGCATGATTGGAACAGCCTAAATGAGCCTTTATTTTTTTGCGGATACTTGCTACATAGTCTTTAGAAAAGGGTCTTTTCTCTATCTCTATCTTAAACAACTCACGATCTTTCATGCATCGGCACAAATAAGACAAAACCTTATCTGAATGATCGGCCCACACCTTAATCGATACAGTAATATCGTTATCATCTAAATCGGCAAAAACCTCCAGGGCATCTTTCTCTCCTAAAATCTTCTCCCTGCTTTCGAACTGATCCAAATCAACTTTATTATACAGGAAGTAACGCAAGGCTGGGGTAGCAAACAGTTCTACCCCCTTATCAGCAAGGTATTTTGCTCGCTTCAATATTCTCACCAACATTTCTTCGGCGGCCAAACTGGTTTTATGCAAATAGACCTGCCAATACATCAAGCGACGTGCTATTAGAAATTTCTCAATAGAGTAAATTCCCTTGGCCTCTACTGCTAGATTACCGTCCCTAACGTCAAGCATTTTGATGATTCGTGTAGAACCTATAGCCCCTTCGGTTACACCGGTAAAGAAACTGTCACGGCGTAGGTAATCCAATCGATCCATATCAAGCTGACTGGATACCAACTGATTAAGAAAAGGCTTGTGATATTCATTTTTGAAGATCCGTATAGCCAAATCTAAACCGCCATCAAACTGAGCGTTCAAACGATCCATAAATAGCTCTGAAATTTTCTCGTGAGTAATACCGTCTACAATACTATACTCAAGTGCATGTGAAAAAGGGCCATGACCAATATCGTGCAAAAGGATAGCCGATATAACGGCAACTGATTCTTCATTACTTATTTCAGCACCCTTCGAACGAAGAGACTCGATAGCCATTTGAGTCAAATAAGTCGCACCTAAAGCATGTTGGAAACGCGTATGAATCGCACCGGGGAACACCAATAGGGTCATACCCAACTGTTTTATTCGACGTAAGCGTTGAAAAAAGGGATGCTCAACCAAATCATGTGGTACTCCTGAAGGGATATGAATAAATCCATGAACAGGATCGTTCAGTATTTTTTTCTTCATTCTATTCAATATTAAAACATTGCAACCTGCTTCCAGAAATTAAGCCAATAATTTCAGACCTCAGAACTATCCATTATAAAATCAGAGCTATTCTAAACAAATTACACCGTTATTGTGTGCACAAAAGCAAATGTAACAAAAAGAGACACAAGCTTTCGCATTTAACATCGAAACACATCACTTGAGACAAAGAAAAGCTCATTAACAATTAGAAAACAATAATTTAGACAACAGTGATTTGCATATCTAAACAAATATATCTAATTTCGCACCGAAAAGTAACATTTTACATGTGCTTTAGGGGACAACAAAGTCCCCTATTTTATTGAAACCAACTCCTTTATGATTGACAAAAAAACAATACAGGGAATTATTGAAAAAGAGATCGAAAATAGCGATCTTTATTTGGTCGAAACTAAGGTCTCGTCTGACAATACAATTTCTGTAATGATTGACAGCCTGGCAGGTGTTCCTATCATCACATGTATTGAGTTAAGTCGTGCTATAGAAGGCCAATTGGACAGAGAGGTTGAAGATTTTGAATTACAAGTTTCTTCAGCCGGCATAGGACAACCTTTTCAAGTGATACAACAGTATCACAAAAATGTAGGAAAAGAAGTTGAGGTCCTGACTAAGGAAGGCAACAAATACAACGGGAAATTAATTACCGTTGGAGAAAACGAGATAGAGATAGAGATTGAAGAAATGGTAAAGCTTGAAGGGAAGAAAAAGAAGCAGTTGGTTACCAAGACATTAACATTCAATTTCGAACAAATAAAATCAACAAAAGATATAATTTCTTTTTAATCAAGTGAATCGCTGAGTCATATGAATCTTATTGAAACTTTTTCAGAATTTAAAGAGTTAAAAAACATCGATCGTGCTACCATGATGAGTGTTTTAGAAGATGTTTTCAGAAACCTTCTTCTAAAAAATTATGGTACCGATGAAAATTTTGACATCATCATTAACCCTGACAAGGGTGATTTAGAGATTTGGAGAAATCGCGAAGTCGTTAAAGATGGAGATGTAGAAGATGCTAATCTTCAGATTTCACTTTCAGAAGCGAAAAAAATTGATGAAGATTACGAACTTGGTGAAGAAGTTACAGATGAAGTTAAATTTTTGGATTTCGGACGTCGTTCGATCCTAACACTTCGTCAGAATTTATCAGCTCGTATCATGGAGCTTGAAAAAGATAATATTTTCAACACCTATAAAGATAGGATTGGTGAAATAATAACCGGAGAGGTTTACCAGATTTGGAAGAAAGAAATTCTTGTTATCGATGATGAAGGTAACGAATTGATTATGCCAAAAACTGAGCAGATCCCTTCTGATTACTTCCGAAAAGGAGAAACATTAAGAGCAGTTGTCGTACGAGTTGAAGTAAAGAACAACAGCCCTCTTATCATTATATCAAGAACTTCACCAGTATTCCTTGAGCGTTTGTTCGAGCTTGAAGTTCCTGAGATTTTCGATGGTTTAATCACCATTAAAAATATTGTTCGTGTTCCAGGTGAAAGAGCAAAGGTTGCTGTTGAATCTTATGACGAGCGAATTGATCCTGTTGGCGCATGTGTGGGTATGAAAGGATCCAGAATTCATGGTATTGTACGTGAATTAAAAAACGAAAATATTGATGTAATTAATTACACCACAAACACGCAATTGTTTATTTCACGTGCGTTGAACCCGGCCAAAGTAAATTCGGTTAAGTTTAACGATGAAACAAACAGAGCTGAAGTCTACTTAAATCCAGAAGAAGTATCTTTGGCTATTGGTAAGGGTGGTTTGAATATTAAACTTGCAGGTCAACTTACAGGTTACGAAATCGACGTTTATCGTGAGAAAGTAGAAAGTGAAGTTGAAGGCGAAGAAGATGTAAGCTTATCAGAATTTAGTGATGAGATTGAAGCCTGGATAATTGAAGAATTTAATAAAATAGGTTGCGACACTGCCCGTTCTGTGTTGGAACTTACAGCAGAGGAACTAGAAAAAAGAACAGATCTTGAAATCGAAACGATTGAAGAAGTTTTAAACATCTTGAAATCAGAGTTCGAATAAACATTCTCAATCCTCAATATTTTTAGTGTAAGATACAGACATTTTAACAGTTAACTTCAGAATATGACAAAAGTCAATAAAAATATAAGACTTAGTAAACTAGCACGAGAATTCAATGTAGGTATTACTACCATTGTGGAATTCTTAAATAAAAAAGGAATTGAGATTGACTCAAATCCTAATACGAAAGTGTCCGGAGAGGCTTATGATATTCTTGCAAAAGAGTACAGTTCAGATGTGAATCTGAAAAAAGAATCCGAAAAAGTAAATCTGAAGAGCACTCGAGAGAAGAAGGAGCCAGTATTTTTAGAAGGTTCTGAAGCAAAAGTGCAAGAAGAAACTGTTGAAACACCTAAAGAAGAAGAACCCAAAAGCAAAGTGAAAGTTGTTGGGAAAATTGATTTAGATACTGTTTCGAAACCAAGTAAGAAAGAAGAAGCAAAGGTAAAGGAATCAAAAGTTGAAGAGAAGGTTGTGAAGAAAGAAGAAACTCCTGTATCTGAAGAAAAAGTTGCTGCACCTAAGGCTGAATCTAAAGAAGAAACTAAACAACCTTCGGAAGCTAGTACCGAAGAACAAACTGTTAAAATGGAATCGCCTAAAAAAGAGGAAGCAAAATCAGAAGCACAATCTTCTGATAAGAAAGAAGAGTTTAAAGTCATCGGGAAAATTGATTTAACTGCTATGAATCAACGCACCCGACCTGCAAAAAAGACTAAAGCAGAAAAGGACGTAGAAAGAAAAGAAAAGCAAAAAACAGTTACGCCTCCTTCGAGCACAGAAAAAGTTGTGGAAACTAAAAAAACGCCTAAAACAGAAACTGCTCCTAAAACTGCACCAACAACTGCTGCTAAACCTGAAAAGAAAGAAGAGGAAATCTTCAAATCATCTACTCAGAAATTAACAGGTCCTACGGTAATTGGAAAAATTGAACTTCCAGTTGAGAAAAAAACATCTCAAGCTGACAAAGACAAAGCCAAAAACCAGCGCAAAAAACGCAAGCGCATCAAGAAAGATGGCGAAAAAGTTAACGTCGCTGCTCAAAAAGGTACAAACAGACCAAAAGGAACCGGAGCTGGTGCTGCTAGAGCTGGTGCTGCTAAACCAGGCGCTGCCGCAGACAGAAGACCTGCAAGAGATTCTAAATTTAATAAGCTGAAGAGAAAAGCTCCTGTCAAAAGAGAGGTAAGCGAAGAAGATGTTCAGAAGCAAATTAAAGATACTTTAGCTAGATTGACATCTAAGGGTGGAAAATCAAAAGGAGCTAAACACCGTCGCGAGAAACGTGACATGGTCAGCATGAAGCAGCAGGAAATTGCTGAAAAGAAAGAGGCCGAAAAGAACACAATTAAACTTACTGAATTCGTTACAGTAAGTGAGCTTGCATCGATGATGGAGGTTACTGCGACTCAGATTATCGGAACATGTATGGGACTTGGTCTGTTTGTATCAATCAATCAACGATTAGATGCAGAGACAATTTCTGTTGTTGCTGACGAATTTGGTTTTGAGGCTGAATTTGTAAGTGTTGAAATTCAGGAGTCAATTGAAGAAGAAGTAGACAAAGAAGAAGATCTAATATCAAGAGCTCCAATTGTTACTGTAATGGGTCACGTTGACCACGGTAAAACCTCATTACTTGACTACGTTCGTCATGCAAATGTGATTGAAGGTGAAGCAGGGGGTATTACTCAGCATATCGGTGCTTACAATGTGAAGCTTGACGATGGAAGAAGAGTTTCTTTCCTTGATACACCGGGTCACGAAGCCTTTACCGCTATGCGTGCTCGTGGTGCTCAGGTAACCGATATTGCAATTATTATTATATCTGCTGATGATAACGTGATGCCACAAACTATTGAGGCAATCAATCACGCAAGTGCAGCAGGTGTACCAATTGTTTTTGCAATCAATAAGATTGACAAAGATGGTGCTGATCCAGAAAGAATTAAAAGTGAGCTTGCAAATATGAACTACCTGGTTGAAGACTGGGGTGGAAAGTATCAGTGTCAGGAAATTTCGGCTAAAAACGGAATAAACATTGAAGAATTACTTGAGAAAGTATTGCTTGAGGCTGAATTGCTTGAACTTAAAGCAAATCCTAAAAAACGTGCTATTGGTTCAGTTATTGAATCATCACTAGATAAAGGTAGAGGTTACGTTACAACATTATTGGTTCAAGCCGGAACTCTTAAAGTTGGTGATATTCTGCTAGCGGGAAGTTATACGGGTCACGTTAAGGCTATGTTTAACGAACGTGGAAATAAAATTGATGCTGTTGGTCCTTCTGAACCAGCTTTGATTCTAGGTTTGAACGGTGCGCCTCAAGCGGGTGACAACTTCAACGTGATGGAAAGTGAAAAAGAAGCACGTGGAATTGCAAACAAACGTGAGCAGTTACAACGTGAGCAGGGTCTAAGAACTCAGAAGCATATTACACTTGATGAAATTGGTCGTCGTATCGCAATTGGAAACTTCCAGGAGCTTAACGTGATTGTTAAAGGTGACGTGGATGGTTCTATCGAGGCACTTTCTGATTCATTAATCAAGCTATCAACCGAAGAAATTCAAGTAAATGTTATCCACAAAGCTGTTGGACAAATTTCTGAATCGGATGTAATGCTCGCAACCGCATCGAATGCAATTATTGTTGGTTTCCAGGTAAGACCTTCAATCGGAGCAAGAAAGATTGCAGAGAAAGAAGAGATCGATATCAGATTGTACTCAATTATCTACGATGCTATCGCAGAGCTGAAATCGGCTATGGAAGGTATGCTTTCTCCTGAAATTAAGGAAGAGATTGTTGCTACTGTTGAAGTAACTGAAACTTTCAATATTTCTAAAGTTGGTACTATTGCCGGTTGTATTGTTCGTGAAGGTAAGATCAAACGTAACTCTAAGATCCGCTTAATCCGTGAGGGTATCGTGATTTACTCTGGTTTACTTGGTTCATTGAAACGATTCAAGGATGATGCTAAGGAAGTAGCGAAAGGTTACGAATGTGGTTTGAATATCGAGAAATTCAACGACATTAAGATTGGTGATATGGTAGAAGCCTTCGAAGAAGTTGAAGTTGCTAAGAAGCTAAAATAATAGCTCAAAACATATAATTTAAGAGAGGCTGTTTCTGATGAAACAGCCTCTCTTTTTTTTACATACATCAAACTAAAAGACGCCTTGATAAATTGGACTATTGTGAATGGTGAGCAGCATTATCTTAGCAGATTAATTATCATCCATTGTTGCTAATATAAGGAGATCTTAGGGCATCTTATATGAAATATGAGACCAATATCATTCCTGGATTAAAGTCTATCTAAGGAGGAACAGGGCATAAAAAAAGCCCCGATAAATCGGAGCTTTCTATATATTGTGAGGAATAATATTACAACAATTCCTTGTACTGATCAGCAGTTAATAATTCTTCCAATTCAGCAGCATCAGCGATATTCATTTTGATGATCCAACCTTTTCCATAAGGATCAGCGTTAACCAAGTCTGGAGCATCTTCTAATTCTTCATTGAATTCCAATACTTCACCACTCAAAGGCATAAACATATCAGAAACAGTTTTTACAGCTTCAATAGTTCCAAAAACCTCTTCTTTATCTAAAGTCTCACCTTCTGTTTCAACTTCAATAAAAACGATATCTCCTAATTCTCCTTGAGCAAAATCAGTAACACCAATAAAGGCTGTATCACCTTCAACACGAATCCATTCGTGATCTTTTGTAAACTTTAAATTTTCAGGTACGTTCATGATTATTTCTTGTTTATATGTGGTTCATTATTTGCCCCAAATTTACATTTATTTTTTAATTATTGAATAAAGTCTCTTTTCAAAATTAGATTTCGAAAATGTTCTTGAGCATAAGTTTATTGTGCCAATGTAAATCTCACACTCACACCAAATTCGGTAGTCGTAGTCGGATAAGATAAAGAAACATAAGGCTCATTTACAATTCTGTCGTAATATAAGCGTAAATTAAAACGGCTACTTAGTACATAATCAGCAGACACCTTAATGGTAACAACTTTCTGTCCGGAGGTTAACTGATCAACTTCATCAACTATTTTGCGGATAATGGTATTGTTCTTACGGATAGATAAATCTCCACGAAGATTCAGATTACTATTGAATTTCTTCTGCCCCGAACCTGCACCAATGATCAATCCCAGATTATCGAATCGATAGCCAAGTCCAAAAATCAACTCACTGGAAGCCACTTCGGTCAATTGCGTATTGGCAAGACTTAAGATCAGGTTACGTGTCCGTTTCATCTCAAAAGTTGTTGTGAAATTGTTCTTCCACATCATATCAACATTAATCAAAGGATTAAATTGCTCATTTATCGAAATTGAATTCGCTTCATATAATGGCAAGTAATCTCCAACCAAATCAAAATCATCACTAAAACCGTCAGCATCAGCTGTATAATTCAAATTATTATTATACGAACCAATATTGTAAGTTGATGTATAAGAATGGTTCATATTAATTGACTTGAAATATCGCTTAACAAGTGGAATCTTCGATAAGCCATCAAAAGTCACCCTCCAGTTTGGCATCATCTTTTCAATTCCGGGAAATAACTTATTGTACTTACTTCCACCTCCACCGTAAGCTTTCAGAAAGGCTGGAATCAGCACCTCCTGAGATGTGGGGCCATAGCCTTCATAATAGCCGGTCTCGTTATCTTTTGAATCCAGGATGGCATGTTCATCGAAATTTTCACCCCAACGTTCTTTAGCCAGGCGCATCGATTCAGATTGTCTTGTCGTCAGGAATTCATCAAAATATACCGATGAGTAATCGCCGGTATTACCAATACTAAAGAAAGCTGATCTTAGACTCAGAAAAGTCATACTAAAGTTACCGGTTTGAGTTTTGTTCTTAGCATCAAAAACGGGTTTCCCATCAGATGATTCAGCTTCGTTATAGATATAAAACTCACTTGTATTTTTTGAATAATTTCTATTGGCATTCAAATTAATTTTCAATCCTTTTATGGGTTCAATAGTCGATCGAAAAGTGAAATTCTCAGTATGAGTCATGACGTATGGCGCGTTCAAAGTTGGGTCAGTTGTAATCCAGCCTTTACGGGCCGCATCAGCAGCAAAATCCTTGTCCTGATTACCAATTAAATAATTAAATCCAGGAGCCTTCGAACCATTAAATGTTTCACCTCCAAAAAAATTGGTTTGAGGCAAATAACCGGGCAAAGTAGATGAATTCGTCTCCGAATATCCCAATGAAATGTTTCTAACACTCATACCAAGTCTAAGGATATTCTCACCAACCTTTACCAGTAGATTATCCTTTTCTATGACCTTACCACTGATTCGAACACGAGCATTTTTAAAGGATCTTCTGGCAATAATCTTCACTCTATTGAATGAAACAGCACGCGTTTCAACTTTTATTTCTTTCCCCTCAATATCATAAACCTTAACCTGAACATCCTTGGTTCCCAGTTTGTGATAAACACTTTTACCTACATTTGCTTTAAGCTCATCAATTTCGCCTTCGAAATTAACTTTTTCGAATTTCTTGCTTCTTGTTTTATGTCGCCTCGAACCGCCATATTTCTGGTTTATCCTTTTAAGGAAGTCCACCTTATTATAAAGGTTAACCATGTTCATTTGTCCATTCAACTGGATATTATTCGAGTTACGAACCGTATTACCAAGATTAATCGTGTCTGCTGTAATTGCCCCCACATTCCAATCGTAAGAACCAGTGTAGCGGGTAGTCAAAGAGGTCCAGTTCAATAATGGAATTTTATTAATGGGAACCTTATAGGTTACATTAAAGTTATGATGATACTGAACGTTACGTCCACCATCCATAATGTTATTCCAAATAGAATCTTTCCAGATATCATAGGCATCTCTATCTCTGTCTTTGTCAACAATACCATCTGGTTCATCGATTCGGGAAGTATTCGTTGCAGAGAAATCAAATTTTAAATTCTTTGTCAAGTTGTACTTTAAATCGTAATAACGGTACCAGTTAAAATTCTTATCATAGGTTGGTGTGATAAGTAAATCTGGCTGTTCAATATTTCGAGTCTCAATCTCACGATAATACCTTTGAATATCTGATCGGACTGATACCTGTGTTGGCATCAGGTAAAAATTGAAATCTTTTAATAATCTCAGATAAGGCGATTTTAATGCTTTCGATTTTTTGAATGGGCTGTAATTTTTAGGTCGAGAACTGTAAGTGTAGTTCAAGACACCCCGATAGTTCTTCTCCAAATCGAGCACCGTATTCACATTACGAGAATAGGTCTCGTTATAAGAATAGGTAGCCGATAAATTCGAGACATCCAACAATTTCGCATCACCTTCCTGCTTTTCAATGCGAACATTGGTCAGGTTAAAACTTTTACGCTTGGTATAATCCTGGGCGATATGCTTTATTGAATCACGTTCGCGTGAATTTGCTGCCTGATCAAGAGCTACATCAAGAGGGATATCCGGATCTAAAGGATTATACTCAGGATTAGCAGTCTCTTCTGACAAGGCGTAATACATGGGAATTTTTACGCCTGAATTTTCAGGGAAAAATTTACCCAATTCCAGACTGGCTGAGAAATCATACTGAAAGATGTCTTCTTTATTTCTACTGTTAACACCATCTTCAATACCCCCAAAACCGGAAGTCATGGTATTACCAGCCCAGGTTAGGGTTCCTAAATCGGCTAACTTGGTGGTTACTCTTAGATTAGCAGCCCAACCTCCATCTTCATCGAAATCAGTCAAACGAAGTTCATTCAGCCAAACTTCTACCGCTTTTCTTTCGCCATCATTTTCCATGCCTTCAACCGGATATCTCACACCAATCATCACGGTGCGTACATTAGCCAGGTTAGGATTACCTTTTATACTAACAACATTGTTCTCAGTCAAAGGGTCCGCATTACTATCAAGCTCTTTAATGTTTCTGCTAAAAACTGTGATTAGATCTGTTGTCGACCCGGCCTGACGCATCAGATTGTTTCTCATTTGCTTGATTCCTGAAAACAGGTTCAATTTAAAATCAAAACGGTTTTCATCCGGCCAAACAGCCAATCTATCATCCACATTCTCATTATTGTAAAAAGCATGTGGTGTTAGTTTTAATGGGATCTCGTATTCATAGTAGTTATTCTGATAGTCAGCACCCAAACGGACAAATATTCTCAGATCATCATCTTCCAGAGAGAGATTGTCAATCTGTTCAGCATGCACATCCATTTTGAGTTTGCCATACTTACGAACGTCCATATTCAGCGTTTTGTATGCTGCTTTGGCGTCACCCTCTTCCAAATCAGTTACCTTTAACTGAATAGCTTGCTCATTCAATTGCAACAACTGAGGATTACTTGGATCCACAACACGATCGATACCAGGGGGTAACACATAGTTTATAGGTTCCTTACTTGCATTCTCTTCGATATTGACTGCTGAAATTTCGAAACGAGTATCTTCAGATGAAGGAGTCAGATCTTCACGAAGTGTCTGGTCGTATTTTCTCCAATCGTCACGAATCAAGTCCAGACTGGCGAAACGTAAAACCACATCCTCTTCAAAATTCTTCATCATCATTCTCATGAATCGAATTGAAGTAAAATCGTTGATGTTACCCCATTTATCATCGTACTCATCAACAGGCACTTTAAACTGGAACCAATTAACTGCACCTTTAGTTCCATTTGCCAGGTCAACAGTACTTTCAACCTTATTCACAATATAGTTTTGTCCAACCTTCATCTCACTGGGAGCAAGGTGGATTTTGTATTCGTAAAAAGATTCTGTTTCACTTAATGTATTGTCATGGTTGATATCTTCAACATCAGGCAATGTTGTAGCCGAAGTTGGATAAGCTTCCGGTGATAAATCTGCAGTTGGTGAATTGCCTTCCGGTCCGTTAAAATTCTTATAACGGTCAAGAATAGTGGCCTCCACAGCATCAAAGTCTCCACCTCTAAAGTAATGGAAGTTGTCACTTGATGGATCTGCTAAAGCATTGGAATAGGCACGTGATCCCACACCCAAATTCACAGAGTTCTGAATATCTGTAATGTATTTATTAAAGAAAGTCAACTCATCTTCGTTGAGTAAACCGTCCATACCAACATCCTGATACTTTCGGGATTGATTATCATTATCAAAGGCATTGACTAATGACTGTACTAAAGGAACACGTCCCCAGGCAGTCGTATCAACTAAGACCACATCACTGCTTATAGGCAAACCATTCTCGAAACTTTTTCTTGAATCCTTCAGTACGTCCTCTGAAATATTACCTAAATTCAGTAAAATATCTCCCCCCTTGTGCGTTTCATCATACACGAAAGGATCCATCATCCAAAACTCAATGTATGCAATATTAGCCGCTTCGAAATCGTTGGTTTCAATCTTTCGCATGATACCACCCCAACGCGATTGAGGATCTTTCAGTGTTCCATCGGTATTCATACCCATAGAAACACCTCCCTGTCCATCAACATCGTAGTTGTATGGCCCTTTTTCAGAAGGATAATAGGCTAAATTCAGAACAGATATATTGGTTGGGACTCCAGTTGCCGTTTCTTTATTAGGCCAGATTTCTTCTTCATAGATCTCTCTCACATAGTGATTGGATAGTTGCTCTTTATCCGATTTGATATGATTAGGTGTAGAAGATGTATTCCTGTTAAATAATGGGTCGATGACATACCAGGCTAATTTTGCACGGTTATAACCATAAGCTAAATCATTATTCAAATTCCCCTCTGGAAATAAAGGGTGGTTTTGAGGTGTACTCGCTAAAACCCATGAATTGTAATTCTTCATATCGATTGAAGTTTCAGTCCCCTCAAAATCGTCGATATATGCAGTTCCTGAGCTTCCGATAGCATTATTATGCCCTGGCATCAATTGAGCAAACTCACCTTCTACTGAAATTTGAGATGGCTCCTTGGTTTCAATAAACGGGATCTTATCAACCAAATTAGTTAAAAACATCGATTCGGTTCTAAAACTACCATTCAAACCCCAAATAGTATTCGAAATAGGCTCATCTCCAATATTAACTTTTTGAGTCAGCGGCTGCTCTGACAGATGCATCACCGTTGCTCCCAGGTTAAAATCATTATTAAATTGGTAGTCCATTTGAACACCAACCAGTGTTTTGGTTTGAATATTAAATAATGAGTTACTTTCCGATGAAATAGAAATTGGTGTCCCTGCTTCAAGTAGGGCCTGATTGATAATCTTAACCCGACCCAAAGTGTAATCGACGGTATAGTCAATATTCTCGATAAGTTTAATTCCTCCTGCCTTAACATCAACCGAACCGGGTTGAACATTTAAGGCGTTCAATGATATTTCAGCTCCCCCACTGGATTTGTAACTCCCTTTTAGGGCAAACTTATTTTTTTCAGCAATCTGTTGTGCTTCGTTTTGTGTTAATTTATATAACTCATCAAAAACAAACTTATCAGCCACAGCATCATTGCCTATCTTCGTGCGCATAAAGCTACCAAAGGGTTCTTTAGAAGGAAATATGATTCTTCCCTTATTGGGATAAATAGTCAGTCCTTCAATAAAGTCAAACATCCCGTCAGGAGTAGGATCTAGTTGAGAATTTAAATTGTCCAGATTTAATAAACTCAATAGGATTTCATTTTTACCGGCGCCGGTCACATCAATGTAATTTAACTGTGAACCAGCCTGGTCGTTCTGATACAAAATATCCAAACGGAAATCTTCTGAATTTACCTGATAGGCTCCAATATTATATATATTCTTCATCATCAACTCCCAAGTTGGAAGAGTGGGATTAAGATTTGTGCCTTTAAGAAGTTTTAGAACAAGAGATTGAGGTGCACTTACACCTGTACTTGAAAATTCACCCACCTGAAATACTTCCCCATTGGCAGTAAACTGGAAAGATACAGCTAAGACTTCATCAGCATTCAAGGATTGATTTAATGAAATAAAACCCAAACGTTGATTCAGGGTGTATTCAGATTCTGATAAAAGTCTGGCATTTTCAACTTTTTCGTAATCGGTACCTGCAGTAAAACCAGGAGCCAGTGGGGATAAAGTATTTGTAACCTGGTTAATGTCACGAATGTTACCATAGGTAGTGGTCATCATTTCGTAAACATTATTTCTCGTATTCGCTGGATAAGTCCCCGCTTCAGTTTCTGAAAAAAGAGCGGTATTATGAATATTGCTTTGATTTTCACCCAAATCTACAAAACCAACAAAATTTCGTGAGTCTTCGAAGTTTGAGTTTTTGTTAGTAATCCAAACTTCAATTTTATTGATGGTAACTGCTGAATTAATAACAGGCAAATTCGCCAATGACTTATCGTAATTGTCATAGAAATATTTAGAAAGGAAGAAGTGACGGTTGGCTTCGTACTTGTCAGCAGACACTTCAAATTCACTCTTTTGAGCGCCATTCTCCATATTAACGACTTTGGTTTCACCTTTTTGTTGTGAGAAAACCGTCGCAACGGAAAGTTTTCCAAATTGCATCTCTGTTTTTACACCAAACAGATTTTGACCTCCGGTAATTAATGTGTTCGAAATGGGCATGGAAACATTACCCGCCTCAACTTTTCGAATAATATTGTCCTCATCACCATTATACTCCAATTTCATTTGATTCTCGAAATCGAAGGTGGCTTCAGTATTGTAATTCACTTCCATCGACAAGATGTCTCCAATCTTACCTGAGACACTCATCTGAATCTTTTCATTAAAATCGAAACTGGTGGTCTTTCTAAGTTCTTCGGGGATGGTTGGATTTTCAATTTTAGTGGTGCTGATACCAAAGCTCAATTCAGCAGCCCCTTGTGGTTTTATGGATATCGCAGTATTTCCAAAAATTTTATTAAAAACCTTAGTACCCAGAAAGTTTCGCGGATCTGTATCCCTCATACTTCTGTCAGACGAAATACGTTCCATCCAATAATCCCGAAGGGCTTCCTGATTTTGTTGAGCCTGATATTCGGATTTCGAAATGGTAGACGAATTACGATAATTCATCTCCCCTATTTTCTTTGTCAGAATATAATTACCTGATACAGGATCGTATGTAATTGTTGTTTCAACATTTGCAGGATCATGCAAAAAAAGAGGTGATTTCCGTTGATCATCCTTTAATTTTGTATCATCTTCATCGTCGAAAGCATAGGGTAAAGTCTCATCTTTGGCACTCGCCTTTTTAACTTTATGAAAAGGCGACTTGGGATTACTAATAAGCTTTTTAGTCTCATTTTTAATCAGGCTGTCTTGCTGAGTATTATCTATGAAATAAGCATCTGCCTTTAGTGAGCTATCGTTTGATGAAAGCCCTAATAATGAGATAAATAAAAATGCTATTATATACTTTATTGATTTTTCCAAGAAACGGGGATTTTTTCGATTCAGGTATTATAATTGTTTCAGAGCTAACTTTATCAATTCCTCAACACCATTAGGTGAGTTGGCTTTTAAAGTTTTATCCAGAACCTTAGTTATAGAATTCTTGGCAAAGCCAAGCATCACTAAAGCTGATAACGCTTCTTCGCGAATTGTATTGCTCTGTGGCAAAACAATTTCTCCCATCTCACTCTCTTTACCGATTTTATCCTTAAGTTCAATAATAATTCGTTGTGCGGTTTTGGCTCCAATCCCCTTTACATCTTGTAAGGTCTTGGCATTATTCGAAAAAATTGCCGTTTTTACCTCATCCGAAGTCAAAGATGACAACATCATTCTTGCGGTATTAGCCCCAACCCCTGAAACTGAGATTAATAGCCGAAAAACCTCACGTTCTTTGAGCTCTTTAAAACCAAATAACAAATGTGCATCTTCACGAACAACCTGATGTAAATATACCTGTGCTGAGCAGTGACCGGAAAGTTGAGAGTATGTATTTAGAGAGATATTCAGGAAGTAGCCCATGCCATGATTCTCGACAACAACTGTAGTTGGGGTTAAGTCGACTAAGTCTCCTTTAATATATTCAAACATAAAGATAGGTTAGGATAAGTACACTTAAAGCATACTCTGCCTATAAAAAACAGAGTATTAGCTTGTATAATAAACAAAGAGAGAAGTAAAAACTTACTTTACTATCTGTCTTTTATGATGATGATCATTACTAGGTGTTTTCACCTTTAAAGGATCCTTATTTAATTCTTCAAACTGGATTCTGTTTCGATAAACATCGATAGCCATATACAAAGCTTTCTGAAAGGATTCAGGTGAAGCGACATTCATTCCGGCAATGGCATAAGCAGTTCCATGAGCAGGAGAAGTTCTCACTTTTGATAAACCAGCTGTGAAATTAACTCCGGAATCAAAAGACAAAGCCTTAAATGCAGTTAAGCCCTGATCGTGATACATAGCAAGAATTGCATCAAACTTTGAAAAATCATTCGATCCGAAGAAACCATCAGCAGGATATGGGCCTAATGCCATAACACCTTTCTTACGAGCTTTCTCGATTGCAGGAATAATCACATCTTTTTCTTCAGAACCAATAAGACCATCATCTCCAGCATGAGGATTTAAACTCAAAACAGCCAACTTAGGCTTTCTTATGCCAAAATCCTGAATCAAAGAATGGTTCAAAATGTTTAATTTCTCGATAATCTTCTCTTCAGTAATATTTTCAGAAACCTTAGAAATAGGAATGTGACCCGTCACAACACCAACTCTTAGCTTTTCACTAATCAGTAACATTAATGATTTACCTGAATTAATTCTGGATTCTAAATATTCTGTATGACCCGGGAAAACAAAATCTTTCGATTGAATATTCTTTTTATTGATAGGTGCTGTCAATAAAACGTCAATGTGACCTTCATTCAAATCCTTTACAGCTGCCTCAAGTGAAGCCAGGGCAGCAGCACCGGCACTGGAAGTCGATTTACCTAATTCAACTTTTATATTTTCGTCAGTACAGTTAATAACATTAACTCTCTTACTATGAGAATCCTGAGCTGTCTTGATATTATTCAAGCTAAATTCCTCGATATTAAGTGCTTTTTTGTGATACGCAGCCACTTTTGGAGATCCATAAATAATTGGGGTACACATTTCCAAAACACGAGGATCCATCAAGGTTTTAATAATCACCTCGTAACCAATCCCGTTAATATCACCTTGAGTTATTCCAACTTTTATTTTAGTATCTTTCATCTGTAAGTATTTTTTATATCTCGATTGGATCGCCAGCGTTCAATTATATGAAAGCACATGATTTACAAAACTCTTCTTCTCTACTGTCTTTAACATAGAATACAAAAGGGCCATCCAATATATTTACACAAAAGTAATAAGATTAAAGAAAAGAACTATTATAATCATCTCGCTCTATTCCATAGCATAACACTATGCAAAAACAACTGAATTATAATTTATCCGGATTCTCTTTAAAATAATTTCGGATAAGTACTTTTTTGAGCTCTCGTTGGATAATTAACTCCGACAAAAGCTTATGCTTATCCACATTAGGGTATTTCAATTCAGCCTTTATAATTTCTTTTTCACTCAAATCTATTTGATATAAAAGTAGAATTAAGCGATGATAGTCCTGACTGAGCATATGAGCTACATGCTCATTTATCTGATCAAATAATTCATTATAAGCAGATGCAGCATCACCAGAAAAACTGATTTCGAAGCCAAATTGAAAAAAATCTTTTTCAATCTGTGCAGCAACCTGTTTTATGATTTCGACTTTATCGCGATACTTCGAAATATTAATCTGACTATAATCTGGAAGATTCACTGGAATTATTTTACGTTTCTACCAATAAATATGAATAAGTATTACTGTGCTGAAACCTACTATTTCTTCGCCTTTACGACTTTATGTACCGGCATATAAGTGTACATCACAGCTTCCAGCTCTCTCAACATTTCACGTTTATCCTTGTTAGGACGGTAAACATAAGCATCCATACAAATCACACGGTTATTAACTGTATCAAGAAATGAGACGTTCACAAAAGGACCTCCCATGAAATCATTTTCAACTTTCCATAGACCTCTGGACTCTACCGCATAATTACCCTGAAATTCAAAATGACGAAAAGAAATTGGAAAGGTCTTCTCAGTAGTCATATAACTTCCTTTTGATGGTCCGGGAACCAATGCCTTTAGCAGATCATCTCTTTTAGACAAAATAGCTTCCTTACTAAAAGCATCTTCGCTAAGGTAGTCGTATGTATAAATGAACATCCCCTGACTTGCTTCAGGGGTCTCTTTACTCGCCCAAAAGAAATCAGGCTCATCTTTTCTAACCTCATAACCAGAAGGGAACGATAAAGAAAACTTCTCATCTTTTTTTAAGAGGTCAAAAATCTCTTGTACAGGTGCCTTTGTAATCACGCCAATCTTACGATCACGTTCGCTACGTAGAAAGTAAGCTAATATTTTTGTTCTGTTCTGGCTCAACATCTCCAGCATTTCATTATTGCTAGATGCTTCAACTCGCATGTAGGCTTGAGTTCTGGCATACATATTATCTTTCACGATCAGTTTTGGCTTCTTGACCGATTTCGATATTTTGATCTCCATTATACTGCGATGCGTTTTAAACATGCTGGTAAATGCCTCATGGTTCACATGAAATAGATCCATGACAGCCTCATCCTGAGGCATACCAATCTGAATATCATTAAAAATAACTTTTATAGAATCACCTACTGTCCCATCCCATAGGGTTTTGTTACTTAAAACCAACATCTCGCCAGATTGTCCGGTAACAGTAGGCATTAAACCTTTTGTCGTTTTCTTGCATGAACTTACACCCACGATAAGTATCAAACAAATCAAGCTGAACTTTAATAGAGATTTCATAACTATTTATTTAAATATTAATTCTTTTTTATTTTTATAATTGATATAGTCTATTTTCAGAGCCATTCCAGCTCTAAGACCTTTATTGTGTTAAGAAAGTTGCCTATCTATAAATTCATTAGCTGAAACCATTCTGAATTCATCAGCTATTGATTTTAAATCGTCACCTGATTTCACCCTGTAAATAGATGTATGAGGGAGATCTGGTGGCTTAGTCTTACCCACCTAACTGGAGCTTTCGTCAGATGAAGGAACCCATACTTTTAATCTTTGTCCGATATGCAGTAAGTCTCCGGTTAAATTATTCCAGGTTTTAAGGTTATTACTGGTGCAGGCATACTTCATAGCTATCTTATGAAAATATTCACCTGCTTTCACCACATGAATAATGCAATGCTTCCCTTTAGTCGATGACATATTGCGCTCAATGTCGTGATAATTCACGGAAACCAATGGCTCAGCATACAACTGAGTTTCCTGCTCCATATAGACAAACACTTTATCAATTGGTAAAGTTAGTTTTGCTGGCAATTCACTTTCAGGTATAAAATCGAGTTTATAAACCGGATTTAATCGCCTTAGATCATCGATAGAAATGTCTAACTTTTTAGAAACGCTCAATAAGGAGAGCGGCTTTGTCACATTGACATCCTCAAGTTTCAGGTAAGAGTATTTATTATCTTCTGGAATAATATTATGCTCCTGGCTATAATTCATCACGTAATTAACTGCAATAAAAGCCGGCACATATTTTTGTGTTTGATCCGGCAAATATGATGCAATCTCCCAAAAATTTGTTTTCCCTCCAGAAGCTTTTATGGCATCGCGAACAACACCTGGTCCACCATTATAAGCTGCAATTGTTAATTGCCAATCACCAAAAATGCGATACAGGTACTGCAAATACTTGCAGGCAGCTTCGGTTGATTTTACAGGATCCATTCTCTCGTCGACATAAGAACTGATTTTTAAATCGAACATGCGACTGGCGTGATACATAAATTGCCATAAACCTGTTGCACCTGAGCTTGATTTCGCTTTCGGTTCTAGAGCAGATTCAATAACAGCGATGTACTTTAGTTCAAGAGGCAAATCATATTTATCGAGATACTCCTCGAATATGGGAAAGTAAATCTCACTTAAACTAAGGATTCTTGCTGTTTTATCACGATGCCGAATGGAATACACATCGATATAACGCTTGACAATATCATTAAAATCGAGTTGAACAGGACTGGCCTCATTCAGTTTGTCGATTCTCCAGGCATAATCTTCAATAGAGAAAACGGGATTATTACTCGCACTCGGAACCGGCTTATCTAATTCAAAGCCATCTTTGTCGAATAAAGGGAACTTGACTGCTCCATACTCATTATTTTCTATCTGGGATAACTCTCCCTTTTCACTCGCTTGTATTTCATGGTTATAGCACAGAAAAACTGCGGCAAGCAATAAGAATTTAAGAGCTATTTTAGTATCTATCATTTGGTATATCCACTTCAATTGTAAGCATATATTTTGGCGGAATTAAGATAAGCATTTTATCTATGCATCAGACCAAAAACACTTTCAATTATATCGTAAATATTCCAATTCACAAAAGACTATGAAAGAAGGATATTAATCCTTTGGAAATCTAAGACATAAAAAAAGGCAGGTTTTAAAACCTGCCTTCATATTATTTATTTTCAGACTCCTTTTCGTCTTTATCTTTTTCTTTCTCTTCAGGATCAGTCGCCTTTTTAAATTCTTTCATTCCCTGTCCTAATCCCTTCATCAATTCAGGAATTTTTTTACCCCCAAACAAAAGTACGAGAGCAAATACGATGATAACAACTTGCCATGGACCAACCATTCCGGCTATTACAAAAAGGTTCATAAGTTTATTTTTTATTATTATACGACACAAATATAACACTTTCATCCTAAGTATCAAGACACAAGTCTTAATCACACATCAATCTACCTAATTGAAAGCCTTCATAATATCATTCGCATTAGCGAAGATAAGCAATCCAAACAAAATAATCATGCCTCCAATTTGAGCATATTCCATGAATTTATCATGGGGTTTGCGTCGTGTGATGATCTCATATAACAAGAACATGACATGTCCACCATCCAAAGCAGGAATTGGCAAAATATTCATTATCGCTAAAATAATCGATAGAAATGCTGTTAGATTCCAGAAAGCATGCCAATCCCAAACACCTGGGAAGATACTGGCAATGGTTCCGAAGCCACCAATTGATTTATAAGCTTTAGTCTCTGAAGAGAAGATCAACTTAAATTGCTTCAAATAAGATTGCAACTTCTCAACTCCTTTATTTATTCCGGCAGGAATCGCTTCAAAAAAGCTATATTCAATTGCGGCAAACTCGAAATGATTATAGGGCTTCATTGATACACCTAATAAGGCGTCATCTCCCAGAGTTGTGGTAAACTCTTTGACCTCACCATCACGTTTCACTTGAAGAAATACGCTTTGCCCTTTTTGAGTTTGAAGATAAGCTAAGTATTCATCAAAAAATTGAAAATCCTTTCCATTCAAACGTATCAGCTCATCTCCTTTTTGAAGACCAGCTCCTTTGGCAACAGAATTCTCAGAAAAACCTGCAACAACAAAAGGCTGTAAAGGCATACGTGGCATAATAACCGGAGACATCGAGAATCCCTTGCTACTCTTAGCAAGCAAATCAGGCACAAAACTCGAAGGAATAGCAATATCAATCATGCTTCCATTTCGCTCAACCTGCATGGTTTTAGGGCTGTTCAAAAGAATATTGGTTAAAATATCCGTATACTTTACCTGCTTCTGATGGTCAAGCTCAAGAATCTTATCACCATTCTGCAAGCCAATGCTCTGTGCCAGAGAATCGCAAACATATCCGTATTTCACATTCTCGGCAGGAAGGTATTGGTCACCCCAGGCAAACAAAACCGCAATGTAAATGGCAAAAGCTAAAACAAAATTCACCAACACACCACCAACCATGATCAACAATCTTTGGTAGGCAGGTTTCGAACGAAACTCATAAGGTTCGGGTGGCAATGCCATCTGTTCCTTATCCATCGATTCGTCAATCATACCAGATATCTTCACATAGCCCCCCAAAGGAATCCATCCAATACCATATTCGGTTTCACCTTTCTTAAATTTAAAAAGAGAAAAACCCGGATTAAAAAACATGTAGAACTTCTCAACACGAGTTTTAAAAAGTTTAGCAAAAACAAAATGTCCCAATTCGTGGAGTACCACCAAAATAGACAAGCTCAGTAAAAACTGAGTTACTCTAATCAATATTTCCATTTAATTTCTATTATCAGATTATATTCCTGATGTTGTCAGGATTAAATTTAGAATGCTCAGCTTCTACCCTCGGAAAAGTAGATTTTTTTTGAAAACATTCGTAACCCGAAACTTATCGGGGATTAAATCAGATTTGATTTAAAAATAATCACGGCAAGATAAGTATTTTATAGCAAAGAGGCTGCCAATTGTCTCACTTCTGCGTCACTAGCAACATAATCCTCGTAAACGGGATGGGCAATAAAGCTTGCTTTTTGCATACACGTTTCAATAATATCGCTCATCTGAAGAAAACCAACCTGATCTTTCAGAAAAGCTTCGACCATAATTTCGTTAGCCGCATTAATGATGCAAGGCATGTTACCACCCCGATGCATCGCTTCGTATGCCAGTGCCAGATTCCTGAAATTTGTGCTGTCAGCCGGCTCAAAACTTAAATTTGGGTAGTCGAGAAAATTAAACCTTTCAAAGTTCGTTTTCAGACGCTTAGGATAAGTCAGGGCAAACTGAATAGGCAACTTCATATCAGGTAAACCCATTTGAGCTTTCATCGAAGAATCTTCGAACTGAACTAAAGAATGAACGATAGATTGAGGATGAACAATCACATCAACTTGCTCGGGTTTAAGATCGAAAAGCCACTTGGCTTCAATTGCCTCAAAACCCTTATTCATCATACTGGCCGAATCAATCGTTATCTTGGCACCCATGTCCCAATTGGGATGTTTCAGTGCTTGTTTAGATGTAACGCTCTCAAGGAATTTCCTGTCTTTACCTCTAAAAGGACCACCAGATGCAGTCAGGTAGATTTTTTCAACAGGATTATCAAATTCTCCAATCAGACACTGGAAAATAGCCGAATGCTCTGAATCAACAGGGTAAATACTTACCCCATTCTCAAGGGCCAGTTTCTGTATGATTTCACCGGCAACCACCAAGGTTTCTTTGTTGGCCAGGGCGATGTTCTTTTTAGCTTCAATGGCTTTAATCGTTGGCAACAAGCCAGAATAACCAACCATAGCAGTAACCACGATATTGATTGATGACATACTCACAACCTGAGCAATGGCATCCATCCCGGCGTACACTTTAATATCTTCATCCTTTAGGGCCTCTGATAACAAACTATACTTGTCTTCGTTTCCAATCACAACCACATTGGGTTGGAATTTTTTTGCCTGGGCAATCAACAAGTCCACATTATTATTAGCTGTTAATACATCAACAACAAAAATATCCGGATTAGCTTCAACCACCTCTAGTGTTTGCGTTCCTATAGAACCTGTAGATCCTAAGATTGCAATATGTTTACTCATTTAGTCCCTTTGCTTTTTTGATACTCCTGCCAACCAATACCAGTCAACACGATTTAAAATTTGATATAATTTTCAGGATTCAAGGCTTTGCCATTATGCCACAATTCAAAATGCAGATGCGGACCAGAAGTCAACTCTCCTGAATTTCCCAGTATGGCAATAGCTTCTCCTGCTCTGACATACTCTCCTGGTTTCTTTAATAATTCCTCATTGTGCTTATAAATAGACACCAGATCCTTACTATGTTGAATTTGTAACACATAACCTGTATTCAATGTCCACTCAGCAAAAATCACAGTTCCATCCAGAACTGCTGAAATCCTTTCATTCAATGGCCCAACCACATCGATACCATAATGACCCATTTTGTCATTATATGGATTAGATATCATGCCCTTCATGGGCGTAAAGAAGTGGATGCTTGAAATGCCGCGGGCTTTGTTTTCACCCGAAATAGTAAGATTGAATTTTTCTTCAGCCTCATGTTCTTTTCTGAAAATCGAATCATTTTCAGACTGAGTGAATTGCAAACCCTTGTACTTGGGATCGACTATAGAATCAGCTTTATCCTGAATGATATTATCAAAATCGTTACCTGAAACCACATTCTTAATCCCTTCAAAAAATCGATCTCGCTTTTCCAATTCTACAATCAGAGAATCAACCAGAATTGTGTTCTTTTCAATATTTCGTCGCATTTGTCCATCAGGATAACCCGGGATATACTCGCGCAAAGGCGTAAAAGCTATAAGTACAGTAATAAGAAAGACCAAAACAATCGAAAACAATCCTGCAACCGTAAACACATTCAATCGAGACAATCGAAAAGACAAAGCCTCTTCAAAAGTACTCTCATTTGAAACAGTTAAACGGTACTTATTTCGGAGTTTCTTTATGATTGCGTGTTTATCTTTTACCTCACTCATAGTTGCATTATTTAGACCTAAAAAAACATCAATATCCTCTCTCAAAACTCGAAAGGCAAAGTTATAAGAATTAAGCAAATTATCAGTGAAGCTATTCCGAAATAAAAGAAGCTTGAAAAATAAGCCAGTTAAATTCCTCACAAGCCTACTGTTTTGATTGAAATCATCTCTCATTCAAATAATTAAAATTCTATATAAATGTTATTCAACATTTATATCAATATCACAAGATGTAGGTATTGTCGAAGAGAACTAAAGGCTATATGTTTGCAGTGTCGAAAAGATTTAAGTTTTATAATGTTTGATGGAATTCTTTAGAAAAATAAAAATTGCTGTGCTGATAGCACTCCTTCCCGCAATGCTCGCATTGACCGGGAATGCTATCTTCAACCTGCATATCCACAAACAGACCAATGGCAGTACAATTGTTCATGCCCATCCTTTCCAAAAGGGCAATACGAGTAATGGCAGTTCTCACTCCCACTCGTGTAATGATTGTGTTTCGATTCAACATTTAACCAGCTTGTTATTTGTTGCTATTGTTTCATTTGCCATGTTTCGTGTTTTTGAAAAACACTTAAAACAAATTCAACTTGAATCTCTACAAGTAAAAATTGGCCTGACAGCCAGTTCCCTTTATAATAGACCTCCACCAGCACTAGTCTAGTTATTTTTGAATTTTCGGATAGCTTCCTGAGGGAATACTCCTTTGGATACTAATATATCTGCTTGCTTTAAATATTAAATTGAATGCAAACAGAAAATAACAGTCCCATTGATGGGATTAATGAAGCTTAAAATCCAAAATTTCACCACACCTTTTCTTATTGTCGTCCTGTGAATCAGGGCGAAACAAGCATTTGCAAGTTAATTCGACACAGGCCTGCCTTTAATAAGCATTTCTGAATCGAACTACATGCTGCAACCAAGTCTTAAATAAAACACAAATAAACACACTCAATGAAGATTATTGCTAAACTCTGCCTTAGCTTATTATTAGTAGCATCAATTTCACTGATAACAAGTGCAAAAAATAACACAACAAGTATCAAAGGGAAGGTCATTGATGTGGCCAGCAACGAACCCGTATCTTTTGCCAGCGTTGCACTGGAGGGTACTTCAATTGGTGCAGTTACTAATTTCGAAGGGGAATTTGAAATAATGAATGTTCCTGCTGGTCACTGTCATATCATTGCAAGTTGTGTTGGCTATCGTTCTGATATGAAACACTTCGATGTTAAACTTGGACAAAAGAACACCCTTACATTCAAAATGAATGAAGACTTTATAGGTCTCGATCAGGTTGTTGTTACAGCTGACAGAAATCAGGTTTCACGTAAAGATGCGCCAGTAGTGGTCAACTCGATTGGGGCTAAACTTCTCGATCATACTGCAGCATCAACCATGGCCGATGGACTGATGTTTTCTCCTGGTCTGCGTGTAGAGAACGATTGTAATAACTGTGGTTTCTCACAGGTTCGAATGAACGGATTAGAAGGTCCATATACACAGATTCTAATCAACTCCCGCCCGATTTTTAGTGGTTTAGCCGGGGTTTATGGTTTGGAGCATATCCCACCAAGTATGATTCAGCGTATCGAGGTGGTACGTGGCGGTGGTTCGGCACTATTTGGTGGTAATGCTATTGCGGGTACCATCAACGTGATAACTAAAGATCCGGTAAGCAATTCTTTTAAAGTTGGTGCCAAATACGGCAGTGTAGGGACCGGCGTAGGTGCAAGTGATAAGCCTGCTGGCGATGTTATGGTTGATTTTAACGCATCTATCGTTTCTGATGATAACAAATCAGGCATCTTCCTTTTTGGGATGAAACGCAACAAGGATGCCTGGGATGCCAACAAAGATGGTTTTTCTGATATTGTAGAATTGAAGAACCTAAGTGCTGGCTTCAATGCCTTTCATCGCTTAAGCGATTTGTCTAAACTGAGCATGGAATATCATGTTGTTGACGAATTCCGAAGAGGTGGCGACCAGCTGGATTTACCTGCTCACATGTCTTTAATTGCCGAGCAGGTAGAACACAATATCAATTCGGGTAGCATCACACTTGATCAGTTTTTCTCAAATGAGAGGGTTAATAAACTTTCGGTTTACACATCTGCTCAACATATCGACAGAAACTCATACTATGGTGCGGCCACATTGAAAGATGATAATGGCATAGACCTTCCACAACCCATTTTCGATAACAGTTCATATGGTGCGACTGAAGATTTAGCCATATCTGCGGGTGTACAATTCTTTAGTCATACTGACAAGCTGCTTTTCGCACCTGCCGATATCACCTTAGGATTCGAAAATGTGTACAACAAGCTTAAGGACAAAAAGCTGTCCTATATGGACTATGCTACAAACACCATTGTACCGACCACCATTATTGCCGACCAGAGCTCAAACACGATTGGTGCCTATGCACAAAGCAAATGGGATTTAGGTTTTGCCAGCTTCCTGCTTGGTGCCCGAATGGATTCATACAAGATTAAAAACAGTGTGGATAATTCTGAAATAAACAACACGGTTATCAGTCCGAGAGCCAATATGTTGTTTAAATTAGATGAAGACATGCAATTGCGATTGAGCTATGCCAGAGGCTTTCGTGCCCCTCAGATTTTCGACGAGGATTTACATATCGAGGCATCTGCAGCACGTCGTGTGATCCATAAACTATCAGAGAACCTAAAAGCAGAATCGTCGAACTCCTACACGGTTTCCTACGATGTCGATAAGAGTTTTGGCAAGGTTCAAACCTATTTCCTGGCCGAAGGATTCTACACCGATTTGAATGACTCCTTCGTGAACGAATACAGTAGCAACGACGAAGATGGTAACCTGGTTTCGTATCGTAAGAATTCAAAAGGAGCCATCGTTAAAGGTCTGAACCTTGAGTTTAAGGTAGCGCCATCGTACAAACTCGATTTCCAAATGGGGATGACACTTCAATCAAGTGAATACAAGGAGAAAATTGAACAGGGTGACTTAACTGAAATCAAAACAGATAAGATGTTGAGAACGCCAAACCATTACGGTTACTTCGCAATGAACTGGAAACCGCTTCACGAATTTACAACAACCCTATCGGGTAACTATTCAGGATCGATGGATTTGATTCACTTTGGTGTGGAAAAAGATGCCAATGGTGTCGCAACCGGCGATCAGCTTGTGAAGAGTGGTGAGTTTATGGATTTGGGCATCAACTTCGCTTACCATTTCGATTTGGGTGGCGATGTGAAACTGGAATTCGATTTGGGTATGAAAAACATCTTCAACTCTTTCCAGGACGATTTCGACAGTGGTGCCTACCGTGATGCAAGCTGGATATACGGCCCACTAAACCCTCGCACCATATACTTCGGTGTGAAATTAGGGAATCTTCTTTAGAAAGAATAGACAGCATTAGTGATTCTATCGGTTAGAATCAGGCGGAGTATAACCTTAGAGTTTTACTCCGCTTTTTTTTTGTTCCGAATTATCCATCACTATTTAGAATAAAAGGATGACTATCTTTTTATAAATTGCAGCCTTTACGAATCAACTAAAAAATTAAATGCTCAGAAAATTCATCCTTCTTTTAAGTGTCCTGTACTTCACTTCCTGTGCCGAGTTACAAACCATTGTAAACGAATACGCCATCGAACAAAACAAGCCCTTAACATCGTTCGATGTGTCTCAGGGTTTAAAGGAGACCCTCCTCCTGGGAAGCAATCATGCATCGAATGTATTATCTGTAGAGAATGGCTTTTATAAAGATGAGCTCGTTAAAATTCTTCTGCCACCCGAAGCACAAAGCATAAGCAAACACATCAAAATGGTACCAGGGGGAGAAGATCTGGTAGAAAAAGTAGTAATAAGATTAAATCGTGCAGCTGAGGATGCAGTTGTTGAGGCAGCTCCCATATTTGCATCCGCAATTTCTGAGATGACCATTCAGGATGCATTCGGTATTTTGAAAGGAGATAAGGACGCAGCAACGATCTATCTTAAAGATAAAACTTACAGTAAATTAAAAGATTTGTTTTTACCAAAGGTGAAAACCTCTCTGGATAAAAAATTGCTGGCAAATATCTCTACCAACGAATCGTGGGACCTGCTAACCGGAACATACAATCAGGTTGCCGGAAGTTTTGCGGGAAAACTGGCAAATCTTGAAAGCGTGAATACCAAACTGGACGAGTATGTCACCAATAAAGCCCTTGATGCACTCTTCTTAAAAGTGGCAGAGGAAGAAAAGCTAATCAGAAAGGATCCACTAAAACGAGTGAGCGATATCCTGAAACGGGTTTTCAAAGAGCAGGACTAAACTTGCTTTTGGGTATTCCCGAATAATAAAAGGATTAAGAATAAAAATAATGACGGAGTGAGCCATGGGGTTTCACTCCGTTTTTTTTATTCGCTCGTGCAGATTTCCATTTCCTTACAAATTTAAAGAGGAAGATGAAAATGACACAAAACTCACGAAAGCCCCGTGCAAGACGCATTTATATGCTGCAAGGAGGGGTGATTAGCCTGCAAGAAAGGTTCATTTTGCTGCAAGATGGCTTCTTTTCTCCCAAGAAGGGTAAATTGGGGTGCAAGGCTGGTTAAAAACCTGCAAGACTAGCCTAAATGGTCGAAAGCATATCTCAAACAATAAGTCTGAGGTGCTTTTTTATCAAATCCTTGACTTTTACCGAAACAACTACACCTTTCTCATTTGGAATGAGGCCGGAAAGCTGATTCCAGAACTAAAATTCAGGCTGAGTAATCAGTTCGTACTTTTTAGTAGTAAGCCCTGGTCGCCAGACCAAAGATTAAGTGTTTTTTACATTTTTTTAAAACGCTCACATTGCATTAAGACAGCAAAAACCATTAAATTTGATGCCATAACAAACGATTAAAGCAATTACAGATGAGCACAGATTTGCAGACAGCCAAGAAAGACAAGATTTATAAAATCGTATTAATCTCACTGGGGGTTATCCTACTCACCGTTTCTATCCTATTCTTAAAAACATACAGAGAGAACAGACAATACATCTCCGAAATTAAAATTGAAAAAGCTGATTTGGAGACCGAATTATTAGCTCTGTCTCAAAATTACGACTCGCTTCAGACCAGCAATGATACGCTGAATCAATTACTGGTTACCGAAAAGGAAAAAATTGACGAATTATTAGAGAGAATGCGTGTTTTCAGAAACAACTCATACTTCGAGATAAACAAATACAAGAAGGAAATCGGAACACTAAAGGGTGTGCTTCGTAGCTATGTGATACAAATCGATTCTTTAAACAGCAAGAATCTGGCACTCAGCGCTGAGAATATTCGCGTGAAGAAACAGATCTCATGGGTTAAGGAACGAAACGAGAAGTTGGAAAGTACAACCCAAAACATGAAGGAACTCATCAGCAAAGCTTCAGCTCTTGATGCGACACAAATCAGATGTTTCCCAATCAACAAGAAAGGCAAGGAAATTAAAAAGATCTCTAAAACCGAGAAGTTAAAAACAAGCTTTACGATTAGAAAAAACATCACCATTACACCTGGCTTAAAAACAATTTACATTAGAATCTCTCGTCCTGACGAAGTGGTCCTAAGTAATCCTGAAGGCCTGTTATTTGAATACGAGAACACACAAATGGCCTTTTCTGCCAAACGTGATATTGAATTTGAAGGCAATGAGCTTGATGTTTCAATTTTCTGGGACAATGATGGCAGCTTAATTAAAGGTGAATATACTCTGGATCTATTCTCTGAAGGCATCCATATTGGTAATTCAAGCTTTACACTGAAATAAGAATATATGAAGTGTCATATCCTTAGGTTCTCAATTTAAGGATATGACATTTTTTCAACACAAGAAGTAAACCTTCTTTTGAGGTAAAATCCCAGCTCAGTTAATACAACAAAAAGAGCATCAACTTAATGACCCAAGGTGCTAAGATGGCTGTCAGAACCCCATTCAAAGCCATACCCAATCCTCCAAAAGCACTAAAATCAGGACCTCTTTCACTAATACTCGCTGTGCCCAGAGCATGTGCCGTAGCTCCCAAACTTAATCCTACTGATTTCGGATCTTTAACGCCTATCAACCTTAAATAGGTCTGTCCGAAAATGGCACCCAACACCCCTACTACAATAACAAAAGCAACAGTTAAAGAAGGAATCCCACCCATTTGCTTGGAAACTTCAATGGCAATTGGTGTTGTAACAGACTTAGGGGCCAAAGAAATCATAGTCGCTTTTGAGGCTCCAAATAAATAGGCCGTCATAAATACAGATAGTATGCCCGTTAAACTTCCAGCCACCATAGATGCGATGATCCTCATGAAGTCTGCTTTTATTTCCTCCAGAAAACTATATAAAGCGTACCCTAAAGCTATAACTGAAGGGGCCAACCAAAAACTTATAACCTGGGTGTCTCTTTCGTAATCTTCATATGGAATATCGGCTAGAAGCAAGAAACAAATCACCACGATTATTGTGATTAATATCGGATTCAATAGTGGGGATTTATATTTTATTTGCATTTTTTTCGAGAGAATAAAAACCCCGAGTGTCAAAAAAACATGAACTAATGGTGTATTGATCAATTCTCTCATTACATTCTTTTTTTCATGATTAATCCCACAACTGTAAGTACCAATAAAGCACTCACAACTATTGCAACAGAGATAGACATCCACTCCTGTTTCAATACCTGATAATGACACATCAAGCCAACTCCGGCAGGAATAAAAAACATGGCCATATTATTAAGTAAGAAGTTGGCCACATCTTTGATATCTCTTGTCTTTATAAGCTTCAGTTCAAGAGCTGCAACCAATAGTAACATGCCAATAATACTACCCGACAAGGGCAGTTTTGTTATGTAGGAGATCAAATTCCCCAACAGCCAAAACCCTAAAAAAATTGCTATTTGTTTTATTAAAACCATATTATAGATTCCCTGATTATAATCAATTATCTCTATTGGGATCAAACTACTCTAATAAGAAAATCCACCCCAAAAGGGTGGATTTTACATTAATTAAACCGTTTAATCTATATTAAATTTCCGTGTTTATTTGAATAGGGTTCGAGAACCAAAAGCTCTAAATCCCACCAACATGGAAACACAACCACTCTGAGTATCTTGCGGATTGTCATTCTGATCAATGATCACCCTCACAATAAAATCATCGGTACTCTCAACCGAGAAATCCCAAAACTTAGTATAAGCTTCGTCCTTATTATCATATAAAATATTGTACTCCACGTCCAGCAACTGAAACCTGATTTTTCCTAGATGATCTTCTCCAGCCACCAAAACCCGGTATTCCTGATCAGCATAAAACGTGATTTGTAATTCTGCAGTTTCACCCTCTGAGAGAACAGTATTATTAAGCTGCCCATTGAAAGTATAGGGGCTCAACATGGGAATGCATTCTTTCTTGGTGAATTCATTACACTGAGAAAAAGCAAGACTCGAAATACAAGTTAGTGCGATTATTAAAGTGATATGTCTGTATATTTTACTCATTCTAAAGATTATTAATATTCAACAAGACTCATTAATCAACACTACATTTCTGTGATTTGTGTTCGAATACGATCATTAATAGTCTTCACATCTTTCAATATTGAAGGGGGAACATTAAGTTTCACTTTATTTCCGATAACGGCTTTACCTTTTTTCGATTTCAAAGTAGCCTTCCCACTCTTCTCCTGACTGATTTCAAGGAATTTTGCATTTAATTCTTTAAGTCCGGGAAGCAATTGTTTAATACGTTCTTCATTAGGAAATTGTTCCAAAAGTGCAAGGAGGTTTTTCACCGAATAGCGTTGTTCAACAATCAGTTTCACCATATCACTTTGGGGCGATTCAAGATCTATAATATTTGTAGCGATGTATAAAGTCTCGATCCAACCTCCAAAAATAATGAGAGCAGCAGTGCTTCCACGCTGATTTTCTTTAAGGTAACTATCTGATGCGGTGAAGGTTTCTGTAATAATATTCAATAAAGAATCCTGATTCTGAAGATTATGCTCTATACGCTTAGCAATAGCACGTTCACCCTCTTCGGGAATACCTAATTCACGGGTAAATTTCTTAACAACCACAAGGAATTTGGCTGCATCCTGATATTGCTCATAAATACGAATATAACTTAAATCTGCACCATAAACACCCATGTTCAGGGCCTTATCGGCTTGTGTTAAGTAGTTATCCGAATTTGTGCTTGGGTTCAATAAATCGGGATGATAGGGAAGGTTCATTTTCTGAATAATGCTTGTAACCTCAACCGGGGAGGGCACATTATAGAAAATATTTTTGACCTTTTTTAAATTCTGTGAGCTTTCAACAGGCTCTTCGACATTAAGCTGTGTCGCTTTATTTTTGTTTTTACAGGCTACCGATAAGAAGGTAGCACCTAACAAAGTCATAAAACAGAACAGTCGAATGCTAAATCTGAGCATAATAGGAGGATTTATTGTCTTTTAAAATTTGAATCCAATAAAACTAAGCCATTTATCTCACTTTTTCAACTCCTAATCCGTATTTTTTAGTTATTCGTAAAAAATGTGATGTTAATTTCCAAGCTTTTTTTAGATATTAACCACTGATTTGAGTTGAGAAACCTTCTGCCTCTACCATCTTGGCAATTCGCTCTAACTCTTTCAGTTCAATCTTCTTCAAGGTTTCAATAGGAGTATCTCGGGATATGGTATAAATCATCACTTCACGAGGTTGAATTTTTTTCACATGCTGTAACCATAAAGCCAGCTCCTCCTCGGTGGTATTATCAATCTTTTTCCCTTTATATTCTCCTCTGATGAATAAAGTCTGAATGATTAGATTCCCACTAAACTTAGAAAGCTGATCGACTGTTTTTTCCAGATTGTAGGATCCAACGGGTTGATCCAGATCGATAATGGTTTGTTCATATCCACCATCCAACTTAAGAATATTATCCTCTACCTTATTTAAGGCCTCAAAAACATCTGGCTTATGAATCATTGTCGCATTAGAAAGCACGGCAATTCTTGCTTTGGGAAATAATTGATTGCGAACTTCAATGGTATCATCAATTATGCCAGCAAATTCAGGATGCATACAGGGCTCACCATTTCCGGCAAATGTAATGACATCAGGAGCTTCCCCCTTACTTTTCATTTCTTCCAATTTCAGTTCAAGCTTTTCTTTCACTAGCTTTCTCGGATGAAAATCAACTTTGTATTTTTTCTCAGGGTTCCAGCCACACTCACAATAAATGCAATTAAAACTACACAACTTACTATCGTTAGGCAATAAGTTAATACCTAGAGACACACCTAAACGTCTGCTCTTTACCGGACCAAATACTATTTTATCAAAAAGAAAAGTTGCCATATGCCATTGTATTTTAGAGGGGCAAATCTATTGAAATAATGCCATATCACAAGGTTATTCAGATGATTTAAGCTGAAACCCCTTCTAAAAAAAAATCTTCGATTTTAAAACCGAAGATTCTTTAATATTTATATTCTTATTTAGAGATGTTTTCCTGCCATTTCCAGGCCGAAAGTAAGGTCTCATCCAGACTGCTTTCTGCCTGCCATCCCAGTTCTTTATTAGCAAAAGATGTATCAGCATATATCTTTTCAATATCACCAGCACGTCTGCCAACAATTTTATGTGGAACTTTCTCACCAGTGGCTCTCTCAAACGACTCTATAATTTCAAGAACAGATACACCATTACCTGTTCCAACATTAAAGAATTCATAATTGTTATTGTTCTTGTCATTCAGCAATCTCTCGATAGCTACAACATGTGCCTTTGCCAAATCGACTACATGTATGTAATCTCTGATACATGAACCATCTTCTGTATCGTAATCATCTCCAAAAACGCTCAACTCAGCACGAATACCGGCAACAGTCTGAGTTACAAAAGGAATCAGATTGTTAGGCACGCCTAAAGGCAACTCACCAATCTTAGCACTGGCATGAGCCCCAATCGGATTAAAATAACGCAAAGCGATCCCTTTTAATTCAGGATTAGCAGCAGTAGTATCTCTAATAATGTCTTCACAAATGGTTTTGGTGTTACCATAAGGGGATTCGGCTTCTTTTCTTGGCGTCGTTTCCATCACTGGCAACTTATCTGGTTGCCCATATACAGTACACGAAGAAGAAAACACCAGGTTTGGCACCTTGAATTCTTTCATACAATCCAGTACATTCATCAAGGAATTCAGGTTATTTCTGTAGTACAAGAGAGGTTTTTCAACCGATTCGCCCACAGCCTTTGATGCTGCAAAATGAATCACGGCTTCTATCTTTTGATATTTTTCAAAAAAAGCTCGAGTCTCATTAAGCAAGCTTAAATCAACTTGTTCAAAACTAGGACGAATCCCTGTGATGCTTTCGATACCATCCAAAACTTCAAGTTTCGAATTCGAAAGATTATCAACTATCACAACCTCATAGCCATTGTTTTGAAGCTCTACAACAGTATGCGAACCAATATAACCAGTACCCCCGGTTACCAGAATTTGTTTTTTCATGTTTTACTTTTTTTTGAATCTTATATCAGGACGCGTCACGCTCAACATGTGCATTCAGTTACACGGTCAGGAATTAAAGAAAATACCTGCACCAAACAACTGAATAGAAAGGGAAGCTTTCACATTCGACTAAGAAAGAATACATCGGAGCCTCAAAAATAATAATTTTACTTAGGCTTATGTTCTAATTTCTCAAAAAAAACTTTCCTTTTTTAATTTTTGATTACTAAGTATTTAGTATATTTCTTCACATAATTCATTTTAATTAGATCCAATAATTTTTATCTTTGTTTTTATGCTAGAAATTTCAAGATATATAAAGGATTTATTATTCATTCACGACTGTGTGATTCTTCCGGGACTAGGGGGCTTTGTCGCCAACTATTGTGCTGCTGAAGTGAATCCTCTCAACAATGAAATACTTCCACCCTCTAAGGCGATTGGCTTCAACAGAAACCTTACGCAGAACGATGGTTTACTGATTAATTGTTTAGCAGAAGCAGAAAAGATGACTTATTCTGAAGCAGAAAGAGCCATCGAATTTTACATTGAAGATATTAGTGTTCGACTTCGCCGAAACGAAAGAGTCAATTTTGACGAATTAGGAGAATTATTCTACAACAAGCGTCACAATTTACAATTCGAACCAGCAAAGGACATCAATTTCCTTGCTGAGCTTTTTGGCATGGAAAGTTTTGAGCTACCCGCTCAGTTAATTGAAGAGAATACTAAGATTCGCACACTCATTATCAAAGATAATTTCTGGAACCGTTTCAGTTTTAAACGTAAGCTATATGCTGCTGTCAGTATTCCTTTCTTTTTAGGATTGGCTTTTATTCCAGTTAACCTGAGCAACTATCAACATCAGGTTACAGCCTCATTCAATATTATGGAGAAAAGTCCGGATGTTGAAAAAGCTGCTTCAATAAAACTGCATGAAGGCATTTCTCCAGCTAACGAGTTGGTGAGTTTTGAGCCCAGAATTATATATGCAAAACCAAAATATGCCGCTAAAAACAAATCTGTAAAAGGCAAGTATTATTTAATTGCAGGGAGTTTCTCAAACATAGAAAATGCTAAAATTCTTAAAAATGTGATTGAAGCTAATTCTTATCCTGCGAGTATTATTAAGAACAACAATCTTTATTCTGTTGCTTTAAATAAATTCAGTTCGAAAAAAGAAGCAAACCGATTCCGTCAAAGAGTTCTTCAGAAAAATCCCAATGCATCTTGTTGGGTCTTGCAAAAATAAAAATCGATAGATTTTAAAATATTTCAAAAGGAGTTTCCATATCAATGGGAACTCCTTTTTATTTTTGAACGATAACAACTCCCTCTATTCTGAAAATATTTTTATTAATCGTCACATCTGGCACATTGTTAGCGAACTTACATGATACAATAATTGTTATCTTTGTCGCAAAATTGAATTATCAACCCTGATATTCAGGAATAAAATATTATAAGGATAAGATTATGAGCGATAATAAAGTCAGAGTTAGATTTGCCCCTAGTCCAACAGGACCTTTACATATGGGAGGTGTTAGAACAGCCCTTTTCAACTATTTGTTTGCCCGTAAGCACGGAGGTGAATTCCTATTGCGTATCGAAGATACCGATCAGACACGTTACGTACCAGGTGCTGAAGATTATATTGCTGAAGCCCTAAAGTGGTGTGGTATTACAATTGATGAAGGCGCAACTGTAGGTGGAGAATATGGTCCATACCGTCAGTCTGAGAGAAAGCCTTTATATCGTGAATATGCTGAGAAATTGATTGCCTCAGGTGATGCATACTATGCTTTCGATACAGCAGAAGAATTGGACGCTATTCGTAACGAATATGAAGCTGAAAAGAAAACCTTTACGTATAACCCTGACACTAGAGAGAACTTGAACAACTCTTTAGCCTTAAGTGCTGATGAAGTTCAAGCCAAAATCGAAGCTGGCATACCTTACGTTGTCCGTTTTAAGATGCCAGTAAACGAAGAACTACATCTTGATGATGAGATTAGGAAACACGTTGTGTTCAACACATCTGCTCTTGATGATAAGGTGCTTTTCAAATCAGATGGCATGCCAACCTACCACTTGGCCAATGTAGTTGATGATTATTTGATGAAAATATCTCACGTGATTCGTGGCGAAGAATGGCTACCATCTATGCCTCTTCACGTCTTATTATACAAGAAATTAGGCTGGGAAGCTGAAATGCCAAAATTTGCTCACCTTCCACTAATTCTTAAGCCTGTAGGAAAAGGTAAACTAAGCAAACGTGATGGCGATAAGCTTGGATTCCCTGTGTTCCCACTACTATGGACAGATCCTAAGTCTCAGGACATTTCGTCGGGTTACCGTGAAGATGGTTATTTCCCGGAAGCTTTTGTGAATATGCTTGCATTCTTAGGTTGGAATCCAGGAACAGAGCAAGAGATTTTCTCTATGGAAGAACTATCAGAAGCTTTCTCTTTAGAAAGAGTAGGAAAATCGGGTTCTAAATTCGATCCGGAAAAAACAAAATGGTTCAACCGCCAATACCTGGTGACTAAATCAGATGAAGAAATTGGTCAACTATTCAGCCAGGAAGTTCTTGCTGAAAAAGGGATTGAAGCGGATCAAAGCAAAGTGAATCGTGTATGCGGTATGGTAAAAGATCGTGTTGATTTTGTCGCTGAACTTTGGGATCAAGTGAACTTCTTTTTTGAGGCACCAAAGGAATTTGATGCTAAAACGGCTAAAAAAGCCTGGAAAGGGGATGCTCCTGAATTGATGCAAGAGCTTAAAGGTGTTCTTAGCGACATCTCAGACTTTTCTTCAGAAAATACTGAAACCATTGTTAAAGAATGGATCACAGCGAAGGAAATTGGCTTTGGTAAAGTAATGAACCCATTCCGTCTGGCTATGGTAGGAGCTGGGAAAGGTCCACATATGTTCGATATTATAGAGCTATTGGGTAAGGAAGAAACTTTGTCTCGTATCGATTTTGCTTGCGAGAATTTATAAGCATTCAATTGCACACAAAAAAACAGCCTTGGATAATATCCAGGGCTGTTTTTTTTATATTCTTTTTTTTCAAGGTCTAAGCTTTTTTCTTAACCGTGTCCTGCACAAAATATTTCTTGTGAAAAAGGAGAATAAAAGTTACTCCCAGTGTAATGTATGAATCGGCTACATTAAATACGGGGCGGAAAAAGACGAAATGATCACCTCCCCAAATAGGAAGCCATGATGGGAAATTTCCATCCATTAAAGGAAAGTACAGCATATCCACAACCTTACCATGAAGAAAGGAAGAATAACCGCCTCCCTCAGGCAAAAAGCTGGCGACCTGATAATAACTGTCGTTAAAAACCATACCATAAAAAGCACTGTCGATAATATTACCCATTGCTCCGGCAAAGATTAAGCCTATAGAAGCAATCAAGCCCAAAGGTGCTTTTTTCTTACAGATATCATTCAAATACCAACCAATTCCACAGATAGCAAAAATTCTAAAGAGACTTAAGAGAATTTTTCCCATTTTTCCCTCCAGTTCCATACCGAATGCCATTCCGTTGTTTTCAATAAAATGGATCATAAACCAATCGCCAAATACGGGGAATTCCTCCCCAAGCATCATATGGGTTTTTATCCAAATTTTGAATACCTGATCAAATATTAAAAGCACAACAATAAAGAGTGCTGACTTTTTTATTAGTGACATGATATTATTTTAATGTTAAAATTTATCGAAACCCGGAAATTAAAAATCACACCGGAATTCTCAGAAAAAAAACAAAATAACGACATAAAACCTGATCTCTTTTCAGGCTAAGTATTTTGCAGTTTCCCAATATAAACAAAAATGATTGGAAGCTCTCTCTCCCAATCATTTTCTATATGTTATAATTTGTTATTAGACTTGTTTGTTCTTCGCATCGATGCTTAATGTAGCATGAGGAACAGCGCGCAATCTTTCTTTAGAAATCAAATCTCCAGTCTCACGACATATGCCATAGTTTTTATTCTCAATTCGAATAAGTGCAGCTTCCAAATGGCTTATGAACTTAGCTTGACGCTGTGCTAGTCGTCCAGCTTCTTCTTTCGACAATACTGAAGCACCTTCTTCTAAAACTTTAAAAGTTGGAGAAGTATCTTCAATATCGTTTCCTGAGCTATTTGATATAACAGCTTTCAAGGTTTCATAGTCTTTCTTTGCTTTTGCAAGTTTCTGAACAATGAGTTCTTTAAACTCCTGCAAATCTTCGTCGGTATAGCGTGTTTTGTCTGTCATAATTTTGGATTTGATTCTAAAGATAACAAAAAAAGTATTACGCACTAAGCTTTTTCAATTCGAATATAACTTTCTACACCTGCTTCAATTTCCACTTCTTTAGCGTCATTGCCAACAATATTTTCAACCAAATCAACTGTAACAGCTAGGGTTTGGCTTCCTATATAGTCTTTATGGGCAATCACAGCATCATTGATGGCATCGTGCATGGCGATTTCCAAACGGATTTTATCAGTTACATCAAAATCACTTTCCTTACGTAAATTTTGAATTCTATTGATGAATTCACGAGCGATACCCTCCTGACGAAGTTCTTCAGTAATATTCACATCTAATGCTACAGTTAATTTGCCTTCGTTGGCAACTAACCAGCCTGGAATATCTTCCGAAATAATCTCTACATCCTGTAGGGTTAAAGCAACATTCTCATCGTTTACAACAATTGTAAACTCTCCTGCACTCTCGAAGCTCATAATATCTTCCTGAGTCATTTGAGCAATAACACCGGCAATCTGCTTCATAATCTTACCATGCTTAGGCCCAAGGGTCTTAAAGTTTGGTTTGATCTTTTTTACCAGAACACCTGAAGTATCAGTAATGAATTCCATCTCTTTCACATTAATCTCAGAAAGAATAATGGCTTTCACTGCTTCCAATTGTGGAATCATGCCCTCGTCAAGAATTGGCACCATAATTTTACTCAATGGCTGGCGAACACGGATTTTCACTTTACGACGCAGTCCTAATACCATTGATGAAATCTTTTGAGCCATATCTTGTCTTTCCTCAAGTGCCTTATCGATTACCGATTCGTCAACAGTAGGGAAATCAACCAAGTGAACAGAATTCTCACTGTAACGCTTAGTCACTGAATTCAAGTCAAGGAATAAACGATCCATAAAGAATGGAGCAATTGGTGATCCCAATATAGAAATCGTTTCAAGACACTTGTAAAGTGTTTGGTAAGCCGAAACCTTATCTGTAGAATAATTGCCACCCCAATATCTCTTACGACATAAACGAACGTACCAGTTCGATAGGTTTTCGTTCACGAAATCCTGAATAGCACGACCTGCACGTGTAGGCTCATAAGACTCGTAGCACTCTTCAACTTCTTTCACTAAAGAGTTTAGAAGAGATAGAATCCAACGGTCAATTTCTGGACGTTTTTCCATTGGCACATCTGCTTCAGAATAAGTAAATCCATCAACATTAGCGTACAATTGGAAGAAACTATATGTATTATAAAGTGTACCGAAGAATTTACGACGAACTTCTTCAACACCATTTAAATCAAATTTCAAGTTATCCCATGGTTGAGCATTGGTGATCATGTACCAACGCAATGGGTCTGAACCATATTTCTCAATGGTTGAGAATGGATCAACTGCATTGCCAAGACGTTTCGACATCTTATTTCCTGTCGCGTCAAGGACCAAACCATTGGAGATAATGTTCTCGAAAGCTACACCATCGAATACCATAGTCGCAATAGCATGTAGAGTAAAGAACCAACCACGAGTTTGGTCTACTCCCTCTGCAATAAACTGAGCAGGGAATTTCTTATCGAAATCCTCTTTGTTTTCGAATGGGTAATGTAGCTGTGCATAAGGCATAGCTCCTGAATCGAACCACACATCAATAAGGTCAAGCTCGCGGAAAAGTTTTTGTCCCGACTCACTCACCAATACGATATCGTCAACATATGGACGGTGAAGATCGAACTTCTCGTAGTTTTCCTTAGTATTGTCGCCTTCAACGTATTTCTCGAGCATATTTTCGCCCATGAAATCCTTTTCAATAGATTTCTCTATTTCGCCTTTTAGTTCTGCAACAGAACCAATACATTTCATTTCGCTACGGTCTTCGCTCACCCAAATAGGCAGAGGCGTTCCCCAATAACGTGAACGAGAAAGGTTCCAGTCCTGCAAGTTCTCTAACCACTTACCAAAACGACCTTCACCAGTTGATTTAGGTTTCCAGTTGATGGTTTTGTTTAGGTCGATCATACGATCGCGAACCTTTGTTGACTTGATAAACCATGAATCCAATGGATAATATAAAATAGGCTTATCAGTTCTCCAACAATGAGGGTAGTTGTGAACATGTTTCTCTACCTTAAATGCCTGACTGCCTTTTTTCAACTCTACAGCAATATCAATATCTAAAGTTGGATCTTTTTCAGTTAAACTGCTATCGAATGCATTCTTCACAAAACGACCAGCATAAGGGGCATAAAATTCAGCATTCACATGATTCTTTACGAAGTCCTCATCTAAATCTTCAATTTTGAAGAATTTACCCGTACGATCGACCATTGGCACGGCCTTACCTTCTTTATCACGTAGAATAAGTGGTGCAATACCAGCTTGTTTAGCAACTCTATCATCATCTGCACCAAAAGTAGGCGCAATATGAACGATACCTGTACCATCTTCTGTGGTAACAAAATCGGCAAGAATCACACGGAACGCATCCCCTTCAGGTTTCACCCATGGCAATAATTGCTCATACGTAATTCCTTCCAGATCGGTACCTACACACTCTGAAAGTGGTTTGTATGGGATTTTTTTATCCCCAATTTTATATTCGCTTAAATCTAAATCCTTAAGATTTGTATCGAAGAAATTATTGAATAATTCCTTAGCCAAAACCACAACGCAATCCTTACCTGTGTATGGGTTGAAAGTACGTACACGTACATAAGTGATTTTTGAACCCACAGCCAAAGCCGTATTCGATGGCAATGTCCAAGGCGTAGTTGTCCATGCCATAAAGTAAGCATCGCAATCAATTCCTTCGAATAGGAATTCACTCTTAGCATCTTTATCGATTTTAAACAAACCTACTGCAGTTGTATCTTTTACATCTCTGTAGCTACCAGGTTGATTCAACTCGTGAGTTGATAATCCGGTTCCTGCTGCAGGCGAGAATGGCTGAATGGTATAACCCTTATACAAGAATCCTTTCTCGAATAACTGCTTAAGCAACCACCATAAAGTCTCAATATAACGGTTATCGTAAGTGATATATGGCTCATCCATATTCACCCAGTAACCCATTTTCGAAGTCAAATCTTCCCACTCACGTGTATATTTCATCACGTTTGTTCTACAAGCTTCGTTATATTCGTCAACGGTAATTTTCTTACCAATATCCTCTTTGGTAATACCCAATTCTTTCTCAACACCCAACTCAACTGGAAGTCCGTGGGTATCCCAACCTGCTTTACGGTCAACTTTAAAACCCTTAAGCGTTTTATAACGACAAACAATATCTTTCAATGCACGGGCCATTACGTGGTGAATACCAGGCATCCCGTTTGCTGATGGGGGTCCCTCATAGAAAACAAAAGATGGGTTTCCGTCACGAGTCTCTAAACTCTTATCGAAAGTCTTGTTTTCTTCCCATTCTTTTAAGATATCTTTATTGATCTGTGAAAGATCTAAGTTCTTGTAATCTGGAAATTTTGTGCTCATATTTTTGTTTTGATACTTGACAAATTATCCCGTAAATCAACGGGTTAAGAAAAATTAAGTGACTGATCCTATTCTATTTACATCTTTAATAAATTATAGAATAAAATAGATAGATATCAATAGCTACACGATACTTCTTCTCAAAAGTTCACAAATATAGGAAAAATACAAGACATGATAACGATACTCAACACTTAATCAAAGGAATAAGAGCATGCAAATGAGGAGCCTAATGGACAAATATTAAGCTCGATGGGAAAAATACTTATAATCCGAAATTAATAAATATATTTAGCTTTGAATTCATAAGAATTCCTTGAAGAATAACCGGAATTACAATTAAAAATATAATAGCATGACAACAGTAAAAACAACCTACTTAGGCGACTTAAGAACCGAAAATATTCACTTGCAATCAGGCAATAAAATTTACACCGATGCTCCTGTTGACAATCAGGGTAAAGGAGAAGCTTTTTCACCAACCGATTTAATGGCAACCTCATTCGGCTCGTGTATTATGACTATTATGGGTATTGTGGCTCGTGACAACAATATCGACATCGTTGGAACCGAACTTAACATCACTAAAATAATGGCTGCAGAACCTCGTCGTGTTGCTGAAGTCGTAGCTGAATTCGTTTTCCCAAATAAAGTTTATACTGAAGAGGAAAAAAAGATAATTGAAGCTGTAGCAGGAACAAGCCCTGTACCTCTTAGTGTGAGCCCAAACATGGAGCAAAGCATCAAAATGGTATGGCCAAAATAATTTATGAGTAAAAGAGTTAATGAGAATAAATCTCTCATTAACTCAACACCTCATTTCCTCATCAACACACTCCAAAAATATGATTTTAGTTACCGGAGGCTCTGGTTTAGTCGGTTCGCATTTACTTTTTGATTTAGCAATGAAAGGCGAAAAAATTCGTGCTTTAAAAAGAAAGAACAGCGACCTACAGGCTGTGCGCGAATGCTTTGCATACTATTCTGATTCGGCAGACAAACTCTTCGACCATATTGAATGGGTGAATGGGGACATACTCGATATTGATTCTCTTGAGGATGCTCTTAGCGGTATCACAAAGGTCTATCATTGTGCTGCCTTGGTTTCTTTCAAAAAGGGCGATAAGAAGCAAATGAAACATATCAATGTGGAAGGGACTCGCAATATTGTTGATGCTTGCTTAGATCATAAAATTCAAAAACTGTGCTATGTCAGCTCTGTTGCTGCTCTAGGTACTCCTGAGGAAAAGGGCGAACCCGTATCGGAAACAACCCCATGGAGCCCCGAAAATAAACGCTCTGATTATTCGGTGAGTAAATTCAATTCGGAACTTGAAGTTTGGCGAGGTATTGAAGAGGGACTTGATGCAGTCATAGTAAATCCTTCGATCATATTGGGCCCCGGCCAATGGCATAAAGGTTCTTCTCTCCTTTTCACAACTGTGGCTAAAGGCATAAAATTCTTCACCCGAGGGGTCACAGGCTACGTCGATGTCCGGGATGTCAGCAAAGCCATGCTTCAACTCATGGATTCCGATATCAAGAACGAACGTTTTCTTCTAAATGCTGATAATTGCAGCTACGAGTTTATTTTCAAAAGCATTTCTAAAGCACTAAAGATACCTGAACCTCACAAATACGCTACCCCTTTTATGACGGGAATCGCCTGGCGCATAGCTTATCTTAAGAAGGTATTTCTTTTTAAAGAACCCAGCTTCACGCGTGCTACAGCACGATCATCTCACAATTGCACTTGCTATTCTAATCAGAAAATTAAGGATACTTTGGACTTTGAGTTTATTCCTATTGAGAAAAGTATTAAAGATACTGTGAAGTATTTCCACCAGTAAATTCATACTTTTCGTAAATATTTATTCTGTATCATACAAAGCTATTAGTTCTGTAAGAGAGTTTACTTCTTTTCTTATCTTCTTTCTGATAAAAACAAATAGGATAATAGCTATTATTATAAATTCTATTAAGAAAAAGTTGAACCAAAAAGGTGTAAGATGCGTCTTAAATTCAATAAATAGAAGACCTACTCCAAATATATAAGTCAAGACCGTAAGCAAAGTAGGAAACTTGTGAATCCTTTTACGCCATTCATAATAAATTGACAAGTCCTTTGCTAGATGTTTAGATGTAGCTAAAACATCTAATTTCCTTTTTCGATTTAAACTCAAGATTTCTATTCCAATTCTGATTAATAACGACGAGATCATGGCTATTAATCCACTAATAGTAATGAATGTTCCTTGTTTAATAATCAGGAAATAGCCAATTGTTATCAAAACTGCTGTTACCGATAAAATAATAATATTTTTTGCATGACTGTCGTTAACAATACTGTTAGCCTTTTTAATTTTTTTTCTCAAACTATCAGGAATTTCATTTGTATCATCATTTTCCTGACTATCCCATATCGACTGTATATCTTTAAAATTATTCATGATTTCTATATTTTCCCTATAAGGTATTTTGCATTTCCTTACTGCTAATACATTTAAAAAGGTTGCCTTTATTTCTGTGAATTTTAACCCTTACATTTTCATTGGTCAAGCCTACTATTTCCGCAATTTCTTTCTGCGAAACGTCCTCTAAAACGAGGGAGATTAAAATCTTACCCATCTCATTTAGCCTATGAATACATGAGCGTAACAAATTCACTTTTTCTTGCTTCAATTCATCCTCATCTTCATTAGCTATATCAGGCATTTCATCCGTATACTTCTCCTGTAGTTTCTTAATTTTACGAAGATGCATTAAACAAGTATTTACGGTTATTCTGTATATCCAGGTACTAATCTGAGCTTCATCGCGAAAGCTATCCAGTTTTTGCCATATCTTCACAAATACCTCTTGAGCCAAGTCATCAGCAATTTCTTTGTTTCCCGACACATACGATAAACACAAACGATATACTGTCGAATAATTATCCTTATACAAGGCATTAAACATCTTATCTTTACTCATAATTACTTTAATCTAAAAACTGTTTTACATTCTCAATATAAACATCATATTGATCATACATGATAAAATGAGCTGAATCTTCGATGTATATAATTTCTTTCTTGTTTAAGAGTGCATACTGTTCGTTATAATGTTTCTCCACCATACTCCTTGATGGATTTGCTGCAGCCAAAATGGTAACAGAAAAATCAATATTTGAAAGTTCTTTTCGAAGATCAAGTTTTAAGAGGTCAACATATCCATACACATAAGTTTTTCTATCGGACTTCTTTATCCAATCAGCAATCTGCTCATGTTTCAATGTGTTTTTACACATAAATTTCGCAAAATTTAAGGCCATGGCACTAAAATCTGAATCAGACATATTCAGCATATTCTGACTGTAAGATGTATTGTAAGTAATTGTTTCACTGGAATAATTCGGTATCATCATGGCACCCATACAAGGCAAAGCGTCAATAACCATCGTATTTTTTATTCCACATTTTTTTTCACTGGCCAACCAAAGAGCAAGAGTTCCTCCCATGCTGTGTCCAATTATTGATAGATCTTTAAATTTATTTTGCTCAATGTATTTTCCCAGGTCTTCTTTAATGGTTTGTAACCATAAAGTATCGATGGCTAACACATCGCCAAAACCAGCATAGGTAACAATATGGCACTCGTTATTTTCAGATATCTCTGATACGGTTGCATCCCAAACATCTCCAGTACATGTAAAACCAGCCAGTAACAAAACGGGCTTGCCTTTTCCCTTTACTTCAACTTTTATTGATTGAAAACTTGCCGATACGCTAAGGCTGAATAATACTAAAAGTGCAAATGTTATTGTAAACGTCTTCATAATTATATTTTTTAAAATGTTTATTTGCCCTTTTGATGCAGGAATATTCAAAATGTTACACTTTTAAAAACAATATTTTTAAAATACCTCTTATAAAACTATCCAATAGAGTTTTATACAAAAAAAAGCCGAATCAAATGATTCGGCTTTAGAATATATAGTCTGCTGAGTAATTAAAGCTTGAAAGCCTTTTTTATCTTCTCAACATAGTCTAGTTTTTCCCATGTGAATAACTCAACCTCAATTCTTTTATTTTCGAAATAAGGTGAGGCAAAATTTTTCACCATTGTTCTAGGGGTACGTCCCATATGACCATAAGCTGCTGTTTCTTCGTAAATTGGATTACGTAATTTCAGACGTTGCTCGATAGCAGCAGGACGAAGGTCGAAAATCTCACTGATCTTCTCAGCAATTTCACCCTTACTCATATCAACATTACACTTACCATAAGTACCTACATAGATACCAACAGGTTCAGCCACGCCAATCGCATACGAAAGTTGTACCAACATCTCGTCGGCCACACCGGCAGCTACCATGTTTTTCGCAATATGACGAGCAGCATAAGCAGCAGAACGGTCTACTTTTGAAGGATCTTTTCCTGAGAATGCACCACCACCGTGAGCACCTTTTCCCCCATAGGTATCAACAATAATCTTACGACCTGTAAGACCCGTATCGCCATGAGGACCACCAATAACAAACTTACCGGTTGGGTTTACATGAAGAATATAATTATCATCGAATAAAGCCTGAACTCGAGAAGGCAACATTTTAATCACACGAGGTATCAGGATGTTGTGAACATCAGCCTTAATTTTAGCCAACATGCTTTCATCATCAGGACCAAAATCGTCGTGTTGAGTAGAAACAACAATGGTATGTACGCGTTCGATAGTATCATCCTCAGCATACTGAACCGTTACCTGTGATTTTGAATCGGGACGTAAATAGGTCATATCTTTCCCTTCACGACGAATCGCAGCCAACTCCATCAACAAGCGATGTGACAACTCAAGAGATAAAGGAATATAATCATCGGTTTCTTTACAAGCATAACCAAACATCATACCCTGGTCTCCAGCTCCCTGGTCCATTGGCTCTTCTCTATCAACACCTCTATTGATATCGTCTGATTGTTCGTGAATAGCCGTTAAAACACCACATGAAGTCCCATCAAATTTGTACTCGCTTTTGGTGTAACCAATACGGTTAATAACATTACGAGCTACTTCCTGTGCGTCGATATAGGTTTTGGTTTTCACTTCACCCGCAAGTACAACCTGTCCGGTCGTTACAATTGTTTCGCAAGCGACTTTCGAGTCTGGATCGAAAGCTAAAAATTTATCCAATAAAGCATCCGAAATCTGATCGGCAACTTTATCTGGATGTCCTTCTGAAACTGATTCAGAGGTAAATAAATATCCCATAATTTTTTAGAGTTATTAGTACTTAAAGTGCCTAAATTTTAAAGTCATTACTGAACTGCATGCTGCGTCAGAAAACTTTTAAACTTTAATTACTCAAGGCATTTACAAGTACTGATTTTAAAAAAATATACGGGAAAGCATTGGTTGTACAATGTTCAGAAAATGTAATTCGGTAGGTATTACCATTTAGCATTTTTTTCTGTGGTCGCAATCAGCCAAATCTTTCCACTTAATTCGCTGCAAAGGAAAGCAAAGTTTCGGAAACAAACAAGACAGTCAGCACATAAGAGACATCAAACTCTTTATTACTTGGTGAGTTCGTGGAAAAAAGCTTCTAAATTTCTTTCCTGAGATTTCATTTCAAGAAGAATTAAGTGGTTAGCTACAGCCATTTGAAACACCTGAGCACGAACATCAGTTTCTGCTGAAATCAGGTAACGGTGTTCCGACTGAGACTCTACCTCTTTAACCCCAGGAATGTTTTGCAATAAAGACTCTGGGACTTCTGTAGAGAATTGCAAATCAAACATGAGTTGATTAGTGATATTCTGCATACTGTGGGAAGGCTGATCAGCAACCAATTGTCCTTTATTTATTATGAGTACCCGTTGGCAGATAGCCTCCACTTCCTGCATAATGTGGGTGGAAAGCATAACGGTTTTTTCCCGCCCAATATCCTGAATCAGTTTACGCACTTCAACCAGTTGATTGGGATCAAGTCCGGTAGTGGGTTCGTCGAGAATCAAAACTTTGGGGTCGTGAATCAGGGCCTGAGCTAAGCCTACTCTTTGTCTGTAACCTTTCGAAAGGGCTCCAATTTTCTTCTTTTGTTCAAGGCCCAAACCTGTGAGGTCGATCATTTCATCCACCCTCTTTTTTTTATTTCTGCCTAGCTTATAAATCCCAGCTACATATTCCAGGTATTCTTTCACATACATATCCAGGTAAAGAGGGTTGTGTTCGGGCAAATAACCGATTTGTTTGCGAATCTCCAGGGAACTTTCCAAAACATTCAAGCCATTGACGAAAACCTCACCAGAGCTTTGAGGTAAAAAACCTGTAATAATTTTCATCATGGTCGATTTACCTGCACCATTGGGTCCAAGAAAAGCAACAACTTCAGCATCTGAAATCTCAAAACTTAAAGCATCTAAAGCTTTTTGCTTCCCATACAGTTTACTAACTTCTTTGACTTGTATTGACATGAATTATATATATTAAACTCCCCCGCTGATCTCACAGATTAACTTCGTTGAGATCGCAAGCTTGGTTATACAGATTGACACAAATGGTTCGGTTCTTCCTGATTAAAAAAAAGATTAATACTGACAATCAATTCCTTCATCATTCGAAATTCAAATTTAAGAATTTATAGCTTACATTTGTACATCAAATAAAATCACGTTAAGATTAATCAATCTCAAATTTACTCTCAGCTCTAAGTCCCCTCAATATACGATATAAGCCAGGGTCTGATTAAAAGCTGTTTATAATATAAAGTCCATGACAATTTCTAAACTCAATACATTCTGTAAAGATTTATTTAACTATAGCCGTCGATTGTCTTCCGAAACGATAATCGGAACGACTCCATTAGGTGCACAACATCCCATACGAGTACAGTCGATGACCAATACAGACACAAATGATGTAGAAGCAAGTGTTGAGCAATCTATTAGAATGATTGAATCGGGTGCTGAATATGTCAGACTAACGACACAAGGAACAAAAGAGGCTGAGAATCTCAAATTCATCAAAAACAATCTATTGAAACAGGGTTATCAAACGCCATTAGTTGCTGATATCCATTTTAATCCGGCAGCAGCAACTATTGCTGCTCAATATGTCGATAAAATAAGGGTGAATCCAGGCAACTTTGTTGATAAACGTGCTGATTTAAATAGTGCTAACTACAGCGAAGAAAAATATCAGGAGGGCTTGAAGAAGATTCGTGCCAAATTTATTCCCCTATTGAATATCTGCAAAGAGAATAAAACAGCCATCCGAATTGGCACAAATCATGGATCACTTTCTGATCGTATTATGAGTCGCTACGGCGATACCCCCCGGGGTATGGTTGAAGCCACTCTGGAGTTTCTTCGCATTTGCAAAGAAGAAGCCTTTCATGATGTTGCAATCTCTATTAAATCGAGCAACACGGTGATGATGGTAAAAACCGTTAGATTACTGGTAAGCGAAATGAATAAGGAATCACTCTACTTTCCTCTTCACCTGGGTGTAACCGAAGCTGGAGAAGGCGAAGATGGTAGAATAAAATCGGCTGTTGGTACAGGTGCTCTACTCAACGATGGCCTTGGCGATACCATTCGGATCTCACTTACTGAAGATCCTGAAGTTGAATCACCAGTCGGAAAAAAAATGGTGGATTATGTCCTCGCTAAAGCGGGACATACGCCTATTGAATCACCTGAATACAATGCGATCAATCTTTGCGATTTTTATAAACGATCGACAAACGAAGTGGCAAATATTGGCAGTCGAAAACAAGCTGTCGTCATTTCAGATTTAAGTCTAGAAAAACATTTTAGCAGTGATTTCCCAGAATTAGCTGGTTACAAAATAGATTCAACCAGTCTGAATTGGGAGAAAGGCGACTTGGCTGCTGATTTCATCTATATTAATGGTTTTGATCCTGTTATTGCCGATTTCCCAAAAGAACTGGGCTTAATCGTCGATCAGGAGTGTTGGGAAGAAGCCTTTCAATACACTGCTCAGGCACATCCCCTATTCGCGCCAGACGTTTTTATACATGATAATTTGGATGCCTTTACCTCAGACGTTCATTTTATCAACTGCGAGTATGCTGATCTTAGTTCTGAATTAATAAACAAACTCAAAGCAAATCCAAAGGCTGTACTCATTTGCCAAACAAAGCATCAAAATGCCTTTGCAGAGCAACGTGCTTTTGTTTTTAAACTGATTCAATCCAACTGTAAAACACCGGTGATTTTACATCGCATTTTTTCTGAAAACGAATTGGAAGACCTGCAATTGAAATCTGCCTGTGATTTAGGCTCGTTATTTATCGATGGTCTGGGTAATGGCATCAGTTTAAATAACAAAGGGAACATTTCACATCAAGAGGTTAATGCGACTGCTTTTGGTATTCTGCAAGCTGCTCGCGTTCGAACTTCTAAAACCGAATTTATTTCCTGTCCCGGCTGTGGTCGCACTCTATTTAATCTGCAAACTGTTGTTAGCGAAGTGAAACAAAAATTTGCCCACCTTTCACACTTAAAAATTGGTGTCATGGGCTGTATTGTGAATGGACCTGGTGAGATGGGTGATGTTGATTATGGCTATGTGGGAGCAGGGGCAGGTAAAGTTTCACTTTACAAATCTCAGGAACTCGTGAAAAAAAATATACCGAGTGAAAATGCCATTTTCGAATTGACTCAGATCATTAAAGAAAATGGAGATTGGAAAGATCCCAAATAGAAATAAATTATTTAAGATTTACAAAAAACCATTTCATTCGTCTAATTTTCTTATCTTGAATTGATTATTTAAGTTCAATAGTATAAAAATTCAACATTCTAAATTGAGGCTTAAAATCATTCCTATTATAAATTAGATTTTCAGAATATGAATATCAGATTAATACTCGCAGTTCTTCTTTTAGTATCGAACTTGGCTGTATCTCAGGAACTCCATATAAAAGGTGTTTATACGGGTTCTAATGTTTATGTTATGAATCCCTTTACTAAAACTGATAATAAGTTCGCAATAAATTCGATCAGCATCAATGATAAAAACTATCCAGAAGATATAAAATCAAGTGCTTTCGAGATAGATCTGCAACAAATGGGATTCAAACTAGGAGATGAGTTACATTTTTACATTAAATACAAGGATGCCACTGCACCTTCAATAATAAATATTGAAGCCATACAAGCCATTAGTGCTTTCAAAATTGAGAAAGCTTTTGTCGACAAACAGCAATACCTGAGATGGCAATGTTCAGGTGAAATAGGCTCTCTGCCCTTTTATATTCAACAATACCGATGGAATAAATGGATAACTATTGGCCAATTGAGAGGGGTTGGCACCTCTGGAATCAATCACTATAAGATTAAAATACAGGTCCATTCAGGTGATAACATCTATAGAATCCATCAGATTGACAATTCTGAAAAACCCCGGTATTCGGAGAAAATTCACTACAAATCAAAAATAAAACCCGTTTATCTTGTTAGCAATAAAGTTACTGAGGAGCTAAAATTCACAGCCCCAACTCAATTTGAAATTTTTGACTTGTACGGCAATATTATTTTCGATGGTTTTAGCGATCAGGTGCGCCTGGATGACCTACTTAGAGGAAAATACTATGTGAATTTCGACAACACCATCGGGGAGTTTACCAAAGAATAATTTACAATTAGTTCTTCCCGAAAAGATCTAATACACTTTCTCCATTTTCTAAATCAAGATGATAAGCAATCATACCTATAGATCTGGCTGCCTCAACATTACTGTACATATCATCGATAAACAAAGTTTCTTCAGCTTTTAGGTTCTCTGCTCTTAGCAATTCACTATAAATTGTGGTATCAGGCTTACGCAGTCCCATATCATGAGAATAGTAATCCTTTATAAAACAATCCGCAAGATTAACGCCATGAGCCTCTTTAATAATTTTGGTATAACAATCCCAATGAATGATATTGGTATTACTAAGCAAATAGATCTTATGCGTTTTTTTAAGCTCCTGCAATAAAACCATGCGCTCATAAGGAAAGTCGAGCAACATTGCATTCCAGGCTTGATCAATCTGTTGATCGCTAACTTCACCCTCAATATACTGACGGATCTCATTACGGAAAACTTCCGGACTCACAAATCCTTTCTCCAAACGATCAAACAAGCCATTTTCGCGATATTCATGCTGGATTCGTGTCACATCATGTAAACCAAGTGCTTTAAACTGATTCACAGAATTTTCCGGACTAATATTAAGCAGCACACCACCCAAATCGAATACTATATTAGGAATTGATGAAAAATTTGGCATATTTTTTTGTGATTATTTTTGAATTATTCAATGCAAATATGTAACATTGCAGTCCGAAAACAAAGGTAATAATATACTTTTATCGTCTTGTTTTTCGAGGGCCTATAGCTCAGCTGGTTAGAGCACCTGACTCATAATCAGGGGGTCCATGGTTCAAGCCCATGTGGGCCCACCCCCAATAAACGCTTACATCATTTGATGTAAGCGTTTTTTTATGCCTATATTTATAATTATGTCATGTTGTTATATTCTAATTAGTGAGAAATTTTCCCGTTTCTACTGGGGTTCAACAGAACTCCAACCAGAAATGAGATTGGAAATGCATAACAAACAACATTACGGAAATACTAAATACACTGCAAAAACTAATGACTGGGAATTGTTTCTAGTTATTGATTGTATTGACATCGCTAAGGCTCAAAAAATTGAGAGATATATCAAACGAATGAAAAGTCAAAAATTCATTAAAAAGTTAAAGGTGGATGACAAAAGAGTTCAATGGCTTTTAGATAATATATAAGGTCATGGTTCACCCCGAAGCTTCGGGGCAGGTGGGCCCACCCCCAATAAACGCTTACATCATTTGATGTAAGCGTTTTTTTATGCCTATATTTATATTTATGCCATGTTGTTATATTCTAATTAGTGAGAAATTTTCCCGTTTCTACTGGGGTTCAACAGAACTCCAACCAGAAACGAGATTGGAAATGCATAACAAACAACATTACGGAAATACTAAATACACTGCAAAAACTGATGACTGGGAATTGTTTCTAGTTATTGATTGTATTGACATCGCTAAGGCTCAAAAAATTGAGAGATATATCAAACGAATGAAAAGTCAAAAATTCATTAAAAAGTTAAAGGTGGATGACAAAAGAGTTCAATGGCTTTTAGATAATATATAAGTTCATGGTTCACCCCGAAGCTTCGGGGCAGGTGGGCCCACCCCAATAAACGCTTACATCATTTGATATAAGCGTTTTTTTTATGCCTATATTTATATTTATGCCATGTTGTTATATTCTAATTAGTGAGAAATTGTCTCGTTTCTATTGTGGTTAAACAGAACCAATTAGAATTATTAAGTTTGACATCAATAAAATTCAATAATATTCCCAGTAAAATATTCAAAACTAATAAAAACATAGACAATGGCATTTTCAATTATTAAAGCCAAAAATTTCAATACGAGTAATTGGTCAGGAGGCACAAGTACACAGCTTTATATTTATCCAAAGACTGCTGATTATAAAAACAGAACGTTTGATTTCAGGTTAAGTACTGCCAGAGTCGACCTTGAGGAATCAGAATTTACACCCCTACCAGGAGTTTCCAGGAAGATTATGATTTTGGATGGACAGATAGTCATCAGCCACAAAGATCATTACAATAAAGAACTTAAAAGACTTGACATTGATGATTTCGAAGGTGATTGGCAAACCTCCTCAATTGGGATCTGCACCGATTTTAATCTGATGACTACAGGAAAAACAAAAGGGAATCTGAGTGCGTGTGTCCTCATAGAAAATCAGGAACTTGATTATCTTATCGAAAAAGAATTTTCAGACTTGTTTATCTATCTTTATTCAGGAAAAATAAGTTTCAATATAGATCGTGAAACCCATATTTTAAATCAAGGCGAATTACTAGTGATAAACAAACCGGAAATGGAAAACCTTCAATTTTCTGCACATGAGAGTAGCGAACTAATAATATCTATGATTATCAGATAAGCACTTAGATTAGCCATCTTTAAAAAATGAAATTGTATTACATCACCTGAAAAAACTCAAAGACAACATCAAATAAAAGAATCCCTTTATCACCGCATCTATAAAAGGAATTGAAGCCATCTCATTAAAGGGATGGCTTTTTTTCATATGTTAAATCCCACAAAACCCTACTTATCTATAAATTATTTTCTTACTTTTAGCCTAAACCCTAACTATCTACTTGTGTTCAGATTAAGATTAACCCCCACTTTTTTCCTGTCATTATTATTGGCAATAAGTTCATGCACTGAAAAGTTCTATCCGGAAGTTGATGAAGATGTTTCGATACTCGTCGTGGATGGAAAAATCACTGATGAGACCAGCCCTTGCGAAGTTCGCTTATTCAGAACAGTCAAATTTACGGATGACTTTCCTTTTAGACCCGAAACTGGTGCAATGGTAGTTCTTTACAACGATTTAGGTGAAACTGAAGTTTTAAATGAAGTTGAACCAGGTATCTATCAAAGTTCATTCACTACAATCAAAGGCGAAATTGGTCGAACGTACTGGATTGAAATTCAAACGCTATCCGGCGAGACCTATGAATCCACTCCAGAACTCATGCACTCTGCTTATGAAATCAGTTCTCTTTATGGTGAGGAAATAGAAGTTATAACTGATAATAATTCGAAAGAAGAAGCTGTAGGCATCTATTTCGACGCTAGAAATAATGAAAAAACAGGGACTTACCTTCGATGGGAATATAGAGAAAGCTACGAGTGGCATGCTCCGTTTACAATTACGACTAAGTTTTCTGACAATCCAACGACGATTTGCTACCCGGTAAACGACTATCCCCTAATTAATGTTTATGATGCATCTAAACTTGCCAACAATGAAGCAAATCACCTTTTAACATCAAAAATTTTGCAACACGAAGTTAAACTGGAACACAATTATCTTCTGGATATGCGTCTCTATTCTGTTTCTCAGGAGAATTATATCTTCTGGAAAAACATGAAAACCATTCATCAGTCAAATGGCAATCTGTACGATATTTTACCCGCTAATATTCGGGGCAATATTTCTTCCTGTGAAAACAATTGTGAAGTCTTAGGCTATTTTGAAGCATCTTCTGTCCGAACAAAGAAGGCCATCTTTTCTAAAGAAGAATTCACAGTTGACTTTTCAGATTTTCCGGAAGAGTGTGAAACATTTAAAATCAAATTAGATGTAGGTCGACCAGACCCAAGTAAATATTATGTTCTCAGAGAATACGAAGAAGGAAGAATCACGGTTTATGTGGTCATAAGGCTTCATTGTCTTGAGTGCAACCTAAAGTACCCCGTAAAAAAGCCTTCATTTTGGCCCTGATGTCAGCACAACAAATTGAAAAAACCTAAACAATCATCCCCATTTATATGACCGCTATCAAACCCATATTATTTCTCTTTTTCATTCTGATACTTTTTTCATGCACTGAAAAATTCTATCCGGAAATTGATGAAAATATTTCGATACTAGTCGTTGATGGAAAAATCACCGATGATACCGGGCCTTGTGAAGTTCGCTTATTCCGAACAGTCAAATTTACGGATGACTTTCCTTTCAAACCCGAAATAGGTGCAATGGTAGTTCTATACGACGATTTAGGTGAAAGCGAAGTTTTAATGGAAGTAGAACCTGGTATTTATCAAAGTTCTTACAGCACAATCAAAGGCAAAATTGGACGAACTTATTGGATTGAAATTCAAACGATCTCTGGTGAAACGTATGAATCCAGGCCTGAACTCATGCATTCTGCTTTTGAAATCAGTTCTCTTTATGGAGAGGAAACAGAAGTCATTACAGATGTCAATTCAAAAGAAAAAGCTGTAGGCATATATTTTGATACCAAAAACGATGAAAATTCCGGAGCCTACCTTCGATGGGAATATAAAGAAAGTTACGAGTGGCATTCTCCTTTTACTGTTGTGGAAAAATATTATGACAATGCTGCTACAATTTGTTATCCTGTAAACGAATATCCACTAATTAATATTTATGATGCTTCTGATCTTGCCATAAAAGAGGTTAATCATCTCTTAACATCCGAAATTTTGCAACATGAGGTTAAATTAGAACACGAGTATCTTCTGGACATGCGCCTTTATTCTACTACTCAAGAGAACTATGAGTTTTGGAAAAATATGAAAGCCATTCACCAGTCAAATGGCAATCTTTACGATGTTTTACCTGCTAATATTAGAGGTAATATTTCTTCCTGTGGAGACAATTGTGAAGTCTTAGGTTACTTCGAAGCGTCTTCAGTTCGAAAAAAGCAGAAAATCTTTTCTAAAACTGATTTTTCACTTGAATTCTCGGACTTTGACAAAGAGTGTGAAAAATTTATCTTGAGAATAGAAGGACCACCACCACCCCTAAGCAAGTATTATATTATTGATAGTTATTTTGAAAACATGGCTGATGTGTACATTCTCCGTTGGCGTTATTGTTACGAATGTAATGAGAAATATCCCGTTGACAAACCCTCATTTTGGCCCTGATATCATCACAACCAATAGAGAAAAACTAAACAATCCAACTCCTTTTATATGCCCAGTATCAAACCCATAATAATCATTTTATCTTGCCTGATGCTTTTTTCCTGCACGGAAAAATTCTATCCGGAAATTGATGAAAATGTTTCGATACTAGTCGTAGATGGAAAAATTACAGATGAGCTAAATTCATGTGAGGTTAGCTTGTTTCGAACAGTGAATTATACAGATGACTATTTATTAAAACCTGAAAGAAATGCCCTTGTCGTTTTATTTAATGATCTAGGACAAAGTGAGATTCTCCATGAAACAAAACCGGGTTTCTATCAAAACACTTCAAGCACATTAAAAGGGGAGACTGATCGAAATTATTGGATAAAAATTAAAACGCTTACAGGAGAAGAATATGAATCCGCACCCGAAACCATGCAGCCAGCCATTAATATTAAATCGATATATGGTGAAGAGATTGATGAGATTCTTGATCAGGATATCTCCAAACAAGCTGTTAAATTTTATTTCGATACTCAACCAGAGAATCAATCGGGGAAATATATTCGATGGGAATACAAAGAAAGTTATGAATGGCATACTCCCTTTTCAAGTGAAATAACTGTATCCCAAAATCCATCTCACATATGCTATCCGGTTAATCGTTTCGACCAGATTAATGTGTTTGACGCCTCCAACTATACAATAGCAGAGGTTGCTCATCTTCCTGTTTCAACCATATTCAATAACGAAGTTAAGCTGCTTCACAATTATCTAATCGATTTAAAAGTCTATTCTGTCTCTCAGGAAAATTATATTTTCTGGAAGAATATGAAAACCATACATCAAACTAACGGGAATCTGTACGATGTCATTCCTGCTAATATTTTAGGTAATGTTTCTTCATGCGATGAAACCTGTCAGGTACTGGGTTATTTCGAAGTATCTTCAGTCAGAACAAGTCAAAAAATATTTACCGAAAATGATTTCACCATAGAATTCGCTGATTTCCCGGAAGAGTGTGAAGAATTTACCATGATACTGGAAGATCAACTGCGACCTGATCAAACAAAATACCATATCATTTCGAGTAGCCCTGGAACTGATGATGCGATTATCTATTCAGTTCGTTTGATAGAATGCTACGAATGTAATTTGAAATATTCACCAATAAAACCTTCGTTTTGGCCTTAATAATTCAAAAAAAATGAACCCTACAACCCCATATATATGCTCAATAAAATTCTCATAGTATTCATCTTAGTAAGCGTGATGTGTTTTTCGTGCACCGAAAGATTCTATCCGGAAATTGAGGAAGATGTTTCGATACTCGTTGTAGATGGAAAAATTACGGACGAAACCGGCCCATGTGAAGTTAGATTATTTCGAACGGTCAATTTTACAGACAGCTTTCCTTTAAAACCCGAAAGACATGCTTTGATTATTCTACACGATGATTTAGGTGAAAGTGAAATTCTTAATGAAGGTAGACCTGGGGTATATAGAAGTTCATTTACTAAAGTCAAAGGCAAAATTGGGCGAACTTATTGGATTGAAATAGAAACACTCTCAGGTGAAAAGTATGAATCAACTCCCGAATTAATGCACTCTGCATTTGAGATCACTTCTATATATGGAGGTGAATTGGAAGTGATTACAGATAATAATTCAAAAGAAGAAGCTGTAGGTATCTATTTTGACACCAAAAACAATGAAAAGACAGGTGCTTATCTACGGTGGGAATACAGGGAGAGTTACGAATGGCATTCTCCTTTTAAAGTTGAAGATAAGGTTACTGAAAATCCCCAAACGGTTTGCTTTCCTGTAAACGATTTTCCACTAATTAATATTTATGATGCTTCTGGTTTTGCTAATAAAGAAGTTAATCATCTCTTAACATCCAAAATCTTAAAACACGAGGTAAAATTAGAACACAATTACCTACTGGACATGCGACTCTATTCAGTTTCACGAGAGAATTATATCTTCTGGAAAAATATGAAAGCCATTCATCAGTCAAATGGTAATCTGTACGATATCTTGCCTGCAAATATTAAAGGTAATATCTCTGCTTGTGAAAACAACTGCGAAGTCTTAGGCTACTTTGAAGCTTCTTCAGTACGAACTAAGAAAGGAATTTTTTCTAAAGACGAATATTCTGTAGATTTCTCAGATTTTCCACAAGAATGCGAAACATTCATTATGGTACCTGAAGATTCAAGACCTGATCCTATGAAATACCACATTGTTAGAGTTATACCCAGACAAAACATAACAGCTTACGAAGTGCGATTGAGACATTGCTACGAATGCAACTTAAAATACCCAATTAACAAACCCTCTTTTTGGCCTTAATCAATCATAAAAAACATGAACACAACGCCCACTATATATGCCCAATAAAAAACTCATATTATTCATCTTAGCAAGCCTGATGTATTTTTCGTGTACCGAAAAATACTATCCTGAAATTGATGAAGATGTTTCGGTACTCGTAGTAGATGGAAAAATAACGGACGAAACCGGCCCATGCGAAGTTCGATTATTTCGAACGGTCAATTTTACGGATAGTTTTCCAGTAAAACCCGAAAGAGATGCACTGATAATTCTGCACGATGATTTAGGTGAAACTGAGATTCTAAATGAAGCTGAGCCTGGTATATATAAAAGTTCATTCACTACAATCAAAGGCCAAATAGGGAGAACTTATTGGATTGAAATTCAAACACTCTCTGGTGATAAATATGAATCAACACCCGAACTCATGCACGCCGCTTTTGAAATCACTTCTCTTTATGGAGATGAATTGGAAGTCATTACGGATGATTATTCAAACGAAAAAGCAGTTGGTATCTATTTTGACGCCAAAAATAATGAAAACACAGGTGATTATCTTCGTTGGGAATACAGAGAAAGTTACGAGTGGCATACTCCCTTTGATATTGATACTAAGGTTACTGAAAATCCCCAAACGGTTTGCTTTCCGGTGAATGATTATCCACTAATCAACCTTTATGATGCCTCTGATATTGAGAACAAAGAGGTTAATCATCTCTTAACATCAACAATTTTACAGCACGAGGTAAAATTAGAACATAAATACCTTCTGGACATGCGTCTCTATTCCGTCTCACAAGAAAATTATATCTTCTGGAAAAACATGAAGGCCATCCACCAGTCAAATGGTAATCTTTACGATATATTACCTGCTAATATTAAAGGCAATATCTCCACCTGTGAAGGTGATTGTGAAGTCTTAGGCTATTTTGAAGCTTCTTCTGTCCGTACTAAAAAAGGCCTGTTTTCTAAGAACGACTATTCTGTTGAATTCAATGACTTCCCTAAGGAATGTGAAACATTCATCTACATTACCAATCCCGATGGTTCTCCACCAGACCTTACGAGATATTATATTGTCAAAGAAATAATTAGACCTCGCTTAACTTTATACTTAGCTAGATTAAGACACTGCTATGAATGCAATCAAAAATACCCAATTAACAAACCTTCATTTTGGCCCTAATCCTTATAAATATGAAAACAAAACTACTCTTTGCAAACTTTTTAATCCTGATCTTAATAGGATTTAATCCTGACGTTTCAGGTCAGCCTAAAGCTGAAACCAACATAAAAACCATTATTAATGGTAAAGCCTGGATTCCCAAAACATCAGTTTCTCTGGGAAAACAATTTTTTCTTGACAGACTGGATCTAAAAGGCAGTTTCCTTTACAAAGGGATTCGATTCAATAATATTGAATTTGCTTACGATATATCAACTGAAAGAATCATTACTGCTATTGAAACCTTAGATAAAACAATGAGAAACATCATTGTTAATCCTTATTTTCTTGAAGGCTTTAGTGTTGATGATGGTTCTCACGAATTTAATTTCTTAAGGGGAGCTTTGCTCCACAAAAAACTTGATTCATTGGCCTACTACCAAGTGGTTGAATCCCATAGTCTACGATATGTAATAAAAAGAAGAAAATATAAAACTCTTAAATCCAATGAATCAAGAGAGTTCCGATACATCAAAAGCAATAGTTTATATCTGATAAAAGAGAATCAACTGATTCATGTTAACAGCAAAAAAGATATCTTGAAATTTTTCCCTTCAAAAAAGAAGGAGATGAAACGTTTCCTCCGAAGTAATAAACTAAAAATCGGCACAAAAACCCCAATGGATGCTGTCGTTCTACTTTTAAAATTTGATCTGTAAAAGCCATGAAAAAAACACTCATTCTCCTCTTCTGTCTTTTTATTATTATTCCCGCTATTGCTATTCAAAAACAGGAGATAAGCATTGGTCATAAAGGAATGACATTTATAGAAATGACCCAAGAACTTGAAACTAAATACCAGATCTATTCGTTTTTTCGTGAAGACTGGGTCAGGAACATACAACTAAAGAGGTCATACTCAAATGTTGATCTTCACAGTTTAATCTCAGATGTTTTATCAGGAACCCAACTCCAGTTTATCATCAGAGAAAATAACCTGATTCTTACTCAGTTTAACAACTTGCTTCAGGAATTCAGTTTGCAAAAAACTATAGTAGGAGAAAAAACAGGCCAACAAAACAAGGAAGAAACAGTATTAGATGCCGATATCTCGGCTTTGCAGCAACAGGAATATATGATTCATGAAATTGGGGTTGCTTTGGGTCGAAAAAAAGTTAAAGTTTTTGGAAACATTAGTCTTTTTGGAGCAGGCGTACCTCTTAAAGGCGTCGAGATATTTCTACCTTCCATGGAAAAAGGGGTCACCTCAGACAAGAATGGCTACTTTGAAATAGAACTTACTCAGGGATCCTATATTTTAAATTTCAAGCATATGGGATTAAAACAGACTTCAAGAAAAATTAACCTCCGGGGAGATGGCAGATTGAATGTGCAGATGAGAAAGGAAATGCGAGCCATTAAAGAAGTCAAAGTCTTTGCCAAGGATGATAAGGTTAAGCGGACAGCAATGGGCCTGGAATTCTTTGCATCAAAAGATATTGAAAGCTTGCCCTCAGCCCTGGGGGAACCCGATATTATTAAAAGTACGACTATGCTACCTGGAGTTGAAAGTGCAGGAGAAGGCTCAATTGGCTTTAATGTACGTGGAGGATCGGCAGATCAAAATCTGATTCTGATTGATAATGCCCCCATCTATTATCCGGCTCATTTTTTTGGGTTCTTTTCAGCTTTTAATAATGATATGATTCAGGATGCCAGCTTGTACAAATCCAGTATTCCAATCCAATTTGGCGGGAGAATCTCTTCAACATATGACATACATTCCTACGAAAACATAGCAGAAGAGTTTAATGGTAAACTTGGCATTAGCCCTATCACGTCTAAGGCCTATTTAAATCTCCCTTTAATAAAGAAAAAGCTTTCAATAATGAACTCATACCGTCTTACTTATTCGGATTGGGTGATTAAAAAAATTGATTCTGAAAAATTAGTTGATTCAAAATCAAACTTCTACGATTTGCATGGGAAAATTCTATTTAAACCCAATTCAAAAAACCAAATAGAATTAAGTTATTACAACAGTGAAGATGAGTTTCAGTTGCATTCCGATACCATTTATAATTTCAATAATTTTGTTAGTTCCATCAACTGGAGACATCGTTTTAGTGAGAAATTAAAAATGAATGCCAGCACTCATTTTACCAATTTCTCATATGATATGGGGTCCAGTGAAATCCCAAGTAATGCTTTCAAACTCACTCATAGAGTTAAGGATATCGGGTTTAAGACTCACTTTAGCTACGAGAAAGATGTTTACACCAGATTCGACTTTGGAGCAGCTGCAAAATACTATGAAGTTAGTCCAGGAGAGTTGAAACCTAATTCGGAATTCTCCCTAATCACAGCCAGAGAAATACAAATTGAAAAGAGCCTGGAAACTGCGGTATTTGCAGGTGCCAAATTTGATCTCTTTAGCTTTCTGAATGCAGAAACCGGTGTAAGGTATTCCTTGTATGGCAATCTGGGTAAAAAAGAGGAAGCCATATATGAAAATGGTATCCCCGGCAGTCTCAATCGAATTAATACCCTAAGTACTTCTGGCGGATTAAACAATATCTATCATGGGCCTGAACTACGCTTCTCTCTAAACTATGCCATGAACAACAATACTTCATTTAAGGCCAGTTACAACCGAACACGACAATACATTCATCTTTTATCTAATACCACATCCATATCACCTACTGACACATGGAAATTGACTGATCGTTATCTAAAACCACAAGTAGGAGATCAATTCTCAGTGGGTTTTTACCGCAACATTCTAAATTCTGCAGCCGAATTTTCAGTGGAGGCTTACAGCAAAAAAGTAAAAAACACCAAAGATTATAAGGATGGTGCGGAACTCTATTTAAATGAATTTACAGAAACCGAGGTTCTAAATGCTGATGGTAAAAACTATGGATTAGAATTTCTTATTCGTAAAAAAACCGGGCGTTTCAACGGAATGCTCAGCTATTCCTATTCGCGTAGTTACTTAAAATCGAAAGATCAAACAGGTGAGTTTGCAGTTAATGATGGCAAATGGTACAGAGCCCCCTATGACAAACCTCATAACCTTAAAGCCTTTCTTAGCCTTAAGCTATCAAGACGATTTATCTTCTCGACCAATGTGGTTTACCACACGGGGCGACCAGCCACCTACCCAACTGCAAAATACATGCTTCAGGATGTCCCAATCGTTTACTACTCCAAGCGAAACGAATACCGCTTACCCAACTATTTCAGGACAGACATCACACTATTAATTGAAGGTAATCTGAAAAAGAATAAGACTTATCATACATCCTGGGCATTTGGAATATACAACCTTACGGGTCAAAACAATGCCTATTCTGCATACTTCAGAATCGAAGAGAGCAGAATGGTTGGATATAAATTATCCATTTTCGGAGAAGCCATACCAACGATTACTTATAACATAGAATTCTAAAAACTATGAAAAATACAATATTCAAATACATCCTTCTGTTACTAATAGTAAGTATTGGTTCTGTTGTAATAGGCGAAGCTCAAAATCTTACAGTTGAACGGATTCATGTTCATCTTCAAAAGAACGTTTACATGGCTGGTGAAGCCATTCAATTTAAACTGTATTGCATCGATGCTAAAGATCAGAAACTCTCAAATAACAGCCAGGTAGCCTATGTTGAATTAATTGGGGAGAGTGGGTTTCCGGTGGCCCAAACCGATGTGATTCTAAAACATGGTATGGGTGAAGGAGGCTTTATTATTTCCGGGCAACTACCCACGGGAAATTATGCCATAAACGCATACACCTACTGGATGAAAACCAGCTCTCCTGATTTCATAAATGTTAGCTCATTGTTTATTTATAACAATCAGAACCTGAATGGAGATACAAATCCACAAACAAACATACACGATTGTAATTTTCGTGATTTGAAGAATAACGAGATTAATTTAGTGGGATCAACTCCTGAAACTAAAGAAGAAAATGATGATGAGATTACAATTGATACAAAAATTGAAGATCTCAACCGAATTCTTCGGTTCTCGGTTTCCAGTAAGCAAGCAGGATCAAAGACCAAAGTACCCTACCACTTTGTGATCTATTCAAAACAGGGGATAATTTTAAATAAAGAATTTTATTTCAATAATGGCAATTACGAATTGTTATTAAAGATCAAAGATTTTAAACAGACGAATTACAGCATTTGCATTCGAGACAAAGAGAATAAAATACTTAAAACAGCTGTTGTTCATCTGGCAAAATCGAATCGCGGTCGTTTCATCGAGAAACCCAGAATAACAACTCCAAAAAGAAAGAAAAATAAAATTAAGCTTCAACTGGAGGAATTTACCAAGCAGACTGATAGTTTGTTTCTTTCAGCCAGTATTAAACTAAAGGAACCCTACAACCCATCCACGAATATTGTCGATTACATGAATCTCTATTCGGATTTTGGAGCCACTATGCTGCCCTATTTTGATCAGCTTCGCCAAATCGGGAAACAAAATTGGATTGGAGGAAATGGTCTCCAGACCCTGTGGTTGAATAGCTCAAACACATATTCTGTAAATGCAAATCGCTATCCTGAAAAAGATGCTTATGTTTTAGAGGGAAAGGTCAACGACAGAAATACAAAACACCCTTTCGCTAATGAAAATATTTTTCTTTCAAGAATAGGTGCTTATGCTGATATTAGTACCTTTTGCACTGACAATGAAGGTCGATTTTTCTTCAACTTACCTTTGAAGAAAGGTCTTCACGACATATCCATTCAGATTGCAGGCAAAGATAATTTAGATTTGTCAATCAAACTGAAAGAAAAATTCAACACCGAAGGTATCGCCCCTCTTTCTTGGGATCCAAAGCAGCTAAAAGGAGATCAATTAGCCTACATCAAACAACTTTTCGAAAACTTTAGAATCCGAGCTATCTATCAACAAAAAACATATGAGAAAACGAAAGACACCTGTCTTTATAGGGGAGAAAGTAACTTTTTTGGGAAACCGACACATTCTATTCATATAGATGACTACATCAGGTTAGACTCACTGGAGGAATATTTTCATGAATTTGTTTCGACAGTTAAGATCAAATACAGAAAAAACAAGCCCTACATGAATGTCTTCAGTCCCGAAATTGTACGTGTTTTTAAACAAGCTCCACTTTTAATGTACGACGGACTTATCCTATCTGATGCATCAACCATTTTAAATAAAAACTCGAAAGAAATTGATAAGATCGAAGTGGTTCCCTTCGAGTATTTTTATGGCTCATCGCATATGTATGGCATTATAAATGTCATATCCAAAACACAAGATTGCGAATTAAACCAACTACCAAAAAACACGGAGCGCTACTATTTACCTTTGTTTACAAATGGTGTTGAGTTTATTGATCACAACGTCCCTCTGAAAACTCATCATGCCGATTACCGAACTGATTTGCTTTGGGAACCCGATATCATACTCACAAAGGATAAAAACTTTGAGCTTGAATTTACAAGTAGTGGTGTAAAAGGAGAATATGAGTTAACTGTGGAAGGCATCACTGAAGATGGAGAGCCCATTGTTTTAAAACAAAGTATTTGGGTGGAATAAAAAACGACCCCAGCCACAATATAAAGCTCAATAATAAGGATTATTGAGCTTTATATTTTCTAAATACACCTGCATAACAGAATCATTACACTCTATTGTTTGAAAGGGAAACAAGAAACACTGATTTAGTAAATGGGCAAATCAATAGCCAATTTTCTGATTTGGAAAGCCAAACTAAAACGAGCCTCTGTATCGGCATAATCAGAAACCGGATCAAGCACCACTGCATTAATATGATGCTTTAAGTTGTTAAAAAACCAGGCACGGTGATGACCGTCATGAATTACCAGTTTTATTCGGCTGGATTGATAAAAATTCCAGACTACAATTGGAGGGAAATCAGCTCCTTGGTACTGTATGAAACGATAGGCAGCCTCAACCATCGTAAGTTTTTCAGCTTCCAGTCGGGTTTGACTGGCCCATAGAATAGAGGTGGAATATACTTTGGGAGGATTCACAACAACGTGGGCAGGATTCAACTGCAATTGAGTGCAGGCCATACGACACAGATCTTCAGGAGAATTACCTTTTAACCAGTGAGTACGTCCCAAAAAAGACTGGTAGCCCAACTCCCTCTCATTGGGATTAGAGGAATTCAGCAGTCTGGTTATCTCAATAGGTGATTTAATCCGTGTCATACCACATAGCTTTTGTACAATTTACGAAGAATACAGGAGTCTACCACTAAAAATCTGACTACGAACTGCGATTGTCAGGAGATGGAAGAAGACAGTTCATTACTAAAAATCCCACTAAAAATTTGAAGAACAAATTCTCAGTGGGATTACCCTAGAAACAAAAAACTAAAACAAAAACTATTAATAACTTAGACATACTGAAAGAGATAAACCACAATTACCAAGAGGCATCCTCCATACAGTATATTCCCAAAAAGATATTTTTCTTTACTCTTTTTACCCATTTTCTAAATATTTATCTCGTTAAAAATCAATTACGATTTTACTGATTCTTCAACACACAGCTTTGCGAGTTACAACTCTTTTGCTCTTGTACTTTAAGCTTTGTCTGTTTAAAATTTTTCACCAACTTCTGCTTCAATTTTATCATCAACGTAAAACTCTGTCCGACCGGACAAAAGAACTTACAAAAAAAGTCTTTGATAAAAAATGAGCCCAGAAGTGTGGCTGGTAGAATATACCACTGCCATCCCACACCTTCGAGAGAGAATATCATAGCAAAGGGTTCATATGAGACAAGAGTTGGATTCGCCGACATAAAGATGAACAACAAAGACAAACACAACAATAAAAGTGAAATGCTCCTTGATCTCTTCATGATTCTGGGCGACAACTTAAGATTTATACCACTAATCTTATTCAAAAGAACTTGTATAGCATGAAAGGGGCACAAATAGCCACAATAAATATTCCTTGTTAAGAAGATGATAGTGCCAAAACTTCCAATAATCAGCATCCACCAGCCTAAATGATCTTTTACTGAGGGGAAAAAACCTAAAGCCAATGAAGAAAAACCAGATACCGAAAGGGCAGCGTTATAAACAAAGCCAAGAAAGACCAATGAGCCCATTTGTATAGCCAGTCTCAGTCTTTTATCAGACTTAAAACTCGCGACAATTGACAAAAGGATCAAAAGAAAAATAATCAACTCTTTCCAGCCCACATTAAAGGGCTCATCCACTTTTGGGATGGACATTCCAAAGGTTTCCCTACCACCTTGGTAAGACGCATTTCTAATGGCTTTGGTAAAAGCCAGTGACGAAACCGTAGCTCCTGAAATAAAGTCAACATCCTGACCTCCTTCAAAAGAATCAGCTAGTGCCTTTTTTTTGAATTGATAGAAAAAACTCCTGTCTTGAAGTTTCTTAAAGAAAGATGGTGTTTCCCGATTTTCAAGAACAAACACATCACGAATCAGACTATCAGCCCCAATCCATGTGGCCATAGTAAAAGGCCCACCATACCCACTCTCTTCCGAAAGTAAAACCAGACTTTCCGTTCCATTCTCTTCAACAATTCGGTAGCTCTCATTTTTAACGGTTTCCACTACCGAAACTTTCTTCATTTGATTCTGCAGCAAAACTTCAAAATCAGGCACAGCATTCGTTCTACCGTAAAACCAGGCAGCGATTAAACCAATACCCATTATCAAGTAAAAAAGCTTATCCCACTCAAAGCTGACTTTCTTTTTCGCCTGACCACATGATGCAGTACATCCCTCACACATAATTCAACATTTAAAAAACTGTTGCCTTCTTCCAAATAATAACAAAGAGAACACATAAAGCACAATAGACGTTTCTAACCCCTATGACTATATTTGGAAAAAAGGACAACAATCTCACCAACTACTATTATTATTTATTCCCTGCAAGAAGAAGTCTCCTAAAGAGTCCAAGAAAAGCCAACGAAGGCAATCCAAAAACCACCATTCCCATACTAGCAGCACGTGGTTCTCCTTCGAGTACCGAACTTACTGACCAGGCAATGGCAAAAATGCCCAGAAAAATTCCTAAGACAGATATCGTATACATCTTCCAGTTTAAACGGTAATTTTTCGATAGGTAGATCATACCTACAACTGCAAGTGTCGTAATCACACCCAATGAAAAAAACAAGACTTCTATGCCTTCAAATATTCCCATAATTTCTAATTATTAACGTCCTAAATATTCACGATCCTTACTACTCCAAAATTTCTCAACGGCTTTCTCGTCGTAGGTATCGCCATAACCAAATACAATGTCCATTTCTCGCATGAAATTGTGCACAGGCCCTGGCATTAAAGCCGAAATACTATCAACCAACTCATGATGCCAAAAGTCTGGTTTATTGTAAGGACAAGACGTAATACATGAAGTACAGTCGTTGTTACTTTCACACCAGAATTCGAAACATTTTTCAGAGTTTGAATAGTATTTCTGGACTCCTGGATTATTGACCCACGTATCCGGAGTGCCATAATCGGGTTCAAAAGTGGGTTTATCGGCAAAGGAGATCGCTTTGGAAGGACAGGCATCAGCACATCGCTTACAACGGTCGCAAAACTCTGCCACTCCAAATGCCTGGGGCTTATCGTATTCTGTAAAATCAAAATCGGTATATACTTTTGCAATTCTAACACGTGGACCGTACTTATAGCTCACCAAACAGCCATTACGCCCCACTTCACCTAATCCGGCTGCAACAGCATAAGGCACACTTAAGCCTAAATCGTTACCCGCAGCAACAGCCTGAAACCCCATCTGCTTTAAAAAGACTGAAAGCTGAAATGCTGTTTTGGCCATTTGAGAGTATCCTTCTCCCGGAGCTGCCGAACCAATATAACTTGGGGCAGCAGCCACGCCTTCATAATCCATCTCGAAAGCCATGACGATTACGGATTTTGGCTTGAATGGAAACTCTTCCCAACCGAATATTTTTTCGCCGCCATCATGTCGATGAGGATTTAAAAAGCTTGCAAAATCCCATCGTTCATCTCTGGGCGTAATACCAATCAGATCGGCACCAAATAAACGAGCCGCTCGTTTAATGTAATCTGCAGCCTGTTGCTTGGACTTAAACTCGTATTTCTCTTTACTCACATAATTGTGATCTAAGGGGTTGTGTGGGTTGCCTGTCGTTTTCTGTTCCCATCCATACAAGCCCTGGTTGGGGATACAACCTGAAGACAGACCTGTTCCCGTGGCATTTAAGGCATGCCCCCCGGCTTCAAGAGCCTGATCAGCTTGAGTGTATCCTGGTTTATCATTATCGTGTAGTTCACGTCCAAACTGCATAAATTGTTTTGCCCAATCTGGTCTTTTCATCGATAAAGCCTGACCAAAAAGATTATCTTTTTGATGCATGGGCTTGTAATCAGCTCTAATTTTATTGGGTACAGAGCTATGGGTTCTAATAAGCGCATTTTTAGTTGCTTTAGCCGTTTTTTCTGCCATCAACTTCCTAGGTGTACTCATTAAGGTAAGCGTCCCCGCTGCTGCTCCCACTGCTCCGATCTTAAAAAAATCTCTTCTATTAAGAGGATTTGTGTTCGAATTAGTCTTTTGCTGTTTTGCCATAACTGAAATTTTTCAACAAAACTAGGCGCTTGAAAGAAGCCTGCGCTCAGAATTATAATGACGAACCTCTGCAAAAAAAGCTAAGGGTTCCGAATTATAAAGACGAACACATCACAAACTAAGGATCAGTCAATTACAAAAACACACAAACTAAAGGAGATTGATTCTAAATTCAAATCGCTGCAAAGAAATTTAGGAATGGAATAGAAGAAATATCGAAGTATACTGAAATAATTAGCTAATTAATGAGCAAACTGATCGTGTAGAAATGTAATAAAAATTGTAACCTAATCCAGCAATATCTTGTCTCATGTCATGTATAGAACGAGTAAACAGGTCATTTTATCTAAAATTGAATTAAGGATCACCATATACTTAGCATAAATTGTATATTTGATAGGAAACCATCATATAATTCAGACTTCCATACTTCCTGTGTTGTAGTATATAAGCAGCACGAATTCGAATTAAAACAAGCCTATAGATGCAGATCAATATAAATGAACTCAGCAAAATTTACCCTAATGGAAAGAAAGCTCTTGATGATGTTAATCTGGAAATTGGGAATGGCATGTTTGGCTTGCTTGGCCCTAATGGTGCAGGCAAATCAAGTCTTATGAGGATTCTGGTTACACTAATGGAATCAACTACAGGTTCGGTGTCTATAGATTCATTTGATTTGGTTAAAGATCGCAAAGAGATCAGAAGTATGCTGGGATATCTCCCCCAGGATTTTCGTTTTTTCTCAAAATTAAAAACCTGGGAGTTTTTAGACTATGCGGCCTCTCTATCCGGAATTAAAAGTAAAAGTATAAGAAGAGACAAAGTAGATGAATGGCTTGAAAAAGTTGGTTTGTTTGATGTTCGTGAGCGCGATGCTAACAAGCTATCGGGAGGTATGAAACGAAGACTGGGCATTGCTCAAACCTTAATTGGAGATCCAAAAATAATTGTGGTTGATGAACCGACAACAGGTCTTGATCCGGAGGAGAGAATCCGATTCAGAAACATTTTGTCCGAGATCAGTCAACAAGATGTAACCATCATTCTTTCCACTCACATTGTGGGTGATATCTCAAGTGTTTGTAATAATCTTGCATTGCTTAACAATGGGAAAGTCGCCTTTAAAGGAACCCCCGAGGCTCTTATTGAAAAAGCCAGGGGACATGTCTGGCAGGTTAACACATCCGGCTACGAATATGATCTGATCAAAGAAAAGTATGCGGTCGTTTCAACCATACCCACACAAGAAGGGTGGGAAATACAACTCATTGGAGATGGCAGTCAACTGAAAAATGCAGTTGAACTCGCTCCAAACTTAGAACACGCTTACGTTTATTTCATGGAAATGTCTTCAGCCCAAATCTAGTAAACAGCCCCAAATGATCTCTATACACACCATACGCACTGTAGCCAAATTCGAAACCCGAACCCTGCTTAGATCCTGGTTTTTTAGGATTTTTGCCGGATTATCAATCTTGTTTATTGGCATTTTTAATGTTGCAGCTTTCGTCGAAAATAGTGGGGCTCCATGGATTTACAGAGCCTTGCCTGCTGCTATTCCATACGCCAACTTAATTATCTTGAATTTAGGTCAAGCGATTGTTGCCGTATTTCTGGCTTCTGAATTCTTGAAACAGGATAGCAAAAACGATACGGTTGAGGTCATATATGCACGATCGATGACCAACAGTGAGTATATTCTTGGAAAAACTTTTGGAATAATCACGGTTTTTCTCATACTCAATGTCTTGATTTTACTGATGGGAATTGGCTTTTCCTTCTTAAGTAATGAATCTTCTCAAAGCGTTTGGGTTCTATTTTACTACCCTCTTTTAATATCCATACCTACACTCGTTTTCATACTGGGTCTGGCCTTCTTTTTAATGATTCTCTTAAAAAACCAGGCGATCACCTTTATCATCCTCCTGGGTTATATTGCGCTCACAATATTCTATTTGAACACAAAATTCTTCCACCTCTTCGATTATATCGCCTATCAGGTGCCTATGATGAATTCAACAATAGGTGGATTTGGAAATCTGACAGAAGTAGCCATTCACAGAGGAATCTACTTCTTTCTTGGTATCGGATTTATCTTTTTTACCATCTCAAAACTAAATCGACTACCTCAATCAAAACGATTGGTTTCTTTGCCAATTTATTTGGCCCTACTTGCCTTTTTAGCGGGAGGATTACTTACAAAGAAATACATCGATATTAAAATTGGGAATGAAGCTTTCAGGGACAAAATGATTAGCCTGAATAACAAATATTTATCCTACCCCAAACCTGAAATTAAAACCTGCCAGATAGATCTGACTCATCTGGGAGAAGTAATTTCAGTTAAATCTGAGCTTGAACTCTTTAATTCATCGGGTTCGGTACTGGATACACTGCTCTTTAGGTTGAATCCGTCTTTAAAAATTGAAGTTGTTCTGCAGAATGGTCAAAAGTTGAAATTTGAAAGAGAAATACATTTACTCAAAATAGTTCCGAAAAAAAAAATATTCCAGAATGAAAGCCTAAACTTAGAACTATCTTTTAAGGGATCAATTGATGAAAGAACTCATTTTCTGGATTTGAATCCGAAACTCGTTGAAGACAACTTTAGCGCAGAAATGTTCCGAATCCGCAAGAGATTCTCTTATCTGCAAGATAACTTTGTTTGTCTGACGAATGAAGCACTTTGGTATCCCCTTTCCGGTGTAGGCTATGCATCTTCAAATCCGGCCTTACATTCATCTGACTTTACAAATTACTCACTAAGAGTTCACACTAAAGACGGACTTATTCCAGTTTCTCAAGGCAAACTAAAAATTATTGAAGATGGTATTTTTGAATTTCAACCTGAATCTGCACTTCCAAAAATAAGTTTACTGATTGGAGATTATCAACAACACAGTACGACTGTTGATTCCATCGACTATTCCATTTATTCAATTAGCGGGAATCAGTTCTTCCTGAGACATTTTGATGCGATACAGGATAGCTTACCCGCTTTAATTCGTGAGTTGAAAAATGAATATGAGACCGAATTGGGTTTAGAATATCCGTTTAAGCGATTCGCTTTAGCCGAGGTCCCGATTCAATTCGCACTGGATAAGCACATTTGGTCGATCAGTAGTGATGCCGTGCAGCCCGAAATCATTTTTTATCCTGAGAAAGGCGTTGTGATGGAGGAAACCGATTTTAAAAAGAGAAGAGATCGATTCGAAAAGCGAATGAAACGAGATAATGAAGAAGTTTCTGATGAAGAGCTGCAATCTCGCATATTCAAAAGATTTGTGCGTGGCAATCTTATGCCACCATCCACCGAGTGGTATCAATTCGATCATATCGATAGAAATACATTTTCGCCATTCCCTAATTACTTTGGTTATGCAAGCCAGCTCAGTTCACCAGAATATCCTGCACTAAATATGGCTTTAGGCGTTTATCTGAAAGAAAAGAATGTGACATCCCAATCCTATTCCCGATGGCGGTTCGATGGTATCAGTAAAGAGGAACGAATTAATCTTGAATTGAAGCATGCTTCACTGGAAGATATCACAAAATCAGGCTTAAAACCTGCTGATAATAATGAAGAGCAAATCTATCTGAACGATATTTTTCGAGCTAAAGGCATTCATCTCATTTCATTGTTCAAAGCACGCTACGGAGAGACTAAGTTCAATACTCTGGTTAAGGATTACATCGTGGCTAACAAACATCAGAAATTCAATTTTCAGGATTTTGACAGCCTGATAACGCTTCATTGTGGCGAATCTATTCAGAAAGAGGTTAAAGCCTGGTACACGACCAATCAATTGCCCGGTTTTATAATTAAAGATTTACAAACCTACAAGGTGAAGGAAGGCGATCACATTAAATATCAGATTCGATATAAAATATCAAATCCGGAATCGGTAGATGGCATTGTCTCTGTCAGTATTGAAATGAATGATCAAAACCGAAGGCGAAACCGAAGAAATCAGGGTGACTCAAAACCGGCCTTCTCTAAAACGATTTTTGTGCCAGCTAATTCAGCTCGTGAAGTGGGCTTTGTTTTTCCTTCTCAACCAAGTCGTATGAACATCTTCACGCATATCTCTGAAAACCTACCCAATAGTTTGGTTTACGATTTCAGTTCATTCGCTGAAACCAAGCGAGGCAAATTTTTCAATGAAATTAAGGATTGTGAGGCCTTTGAGGGAGTTTTAGCGGATAATGAATATGTTGTTGACAACGAAGACAAAGGCTTTGAATATGTTCAGGTTTCAAACAAAAGTTATCTGAAACAATGGATGGACGATAAACGAACCTCAGATCACGAATATTCACGCTTGCGTACCTGGAATCCCCCCAATGAGTGGAAGAATGTGTTACGCTCCGGCTTTTTTGGCAAATACGTTCGTTCAGCATTCTTCACTAAATCTGGCCAAGGAGATCGTTCGGCGAGTTGGAAGGCTGAACTAAAGAAAGGTGCTTATTACGATATCTTTTGTCATATCGAGAAAGTTGAGCGATATGGACGCAGAAGACAACAAAAAAAGACCGATTACAACTTTAAAGTCTATCACGAATCAGGTTTTGAGGAGATAAATAAGAGTGACCAGGAACTGGAAAACGGATGGAATTATCTGGGGACTTATTATATAACACCTGAAACAGCAAAGGTCGAATTGAATAACAAATCCACAGGCTCTTTTCTGTTTGCAGATGCGATTAAATGGGTCGAAAACAAGTAAAAAACTACAAAATAAATAAGGCATGATCAAAATGAAACCACAGCTTTTATTATTAAGGATATGTATATGTACCGGAGCAATTCTATTCAGCTCTTTTTGTTCTCAGGCTCAAAAAGAAATTACGCTGGATGAAGCACTTCTAATAGCCTTTGCAAATAGTCCTGACATTAAAAAATCAAGGATTAATATGGAGCAAAACAAGGAACGTCTGAATGCACAGCTAGCTTCTTTAAAATCCCGATTTTCATTCGATGTGACGCCTATATCATACGATAAAACAGAATCCTACGAGGAGTATTTTTCGACATGGAATACGTCTGAAAATACAAGTTCAAGCGGGTCATTAACCATCTCTCAGCCGATCAAATTTACCGATGGTCGATTGTCCCTGAAAAATGACTTTGGCTACCAGGACAACTTCTCCGAAGCCAGTAATTCTTCCTATGCAGGATACAACAATTCCCTTTACGTTCAGTATGATCAGCCCTTATTCACGTTCAACAAAACGAAGATGGATTTGACCCGAAACGAGTTGAATCTGGAGAATGCGACCCTATCCTACTCCATACAAATGCTAAACATAGAAAGACAGGTGAATCAGGCTTTTTACTCCATCTACCAGAAACAAATGGCCTTAAAGATTGCCGAAGAGGAGTTCGAAAATCAAAAGGTTAGCAAAAATATAATTGCCAGTAAAGTTGAAGGGGGACTATCCGCAAAAGAAGAACTATATCAGGCAGAATTGAATTATGCCACAAGTCAATCCAACCTCGACAACAATCGGGTTGAGCTGGAAAATGCCAAAGATGAATTTAAATTCCTTCTGGGTATCTCCCTATACGAAGACATTGCTGTAAACACCGATATCCAATACATTCCTGTAATCGTAAATCTGGAAAAAGCCATTGAAAATGGATTAAGCCAACGATTGGAATTAAGCCAACGGCAAATTGATTTAAACAATGCCCGATTTGATTTAATTGAAACCTCATCGGTTAACGAGTTCAGAGGAAATGTAAGTCTCTCGATTGGTGTGATGGGAAATAATGAAAAACTAAGAGACGTTTACGACAAGCCAACAAAAAGTCCAAGAGTTGGTGTTACTTTCTCTATTCCAATTTTCGACTGGGGAGAGCGAAAAGCAAGAATCAGAGCAGCGGAATTGGAAATTGAAAGCCGCGAAATCGACAAGAAAAGTCTGGAAGATGATATTACCATCAATATCCGGAAAATCTATCGAAACCTGAAGAATCTGATCCTGCAAATCGATATCGCCGAGCGTAACCAAAAGAATGCAGAATTAACCTACGATATCAATTTGGAGCGCTATAAAAACGGTGATCTGACAAGTATAGATCTGGAACGATTTCAGAATCAGCTTTCCGAAAAGAAAATGAATCTGGCTAACTCTTTAATCAACTACAAGCTTGAATTGCTGAATCTAAAAATCCAGTCATTATGGGATTTCGAGAACAACAGATCCTTTGTTCCTCAGGAATTGCAAGATAATTTGATCATTGACTAATTACAATTTCAATCATGACACATCATACAAACGCCATAACAATGAAACGAATCGCATTATTAGTCCTAAGTATAGCCCTGTTTTCGGCTTGCAATGAAAATGAAACGGATCTGAACAAAGACATCGCTGTTCAAGTCTCAGTTCAGGAAATTACCCCCAAAAGCATTGAAAAATTTATCAGTACAACCGGAACGGTTAACCCGATAAAAACAGTAGAGCTTAAAAGTGAAGTCGCCGGAAAATATCATTTACAAATTAATCCGGCAACAGGACGAAAATTTGCTTTGGGAGATTTTGTGAAAGAAGGTACAAATGTGATTGTTCTTGAGGACAAAGAATATGAGAATAACATCAAAATCAAATCTTTGGAATTACGATTGGAAATATCTCAACAGGTATCTGACAAACAACAATCCTTATATAAAAAAGGAGGCGTTACGTTATCGGAAGTAAAAAATGCAGAAATTGATCTGATCAATGCCAAATATTCATACGAGGATGCCCTATTCCGATTGGCCAAACTAAAAGTGAAAGCTCCTTTTTCAGGTATCGTCACCAATCTGAATTATTACACTGGCAATACCAGAATAGAAGCTGGCTCAGCTTTAGTCAGCATTATGGATTACAGCAAGCTTCATATGGAAATCAATCTTGCAGAAAAGAATATGGTTTCCGTTAAAACCGGACAGCGGGTAAATATTGTAAACTATACCATTCCCGGTGATACCTTACAGGGAACGCTCGCACAATTATCTCCTGCTATCGATTCGGAAACAAGATCCTTTAAGGCCATTATCAACATCAATAACTCAAAACTCTTATTGCGTCCCGGTATGTTTGCTAAAGGAGAAATTGTTGTTGCAAGAGCCGATACGGCTATCGTTATTCCCAAAGATGTGATTCTTACAAAACAAAATGGCAATACCGTTTTTGTTGTGAACAAGGGTTTAGCAGAGGAGCGTATCATCGAATTTGGATTAGAAAATCCTAAGGAGGTTCAGGTCATATCAGGATTGGAAAAGAAAGATCGATTGGTGGTAAAAGGATTTGAAACCCTACGAAACCGATCAAAAATTAAGATTGTGAAATAAGCCTGAAATCTTGATTTCAAAACATTCACAATTAAAGATGCCAAGCTGTAAGAAACTATTATAAATGTTTTCAAAATGAAGAAGATAACTCAATTTTCGGTCAATTATCCTGTAACCGTATCCATGATTGTTATGGCAATACTGCTCCTGGGATACGTATCTCTGGGGAAATTAAACGTTGATCTGTTTCCGGAAATGAATGCCCCCCGCATATTTGTGGAAATAAAGGCAGGTGAACGACCACCTGAAGAAATTGAAAAGCAATTCATTGAAAACATAGAAGCCCAATCCATTCGCCAAAAAGGTGTGAGTCAGGTTTCATCGGTTTGTATGGTTGGATCGGCAAGAATTACCGTTGAATACACCTGGGGAAGTGATATGGATGAAGCCTTTCTCGATTTGCAAAAAGCCCTCACTTCCTACAGTCAGGATGCCGAAATTGATGAGTTTACAATTACTCAACACGATCCCAATGCATCCCCGATTTTAATTATCGGCATGCTTCATCCTGAGATAAAAGACATGGATGAATTGCGAAAGGTTGGAGAGAATTACATTCGAAATGAACTGATTCGACTGGAAGGCATTGCCGAAGTCGAATTAACAGGAACACAGGAGAAAGAAATTCGCATAGAAACCAACCAATATCTCCTCGATGCACACAAAATCACAATCGATGAGATTGCACAAAAGATTCAAAGCCTCAACCAAAATGTTTCCGGTGGAAGCATTGTGGAAATGGGTACCAAGTACATTATTAAAGGTGCCGGATTAATCAGAAACGTTCAGGAAATTGAAAATGTAATTGTTGGAATAAAGCAATCCTCACCTTCTCCATCCGCTTTGAATACAGAAAAGCAAGCATCGATAAAAAATAAAGTGCCCATTTTTCTCAAAGATGTGGCCAAAGTGAGTTTTGTTGCCAAAAAAGCACAAAATATTGTTCGAATCAATGGCGAAAGATGTGTGGGATTATCCATCTATAAAGAAACGGGATCCAATACTGTTCAGGCTGTGGAGGACTTTGAAAAGGCGATGGTTTCCATCAAAAAAGCATTACCCGGCTACCAGTTTATCATTGTTCAAAATCAGGGTCAATTCATTCAAAAAGCAATTGACGAAGTAGAAGAAACCGCATTGATGGGCGTTCTTATTGCCATTCTGGTTCTTTTCGTCTTTTTGCGAAGAATAAAAGTGACAGCCATTGTTAGTTTCGCCATACCTGTATCCATTATCGCCACTTTTAACCTGATGTATTTTAACGGCTTAAGTTTAAACATCATGACCCTGGGAGGATTAGCTCTTGGAGCAGGAATGCTGGTTGATAATGCCATTGTGGTTATCGAAAATATTTTCCGGAAAATGGAGTTAGGCCTTTCGGTCAGGGATGCTGCCATCGAAGGAACTTCGGAAGTTGGAGGTGCCATTGTGGCTTCCACCCTTACCACCATTGTTGTATTTCTACCCATTGTTTACATGCATGGGGCATCGGGTGCACTATTTAAAGATCAGGCCTGGACGGTTGCCTTTTCACTTATTGCATCTCTGTTTGTTGCCATACTGATGATTCCAATGTTGTTCCATTATGCATACAAAGGAAAAGGGAAACAGACAAAATTCAAATCTGTTAAAATTGGTTGGTATGGCACGCTGCTTTCCAAACTTCTGAACAAACGAGGCCTGGTTATCGGCGCTGCTGGTTTATTGATTGTTCTCACCGGTTTGATCCTTCCCTATGTTGGAAACGAGTACTTGCCCAAAAGTGGAATTGGGAGGTTTAGTCTCGACATTCAATTAAAGGAAGGCACACAACTGGAGCGGACATCCCAAACCGTGGATGCCATTGAATCCTTGCTTCAACAAGCTATGGGCGATCAATTCGAAACCATTTATAGTCAGATTGGTCCCGGAACCAGCTCTGCTACCGATAAAGATGTGTTTCAAAACGAGAACACAGCAAGTATTAAAATTCGACTAAAAGATGAATACATCGCACAATCGGAAACGATTCTTAAAAATGTGGGCTTATTGGTCAGCAATATTCCCAATGCTGAGATTTCCATTATTCGCGATGAAACCGCACTGCAATCGACCGTTGGAACCGAAAGTGCACCCATTGAGGTCGAGGTGAAGGGAAAAGATATGGAGGTATTGGAACGCCTCGCGAATGAGATTAAAGAACGCTTGACTCAAGTGCCGGATCTCGTAAATATTAAAACCAATATTGAAGAAGGGGCGCCCGAAATTGATGTTGTGATTGATCGCTACAAAGCCGGGGTTTATAACCTGACAACCGATGGAATAGCCAATCAGCTACAAGATCTTTTGATGGGAAAAACAGCAGGGAAATTTGAGAAGGGTGGAGAAATGAACGACATCACTATTCAAATGCCTGAGACAAGTCTTTCCGAATTGAATACGGTCCTGATAAAAAGTGGCCAAACTGAAGTTCCCCTTTACGAAGTGGCACAGATTAAAAAATCATCATCTCCAAAACAGATGCTTAGAAGAAATCAAACCCGAATTGGAAAAATTACCGCAGACATACAAGGTGCCGCGGCTTTCGATCAGGTCATTCATAAAATCAACACCAAACTTAATGGTATTGAATTACCTCAGGGCTATCAGGTGAATCTGATTGGTGAAGAAGAAAAACGACAGGAAGCCCTTTCGAATTTGAGTTTTGCACTCATGCTTTCCATCATTTTGGTTTATATGGTTATGGCCTCTCAATTCGAATCACTCATTCATCCCTTCACCATTCTACTGACCATTCCATTAGCTGGAGTAGGTGCAGTCTGGGCATTTTTCCTTTTAGGTATCCCAATGAACATTATGGCATACATTGGTATCATTATGCTGGGAGGGATAGCGGTCAACGATTCCATCATACTGGTAGATGCCATCAACCAGTTTAAGGCCCAGGGCAATACCTTACGCGATTCGATCGTTATGGCCGGAGAAAACAGAATTCGTCCTATCATCATGACCAGTATTACGACCATTTTGGCCTTGCTTCCACTCACCATTGGCTTTGGAGAAAGTGCCGCCTTAAGGGCTCCAATGGCGATAGCTGTTATAGCCGGTCTGGTCACATCAACACTACTAACACTGGTGGTTATTCCTTGCGTTTACTATATTTTCGATACCATACAGATTTATTTGTCGAAATCAAACAAGGATACAAATGCTTAGCTAAGCCGAATTAGCAATTCAGGCTTATGGAGGTAGGAATTTGCAATTCCTAAACACTGTATTTCTGAAGAGAAACAAATGGGGATTACAAATCCCAAACGCCTTACCTGTTGATTAAAAAATCCACAGGAGCTGAATAAAGCTATTAGCTTATTACAAAATCTGAAAAGAAATGAATTTCATTATAAAACGAAAGGTTCTAATCGCGATGCTCTTCACAGGGCTAAGCATGTTGGGTTTTTTCTCCTACAAGCAACTTCCGGTTGAATTGATTCCAAATGCACAACTTCCCATGCTCTATGTTCAGGTGGGAGCCACTATGGAAGTGGATCCGCGGTATATGGAAAGCCAGGCAATTATCCCTCTGGAAGGAATCGTTGGTGGCATGGAAGGGGTTGAAAAAATCACATCAACTGCCGGGCAACAAAGAGGAAGCATTGAAATCTCTTTCGAGAAGGGGACCAATATCAAATACGCTTATTTAAGACTTGCTGAAAAGATAGAAGAAGCCAAGAAAGATATTTCTCAGGAGTTCAGAATTCAGGTTTTTAAATTCGATATGGAACAACTCAACAACATGTTCATGAATATTCAGGTTCGTGGAAGTGGAGGGGTTAATCGGGTTCGACAAATTACTGAAAACGAAATATTGGATCAAATCCAAAATATTGATGGTATTGCGAATGCTGCCATTTTTGGAGGTCGGGAAAAATCTATAGAAATTCTACTCAGAGACGATGTTTGCCAAAGCTATGGCATAAGTCCCTCAGATGTGCGTTCCGTTCTCAGCCAAAATGGCAACAAACGAAGCTTTGCGGGAAAGGTTATCGAAAACAATAAAATGCACTTTGTAAATGTGGTTTCGGAATTTGCTGACATCTCAGATTTACATGAGCTGGTTGTGAAGGAGGCTGGTAATATCAAGCTTAAAGACATCGCCGACATACACTTCGGAGTTAAGGAACAAACCTCCTACAGTCGGGTAAACGGAAAAGAAGCGGTTACCCTTCAATTGACACGTGATGCTCAATCGAACATTATCGAATTGTCTGACAATGTGCTTGAAAAGATTGATGAGATCAACCAGGAATTGGCAAGCAAAGATATCACTATGGTGGTGCAGCTGAACACGGCTGAGATCATGAAAACCAATATCGATTTGATTATTAATCTGGCTCTGATTGGTGGCTTATTGGCAATCTTCATCTTGTGGATCTTCCTGAAAAATATCCGTCTGGTGGTTGCCATTGCTTTTGCAATCCCAATTTCGGTTTATACGGCCTTCAACTTCTTTTACGCCTATGGCATCACTATCAACACCCTAACCCTTTTAGGCATGGCTCTGGCCATTGGCATGCTGCTCGACAATAGCATTGTCGTCCTCGAGAATATTTACCGGCTGGCAGCCAAAAAGAAAGATCCGGACACAGCTGTTATTCAAGGCACCAAAGAGGTCTGGAGGTCAATTTTTGCGGCCACACTCACAACCATAACTGTATTTTTACCTTTCTTATTTTCAACTAACTTCCTGATCGGATTACTGGGCAAACACATAGGTGTATCAATCATATCAACCCTACTGGTATCGTTGGTTGTTGCACTGCTTTTAATCCCCATGATCACCCACAGCTTTTTGAAACGAAAAGGCAACATACGTCCCGTAAACTTTGAAAACATATCCTATCACAACCGACTGGTTCAGGTTTACCTGGTGCTTTTAAAATCGTGCATGCGACATCCCGGAAGAACTATTCTTGGTGCATTAGGCTTATTCTTTATCACCCTGCTGATCAGTGTGGGGCTTAGTTTTATTACAACTGAGGAAGCCGAAACCAAAGATTTGAATCTCTATGTTACACTTCCGGGTGGTACTACTCTAAACAATACCGATTTATTCATTAGAGAAGTCGAGCAAAAACTGGAATCCCTGGAAGAAAAAAAGGACATCACCAGCCAGATTTACGAAGAAGAAGCCGTACTGACCATCTCACTTGTTGATGATTATCGGGAGAAACAAAACCTTTCCGTTCCCGGGATCAAGAAAGACATCATGGAACGCCTTGACGATTTACCAAAGGCATCATTCAGCTGGGATCCTCCGGCTACCGGACGCCGTTTTGGTGGCGGTGGAGGCTTTGGTGGCGACAATGCCTTTATGGAAATGCTGGGTATGGGCAGTCAAAAAGAAAAATTAATTATCAAAGGACAAGATTATGACAAGATGCTCGATTTATCCGAAGATCTTGAATACTACCTGGGGCAATTGACATCCATCAATACGGTCTCAACAAAAGTTCCTGCCAAACGCCCGGAATTAGTTTTAGAGCTGGACAAACAAATCATGGCCATTTATGATATTCCTGTAAACTCAGTTTTGTCGGAATTGAATTCATTCCAAAAAGAGTTTTCCAGTGGCGTCAAATTCAAAGAGGGCACCGACGAATACGATATCATCATCAAAACAATTGGAGAGACACCACAGGAGACAAGAGATGCCAAAGATCTAAGAAAACTTACCGTAAGAGGAACTCAGGGTGCTGAATTTGAATTGCAGAGTATCAGCAGTCTCAATTTCACCGACGGCTTGTCGACCATCAAACGAACCAATCAGGAGAAACAACTGGAGGTTGAATATCAGTTTATCGATGAAGTAAACGACGAAAAAGACCTCTTAACCGCTTCACGGGTTGAGATAGATGAACTGGTGGCGCGCATGAACCTGCCTTCGGGAATTGCATTGGAGATTGTACACGAAGAGGACACGCTGGGAGAATTCGGTTTTCTCTTTCTCATGGCCATCATCCTCATATTTATGATTCTGGCATCGGTATTCGAATCTTTCACCATGCCTATTGTCATGATGTTTTCCATCCCTATGGCAGCTATCGGATCGCTAATTGTTCTCATACTCACGGGCACCTCTATCATGAATGCCAATGTGTTTACCGGTTTGATCATACTGCTGGGTATCGTTGTGAACAATGGGATTATCATGATTGATTATTCCAATGTGTTACAGAAAAGAGGTTATCGGGAATCCCGGGCACTTATCATGGCCGGACTGGCACGTATTCGCCCCATATTAATCACAGCCATTACCACCATTATCGCCCTGATGCCTCTTGCAATGGGACGTGCAGAATATGTGACTCAAATTGGCGTTCCATTTGCCATAACCGTAATCGGGGGATTAAGCCTGAGCACCGTTCTCACCCTCGTTTTTATTCCTACCCTCTATGTCGGCTTACAAACGAGTTTGAACTGGCAGCGTAGTCAAAAAGTATGGGTAAAAGCCATTCAAATTGGCATCTGGCTAGCGGGAACCTATTTTATCTATACCGATGTGGACAGTAAAATATGGCAAATCATCGATTTTCTGGTCTTGCTGCTTTCAGTACCGGCCTGCATCTATTTTATTCAGGCAAGTTTGCGAAAGGCAAACGAGAAGCTGATCGGTCCGGACGAATCCCTTCATATCGAAATCAGAAATTTGGTGAAGATTTACGAGTGGGATGGTCGATTTATGCGTGAGTGGAAATCAGGTCTCAAAATCAGAGAGCGTCTGGGATTAAAACTGGCCTATGCCTCGCTTAAAGATTTTGCAGCCGTCATCTGGCAGTTACCGCTTTCCGCTTTTATGGTCTTTTTTATTTTCTACCATCTCGAGAATCAATACTGGCTGCTTGCTCTATCAATTGTTTTTCAGATCATGCTTCTGTATTTCTTTGCCCCCATCATGGCATACAGAAATCATCTGAAAGAACAAACGCGTTATAAATGGATTCAAAGATTAATCTATAGCCTGCACAAAATCATAAACTGGTTTTACCCTGTTCTTGTGCTCAGCTATTTCTATCAGAAATACCAACTCATTGGGCTGCTTATTCCTGTTGGCTTTTTCTGGTATCTGTCATTGCTGATAAAAGTATCTTCAGATAAAATATATCGTGAAAAAATCAATATCAATCGAATTAAAGGCCGATTCCGTGGTATCCGCAAAACATTTTACCGCTTTGTACTCATCATACCGGTAATAGGGAAAAAGAAGGTGCCATTCAAGGCTGTAAAAGGCGTATCCTTCGATATTGGCAACGGGATGTTTGGTTTACTGGGACCAAATGGGGCTGGTAAATCAACCCTCATGCGTATTATCTGTGGTATTCTGGAACAAAGTTACGGTCAAATCACCATCAATGGGATTGACGTTCGCGAAAAGCGTGAAGAACTTCAGGGTTTAATCGGTTATCTGCCACAGGAATTTGGCATGTACGAAAACATGAGTGCCTGGGACTTCCTGAATTATATGGGTATCCTGAAAAAACTTCACAACAGTGAAGAAAGAATCAAGCGTGTGGAATATGTATTAGGTGCTGTGCACATGCTCGATCATAAAGATGAAAAAATTGGTTCTTTCTCGGGTGGGATGAAACAGCGAATCGGGATTGCTCAAATCCTTCTGCACTTACCCAGAATATTGGTTGTGGATGAGCCTACAGCTGGTTTGGATCCACGCGAAAGAATACGATTCAGAAACCTGCTGGTTGAATTGAGTAAGGACAGAATCGTCATTTTCTCGACACATATTATCGAAGATGTTGCAAGCTCCTGTAACCGGGTTGCTGTAATGAAAAAAGGGGAACTTAAATATCTGGGCGAACCGGTTCACATGGCAGGCATAGCCGATGAAAAAGTATGGATGCTGAATGTATCGGCCGAAGAGTTTGAAAGCCTAAAGGCAGATCATGTTATCATTCATCACATGCGCGACAATGCACATATTCGGGTGCGTTGCCTGGCCGACGAAAATCCTGGCTACGGAGCCGTAAACACCAAGGCAAACCTTGAAGATGCCTATCTGTGTCTGCTAAATGAAAAGGAAGCTAAGGAAGGTATATTTGCATAAGCATAAAGCTGTTTACTATTGATCATGAAAAATTCTTGCACCCCTTCGGCTATCGCCACTTCCCCTAAAAGGGGAAGAATCTATTACAAACATCTCCCCTGCCAGGGAAGATGTTTGAAGGACAAAGAGGGTAAAGAAAAAAGCTTAAAGTAAAAATGAGTCTTGATAAGAAAATTGCTTTTCTAATCTCGCATCTCAAATCTAATATTTATGAAAGGAACAGAACAAATACGACTCATACGCGATTTTATACGCTACAATATCAAGATCATATTTGCCAACAAATTCATTTATTTTCTGATAGCTGCCTTTGCCTTTTTCTTTATGGTCATAGGCATCATGCTATTTTCCGATTCCAGTCCCGAAGAGGCGGATATCTACGGGACCCTGATATTTCCGGGAATCCTGATTTTATTCTATCCGGTTATCTACAACATCCAAAGCGATAAGGATACCCGCATGCTCGAAATCCTGTTCGGAATCCCCAATTACCGCTACAAAGTGTATTTGGTGCGCTTCGTACTAAGCATCTTACTTTTATTCCTTATCATGTGTCTGATGTCCTGGCTTACCGTATTTGCGATCATTCGCATTCCGGTTTTCCACATGGTTTACGAGTTGATGTATTGCCTGTTGTTTTTGGCCAGCTTAGCCTTTTTACTGGCTTCCCTCATAAAAAATGCAAGTGGTGCAGCCGTAGTCATGGTCATTATCGGGCTAACATTTTTGATTCTTGCGGAACCTCTGGAATCCAGCAAATGGAATATATTCCTCAATCCTTTTGATGTGCCTGGTGATATGAGTTACAGCATTTGGCAAAACGTGCTCTACCAAAACCGCATGATGCTGGTTATTGGTTCTGTAATCTCCATTCTATGGAGTTTAATCAACTTGCAAAAGCGTGAGAAGTTTGTCTAAATAATTAGCTGCTTAATGAGCGTTTGTATTGCGAAGGTGTCAGTCCGGTAAACTTTTTAAAGCTGGTGTTGAAAGTGGTCTTGGAATTATAACCAGCTTCAAAGGCAACGGAAAGAAGCGTGTCATTTGCGAAACGACTTTGCTTCAAGAGATTCTTGAATTCCTCAACCCGGAATTGGTTGATGTAATCGTTAAAGTTCAAACCATGTCCCTGATTGATGAGCTCTGAAAGCTGATGCACCGACAGAGCCATTCTTTCAGACAAATCATTCAGGCTTAATTCACTATCCAGATACAGTTTTTCCTCCCTCATCAAAGCATCGATATTCTGAATCAGACTTTGCATCTCTTCCTGGGAAAAGCGGGCCTTTTTATCACTACCTCTCTTAAAACTCCCTCGTTTAAAATCAGAATAAATGGTTTCGGGTGCTGATATAAAAAGATAAGTGAACAGGTAACTGATAATTGTAAAAAGAGCCAGGTCGATCCATTTCACGACAGATACAATATCACTGGAAGCAAAGACAACAGCCCCCACACGAAATAAGCCATGAATAATGACCACAAAAGCATTCAAGCGAATCCAAGCCTCACCCTGTTGCAGAGAGCTAAACAAAAAGGCTTTCCACGAACGATCATGACGCATATGCGACAAGAGAATCAAAGGTAAGAAAACATACCAGCTTCGAACGATAAACTGGACCAGTGAGCTGATAGAAGGGTAGAATTCTCCCCTTAACTGATCGGGAAAAAACCAATGAATAGCCAAAGTGAAAAACAACCAGGCAAAGGCGATCAAAAAAGACAAGCGTTTTCCCCATTGCAGGGACTTTACCGATTTATGGATGCCTGCAAGAGTGGTGCAGTAGTAGAAAAACAAAATGACAATAGCTAGCTCTAAGGGTTGAGATAAAGCAGTAAGTATGGTCTTAGAGAAAAACAGATCCCGGGTTTGAAAATAGGACAACAAATAAAAGATAATCAGGAGCGATAGAAAGCCCTGAAGAATTCTATTAGGCGTTTTACGAAACTTCTTTTGAGAGAGTATTCCTAGAAGGACAAGGGTCTGTCCAACACAAAAAAGTAAAAAATTAGCGAGTAGTTCAAATTGCATATTCAATATCATTGGCTTTCGCCTCCTAAAGTAAGAAGATTTAAAAACTAATCCACCAAAATCTTGAAACGCCGATTCCTTTTTCAATTTGTCAGATGTCTACCTGTGGTGTATTCTTTTAAATCTGTAAATAAATAAAAGTCAATCAGGCACAAAAAAGGCTCAATAATCTGAATTATTGAGCCTCTATTATTTCTTTCGAGCCTTTTATTGAGCACTGACCTCACGATTCCAGCGGTTAAGTCCGCCTTTTAGGTGTGCGGCTCTAAAGAAGCCACTTTTTTGAAGGAAACGTCTCACCTGCTTGCTTCTAAATCCCAGATGGCAAAACACAACCAGATCCTTATCCTTAGGTAAACTTTCGACCTTCGACGGCATCTGTCCCATAGGAATATGCAGGGCATTTTCAATCCCACCCTGGGCAAGTTCATGCGGTTCACGAATATCGATAAGCAAAATATCATCTCGCTTCTCCATTTCGCTTACCAGCTCTTGGGGTGTGTAACTCGTTTTTGGTGTATTATTATTATTTAGAAAAAAACCCATATCTCTATAATTTTAGGTGAAAACTTATTTAATACCCATTAAGTCTTTATACGAACTGAATGGTGTATGGTCTAACAAATATAGAAAAATAAGCGAGTCTAGGACCTCTGAAGACCAAAAGATGGTCAATTGCAAAGCTTAAACTCTGTTAAAATTAATACTTAGGAGTATCCAGCTACAGGTTCTTACTTGTGGATAGAGGCCAATTCAATTGACAACTTAATTCTCAGGCATAACTTCACACCTTGACCAGCTTACTCTGTGACTGCTGATAATATTAAATGAGTATGAGCAAAAGACATTAATTGTTTACGTATTTATGATTCCGGGAATGCTAAATCTGAACTCACTCCCACACCCAGATTCAGATTCCACGAGGATCGTTCCCCCCATTTGTCCAACAATTTTTCGTGAGATGTACAAACCAATTCCAAGCCCTCCATACTCTCGGGTAGTTGAGTTATCAGCCTGATGAAATCGATTAAAGATTATTTCCTGAAATTCGGGGGCGATTCCAACTCCGGTATCTTTAACGTAAAACTCAATAGCCTGTGTACCAATATGGCGGTATCCAAAAGCTATCTGACCAGATTCTGTGAATTTCAAAGCATTATCCAAAAGCATATCGAAAACTTTTTTTAGAAGCTCCCTATCACAACAGACTACGTCTCCACTCTCTTGCAAATCATTTATTACATTAAGTTTTAATTGGTGATCTACTATTTTGGGATGAGTAAAATAGCGATTGTACATTTCATCCATAAACTGATTCAAAGAGAAACTTGATTTTTTGAAGTCAAGCTCTTCAGCTTCTATCAATGAAACATTAATAATGTTGTTCACAATTTCCAACAATCTATTTCCACTTTGGTTGATATACTGTGAAAACTCCACAATCTGTCCAACTGGCAAATCTTCATTTATTAACTCAGAGAAACCAATTACGGCATTCAGGGGTGTTCTGAGTTCATGAGAGACATTGTTTAAAAAGTCTGTTTTCATCCGATCCGAACTTTCAGCCTTTTCCTTTGCAGCTAGTAGGGCAATCTGAGTCTCTTTATATTTAGTGACCTCCACCCCAATGGATTGATATTCCAACACCAATCCTTGTTCATCAAAAATTGGAAAATCGTGCCACTCCACCCAAAGAGGGGTCCCATTTTTATCTTTCTCAAGGGTCGTTTCAATCCACAAATTTTTTCCACTCTTAAAGAAATCCATCTGTTCTTTCCTACTTTCCTCAGTTGATGCTTGCAATAGGTCCCCCCATTTAACCCCTATAATCTCCTCCCGGGTCATACAAAAAAAGTTAGCACATACTTCATTAGCATATGTGATTGTGGAATCTTCCTTCCATCGGCACATCATAACAGGTAGGTTTTCGATCATCGTTTCGTAGTAGATTTCAGATTTTCGAAGCTCCTTACTCCGTGTTTCGACGAGTCCTTCCAAGTTGGTTTGGTACTCGACAAGTTGGTTTTCAATTACCTTCTGCCTTGAAATGTCTCGGTCAATTCCCAACATTCTTTTGGGTTTCCCTTCAGGGTCCCTCTCGATAATAATCCCTTTGACGTCTAGCCAAATCCAATCCCCTTCTAATGTCTGTAATCGAAATTCTGTATCAAATTCAGAAGTGCTTCCATCAAGACAATTAGACATGCCTTTCAAGAAATCCTGAAGGTCATCAGGATGCATAATCCCCTTAAGTTTTTTAAAAGAGTCAGGAGAGATCTGGATTTTACGTCCAAATACTTTTACCCAGCTATCATGAAGATAAATTCGATCTTTTTCAATGTCCCAATCCCAAACACCCTCCTGGGCATTTGAAAGTGCTAATTTCAGTTTCGTTTCATTCTCACTTAACTTCCAGTTAGCAAAATGCAAACTGATTGTACTTTCATATATTTGGAGTAAGGTTTTCGCCAAGGGTATTTCAGCCTCAATTACTTCTTTATCGTGATGGAAAAATGCACCCCATGCAATCAAATCTTCCTTATAAGTGACGAAAAAAACATAGGCAAACAGAGATTGTCCATTCTTATTCAAAATGCACTTGTGGAACTGCTGTAAAGAATGAAGTCCATTCTGAACCAGATTTTCAAGCTCTTCTACCAAATTAAATTCGCTGGCTTTATAGTTTGGATCCCAGAGGAGTTGACCTCTCTTGCCTAAAACATAACTTTCTGAAAATTTTAGGAACATACCATCAACACCTCCGAATTCACAAATTCGCTCAATAATGGAAGCATTAATTTCCTTTTCCACACCCAAATGCAAAAAGGTTTGTGCCATCTCAAGGGTAAACTTTTGCTTTTCTATGCTTCTTGCCAATTCAAACTCCTTCTTCTTCCTTTTGCTGATATCTTTGCTTCTGGAACGGTAGCCTAAGAAAATACCTTTATCGTCAAGAACCCGATTAATCTCCTTTTGAATCCATTTTATCTCAGAGTTTCGGGTGATAATCCTAAACTCCAGCTCAGATTGATCAATCTGGTGTTCCACTTGCTCTTTAATATGTTTTTTTACATTCGGAAGGTCATCCGGATGTATCAATTCGAATATATGTTCGGGGTTATGAAGCAATCCCTCTCTGGAATAACCAGTAACAGTTTCATAAGCTGATGAAATGAAACGACACTGCCCTCCGGGATCAATAAAAGCTTCAACATCACGACCTGCTTCTAATAAGATCTCGCAGTACTTACTTTCGCTTAACTGTGTCATTTTAGGGGGAATCTTAAATTAATTTAAAATCTAAATAACGGGCTATAGCATTTTCATTCAAACCTCTGACTTCTGGTTGAAGAACATCTCAGCATTTAAACATTTGCTATTTAAAGGAGACAAAACTCTTTAACAGTATGCTTAGACTACCAATAAAAACGGCTAGTCCAGCAAATATAACAATTCCATAAAATATTTAGCTTGTCACAACTTTGAAGTAAAAAAACACGCTTATTTGTGTAAATTATAAATAAGTATTAAATCTTTAACGAGTGGTTCGAACCCGATTAACAACTATACAGTTTGACGATTCTAGCTTAACTGATTAAGCATGTGATTATGAATTCAACTTGCTTTATAATGGATCAACACAAAAAGTTGGTCTAAATTGACAAATACGAAAAAACCCATCTGCAACTATCGCAAATGGGTAATTAAGTTATGTGAATAGTAGAGGACTAAACTCCACTAATATTTATAAACCTAGTGAGTAACAGCATAATGGCTTATTAAACCTTCAGAACAATGCGATATCGTGCCTTCCCCTTTTCCAAATGATCCAGAGCCTCGTTCACTTCAGACATCGGAAACTCTTCAACGATTGGATAAATATCGTGACGGACACAAAATTCAAGCATCTTAAGAGTTAGTGCAGGACTCCCCAATGGACTTCCGGCAACCGATTTTTCACCCATAATCAGGGAAAAAGCAGGTATGGCCATCGGTTCTAAAACAGCACCTACAGTATGAAATCTACCTTTGGGTCCAAGGGCAGATAAATATGAATTCCAGTCTAAAGTGACATTGGTGGTGTTCAGGATAAAATCCAAACTCCCCGTAATGGATTCTAATTCTTCAGGGTCTCTGGAATTTATAACTTTGGTGGCTCCCATTGCAAGTATCTGCTCCTTTTTATCCGGGTTCGAGCTAAAGGCAACGACTTCACATCCCCACTTATTCAGGAATTTTAAAGCCATGTGACCGAGTCCGCCTATTCCAATGACACCAACTCGATCTGTAGCTTTTACGCCCGCTAAAAGAATTGGATTGAATACGGTAATGCCACCACAAAGCAGGGGACCAGCTTTCTTCATATCGATACCTTCAGGAAGCGGAATAGCCCACGACCAGTGGCCTCTGACATAATCTGCAAATCCTCCATGGCGCCCAACTATCGTTCCCTCTACAGTATCGCAAAGATGATGACTGCCATCCATACATTGTTTACAGTGCATACAGGATGCTGAATTCCAGCCCAAACCAACTAAATCGCCGGGCTTAAGCGTTTTCACATCGCCCCCCACAGCTACCACTTCGCCAACAATTTCATGCCCGGGAACAAATGGGAATGTAGTCATCCCCCATTCATTGTTAAGCATGCTTAAATCGGAGTGACAAATCCCACAATAGTGAACCTTGATATCGACCTGATCACATTTTAATACAGGTAATTCGTAATTGAAAGGATTTAATTTCCCTCCTGCTTCACTTGCTGCATACGCGTTTATTATTTTCATAATTTGCTTTTTTTAATGACCGACAACTGGATTTTCAGACGTAGTATGATGCTTATATCTTCTTTATCTTTCAAATCACTTACCTCACTGGCATAAATTATTAGTGCCTACTCTTCTGAGCATGACAAATAAGCCTACTCAATTTACCGAAAAAAAACACCTAAATGAAATATGCTTGGCAGATATAATTGTAATAATGAGCATAATAGAAGACTACAGTATAATTAATATTTCTCCACTTCACCCGGAAGGCTTATCGACCATATCAAGAATATATCTAGCCTTTGGGGAATTTGCAGATAAATGAGTAGGTAAAAGGATTAGTGTTGACCAGGATATTGATGAAGGTAGAACTCCAAAGAACACACAGACCAATTCCCTTTAAATGTCGGGTAGGCTCTCCCTTCTTTTCAGCCATTCCGGGGGTAGGCTTCCAGCCGATAAAGCTACTATTCCCCCTACAATTGCACAGGTCGTGTCACAATCTCCCAATCCCGAAACAGTTTGCCATAAAGCTTCTTCATAATCATATAAATTATTTGCAGCGCACCACAAACAAAAAGGAACGGTATCCTGTGCTGAAACTTGCTTCCCAGTACCCAATTTACTGATGGCTTCCGACAGATTTCCAGGTTGGATCTCACTGGCCAGTTCAATCTTCTTTTTCACCAGGCTGTCCGGGATACACTCCAGAACATAGCTTAGAAATTCGTAAAAGTGAAACTGCCTGTCACTCCCCGCTAAGGAGGCTGCGACAGCAACCGCCATTGCTCCAGCCTGTCCCTCATCGTGAAAATGAGTCACAACAGCCGATTTTTGGGCTTCAAAAGCTGCCCGTTCAGGTTCTCCGGCAAAAAAACCACCAAGTGGGGCAACACGCATAGAAGCTCCGTTTCCATAAGAACCTCCTGCGAACAGCTGGGAAGAGAGCCTTCTCCAATCTCCTGGCTTTTCCATTTGAGTCAACAGAAAATGAGCCCCTCCACCATATCCTCTGTTGGGCTCCAGCCTGTACCTTTGGGCAAAGCGTTGACTCAATTCATCCTGAACAATCACACCAAAATCCCTCAACACTTCTACCAGAGAAATGGCCATAGCCGTATCATCAGTCCAATCCCACACCCCCTCAGGAAGTTGTCTGGAAGGGATCAGTTCTCGGGATCGGGGGTTAAAAAACTGTTCCCCAAAAGCGTCTCCAAGGGAGAGTCCCCTAAGGCTTAGCAGGGCTTTATCGAAAGAAACTGACATATTCCTAAATTCATATTTATAATCGTCTACCTCTAAATATTTCAGAACAAACACAGTACACCTGGTTCTCATTCGGCTAATTTTCACCTCCACTTTGATAATTATTTTTTAATCCAAAACTTCATAATAATTATCTGATTTTGGAATATTTGACCAGGGAATAATATTACGGACAACTACTTTTTAATGGGCGAGGTAAATTTAAAACCAAAGCTAATTAGAAAAAGATTATCACCATCCGGATCTCCAGTGAGTGAATTCATGGTACCAATGCCAATACCCAACTTGGGAGTCCACTTCTGAGGATCAGGCTTTTTTAAACAGTATTCCAATCCAAGAGAAAAAGTATGTCTGGGATTATCGAAACTATCTGAATTAGGGAAAAAATCATCATTTAATAATCCGTATCTATACATAAAGGTAGGTGTCAGTCTATCATTTACAGGCAGGCTAAAATACAGAGGAAGAGATGTAAAATGGATTTCAGCCTCTTCATCATAAGCATATCCCTTTAATAAACCTGTTGAAAATGTAAGTTTATTAAATTCATTATTTTTATTAGTCAACTGCCATTTCGCATCTCCCCATATTGTTTTAAACGCACCTTCATTCCCCTCTGAAATATCAAAGGTATGTTCTATACCTGCATCCAAATTATTTATGATACCGACCCGCCCATTTATACCAAATAATTGTACCGGAGTTTCAGAGAATTCATCAAAGCTTCTTGCTTGCATATATCCGGCACTCGCTTCCACTTGTCCTGGCTTCAGCGTTTTTGATACTTGCAAAGTCGTACCAATACAACTAAAGAAGAAAATACACACCCCGATAATATATACCAGGTCAATCCATTTTAGCGATTCTGAATTTTTCATGCCATCAAGTTTTTGTGGGTTTAAGTTTTTTTAGTGAAAAAAAACGCAGTAGAATAGAGTGTAAAACAAAACACAGGTTAATAAAAACAACGCACAATAATATAAAGGTGATTATAGTCCAGCTTTTCATCTGAAATAAAGCTAGCCCAATAGTTAGCGAAAGGCATATGACTCCAAAGATTGAAGACCAGGTAAAACTTATACCTGTCTTAAGTTTGTAAGTGTAACTTCTATTGTAAAGTAAGGCAAGAATACAAAGGACAGAGCCACCAATTAGCCCGGTTATTAATCGACTCATACTCGTTGAGGATACAAGCGACAATTGAGCTAAAAACCATTCTAAAAAAATGATTGTAACACCTGCTAAACAAATTAATTTGGGAATTAATCCAGAAAATTTTAGTCGCTTCTTCTTTCCAATAGAAAAGAAGATTAGAGCTATAAAAAATCCAATATGCAAACCAGAACAGCGTGGACACAATTGTATACATTCGCCATTAATCTCCATTAAAAATGAGGGGTTTTGATGACAAATAAATCCGAACAAATTGCCGGATATCAGTTCCAGTATGCTTTCAATATCCACAACGAATACGGATGAGTATTTAGGGTAACCAGGTGAAATTTATAATTTTATAGAAGTTACAAAAAACTGTTATGAGATGCAATGATCAAAGCAATCAACGGTTGGTTTTATGTGGCTTAATTATGGCTGCTGAAGTCGGGCTGTCTGCATTCCCCTTTAGTGTTATAACATAAGAAGGACTGTTTTGAACCTAATCACTTTCCTCACAGGCTCAAGATATTATTAGGGACTCTTCTGAGGATGAGCGAAACAGTGCTGTACACTGCAGGAAGGATCGCCAGACCTTTAGAAAGGTCCCTGCTGTCTGCAGGAGACTTCACAAACCCTTTATAAAGCTTCCTGCATGTTTCGGGAAAATTTACAAGCCCCTTATAAATCTTGCTGCAAATTGCAGCGACCTACACAAGACTTTCAACTCGCAATACCATCACCCATAAAACATCAACATTCACAAACAAAACGTATTACAACAACAACATTAACAGTAAATAATTACGAGAAGCATTTCACATTAGACATAAAATACATATCTTCATTATAGTTTATTAAAAATTAAATACAATCTTATGTTTTCAGCTATTCATTACCCAAGACTACGCAATAATGAATTCGTACAATTCATTAAGAATTTAATTGAGATTATAAACGCAAATAATCCTGAAGTTTTAAAGGTAATAGCTCAATGCGAGGACCTGGCTGCTTTACTAACAGTTTTAAGCGCCCTGTCTAAGACTAATTTAGGATCTACCATCACCCTGGAACTGCAGGATATTGATACACGACGCGACAGTGACCTTGTTGGTATTGAGATGCAAATAAAATCTTTCACTTACCATTTCGATCAGGCAAAACAAGAAGCCGCACTGGTTTTAACCGACTCCTTGGCTGACTTTGGCCCGGGCATCAGTCGCATGAACTACCAGGCCGAGACGGGTACAATTGAAAGTTTGATTAAGAAGTGGGAAAACGAGCCCAAACTCATCAGAGCAATCACCACATTAAGCCTGACCGATTGGGTGAAGGAAATGAAAACGGCCAACATCCTTTTCAACAACCGCTACCTGGATCGTATAAAAGAAGATGCCGATGCTCCTGAGATAAAGACCATCGAATTACGTAAGCAGATCATTCAGAGTTACCGCACCCTACTGGCTCACCTCGAAGCTCATGCCACTCTTAGCAGCGAAACGGTATACTCCAATACAATCTCACAAATCAACCTGCTTATAGAGCAGTACAACAAACTGGTGGCCGGGCGTAGCAAAAACAAAGAAGAGGAAGAAGAAATCCTTAGTCAGGAATAAGACACAAATATATAGATACGAAAAAACCCATCCGTGAATTTCACAGATGGGTTTTGTATTGGGGCTCTGTCGAATCAAATCTTAACTCCTGTAAAGCTTATCAATAATCAGCCTTTAAATATGTAAGCAAACACTTCCTCATATTAGTATTTCAAAAAAACGTTACAACAAACTGGGTGCATTATAAAAGCTAACGAAACACCTCAGTTTCTATGAAAAAGATTAGAAACAGCGAAGGATATTTTTTTGCCTACTGGACAATAGGTCGTAAATTACAGGTAATGCTGAAATTGGCAGTAGAATATGTGTTAGCTTATTAAAAAAGGATACGACCATGAAAACTCCACTATCCACATCTTTACTATCAGAAGACATCGCCGCAATCAAGGCGGTATCGAAGTCTTTTGTTGAGGCTGTAAATTCTAATGATTGGGTAAGCCTCATTACAACTTATTCCGAACATGCCGTGCTTATGCCCCCAAATAGTCCGGAAGTAGAAGGGCGTGCCAATATACTGGCCTTTTTCGAGGCTTTTCCCCCGACTAGTGATTTCAGCCTGGAGATTGTTGAGATTGAGGGCCGGGGCGATATGGCATACGTCCGTGGCACCTATACGATGACGTTCACTCCTGAGGAAGGGAATTCTATTACCGATTCCGGTAAATATCTTGAAATCCGAAGAAAGCAGGCTGATGGTTCCTGGCTTCTATCACGCGATATGTTTAACTCTGATATCGAACAAGAGCATTAATACATGCCGATTTTTTAAGAACTTATTAGAGAAGATCTATTTATTTCCTGCCCTCTTGTGTGGCACGGCTTTAGCCTGTGCTTAAATCAGGTGTCTTTGGGCTAAGTTGACCTTATAAGGCAAATTCTAACGACACGTATCTCGTGTGGAAAATTAACTGATACTGCTTGACGTAGCTTTTGTACCCATGCTTATTTGGCTGGTATTCCTGTTATCGGTATAAACGTGTTCATTTTAACATGCCAGCCATGGACACACTTAAATCCTCAGTATTTGTGTCTATCGATGCATCCTATATTGTAATCTGATAGATGTGTACATTAGTTCGAGTACATAGACTAATACACGTTCAAGGATGCATCTCATTAATTTGTGACTAGTCGTATTTTTTAGAATAAATAAAAATAAGAGAGCAATGATAGTTATCAGTATGTATAACAACCTTACAATACTACTCTTTCCAGACCTATGTTGGTAGGATTAATCATTAAACACAAGCATAAACCCTTTATCATATACAACCTTAATCACTACTACCCAGTAATTTACCTATTTGTTTTAATTTTGTTTCCACCAGTAATAAGCTTTAATTTTACTATTACGATGATATTGGCTGAAATATTCATCAAGTGACCTTAGCGTCATACGATACACTTCCCTAGTTCTCCCTCTAACTTCCTAATTATCTATTCATAAATAGATCTATATAAGACTATTTCAAACTATGATATTGCATGTTTGAATACAGTGCAAATCTGTCTTATGAAATATAAAACCTTGAATATCATGAAAAAAATAGTTAGCTACTTATTATTGGGACTCACTATTGTATTTTTTCAAAACTGTAATAAGAGTAATAATAATGTTGATTTTGAGCAAGAAGAAGAAGAAGAAGTAGTTGAAGAGGAATTACCCAACAAGTACGAATTAGTAAGCGTGCAAGGAGGAAGCTTTGAAATGGGCAGCAACGATGGACTCGATCGTGAAACACCAATACATACTGTAACCTTAAATACTTTTAAAATTAGTAAGTACGAGATTACCCACGCCCTATTCATAGAGTTTTTAAATGATATTAGCTGCAATAGTAATGGAAGATATGAGGACAGTGAGTTCGGCAACGTTAAGTACATTGAGATGGAGTATGGTTATTCCGCAGTTGAATATAGTAACAACAGTTTTTACTTCAAGAAAAGTGATCATGCATCAACGCCTAATTGTCCGATAATTAGTGTATCATGGTATGGGGCTAATGCATTTTGCAAATGGGCAGGAGGCCGATTACCCACAGAGGCAGAATGGGAATTTGCTGCCCGTGGGGGAAATAATTCGCTCGGATATACTTATTCCGGTAGTGATAATTTGGATGAAGTTGCCTGGAACTTAAATAATAGTGGACATGAAACACATCCTGTAGGCCAAAAGTCACCCAACGAACTAGGCCTGTACGATATGACTGGTAATCTTTGGGAGTGGTGCAGCGACTGGTATAGTGACAATTATTATAGCGTTAGTCCTCTTATTAATCCGCAAGGCCCTCCTGAATCTGGTCATGGTCGTATACAGCGCGGAGGTAGCTACGAATCAGATGAGTTCGGTTGCCGGACAACTATGCGCTACAGTGAATACCCACTCTACGGCTATCGCACTGTTGGTTTTCGCATGGTTGTCCCTTGATTTACAGAAAAAACGACCTGCTATACATAGCATCATCCGTTAGACAACGTCAAGAATTATATAGTTTAAAATCAAGCTCTAAATAAGAAATCAAATAATTGAAAGAATCAAAAAAAAAATAAAGTATGAAGACTAATGTAGAAATGACGACAGATGATGAAAACGGTTGTTTAAAAATCAGAAAACATAAAGTTTGGAAATTTGTCCATAATGAGGATTTTACTTACACTACTAATCTTTTACTAAACCGTTCATGTGACTTCATATGGCTCAGTATATCTGATAACGGAACAATTACAGTCAAAGGTTCGCATCCAGATGGCTATGGATGGGATGGATGTACTCCTAAAATGAATTTACTACATATTACATGGGGCATCTTTGATGGAAAGCTCAAACAGTTTGGAGAAGGAAATTATAAACCATATACATACTATGCATCAATGATTCATGATGTATTGTATCAATACAAAAGATGTGTTCCAGTAACTCGCAAGGAAGCAGATCTCATATTTTATACTATGATGAAGGAATCAGGATTTATGTGGGCTCATATCTATTATATTTTTGTTCGAGTGTTTGGGTGGTGGTTTCGTGGATGGAAATACAAGTCCAAAAAAGAGATTGAACTCAGAATGAAAGATGAATCTTCTAGCTTCATTTCAGAAGTGACAAGTTAGAGCATAATTAATGAAGCCTGAAATCATTAATAGCAAGGATCACGAGCTCTTTATAAGGATCCATATTAAGTCAAGAGTGAAGAGCTCCAAAAAGAAATTTCTCAGCGTAACGAGCTTACAATCGACACTATTATACAAGAGTTGAAACGAATCATTCTTTTCAATCCGAAGGAACTGTTTGACAAAGAGGGGAGCCTGAAAAAAATATCAGATCTTCCCTTTGAAGTCGCAGCAGCAATTTCATCCATAGATCTAATCGAAACTAACATTCAAAGCAATCTGAAACAAATCTCAAAAATTAAATTCTACAACAAATTGGATGCCTTAGAGAAGCTAGCTAAGCACCTCGGATTTTATGAAAAAGACAATAAACAGAAGATCAGGAGAGAACTGTGATTATCCTACCTGATTATGGAAGGGACTAATACTACATTGCCGCCACTAAGCAATTACAATAGTAACGTGATGGGCTTTATGTGGCTTATTATTCATCATGAGATTTTCTGTTATTAGCTTTCTGAAGTTCTGCTAATATCTTTTCTTGCATAGAAATGACATCGTTTATTCTAAGCATCCACGCACCAACAAAACGAAACAATAATACAAATAAAGCAAAACCGCATAATGCGAGAATCAAAGGGGCAATTTCAGTAGGTATCATATTAAATATTTTAAGTTCACTTTAAAAATAATAAAAACGATCCACACCACCTCACTACACTCTCACAATAAACAATTTATACCAAATTAACATTGGCAAAATAAACTATATCTCTTATCTTTATTGAGGTTCAAACTAAAATCAATATGTAAACTTAAAAAAAATTATCATGCCTAAATGCAGCCAAAATTCAGAAAATCACCATTGTATTAATAATTGTGGAGGAACAATGAGTCTTCAAGATGAGCTTGGAACACCTTTTATAATAATTAATCAAGCAGCTAAAGTTTATAAATGTAAAATATGTGGCTACATCGAACTTTATGCGAAATAACCTATATTTCAAAAAAATTTAAAGCGAGATGAGGACAGTTTAATCACTTTTATCTCTCGCTTTAAATTTTCGATACTGATGTTTCTGATAGATTGTATTATTCATAACAATATCCCCAAATCATTATATTGACGAAAACATAATAATCTTTCAATGATACATTAGGATACAATTCTTCCCCCTTATACTTCAAATCATATCCTAAATATTTCTATCCAGGCATTTTCATATCATCAAATTGGATGCTTTGGAAAAGCTAGCTAAACACCTCGGCTTCTATGAAAAGATAATTTTCAACAAGATCAAGAGAGAACTGTGATCATCATTCCTGATAATGGAAGGGACTGACTAGACATCTGACAAATAGTTACCTTCTTTGCTACTATTCTTTGATGAACCATAACGGATAGCACTATTCCCTTGTAAGGAACCTTATAGAACTTCCGATTGATTAGTTATAAATGATAATTTCTTACTCTACCTCTCAAAAACCGCCGAAACCTATATTGGGTAAAGCGGGCTACAAACATTGAGTTCATAACAAAACTGCAATTAACTATGATGGATTGTTGTACAACACAGGCTTCAATCTGGGTCGGTGCAAGCACGACCGCCGATCAAAAGCTAGATGTTGCAATGCGTTTTTGATTAGTTGTCTTTTAACATTTGTTCATTTAAGTAATTCTCAAAACCAACTTCCACCCAATTAAATTCTCTAAATGGAGTAAAATCTACCTCTATTTCTAAACCTATTGATATAAATTCATCTAAAAGAGAAATTATTTCTTGTTCTTTTTCATCAGCTGATGATTCATCGTAAGAGTACTCTTTTAGCCATTCAATTTCATTTTCAATTTTGTAATTAAACAATTCAGAAAAGTGTTCAGACAAACTGGTATAGTTTTCTTGTTGAAAAAACTTTTCTAGATCAATTTCAAATTTGGTTTGCATAAGCTCCACCAAATCTGTAGCTTCATCTAATTCATTGGTATTGAGCAAAAGGATTGTAAATACCATTGGGCTTTCTAAGGCAAAAAAACGTATCACATTATTAGATTCTATAATTTCAAGAAATTCAGCCATTTGATAGATTAGATATTCATCATCAAATAAAAATGACCAATCATTTATCAATTCTAAATTCCTAATTATGATTTCTTCTTTGCTTTTTTCATTAGAGTGTTTTTGCAATAAAAAAACTATTGTTAAGTAGTCAGAAGTCTTTGAACCAACTTTAATGAAATCAGAATCTTCATTAACTAATCTCTCTTGTAGACTTTTGGAAAAAGGATGTTTTACATCTGTTTCAAATAGTTGATATAATCTGGATGTTAACTGCTGTAAATAATAAGCTGACTCTGCGATTCTTATTACTTCATCCTTTTCTTTACGTAGATAGTCGAGCAAGAAATCCACTAGTGATGGGTTAATGAATTTGAAATGAGGTGTTTTTCTTTGATGCTGATATTCATTAATAATAAAACCACCTTCAAGCCTTTTTAATGTTGTATTAAATGGATTTAAGGGTT
>Ga0209272_10000097_pt1 | contig 116844 bp, 93 predicted proteins | sample tdDd002_FD_187125 | JGI IMG/M metagenome (GOLD analysis project Ga0209272, IMG submission 187125) | Marine sediment microbial communities from the Atlantic coast under amendment with organic carbon and nitrate - tdDd00.2 (SPAdes)... | ecosystem: Environmental > Aquatic > Marine > Coastal >...
GCGAGAACCTTCAGCTTGAGCAATACGTTTCACAGGAACGCCGGTCATCATTGCAACAACCTCAGCTATATTTTCCTCAGAAACTTTTTCTTTTTGCATGCTCAAATCCTTTTCCCACTTGTCTTTTTCATTTTCAAGTTCGTCCATCAGCTGCTTTTCCTTGTCACGGAAACTAGCCGCAAGTTCAAATTTTTGAGCTTTTACAGATTTGATTTTTTGTTGACGCGTTTCTTCAATGCTGGTTTCAAGCTCTTCGATAATCTTAGGAACAAGGATGTTGGAAATGTGCACTCGAGAGCCTGCTTCATCAAGAGCATCAATTGCTTTATCTGGTAAATGTCGGTCGCTTACATAGCGTGTTGTTAATTTAACACAAGCGTTTATAGCATCAGGAGTGTAATAAACGTTGTGATGATCTTCGTATTTCTCTTTAATATTATTTAAAATAGAAACTGTTTCCTCTATTGAGGTTGGTTCAACCAGAATCTTCTGAAAACGTCTTTCTAAAGCACCATCTTTTTCAATATTTTGTCGATATTCATCTAATGTCGTTGCACCAATACACTGAATTTCTCCACGTGCTAAGGCTGGTTTTAACATGTTAGCAGCATCGAGTGAACCAGTTGCACCCCCAGCACCTACAATTGTATGGATTTCATCAATAAAAAGAATAATATCAGTTGTTTTAGCCAACTCATTAAGAATTGCTTTCATTCGCTCTTCAAATTGACCACGATATTTAGTTCCAGCCACAATTGAAGCTAGATCCAGTGTGACTACTCGCTTGTCAAATAAAACCCTCGATACCTTCCTCTGCGTAATTCTTAATGCTAAACCTTCTACAATAGCAGATTTACCAACACCAGGCTCACCAATAAGGATTGGGTTGTTCTTTTTACGTCGACTTAGAATTTGAGCTAAACGTTCAATCTCAGTTTCACGACCTACAATTGGATCCAGAGTTCCTTCTTCTGCAGCTTGTGTGATGTCAACCCCAAAGTTATCAAGAACTGGTGTGGTTGATTTACCAGTTGTTCCCGATTTGGGATTGTTACCATGCATGCCGCCGCTAGCACCTTCTCTTTCTTCAGAAGGAAAATCGGCTTGAGCTTTTGGTAACGATGTGTTTATGTTATTTTTCACAGTGTTATAATCTATGTTTTTTGCTTCTAAGTATCGGGTAACCAAACATGTCTCGTCTTTAAGAATAGCCAATAGAAGGTGACTTGTATCTATCGTTTGATTTTTTAAGGCTTTAGCTTCAAGATAGATAAGCTTTAAAGTGCGTTCGGCAGATTTTTGTAAAGGAATATCATCCTGATCTAAATGATCTGGTGTTGTATTTTGGAGCTTAAACTCTAAATCGTGTTTGATGTCAAGCAGACTGATTCCTAAAGAACTAAGTATGCTGATAGCAACACCTTCACCTTCACGTAGAATCCCTAAAAATAGATGTTCCGTACCTATTGCACAGTTACCTAACCTTTCAGCTTCATCTTTACTAAAAGACAGGACATCTTTTACACGGGGTGAAAACTTTGAATCCATATATCTGTAATTTTAAATTGTGTGCTTATGCGGTCGTCTTTGGTGAATTTAATAAGAATATTTTTATTTAAACTAAATTTGTGTTAAAAAGATTTGTGATTTTTATATTAATTAAGACTAATGCTCGTACATTAAAGGACTTAACATCATCGATCTGAATATAGGTAAAATATTTATCTTAATAGGCCCTTAATTCCCGCCTTTTTTATTATCAAAATTGCGCATATTTTTTTACTTTTGTCTTTCTGTGATTTGATCTATGAAGATGAATGATTCATCTGATCAAAACAGGAAAATTATATTTCCCAATTAAGAATAGAATCTAAAAGAATAAATATATGACCACGGGAGAAAGAATCATACGCATTAATATTGAGGAGGAAATGAAATCTGCTTATATCGATTACTCGATGTCAGTAATTGTTTCCCGAGCTTTACCAGATGTTAGAGATGGACTTAAGCCTGTTCACCGCCGAGTATTGTTCGGAATGAATGAGTTAGGTATTGCAGCCAATAAGCCACATAAAAAATCAGCAAGAATTGTTGGTGAGGTTTTGGGTAAGTATCACCCACATGGTGATAGTTCAGTTTATATGGCCATGGTAAGAATGGCTCAACAATGGTCTTTGCGTTACCCTTTGGTTGATGGACAAGGTAACTTTGGTTCGGTTGATGGTGACAGTCCTGCTGCCATGCGTTACACCGAGGCTCGAATGAAGAAAATTGCAGAAGAGACTCTTGCTGATTTAGACAAGGATACAGTTGACATGTCTTTTAACTTTGATGAAACATTACAAGAGCCAACTGTACTTCCTACTCGTATCCCAAATCTATTAGTAAATGGTGCTTCGGGTATTGCTGTTGGTATGGCGACTAACATGCCGCCGCATAATTTAACCGATACCATTGACGCAACAATCGCTTATATCAATAATAACGATGTTCCTGTTGACCAACTGGTTGATATCATTAAGGCTCCTGACTTTCCAACAGGAGGAATTATTTACGGATATCAAGGCGTAAAAGAGGCCTATGAGACTGGTAAAGGGCGTGTGGTTGTTCGTGCTAAAACAAATATTGAAATAACTGATTCTGGTCGAGAGAAAATTATTGTATCAGAAATTCCTTATATGGTTAATAAAGCTGAACTTATTATGAAGGCAGCAGATTTAATCAATGACAAGAAAATAGAGGGCATTTCGAATGTAAACGATGAGTCTGATAGAAATGGTATGCGTATCGTTTTTGACTTAAAACGTGATGCAATTGCCAATGTCGTTTTAAACAAGTTGTTTAAGTACACTCAAATGCAATCCTCATTCTCGGTGAATAATATTGCATTGGTGAAAGGACGACCAAAATTGTTGAATCTGAAAGAGTTGATTCATTATTTTGTTGAACATCGTCACGATGTGGTTGTTCGTCGTACGAAATTTGAATTAAGACAGGCTGAAGCAAGAGCTCATATTCTTGAGGGGTTGATTATTGCATCTGATAATATTGATGAAGTAATCAAAATCATTAGAGGTTCTAAGAGTCCAGATTTAGCTCGAACGGCCTTAATAGAGCGCTTTGAGTTAACGGAGATTCAAGCTAAGGCAATTGTTGAGATGCGCTTGCGTCATTTAACAGGGCTTGAGCAAGATAAGCTAAGAGGAGAGTATGATGAACTCATGAAATTGATTGATCACTTAAAGACGATCTTAGCGAACCATGATTTACGTATGGAAATCATTACCAATGAGCTTTTGGAAGTAAAGGCAAAATATGGGGACGAGAGAAGAACCGAAATCGTTTATGCTTCGGAAGACTTTAATCCAGAAGATTTTTATGCTGATGAAGAAATGGTAATCACTATTTCTCACATGGGTTATATTAAACGTACGCCATTAACTGAATTTAAAACTCAGAATAGAGGAGGCGTAGGAGCGAAGGGGTCTCAAACCAGAGATGAAGATTTCCTTGAGCATATGATTATGGCTACCATGCATAACACGATGCTATTCTTTACAGAGAAAGGAAAGTGTTTTTGGTTGAAAGTTTATGAAATTCCAGAAGGATCTAAGCAATCGAAAGGTAGAGCTATTCAAAATCTGCTTAATATAGAACCAGATGATAAGGTGAAAGCATATATTAATGTGTTGACACTTAAAGAGGAAGAGTATATTAACAATAACAATATTATTTTATGTACTAAGAAGGGTGTTGTTAAGAAAACCTCACTTGAAGCATATTCTCGTCCTCGTGTAAATGGTGTTAATGCTATAACCGTGCGTGAAGGTGATCAATTACTTGAAGCAAGATTAACCAATGGTAAAAAAGAAATTTTAATTGCTGCTCGTTCAGGAAAGGCAATTCGTTTTGCTGAAGATCAGGTAAGAGCAATGGGAAGAACAGCTTCTGGAGTACGTGGAATTACACTGCGTGATGAAGCGGACGAGGTAGTTGGCATGGTTTGTGTTGAGAATGGAGATCAGGATATCATGGTTGTTTCTGAAAATGGATACGGTAAACGTTCCAATGTTGATGACTACCGAATTACCAATCGAGGTGGTAAAGGAGTTAAGACCATTAATATTACTGAGAAAACTGGCGAGTTAATTGCATTGAAATCAGTAAATGATAATGATGATTTGATGATTATCAACAAATCAGGGATTACGATTCGTTTAGCTGTATCAGACTTAAGGGTTATGGGACGTGCGACTCAAGGGGTTCGATTGATTAACCTAAGCAAAAAAGGCGATTCTATAGCTGCTGTTGCTAAAGTAAATGCTGCAGGTGAAGAAGAGCTAATTGCTGAAGAAGGTGTTGTCGAAGTTGTTCCTACTCAAGATGAAAATCAGGTAGAAGATCAAGTTGAAAATAAAAACGATGATCAAGACATTGATACAGCTGAAGGAGAGCAAACAAGCCTCTTTTAGAACTTAGAATAATTATAAAGAAAATAATCTTGTTTAATTTGTCAATTTATGGATTAAATTTGTAAGATTCTTATATAAACAAACTATAGAATGGAGCTTTCGAATGATTTTAAACCACTAGAAAGCTTCAAAAACAAAAACTATTTACTGATGAAAAAATTATCATTCATTGTGATTCTTCTTTTATGTGTTTCAATGGTAAACGCACAGAAGAGTAAGGTAACCGGAGCTAATAATTATCTAACTTCAGGAAAATTAGATAAAGCAAAAGAAGCGATAGATGCTGGTATGGGACACGAAAAATGTGTTGCCTGGCCAAAAGCATACCTTATCAAAGGAAAGGTATATCAAGCCATTTTTGAAAGTCCACTTCCTGCATATAAGAGTTTATCAGAAACTCCATTAAAGGTAGCTTATGAAGCGTATATGAAATGTATGGAGCTTGATGTTAAAAACAAATATGCTAAGGCTATAAAAGCTCAAATGACTAACTTAATTCCTGACTACACTAACAGAGCTGTTCAATTCTATAATGCAGAAGATTATAGTGGTGCTTTAAATGCTTTCGAGAAAGTATTGGAAATTGAGAATATGAAAATGTTTGAGAAAGATAAATTAGCAGTTGACACTGCGGTTATCTTTAACGCAGGTCTAGCTGCTCAAAAAGCGAATAACCTAGATGCTGCTATTAAATATTACAAGCAGACAATTAGTTATAACTACGGTGGAGCAAAAGCATATGCTTATTTGTCTAAAGTGTTAAAAGAAAACAACAAAGGAGAGGAGTCTTTGACATACTTGCACAAAGGTTTTGAGTTATTTCCAAATGATGCTTACATGTTAGTTGAGTTAATTAATCATTATTTATTAGGTGGAGAGCCTAATGAAGCTGCTGAATATCTTGATAAAGCGATTGCATTAGATCCAGAGAATGGTTCATACTATAGAGCTAAAGGGAACTTATTTGAAAAAACAAATGAGCCAGAAAAAGCAATGGAAATGTATAAAGCTGCTTTCGCAAAAGATCCTAAAGATTATATTTCTCAGTACAATATGGGCGTTTTACAATTGAATGTTGCTGAAGAAGCACGTAAGGTTGCTAATGACATTATGGATCAGAAAAAATATGACGCAGCTCTTAAGAACTTATTTACGCTTTATGAAGCAGCACTTCCATATTTTAATAAAGTTGTTGAAATCAAACCTGATGAGGAGAATTCTGTATCAACTTTAAAAGAACTATATTTCAAGCTTAGAAATGAGAAGCCTGAGTATATGAAAAAGTACGAAGAATTTAAAGCGAAATTAGAGAACTTATAATTGTTCTTTAGATATAAAAAAGCCTCCAGGATTCGTTTCCTGGAGGCTTTTTTATATCAGTTTGTCTCGTGCTGAAATAGAGCTACGCAAAAAATACACAATATATATAACAAATAAGCACAAGTCTGTTCAATGCTCGAAATTCCAAGTTGTCTGAGAAATAATTAAAACGCTCTCTATTGATCATAATATGAATTATAAGACCAACACAAAACACTGTTTACTAGACTGTTGCGCACCCTGGAGAATAGGGGATATATCATTGTGAATTCTGATTGTAATCCTATTTATAGAGAATACAGATTATACATATTAGTTTATTTATAACATTTCATATTTCAATTAACTACTTATTAAACGAATGGAATGTTCTGATATTCCGCTCAAATAGGATGTATTAATATGAGATATAATCCTCTAAGAATAGTAAGATGATTCCTAAATAAGCATGTGATGTTTAAAAATAATATCAATGCGATTTTCTTTTCATGCTCCATAATGATTAACATAATACTTATGGCGAGTTTTAAATGTTACTTCCAAGATAACTGCAAAAGAGCTATTATATAATCTTACAATTAACTTTTGATATCACTTAGAATCGATTTAATCTTTTTTAAGACAATTATAAATTCAAATGGTATCAGTTGATGTTATAAATCTGTTACGTGTATATATGAGATGATTGCAGATGAATTTTTCTTTGGTAGACTAGCCTTAGATTTTTTTTGTTAAGACTATAAGAATTTTGATTTAGTTGTGTTGATATATTTGATTTGGAACATAGTCTTGTACAATTACGATATTTAAATCTACAAACGATCTAATATATTTTTAATCTTTGTCTACGAAATTATTCGGAACACTAAATTTTTGAAATATTAATTTAAATTCAATAATCTATATTTGAACAATTGGCAATGGCGATGGAAATATTCAATTCTCAGAGAGGTTTCATAATATCAATATTCAAATATTTCAATATTTACGAGCTAGAAGATTTGTCTTATAATTCATATTATGATCAATAAGGTGCGTTTTCTAAGGAAAGAGTAATTAAATCTGGCTTAGGATATGAATTTCTGTTAAAAATCCATCATAATAATGCTTATTAGCTGGTCTAATGACTTGTACGGATAAATTTTTTTGTACAACTATGAATTTCATCAAAGAGATTATTTATAAATTCAAGGCTGCCTAATTACAATAGTTAATTGGGTGTTCTCTATTCTACATATCTATTTGCCACAAAATCAATCCCTTCTCTCTTAATTACGACAATAATCGTAATTAAATTTTGATATACGATAAGTATCGTATATATTTGATACGAAATAAATCGTAGTACAGATTCACCACAATATGAAACCACAGAAGATTAAGCCAACTGAAGCCGAATTAGAAATCTTACAAGTTTTATGGACCTATGGCCCGTCAACTGTTCGTTTTGTAAATGAGAAACTTAAAGGTGAACGAAATGTCGGATACACAACAAGTCTTAAAGTGATGCAAATAATGACTGAAAAAGGTATGTTGGATCGGTATAAGGAATCTCGTACTCATATTTATTCTGCATTAGTGGAAGAAAAAGCGACCAAGAATCAGCTTATCGATAAGTTTGTCAGTAGCCTTTTTGGAGGATCTGCCTCTGGAATGGTTCTACAAGCTCTTGGAAATCATAAATGTAGTTCGGAAGAATTAGATGAAATAAAGAAATTAATCGAAAGTATAGAAAAACAAGAAGATCATGGATCTAAGTAATATAACCATTCACAGCTTGTCTGAAGCTTTGGCATGGACACTACTCCACTCCATTTGGCAAGTCGCTGCAATTGCAGGCTTATTGATGATTGTATTTTGTGTTATAAATAAAAATAACGCGAAATTGCGATATGCCATGGCTAGTTTAAGTATGCTACTGATTTTTATAACAGCCGCATTAACTTTTGTTATTGCTTTGCCAGAGAAAATATTTGTTGACGCTGTCAACTCTGCTGGACAAGGGAACGAAATATTACTAAATAATAGTCAATCTGGTCTCTTTTTAGATTGGATTAAGAGCCTTTTGCCCACTCCCATTTTATTTCCCATTCTTTTAAGAACCTGGTTTGTTGGAATTGTTCTTTTATCAATACGAATGGTAATTAGTTATACAAATGCACTTCGTTTAAAAAGACATAAAGTTTTTCAGTTAAACGACAGTCATATGATGATTGCATCTAACTTGTTAAAACGTTTTAATATAAACAGGAAAATTATATTTAGAGAATCAGCTTTGATTGATTCTCCATCTTTAATAGGTTATTTTAAACCTGTTATCTTATTGCCAATTGGTTTAATCAGTGGCATACCTGATAATCAATTGGAAGTTATTATTGCTCATGAGTTGGCGCATATTCGCCGTCATGATTATTTGGTACAATTTGTACAAGGCATAATTGAAATACTATTTTTCTATCACCCTATGGTTTGGTGGCTATCTTCTGTGGTTAATACCGAAAGAGAACACATCTGTGATGATCTGGCGGTAAAGGTTTGTGGTGAATCCTTAACCCTAATTAAAGCATTAAATAATATGGAAAGTATTAGAAAAAAGAAACCTGAATTAGTTTTGAGTTTTTCAGGTAAGAACAAGAGTCTTCTTAATAGAGTTCGCAGAGTATTAAATCCAGAGGTTTCAAAGCATCCAAAATTAGAACGTGGTTTGCTCAGTGCGTTATTTGTATTTGTACTTTCAAGTATGATTCTATTTTCAAATCTGGCAAATTCTACAAATCAAGTTAAGCCTGAAGCTAATAATAGTGTTAGTTTAAGTATTGGAGATTTAGGAGGTGATGAATTGCAGCAGTCGGGTTCTATTATTCTAGCACCTCAGAAGAAAAAGAAGGTGAAGAAGAATAAAATTGCTCAAGCCCCACCTAAAGAAGTACAATCAATAGAACCTCAGGAGGTTTCAACTCCTATGCTGCCTGAAGTACCTGAGCTACCAGAATTGCCAGATGTTTTAAACGACACAATTAGAGAAGTTGAGGAAGTATTAGAAATTCAGGAAGAAGCTTTAGAGGAAGCTCTTAAAGAATTAGAGGATGTTAATGTTGAAATAAGTGAGGAAACCATAAACGAACTTAAAGAAAGTTTGAGGGAATTGGAATCAATAGACATTAATATTGAGAAAGAGCTTATTGAGGCTGAAGCTGAGATGGAAATTGAACTCAAAGAGCTAGAGTTGATTAATCAGGAAACTTATAAAGAAATTGATGAGCAAGCTGATTTAAGTAAAAAGGAAAAAAAGGAATTGAAAGCTAAAATCAAGTCTTCTATTGAAAAGGTTAATTCTGAAGAATTTCGTCAACAGCTTCGTGAAAATTTGGAACGTGGCAGAGAGAGCTTAAAATGCCAGCTAGAGGAAATGAAATCTGGGGAATTTCAAAAAAACATTGACATTCAAAAAGAGAAAATCAAGGAGATGATTGAAAAGTTTGAATCTCCTGAGTTTCAGAAAAATCTGAAAGAAAATTTAGAAAAAAGTCGCGAACATATTAAGAAACGTTTAAAAGAAATAGAATCTCCTAAATTTCAGAAAGAGTTAAATGAGAAGATTGAAAAGGCAAAGAAGAAAAAAAAGAAGACTGTTAAAATAAAAGGGAAAACTAAGAATCCACCACTCTATGTTTTAGATGGAGAAATTATGTCTAGGAAGCGATCGGTTAATGATATTGCTCCCGAGGATATTGAGTCGATTAACGTACTTAAGGGTGATACGGCTACTGACAAATATGGAAAGAAAGCGAAAAATGGTGTGATTGAAATTAAAAGTAAAAAACATACAAAAGATCCTAGCTTTACAGACTATATAAAAGAGCAATAGGATTTATTGCAATCTAAAAAATTATAAACGACTCTTATGGGTCGTTTTTTTTATTCTTGATAAATAACAACTAAATAAATTCTAAAGCAATTTAAAACAGGAACCGAATTCAATGACTTTCTGTAAACAATTTAGAAATTAATTCGGAGATTCAAATTAGGAGTCATTCTTAGAGCTTCTTGTTCTATTTGTTTGAGTTCATTTGCTTCATTAAGATGAAAATAGGTGTTTATAACATTCTTCCTATTAAGTGCATTCCATAATGAGAAACCGATAAAGCCATGGATTTTATTTGTCATGCTGAATCGATATTTCATTGATACATCTAGTCGAATGTAGGGATTTAGACGATTACTGTTCACTTCTTGATAGTTTATCTCATTTTGAGAAATAGGATTTTCGATTACTGGTGGTGTATATGGTTTTCCAGTGTGATAATTATAGCCGGCAGATAATTCAAGATTTTTTATCTTATAACTTGCTCCTAAAGTCAAAGTGTTCGATATATCCAGATTGCTTGGGAAATAAGAAGGTGTAAATTCTTCAAAGCGATAATTATTCTCAGCTAGAGAATAGTTAAACCATAAATTTATATTATTTAATCTTTTATTAATTAGTAATTCCATCCCATAGGTGTCGTACCCTCCCACTGTTCTAATAAATTCAAATTCATTGTGAAAACCTTGACTAGAAGATATAATTCCCTTCACATCTTTAATGTATGCTTCTACAGCCACCAGTAAGTTTCTTTTTTGATAATGTACACCCAATGATAATTGCTTACTAGTTGTAATTGGTATATCCTTATTATTAGAAAGAACCCAACGTCTTTTCTCTACACCTAAAAAATCCGTCTGGAAATCGGTTATTTGTGAGGTGTGTTGACTTTTTGTTTCGGCAAGCACCTCTAGCGAAAAATATTTAAAAAACTTCAGATTAAAAGCAAACCGAGGCTCAAGAATAAGTCTGCTAAAATCCTGATAATAATTAGCTCTTAAGCCGAAACGCAAATTAATATTATTAGACTTGGAACTAAGGTTTCCTTCTGTATATAGAGCATGGGTTCTCAGAACATTTTTGACTTCTTCTCTGTAGTTTGGAATAGTAATATCCTCTAAATTACGAATACCTATTTCAGAAAATTGATACCCATTTAAGAGAACAAAATTTGGACTAAGAGTATATCTCGATTTAAGTCGCAACCCGATATCTTGAACTTCATTTTGCTGAATAAGACGTTGTGATTTTGAGATATCAAAATTTACAGCATTTAAATTATAATAAGAGACATACCCAAAAACGCTTGTTTTTAATCTATTATTCCATAAGCGGCTGTAATTAAAATTAGATATGAGACTGGATTGTTCTAAACCACTAGTTTTAATTTCAATAATGTCGTCAATAAGCTCACTTTCCTTATAATCAATGGAGTTGTGAATATTAAGAAAGCCTACTTCTAGTTTGTCTTTTTCTGAAATATCATATAGAAATTTGAAATTAAAATCGTGAAATTTAAAATTTTGATTAGAACTTATTGATTTGTCTTCGTTAATGGAATTTCTTGTTACTTCAGTATGATCAAAAGCTCTGTCAAAATAATTTTTATATGTGGGTGTGTCAATCAGGTCTGAAATTGATCTCCTGGCAGACAATTGGATGGATGTGCTTTTGGAAATAGGCGCTTCAATAATAAAATCGGCATTAAGCATATTGAATCCTGTGTTTACCTGTACACATTTAGATATACGATCTTTTAATTGCAAGTCAATTGTGCCTGACACGGCATCACCCCAAGCAGCACTTGTACCATTCTTTGTAACAGTAGCTTTTGAAACTAAGTAAGAATTGAAGGCGGAAATTAACCCGAAAAAGTGTCCGGCCTGATATACTTTTACCCCATCCCATAGCACCAGATTTTGGTCATTTGTTCCGCCTCTAATATTAATTTCTGAGACGGTTTCATTAATACTTTGTAAGCCAGGTAAAACTTGTAACGTATGTAATATATCAGGTTCTGAAAGCCCAGGTAAAGCTTCAATATTTTTAACATTTAATTGAATAGAACCATATGCATTTTTGTTGATACCCTTCGCAATATATTCTTTGATGATAACTTCCTGAAGATTAGTTGTTTTTTCTGATAAGAAATAAATATTATTAGATCCGACCCTCAAATCGTTATAAGAGATTTTAATTGGCTTATATCCTATGTACTTCACAATAAGAACAGAATCTTGGATTTGATCTTTAGATAATTTAAATTGTCCTGAATCATCACTTAATACATAATTGTTCCTCGAGTAAATAACAGCACCTTCTATAGGTAGCTGTGTTGTTTTGTCTTTAATTACCCCTGAAAATTGAATATCAGATGTTTTGGCTTTGCTAACAACAATATATCGCTGATTTAGGTTCTTAAATTCCAAACCAGTCTTTTTATGCAAATCGAGAAGAACGTTTTCGAGATCTAATTTATTGGAAGGAAATTTTATAACGTAACCTTCAACAGTTTCATCGAGGTAGGTGAAAACCACATCCAGTCTTTTTTCTAAAACCTGAAGAACATGATATAACGATCCCTGTTCTTTTTTCTGCGCGATTGCACTTCCGTCAAAAAGGATTACTATTATGAGGATTAATATTAATAATTTACTTGCTTTCAACTCTGAAAATAACTTGATTCCCCTTAATTTTATAACTTAAATTAGAAGGAAGAGTAATTGATTCCAGAGCCAAATTCATATCCTTGTGTGTAAAACTCCCTGTAAATGATTGAGATAAATTAATCTTATTCTTAACAATTTTAACTTTGTATTGCCTAGCAAACTCTTGTAGAACAATATTCAAAGGCACACTTCTAAATTTGCTCTCGCCTCTTAACCAGCTTGGAGCATCATCATTCAGAATTTCCATCTGGTTTGGAATACCATTTATTAGTCTAAATACACTATTCTTTGTTAATTGAACCGAACTTTGGGGTGTTTTTACTTGAACAAGCCCAGAGTAACAAGTGACTTCGAAATAATTCTCCCAACTCTTCACGTTAAATTCTGTACCCAATACACTAACAACTCCCTGCTCAGTTTCAACCTCAAATTTTGAACCTTTTCTCACTTTAAAAAAAGCTTCGCCATTAAGCTCAACACTTCTTTCTGTTTGCCATTCCTTTTTTGTATAATGTAATTTGGAACCTTGATTTAAGGATACAAATGATGAGTCAGGTAAATTAAACTCAGTTTTATCTGCGAACAATATTTCACTATTATCATTCGAATTATTAAACTGCATGTAACCCAAGGTGATAATTAAAAGTATTGCAGCTGCAACGCTTCCAAACGGTTTCCAAAGCTTGAGAAATGAACCACCTTTTCTTCTATCTTTAAGATTATATGAAAGTTGTTCTAGTTCCCCTTCGATATTATAATTTGGAGCTTTAAATGCTTGAACTGCACTTAAAAGCCTGGACATACTCTTGTATTCCTCAATGCTTTCAAAGGCTTCCATCTCAGCATCTGTAAGTGTGCCGGCTAAATATTTTTTTGTATATTCTTCGTTTGTCATTGTTTGCGCTCTCTTTAATATAACAGATGAGTAGATAAATCTCCTACCAGGGTTTTATAAAATATTATGAGTTTCTAGTTTTTGTCTTAAAATATTCAAAGCCGTATAAATCCTTTTTTCTACAGCTTTCCTCGATATACCCAGCATATCGGCTATTTCCTGATGCTTTTTACCTTCTATTCTATTCAGTAAAAAAGTGACTCTTTGCTCTTCGGTTAAATCTTCAATTGCTTTTTGCAATCTTTCCATATATTCTTTTTCTTCCATTAAATATTCTGGCGATTCAATAGTATAATCTTTTGGTTTATGTTGACGGTATTTTAAAACGGTCTTTTGTCTTGAAAAAGTATTGAGCATGGTATTATTGGCCACTGTGAATAAAAATGATTTCACTTTTTGTGGTAGAACATTTTTACAATTTTCCCAAAGTTTCGTAAAACTTTCCTGAACGATATCTTGTGGGTTATTGTTCTCTCCATATTTGTAGTAGAGGAAATTGTATAAATCCTTTGAGTGTGTTCTAAATATTTCATTAAAGAACCTTTCTTCACACAAATTCTTTTTTTTAGTCATTTAGGATGATTTTCTAAACTGATGTATAATCAGATTTTCCGCCGCCAATATACAAGTATTTGTAAAAAATTGAAATCAGAAGTAGGAATTCGTCATAGTCATCTGTTTTATATTCGAATGATCAAATAAGTGATATGAAACAAATTTCAAAAATAGGTGTACTTCTACTGATGGCAGGCTTGCTGCTCCTAAGTGGATGTCAAAAAGAATTTTCTGAAATTGAGGAGCCATCTGTTGAGGATGTGATTAAACCCAATACCAATCTGGCAACTTTAATATTAAGGGTCACATTTAAAGATGGTTCTTCAGATAATTTAATTGATGGTTCAAGTTGCACAAGTCTTAAATTTCCTGTTTCAATTGAACTTGATAATCAAATATTAACCATTAATTCAGAAGAGGATATTGAAAAGCTAAAATCAAACTATGGTCAACTTCTTGATGATATTGATTTAGTTTATCCAATAACCGTAATCTTAGATGATTATTCAGAATTGGTCGTTACTAATGAGGATCAATTGGAAAATTTACAAGAGGATTGTTTTGATAATATAGATGACAGAGATATTGAATGTATTGACTTCGTTTATCCATTTGAGTTAGCTGTATTCAACACAGAGACTCAAGTGGCTGATGTCGTGAAGGTAAGTGATGATAAAAATTTGTACTATTTATTCAACGATATAGAAGATATTTTAGTTACGATTAATTATCCTATTACTCTCATACTGTCAGATGGTTCTAATATTGAGATACACAACAATGAAGATCTGGAAGAAAGTATCGATGATGCTGAGGACGATTGTGAGGAAGAAGAGGAAGATAGAGAAGAACATCGTGAATTCATTTCACACCTGATTTCAAATGTTTGGGAAGTTTCTTTATTCGCCGATGCAAAAGATGAAACATTGAGTTTTACCGGATATACCATATCATTTGGTACTGATGAAACATTATTGGCGACTAAAGGTGGAAATGAAATTCCCGGGGAATGGGAATTCGATATTGAGGATAATGAAAACGAATTGGAAATCAGTTTTGATACCGACGACTCACCTCTGATTTGGCTAAATGAAGAATGGGAAGTAGTGAGCTCTAATGAAACATCGGTATTTATGGAAGCTCCTAGTGAAATAGAAGGACTGGTAAAAAAACTAACTATTTCTGTTAGTCAATCTAATGAATAGCAATAATCTGTAATCTCTAAATTGCTTGTAGCATTTATTCATAGTGAGTGATTTAAAATTAGATAATTCTAAAAAAATCAATTGACACACATATATATTCTATAAACAATCAAAAATTAATTATTATGAAACTTAATGTATTTTCAGTATTTATTCTGAGCGTATCGTCCCTTTTTATCATCTCCTGTGATGACTCCGATGACAATACGAATGGCAGTGAAACGCCGAACGTTAAACTAACGTTTAAAGCAAATGCAAATACTGGTGTAAAAACGACTACAGCACAATCTTTAATTATTACAGAAGCCTTTATGGGGATTAAAGAGATGGAAGTTGAAAGAGACACCGATGACGATTCAACTGAAGTTGAATATGAATGGGAAGGTCCATATAAAGTGAATTTGCTAACAGGTGTTTCAGAACCTGAAATGGATCTGGTTAATATTGAACCAGGAATCTACAATGAGTTTGAAGCTGATGTAGATAATGTTCTTGACGAAAATTTGTCAATTATAGTGAAAGCTAAGTTTAATGACAGTGATGGTATTGAGTACAATGTCGTATTCGAGACCGAAGAAGAATTCGAGCTTGAAATTGAGAGTGAAAAGGGAATTGAAATCAGCGAAGATGTTATTAATGATCTTCTTTTAACGATTGATTTAGATGCCTTATTTCAAAACATTGATCTTTCTAAAGCAGAGGTTTCTGAAGGAAATGTAATCTTAATTAATAAAGATTCAAATTCAGAGTTAGCCAAGTTAATCGAAGAAAAAATTGATGATGTAACAGATTTTGAAGAAGACACGGACGAGGATGAAGACGAAGATTAAACTATTTTGCCTCGAAAGAGGAGTTCTCTTCAATGTATAATAAGATTCTAGAATGATCTTTAATAGTAAAACGACTCGTGAGAGTCGTTTTTTCTTTGTAAGAAAATATCACACTAAATTTTAAAAATGCTTAGCTTTGATTTTCTAAATTAACTCAATCATGACAAATAAGATTTATTACCTATCCAGTTGTTCAACCTGCCTAAGAATTATGAACGAACTTGGCCTCGATGAAAAGTTCGAAAAACAAGATATTAAAAAGGAAAATATCAATGAAGCTGACCTGGAGTTTTTTGCTAAACAGATTGGCTCATATGAAGCCTTGTTTAGTAAGCGAGCCATGAAATATAAGTCGATGGGCTTAAAAGAGAAAAATTTGACTGAACATGATTTCAAACAGTTGATGCTAGATGAATATACTTTCCTTAAACGCCCTTTCATTTTAATCAATGGTGAAGCTTTCGTAGGCAACTCTAAGAAAACAGTTGAAGCAATAAAATCTAAATTGAACCAGTAGGTCGAAAAATTAGTTCTCCTCCACTTGCACTTTCCAAAATGTAAAGTATATTTGTCTTAAAGTAAAAATATTTAAACATTATATTATGGAAGTAAATGAGTTGATTGGTTGGAGTATTATTGTTTTAATGGTTGTTCTGGGACAGTTGATAAAAAAGAAGAGGGATATCCGAATGCCAATTATTGAAGATAGAGTAAAATTACTTCCTTATTGGCTTAAGCCTATTGGTTTAGGATTGGCAATTACTAGTTTAGTTGCAATAATTATTAAACACAGCCTTAATCTGGATATTGATGTTCATTATTTGATGCTAGCTACAACCATTTCTTTACTTATCATGGCAATATCTTCAGAAAAACATGAAGATGAGTTGTATAGGCAACTTCGACAGAATGCGATTTATTATTCTTTCTTTGGAACTGTAATAGGATTTTTGTTCTTGACAGGTCTCAACTTGTTGTCTAGTAAAGAACTAATTGAAAATCCTGAATTTAGAGTGCTTTTATTACAGTTATTTTTTTATTTAACGACTTTTAATTCGATGAAAAAAAGAATGAAAAAACTCAATTCAGTAGAGGTTTAAGTATGAAAAACACAATTAAAGTTGAAAGAGCAATTCTTGATTTAACTCAAGAAGAACTTGCAAAAAAGATTGGCGTTTCTCGTCAGACCATTAGTTCTATAGAAAAAAATAGATACGTTCCATCTACCGTTTTGGCTTTAAAAATGTCTGAACTTTTTAATAAACCCGTTAATGCTTTTTTTACATTAACAGAGGATGATTAATCAATTTAACGATCCTGATAACAGTCCTGTTGCGATATTAGCTTCAGGACTTTTTTTTTGAATCGATTATAAAAATAAGGATGCATTACGACCTATTGATAATAATGTTCGTCAAATGCGTGTTAATAATTGTTATTAAAAAGATGGGTTACTCTTTAATTAGTTATATTTATTAAACGTTTCTATTATACTGGAATAATAGATATGCTCAATAATAAATAAGGAGAATGAAAAGAAGAGAGTTTTTAAAAAATACTGGAATTCTTGGAGCAATTACATTGTCAGGACTTTTACCTGCTTGTAATTTGCCATTTGAATACAGTCCATATGATGTATTAGTTGAAAAAAAGTATCAAGCTTTAACGAGAAAGAACCTATCCAAACTTTTGGAGCTGGAAGGTAGTAAAACATCATTCAAGGTTGCTTTTATATCAGATACACATACTTTTTATGACGAGTTCGAAGAGCAAATTGCAGCTCTTAATGAAAGAGATGATATCGACTTTGTCATTCATGGAGGAGATATAACTTTGAGTTCGCTTCATAAGGAGTTTACATGGTTTAACGAGATCATAGCAAAATTAAATAAGCCATTTTTTACCGTAATTGGAAATCACGACCGCCTTTCAAACGGAAAAGAGATCTATGAAAAATCCTTTGGTCCAACGAATTATACCTTTACATTTAGAGGTTGTAAATTCGTGATGTTCGATAATATTATTTGGGAAAATAAGAATAAAGATCCTGAATTCGATTGGTTTAAAGAAAATCTAGTGAATGATGGAGATTATAATCATGTCATTCCTGTTTCGCACATACCACCCTGGGGAGATCAATATAATTATGGCAATGAGGCTATTTTTAACCAAATGATGGTTGAAAAAGATATTAAATTATCTATACATGGTCACACGCATACCTACTATTATGGAAAAAAATACGATGGTATTGATTATTTAATTGTAGGAGATGCACCTGATAAGAATTATGCCATTATATCGTTTGATGAAACGGGTTATAGTGTTGAAAGGGTTGATTATTAGTTATTAAAATCATAAGTATTAAGATCTGAATAAAGATAAAAATGATAAAAAATTATATATATACCATTCTTGCTGTCGTCCTTTTAGCAACAACTTCTTTCGCTAGTGATAAGGAAGATGTACAGCAAGATACTCTGAAACGAAAATGGTATGTTCCACGAGCTGCAAAAGTACAATATGCAGGAAACATTGGCTACTTCTCAATTGGTGCTACTTATTATCTGGTTAATGATTGGTATCAATTATCACTCATGTATGGAATGGCTGAATATCCTGGTAAAGAGAGAACTTTAAATACGGTGGCTTTCAAGAATACATTTTTACTTAAAAAGTATCAATTTAAGGATTTTGTAATTAGCCCAATCGCAGGGCTTAGTATCAATTTTGGATCAACACATAATACCTTTAGGAGATTGCCAGATTACTATCCAGATAAATACTATTTTCAAAATAAAGTACACTTCGCTCCTTTTGTTGGTGCAATGATCTATCATCCTTTGCCATTTAAAACCATAAAGGGGATTGATTTTTATTCGGAAGTGGCAACTATGGATAATTATTTGCTTGAAGCCATTAGAACTGATTACGTCAAGTATAGCGAAATTTGGAATGTATCATTGGGACTAACCTTATATTTTTAATAGTTCGCCAAAATTATTTCGATTTTAGATATTTAGCCTTATTTCAATATTTAGTTTAAAACTAAAATTGAGATAAGGCTTTTTTACTTTTGTCATTTGTTTAAAAAACTATAGTTTTGTAATGTTTATTAATTCTAAATAAAAGCAATGCAATCTAATTTTTGGCAAGATCAACAGACTCCCACTTTCTCATTAGCTCCCATGGAGGATGTTACTGACACCGTTTTTCGTGAGTTAATTCTCAAGAACTCTGAGAAGGGAAAGTTACATTTACTGTTCTCAGAGTTTACTTCCACTGATGGTATGTGTCATGAAATTGGACATGACAAGGTTAAACACCGATTGCAAATTAATTCAAGTGAGAAATCTCTTCTCAAAGAGAAATCAGTTAAACTGATTGCTCAAATATGGGGTAAGAATCCTGAGAAATATTATAAAACAGCACAGTATATCGCACAGGAAACCGAATTTGACGGGATTGATATCAATATGGGCTGTCCTGTCAAAAATGTTGTTAAATCGGGTTGTTGTTCAGCCTTAATTCAAGATCCTGAATTAGCTAAAGATATAATTCTAGCTACACGCGAAGGGTCTAATTTACCATTAAGTGTAAAAACACGAATTGGCTTTAAAGAGGTTGTAACAGACTCATGGGTTTCTCATTTGTTGAGTATGCCTATTGATGCCCTTATTCTCCACGGACGAATACAAAAACAAATGTCTGATGGTTTAGCAGATTGGAATGAGATTCGCAAAGCGGTAGATTTAAGAAATCAATTAGCACCACATATTAAACTTATTGGAAATGGTGACGTCTTGTCTTATCGCGATGGTTTGGAAAAAATCGATCGGTTTGGTGTTGATGGTGTCATGATTGGCAGAGGTATTTTTAAAGATCCATTTTTATTCAATCCAGCCATGACTGAGGTAAGCGAAATGACTAAATTGAAAATGCTTTGGGAACATACCGAGCTTTATGAACAAACTTGGCAAGGAAATAAGAACTTTTCTATTCTTAAGCGTTTCTTCAAAATCTATTGCAAAGAATTTCGGGGAGCAGCAAAGTTAGTTCATCAATTAATGCAAACTTCTTCGGCAAATGAGGTGAAAGAAGCACTTAATTTCCATAAATCAAGTATTAATCAGAAAGAATTGATCTAAAGGGATCAAAACTTGAGAATAAACCCATCTGAGAATTACATATTTATATACGAGATGTATACATGGTCTGAATAGCCCGAAAACAGGGCTGTTTGAGCGATGTCTAGGTGTTGTAATGTGTTGTTTTTATGTATATTACCCTCCGTGTTTAAGGTCTAAATATGAAGATCAAGTAGAAAAAAACCATATTTTGATCTTAAAACCTAATTATTTTGCTCTAAATTGATTTTTTCCGATTGAGTTTCTAACAAGATCAGTTGTATTTTATCCAAATTAATTTCGAGATAGATTCGGTATAATACGCGGAACAAAAATTAATAATCAGTGTTAGATTTATGACTTAGCCTAATTCAAGAAATTTCGTAAAAGACAAAAAAATCTAATCGTGCTTAGGGATGAATAAGAAGTCGCTGAAATTATCACTATGGCGATTTCTAATAGATTTATTTTGATCGATGAATAATAAGTTCACTATCCTTATTTGAGCTTATCAAGATTGAATGTTATAGATTTATTGTTTGAGCCCGAAATGATAAATTCTATGAATTAAGAAGTAGGCATCTTAGTTCATCTCAATAAACTTTAGATACAGATTAGACTGGATGCTGTGATGCTTGGCTAAGCTATTCAAAATGTACCATTCTTATTCAATCTCGGCTTAATAGATTTAAGTCAAATGAATCAGTTGAAAATATTTTGGGAGCATACTGAACTTTATGATAAAATTTCGCAAGGCAATAAAAGTTTTTCTATTCTTAAGCACTTCTTGAAAACCTACCGGAAGGAATTTCGTGTATTATCAAATTAGTCAAATTATTAATGCGAACTTCTTTGGCAAATAAGGTGAAAATTGCTCTGAAATTCCATAAATCTAGAGTTAATGAGAAAGAGTCAGTCTAATTGATACGTTTCTCTTAGATTTACCCTTCTGAGAATGGCATATATAATCAGAATATGTGTCCTAGGTCGTAATAGCCCGAAAGTAGGGCTCTACAAGAGGTGCTGAAAACATGCAAGTCTCTGTTTATAGGCTTTTTATTCCTGTTTTTTAATGGGTGAAATATCAATGCAACTAGGTTTAGTTATCAATAATATGAAATTTCACCCTAATTCTTCCGAAAAAGGATAGCCAATAAATTATTTATTTACATAGAAAGTTCCGAAGGTGTTTTTTAAGTCGCTTGATGACTCACCACGTATTTTATCAAACAATTTTGTTTCTTCAATAAACTTCTTCCAGTGCTTGTTTAAATCTTCCGCTCGCATATAAGAAATACATTCCTCAAATTGTTTAAATATGGATTGGGGAATTTCATTCCGATCAGCCCATTTGTAAAATTGATTAAAAGACTCTGCAATCTGCTCTTTTATTTCTTTAGGAATAGCTTTGGTATTGTAAAACTGAGGTCGTTCAAGCATATTAATATAAAAAGCATCTTTTTCTATAATTTTAAGTTCAAGGCAGGCTTTGTATAAATCTGGCAAGTTGGCAATAGACAAAATGGAAACGGTTGGCGCGATCTTGAACTTGATATGCGACAATTCTCTAATGGCCTCTCGATTCTTAACGAAAGTTTCCCAGTTAAAGCCTTTTCTAATATAGGCGCCTAAATCTTTATGTGCATCGATACTCGCAAGGATCTCAATATGTTCGAAATGTTTCCAATAATCAAGAATCTGATACCCTTTAAATTCTAGAATCGAGAAATTCGTGTTATAACGCAAACGAAGTTTGGTATGTTTATGCGCAATCAGGTAATTTAAAAGTAAATAATGCTCTTCACTCAAAAGAGGTTCACCGCCCGCAAAATAAATCTCTTCAGCTTGTAAAAGCGATTCACCTGTTTCCGAAATAAAGTGTTCAAAATCTGAGATATTTTGAATTAAAGCTTTTTCCCCAACATTCCTGTTTAGTTTATCAGCTTCGGGAAACCAAGCAGAACTAGCTCCATGCCAACAGGTTCTGCAAGCAAAATTGCAAGCATTTGAAAAGCGAATATCAAAATAAACAGGATGTTTTACTTCTTCGTTATCAAATTCATAAATAAATCGTTCAAGCGTCTCTTGTCTGATGCTCTTCCCTCCTGTTTTTTCTAGATTTAAACAGACAGCACAACGCGGATCAGATTCACCTTTTTTAAATTTATCTCTCAGTTGATTAACGGCATCTCCTTGCCATATTTCATTAAAATGTTGTGTGTTACAATTACCATAGGTGATATTGGCTACACAACAGGCTTTTACATATCCCGAATTACCCACGTGGTAATGAATAAAGGGCATTAAACAAAAAGGTGCTTTGAATTTCATACATCAAATATAAGTGAAATGCGTGTATACCTACTTATTCATCTTTGTATTTTGGAACAAGTTTATACGAACATTTATCTCTCAAAAAAAAGAGATCAGGGTCTTTAATTGGCTTCTTAATATTTTCAGGTCTCAATTATTTAGATTAATTTCAATTAGTATTTTAAAACAAATGATAAATTATGAAAAAGATAAAAGTATTGGCTCTTATGTGCCTTATGTTTATGGGATTAGGATCAGTTAAAACATATGCGCACTGCGAAATTCCTTGCGGTATTTATAATGATGAAGCTCGTGTGAAAATGATGTATGAGCATATTCAAACGATAGAAAAGAGTATGAAGATGATTGTTGAGCTCTCGGCAGCTGAAAAACCAGATTACAATCAATTGGTTCGTTGGGTTAATAACAAAGAAGAGCACGCGAACAAATTGCAGGCTATTGCAACACAGTATTTTATGTTTCAGCGAGTAAAATTAAGCGATGATCCTGTAAAAAAAGCATGAAGCAACTTGAATTGCTTCATAAAATTTGTGTTTATGCAATGAAAGCCAAACAAAGCACTAATATAGATATGATTAAGAAATTAAACGATACAGTTCACGACTTTAGCCATGCTTATTTAGGAGAGCATAAGCACAAGCATTAAAAATTAATTTATTGGATATGAAAAAACCTCTTCGTTTTCACGGAGAGGTTTTCTGTTTTGTAAGATCTCTATTTATTCAGAAATAGGTTTCTGAGTCAACTGATTGTGAATCGAATTGATTTCTTTTATGGCAGCAGAACCATACCAGGGATGTAATTCCATCACTAAGCGACCAGCTTTAATTGCCGGATCACTTTCTGTTAGACGCTTAGCTTCTTCAATCGTCGCAACATTAAAAATATAAATACCGCGTATATCACCTTGATCCATAAAGGGGCCAGCAAGAACTAAAGTCCCTTCCTCAGCCATTTTAGTGATATTCTCTAAATGAGCTTTTTGCAAATTTGCTGCCGTAAGGGAATCCTGGCTTCTGTTCGGTCCTCTTTTTAGAAATGCCATCACATAACGACTCATGCCATATTGATCAGCATTTAATTGGGCGGCTAATTCCTTATTATATCCATTTGAATTTGTTTCCTCCTTTTTACAAGTTTCTTTACAGGAGTTTAAAACAATAAGTACAGTTGCGAGCGTTAAAAGGTTTAAAAGCTTCATCTCTTCATTTTTTAGAATATTCTATGAAATATAGGCAAAACATTTTAGACAGCTTTTTATCTATTTCCAAAATTGATGAAAATGATGCACAGGCCCATGACCTTTTCCAATTTTATAGTCTGCTCCTGCCTTTATCGATTCTGTAATATATTCTTTTGCACGTTGAGCTGATTCTGAAATATTAAATCCTTTTGCTAAAAAAGCAGCTAGCGCTGATGATAAGCTACAGCCAGTACCATGTGTGTTGACTGATTTGATTCGTTTAGAAGGCAGCTCCATACAGATTGAATTTTCAAAGTCATATAGAACATCAGTAAGAATGTCAGCATTTAAATGCCCTGCTTTTAACAAGACAGAAACTTGAAACTTCTTCGCTAATTCCTTGGCAACAGTTCCAAACTCAGATTGAGAAGTTATCTTTCGACCTAATATGATTTCAGCCTCAGGTAAATTAGGCGTGATTATTCTAACTTTGGGGAATAATTTAGTTTTTAAATAAACTATTGCTTCTTCTTTAAGTAATTTATCACCCGAAGTAGCTACCATAACCGGATCGAGCACCACATTTTTAATTTGATACTGATCTAAGCAGCTTGCAACAATTTGAATACTTTCTGATGAATGCAACATGCCTATTTTAATAGCATCTGTTCCAATATCATCAAGAACAGCTTCAATTTGTGATTTTAATATGCTATTGGGAATAGGATGAATAGCTCTAACTCCCATAGTATTTTGTGCTGTAATAGCCGTAATGGCCGAACTTGCATAACAGCCACATGCTGAAATACTTTTGATATCTGCTTGTATGCCAGCTCCACCACCAGAATCACTCCCCGCAATAGTTAGTACTTTTTTATAGTGCATTTTATTCAATTTTGTATCATTCAATTAGCCGTTAGTAAGCTTTGGAATTGAATATCTCAAGAACAAAAAAACACATCATGGGTTTACGTAACTATCAGAACAAGAGTCTGATTATACTAGATCTAATAAGGTTCGTTTTCCTACGCTGCCATTATGCATTTCAGGTTCCAGGGTTTCATCTCAGCCCAATTATATAGAGCACCCCTAACGGTAAAACAAAGATATTCTTTTTATAATTAAAACACTATTCAAGAGGTTTGATAGATTATTTATGCTATAAAACCTAATTGTTCTACGATATTATGTGTGAAAATTTACACATTTTGTCTATTTTTGAGGAAAATATATACATATGCTAAGTATTTCTCAAATAGTAGAAAAAATAATTGCTCATCAGCCTTTTCTTTCTGAAGCTTTGGTTGAAGGTTTAATCAATGTTTCTTCTCTGGCTCGAAAAATTCAACCAGAGGTAGAGCAGCATTTCGGAGACGAGGTGAAAAGTGGAGCTATCGTCATGTCTATCAACAGGCTTATTCCAAAAATGAAAGGAAAAATTTCTCATCTTGGTGGAGAAGTTGTTGTTAGAGATATTATTGTTCGTTCTCAATTGGTTGATTACACCTACAAGAATTCGAGTATGCTTATTGATAGACATACAGATTTGCTGAGAGCTATTGGCCCTAATCAGGAATTCTTTTACACCATGGTTCAAGGGGTGTTTGAATCAAACTTGGTTGTTAGTCAATCTTTGGCTGAGCAAGTTGAATCAATTTTTGAGCGGGAGAGTTTATTGAGTAAAAGTGGACGCCTGTCGGCCGTAACACTAAAACTTCCAGATGAGAATGCACAACAAGCTGGTTTCTATTATCATATTCTAAAAAGCATTGCTTGGGCGGGTATCAATATTCGCGAAGTTATTTCAACAACCAACGAGTTTACTATTGTAGTAAATGATGATGCGATTGATAAGACATTTTCAGTTCTTAAAAACTTAGGACAAGGTTAGAGTGGTTTAAAATTTGGAATCAGATCTTAAATAGGTTCTTTAATAACAATAGATACAAAAAAAGGGATGCCATTGGCATCCCTTTTATATTATAAGTGATTGTGAATTACAATACAGCTTGTACTTCTTTCAATAAAGAATCAACATCTTCTCTAGCTGGAGCAAGAGTTTTTGCTTTTGTATACTGAGCAACAGCTTTTTTGTAGAAAGATTTTGCTTTTACAATTTCTGCAGCAAATTTCTCTTTTTCAGTGTTTGCTAAAGGATTAGCAGCTGCTTGAATTTTAGCACCTTCTCCAAAGTATAAAGAACCAAGGCTTACAATAGCATCTGTTTTCATTGAAGATTTCAACTCAATTGCTTTCTTATATGAAGCTTCAGCATCTTCAAATTTTGCAGCCTTTTGTGCTTTTTGACCTGCAATTAAGAAATACTTAGCTAAAGTTTTAGAAAGTTTTGCATTTTTTGAAGGAACTGCAGCAATACCCGCTTTCAAAGTCGCAACCATTTCGTCATACTTCTTCAATTTTTTAAGCGAAGTTGCTTTTCTTAAATATGAGCTAGATAGCTTATACTTAGCAGCAATCGCTTTATCAAAATAGATAACAGATTTTGCGTAATCTTTAACTTTATAAGCAGCATAGCCTACATTGTATACTGTTTTAATATCTGCTGAAGCTTCAGGTGTTCTTAAGTAATTTTCTAAATGTACGATAGCAGTTTTATAGTCTTTTGCTTTTAGGGCGGCGTTTCCGTCATTTTTTAATTGCACAGCATCCTGAGCAAAAGCACCTAAAACACTCATACAAACTACTAGGGTAAGGATTAACTTTTTCATATTATTAAATTGGTTTTTAATTTTTTGATCAGGCCACAAGGCAGTATTAATTCAAATTTACATGGAATTAAAAGTGTTTTGTTTTCCGATCGATGTCATCTTATGTTTGTTATATTGTTTCTGTTTTTCAAAAACAAGCCTAAAAATAGCGAATTCATTAAATAATCAAATAGAATTAGCTAAAAAAATGATGAGACTAGCCTAGTGCCATGTGAATCTTCTCACGTAATCAGGCTTTAAGGCTAAAATAAAATTTAAAATTCGAGTTGAATAAGCTCTCCAAAACCAGCTGGAGCTTCGTTAAAAGCTTCTTTTAATTCGATTTTCTTATGTATAGCCTGAAGCGTTCTGATTACCCCACCATGGGTGACAATAGCGATATGTTCATGCTCCAACTTCTTTAAGTCTTCCAAAAACTGTACCACACGCTCATTTAGCATTACAAAAGATTCCCCATTGGAACATTTCTTGTTTACGAAGTCTTCCATCCACTTATCCAGAAAAGGATCTTTTATTTCATCCCAAGCCTTCCCTTCCCAATCGCCAAAATTTAGCTCCATTAGTCTATCGTCAAAAATGACAGCATCAGCAAATAAATCGGTAGCAAGTGTTTTTGCTCTCGTTAGTGGACTGGAATAATGAGCATCAAACTTCAAATCTTTTATCTGTTCTTTTACCGCCTCTAATTCTTCAGGGTAAGATTCAAGAAGTTCAACGTCTTTTTGTCCGTAGCAAACACCTGGCTCTACATTAACCTTTGTGTGTCTTATTAAGTGGAGTATCATATCTGTTTTTGTATTTTTTGAATGAATAGACAAAAATAACATTCTATGGGGGAATAGTAACAAAAAAGCCACCCTTTCAGGTGGCTTTACTATTTTTTTATTGAAGTGAATCTTATAGATGCACCGAGATGATGTAAAAACTCAAATAAATAACAATCTCGACCACCTGTTGGGTCGCCCCGATGCAGTCACCCGTAAAGCCACCTATCCATTTTTGAAAGTATCGACCTAAAAGGTATTTAGTTATGAAGGCTGGGATAATGATCAGAAAGTATTTAATATCCTGCAAAAGGAGAATGGGTAAAAGACCTGTCAGCCATAAAAAGACATGATTCCCTGTGCTTAGTTTGTGTGCATAATCTTTAGCTTTAGAATTATCTACCCGAGCATAGTCATGACTGTTTACTAGACTGCCCGCCAATGTTCTACTGAAGGAATGAGCAACGATTAAAACCAAAGGAAGTGAGCTAGCTGAAATCATTTCCATACCAAAGAAACGAGCCAAAACAACAAAGAGAATACCCGAAATACCAAAAGCACCCACAAGGGAATCCTTCATAATTTCAAGAATACGCTCCTTGGTCCAACCGCCACCAAAACCATCACATACATCCATAAAGCCATCTTCGTGCAAGGCACCTGTTAGCAGGGTTGTAAACACCATACACAACACAAGAGAGATATTAAAGGGTAAAAGCCAATGACATAAGGCGAAAACCAAACCACTTAGTCCTCCAATAATGATACCCGCAATGGAAAAATACTTGACAGCTACGTGTTGATAGTTCTTCTCGAACTTGGCCCACTTAGGAAAAGGAATTCTTGTGAAAAAGGAAAGAGCGGTAAAAAAGATATTGAGTTCTCTAAACATAGAAGATCAATTGATATAAAATATGACTGAAGTGTGTATTAAATGGCTTAAAAAAAGAGACGCTGATTAAATATGATTTTGTATGATTACAATAAATCATATGTTATCATATTTGATCTGCGTCAAATTCTTTATTGTTTTAGTTTTTATTTAGTCTGCATTGCTAACGCCAGCATCTTCGAAACTAGCCATTTCGTTTAGGAAATTAACAGCCGATTGAATCAATGGAAAAGCAACAGCAGCACCTGTACCCTCACCTAAACGCATTCCCATATCTAATAAGGGCTTCGCTTTAAGTTGATCAAGCATCAGTTGATGTCCTTTTTCTTGCGACTTGTGTGTGAAAATACAATAATCTAAAATATTAGGATTCATTTTAGAAGCGGCTAATAATGCAGATGTAACGATAAAACCGTCTATCATGATGCACATTTTAAGCTCAGCAGCCTTAAGCATGGCTCCTGCTATCATCACAATTTCGAATCCACCAAAGTAAGTCAAAACCTCTTCAGCTTTATTGGTTCCTCTGTATTTTGAAAGGGCACGACCCAAGATCTCGTACTTACGTTGCAAGCCTTCGTCATCCCATCCAGTACCGCGACCAACACAGGCACTTAGCTCAATATTACTAAGAAGGTGAAGGATAATAGCTGCCGAGGATGTATTCGCTATCCCCATCTCACCAAAACCGATAATATTAGAGCCTTCAGAGTGAATGCGCTCAACCAAATCAGAACCACGTTTCATTGCTTTTTCAAACTCTTCGGTCGTCATGGCCGATTCGTTTAAATATGATTTGGTACCATGAGCAATCTTAGCATTTAATACGCCTGTACTCTTATCAAAATCGTAGTTGACACCTGCATCGATAATACGAATATCGATATCGTGTTGCTTACCAAAAACGTTGATCGCCGCACCACCGCTCATAAAGTTAGCAACCATTTGCCAGGTGACTTCCTGTGGATATGGACTCACTCCGTCATTGGCAATACCATGATCGCCAGCAAAAACCATAATGACAGGTTTATTTAGTTCAGGGCTCAAAGTATTTTGAATGCAACCAATATGTTTGGCCATTTCTTCCAACTTACCTAATGAACCAAGAGGTTTGGTTTTTAAATCGATTTTCTGCTGAAGCGCTTCAGCTTTCTCTGTATTAAGAGCTTCTATATTATATTGAATCATATTTAGTGTGTTTATGTGTGAATATTCGATTAAGTCAGTACCTAAGATAATTATTTTGTATTAAAATCGGCTTAGAGCTTAAATCAATTTTCAACTTTTATGCGATGGCGTCTCGACTTCGCTAAGATCTGCATTACAAGTTGAGCGGCTTCGAAACGAATCGCCTTTATACTGCAGCTTCTTCTTCAACAGCCTCGCTAACGCCAGCTTCCTCGAAAGAGGCCATTCCATTGAAAAATTCGACTGCCGATTTTACAAGTGGGTAGCAAACCATAGCACCAGTACCTTCACCCAAACGCATTCCAATATCCATAATTGGCTCAGCCCCTAAGTGGTTTAGCATACTGATGTGTGCTTTCTCGTTCGATTTGTGTGCATATAAACAGTATTCTAAAACCGTAGGATTCATTTTAGATGCTGCCAAAAGCGCCGATGTAATGATAAAACCATCAATCAAAAGTGTCATTTTAAGCTCGGCAGCCTTAAGCATACCACCCATAATCATGGCAATTTCAAATCCACCGAAGTAAGTCATCACTTCAAGAGCATCATCTGTTTTCCCTGTATATTTCGACAAACCTTCGTTTAGTAAGTCATACTTCGTTTTTACACCAGCCTTGTCGAGTCCTGTACCACGACCCACGCAATCTTCCAAAGGCAAATCGCCCAAAAGGCTTAGAATAAGTGCTGCAGAAGAGGTGTTTCCAATCCCTTTTTCGCCAAAGGCGATAAAGTTACAGCCTTCCTTATGGCAATCTTCGATAATGCCTGCTCCTTTTTCAATGGCTTCCAAACATTGTTCTTTGGTCATGGCTGACTCAAAACGGTAGTTCTTTGTACCATAAGCTATTTTGCGGTTGATGATAGCCAATTCAGGTTCAAAGTCGTGATCGATACCTGCATCAACTACCTTGAATTGGATACCATGCTGACGTGAAAACACGTTGATAGCCGCACCACCGCCCATATAATTATAGAGCATCTGATAACTCACCGATTTAGGGTAATAACTCACTCCATCGTCAGCAATACCGTGGTCACCGGCAAAGACAACAACGGACGGTTTTTTAATTTCTGGCTTAAGTGTGCCTTGTACTTTCGCTATTTTGCAAGCAATTCGCTCCAAAATGCCTAAAGAACCCAAAGGTTTTGTCTTGGTGTTGGTCTTGTTTAATATCTTCTCGTCTAGCTCAGTAGATAAGCTGTCTATTTTAAAATTATGCATCGTTTAGTTTGTTTGTAAGGACGGCAATTTACACAAAAAGACCAGCAAGACTTCAGGAATATTTGTGCTAGAGAATATGTTTTAATGAAAAACATGAGCTTAACTATTTATACCTTTTTTGAGAAAAAAAGCTTAAAGATTTTCAATGCATTGGGTACTAATTTCTCGATTCCATTTAATGGGATTATTTTTAATATACTGAGCTATTCGGTGATGCTCTTCCCAATTTCGTATAATACGATCGTGATAATTACTTTGCCAGAATTTATTATTTCTATTGTATTTAGGAATATCCAAACATTGATCGTCAATATAATCATCAACAGCCGAAACGACTGCCGATTTAAAACCAGCTACAAAGGACGAAATCGACTTGGGCCTACGATATGGTATTTGCACACTATCATGTACAGACGCACGGCCCTGCTTATCTGCGGTATTACCATTGGAATCACCTTCATTTAAACGGCCGTGTGTCTCTTCAGCACCACCATTCAATATAACAATGGCATGAATATGATTGGGCATCACCACAAATTCACCTAATTGTAATTCTTTACGAATATCAACAGACCTGACTAATTCTGCGTTAACAATTTTCCCAAAATGATTCAATTCCATTTTTCCATCCTTCACCTCACCCAAAATACATTGCATTTGATCTATGCAAATGGTGATAAAATAATCACCAGCATCAGCATAATTCCATTCTGGCTTGCGATGGGATTCTATACGATATCTATTATGAAATTTTGTCATAACGAACAGTGATTTAGATTATAAACCTATCCAATATACGAAAAGTTAATATTATTTATGCTGACACAAACGAATAGCCTTGGCATACGATGCCCTGTTACAGCCACGCGGCCGTGTGGCTCTGCATTACACTACAACTATTTACGAATACATGGCATTGCACTTCTGATGATAAAATTATAATGGCACGAATATAATTGGACACTATGCGTACAGACACACGGCCGTGCGTATCTGCATTACATTACAACTACTTACGAATACATGGCATTGCATCTGCGCTGATTAAATAATAATGGCATGAATATAATTGGACACTATGCGTACAGACACACGGCCGTGTGTCTCTGCATTACACTAAAACTACTTACGAATACATGGCATTGCACTTCTGCTGATAAAATTATAATGGCACGAATATAATTGGACACTATGCGTACAGACACAGGGCCGTGCATATCTGCATTATCGGCATCATTGAAACTACAACTATTTACGAATGCATGGCATTGCACCTGCGCTGATTAAATTTTAATGGCATGAATGTGATTGGACAGCATGCGTACAGCCACACGGCCGTGTGTATCTGCATTACACTACAACTACTTACGAATACATGGCATTGCACTTCTGCTGATAAAATTATAATGGCACGAATATAATTGGACACTATGCGTACAGACACAGGGCCGTGCATATCTGCATTATCGGCATCATTGAAACTACAACTATTTACGGATACATGGCAGTGCACCTGCGCTGATTAAATTATAATGGCATGAATGTGATTGGACATTATGCGTACAGACACACGGCCGTGCGTATCTGCATTACACTACAACTATTTACGAATACATTGTATTGTACCTCCGCTGATAAAATTATAATCGCACGAATAAAATTGAACACTATGCGTACAGACACACGGCCGTGTGTCTCTGCATTATGGATATCATTGAAACTACAACTATTTACGGATACATGGCATTGCACCTGCGCTGATTAAATTATAATGGCATGAATATAATTGGACACTATGCGTACAGACACACGGCTGTGCGTATCTGCGATATGCAAATACAATATGTGCATCATTTAAAATGTGAACTGCAAAATAATAGAGTACAGCATAATTAAACATGACCCTATTTTGTTAAGTTTACAATCCCAACTCTAACACAACTCACATGGAACTCCTATACGTTTGGATTGAAGATTACAAAAACATTAAAAAGCAAGGCTTTAACTTCTCGCCTAAGCATTGGTTTGAATATGATAAAAAAACTAATACCATAAGACATGAAGATGGAAATCCAAACTACCCTAAAGATTTCTTTGGTGAAAACATTAGCAATGTAACAGCTATTGCTGGGAAAAATGGTAGTGGGAAGAGCAGTTTAGTTAGTAGAATACTAAATTCTATTCAATCACCTATTGAAACTATGGGAAGATATTTCCTTATTATTAAGAATAATTCAAACGAAATAAAAATACACAACGTTGGAATCGATTTAGAAACAGAACTACCAGCATTATTTGAAGATTATTTAGCAAATCCTAAATGGTCACAAACAAACACAAATCTAATCTACTATTCAAATGATTTACTTTATGGTCCTCCAATAATTAAAGATGAAAAATTTGGCTTCAGTTCTGATACAACTAATATCATTGATAAAGATGTTTTTGATATTTCAACAAACACTTTATTGCAAAAAAATGTGACTATAGGTAAGTTTAAGAGTGAAGCCTTGTTGAATATCTGTAATTTTTTAAAAGATTATCAAGCCATATCGAATAAAGTTCAATTACCAGAATATTTTGTAGCTGATTTACCATATCCAAATTTCGATCAATTAAGGATAAAGGAGATGATTAAAAATCTTGTCACAAAAGAAAGATTGGAAAAACAATCTCCCATGTTTACAACAGAAAAATATATCGCAAAATGGGAAAATTTTTGTACTGATCTTGAAGTTTGGATACATAGCAATTACACAGAAGAATATTTTGTAACTCAAATTCACTATCAACTATTTTTCGCATTCGTGGAAAACCATTATCAGAGGTTAGATGATAAACTAGACATTCTAGCTGATTGTTTTCAAGCTACAAATCTGAACTTTGAGAGTATTCCCAAAAAATTTTTCAATCACTTAAGAAGCGACCGTGAAAATTACAAAGTAGTTTTCACTAAAAGGGTTGATGCAACCATTCGTTTTATGGAGTTCTTAGAAGATGTATTTTCCAATAATAAACTACGTGCAATTAAGGATGATGAAGATGGCACATACAGATGCCATTTTAATATTAAGGACAAGAATGATTATAAACTACTATTCGAATTTATAGAACACCTGAATGAGGTTAAATGGCCTGAAAGTCACACAGAAGATAAGTGTGATCGATTTAATTTGTTTGATTTCTATTTTGAATTTAATCTAACTCAACCAAGTAATTTTAGTACAGGTGAAATATCAATGCTTCATTTTTTTGCTCGCCTTTATCATTTAAAAAAGAACAATACAGGGAAAGAAATTAAAAATAATACTATACTACTAATTGATGAAGGTGATCTTGGATATCATCCCGAATGGCAAAGAGAATTTTTAAAACTTGTTATTTCAGAAGTCTCGAATATCTTCAAAGAACACAAAGTACAAATCATCTTAACGACTCATTCGCCATTCCTCATTTCTGATCTTCCAAAAGAAAATATTATATTTCTTAATAAAGACAAGAATGGTTTGTGTAGAGTTGAGCCTCCTGAAGATATAACTCATACCTTCGGCGCCAACATCCACAGCCTTTACCGCAACTCTTTCTTTTTGGAAAATGGTTTAATGGGTGAGTTTGCAAAGGGAAAGATTGATGATGTAATAAAAGATTTAGATCTCTCAAAAAAGGATATTCCAGAAGATAGACAAAAAGCGATGCAATTTATCATTGAACAGATTGGAGAGCCCCTTATTAAGAGGAAACTAAAACAAATGTACGATGATAAGTTTCACTCCCCTGAGCAGATAGACAATCGAATTAAAGCATTGGAAGAAGAAATAAAAAAATTGAAAGGGAGACAATCATGATTCCAATAAAAATCACTGATAAAGCAATAATCGATAAGCATTATAAAGGGATATATGCCTTATTTCAACCCGCTGAAATTGATAAGATAAATATGTGGTTAGCAACTTATCAACTAAATTTTGAACAGCTAATAAAAGCAAAACCCAAAGAGTTAAGATGCATTAAAAAACGAATTAAATCAGGTCAATATGCGAATTGGGAAACGAATGAGATTCCAGAATTAATAAAAGAAACATATTCAAAGTTCAGTAAATTTTCGATACAGCAATATTGTGGTGCAGAATTAATAAGGAACTTAAAAATTACAGTTTGTCCTTATTGTAACCGCACATTTATTAATAATTTTAATAAGGATGGCAAGGTAAAGCGAAGTAGTCAAATTGATCATTTTTTTCCTAAAAGCAGTAAAAAATATCCTTATTTAGCTCTATCATTTTTTAATTTGATTCCGTCTTGCTATTCCTGTAATCATAGCAAAGGTTCAAAGAAGATTAACTTATCACCGTACGAACTCAAATCATCTGATGAAGCACTTAAATTTACAGTATCATTCCCTAAAGAAAATGGCGGCTATAATCTTGACAATATTGACTTACAAATGGATATAGTTAAAGAATTTAAGAAAAATGCAGACGAATTTGGTCTTGAGGATCTTTATAGCAATCACAATGATATTGCAAGAGAGATTTGGCTAAAAGGGAAGGTCTATTCTGAAGATAGAATCAAAGATCTTCTGGCTTCTTTTCCTGATTTGTTTGATTCAGAAAAAGAAATTTCACAAATTATTATGGGGAATCACCTTGATGAAGAAGATCTCGGCAAACGCCCCCTTTCAAAACTCACAAGAGATATTGCTCGTGATGTTGGTTTTATAAAATAATAACAAACCATCTCGCCCTCTCCCGATACTCGGGATCAGGCACTCCTCCTTAACTAAGGAGGAGAAACAAAATAGTTTTGAATAATCTGTCAAGTTAATTCATGATAAAACACCCACCAGATAGCAAATTGCCCCTTTTTCTGCGCTAAGTGAGCAATTCCATTCGGCACAGATAAACTTTAGTTCACCAAGCGACCTCTTCCGCTCGCATGATTCGTATCACCATTCGCAGCCCGAAGGGGGTTTCTATCAGTGTGCCTATCCTTCTGTACACTAACGAAACGGGTCATGGCATTCTTACTAGGATGAGATTTTTGAAAAACCATTATTGAAGCTTGGCCTAAGCCTATTTTTATCAGAAAAAATAAAAAAACCGTAACTTACGTATCAGAAAGAACTCATATAAACCGGGAGGACGAAGAATGAAAACAGTTATACACAAAGCCAATACCCGAGGCCACGCCAATCATGGCTGGTTAGATGCTCACCACACCTTTTCGTTTGCCGATTATTATCATACCGATCGCATGCATTTTGGTGTTCTGCGGGTATTGAACGACGATAGAATTGCTCCTGGAAAAGGTTTTGATACACATCCGCATAACAATATGGAGATCATCACGATTCCTCTATCGGGTGAATTACAGCATAAAGATAGTATGGGAAACACGGCCGTGATTAAGGCGGGTGAAATTCAGGTGATGAGTGCGGGTTCTGGTATTCTTCATTCGGAGTTTAATCCCAATGATGATCAGGAAGTCAGTTTGCTTCAGATTTGGGTTTTTCCACATTTAAAGGATGTTGAGCCGCGATACGATCAGCTTTCAATCAGCGATATTGAATCCAAAGACGGTTTAAAGCAGATTCTTTCTCCAAATGCTGACGATGATGGGGTTTGGATTCATCAAAATGCTTGGTTTCATCTGGGTGAATTCGATGAGGCCAGTTCAAGTACTTATATCCTAAAGGAAAAAAGAAATGGGCTTTATTTGTTTGTGTTGGAAGGTGAAGTTTTTATTAAGGATTATAAATTGGAAAAACGCGATGGTCTGGCCATTACAGAAACCCGAAAAGTTGAATTCAAGACAGGTGAAAAGACCAAAGTCTTGTTGATGGAGGTGCCGATGTTTGATATTTAATTTCATACTCGAGGTTCTAGAAACGCTATTTACTTATCAAATAATCTAACTTTCGGCTCAAGTTCCTGAATGTTTAGTCATTATGTCTTAGGCATATTCGATGGTTTTTAATTCTCGAGTCAAAGTTAGGTCACTCCAAAACAGTACTCCTTCCTTGAATTCCATTTTGGACAATTTGACGTTTTAAAGACATACTGGACTGTCTTTCTATGGTTTGTCGCAAAATATTTCTTTTTGTGTATCACGATATCAAGATGAGACAAATGCAACTAAAAAAGCCTCCAAAAAATAATTCTGGAGGCTTTTTTAGTATTCGATTGGACAATTTTACATGTTATCCATCATAGCTTTAAATTCTTCATACTTTTTCATGTACTCAGGTTTTTCATTTCTAAGTCTGAAATAAAGTTCTTTAAGGTATGAGATTGAATTCTTCTCATCCGGCTTGATTTCAACAACTTTTGTGAAATATGGAAGTGCTTCTTCGTATAATTTCTGTATGTCCTTAATAGCGGCGTCATATTTCTTTTGATCCGGAATATCGTTAGCGACCTTATGAGCCTCTTCAGCAATTCTTAATTGAAGAAGACCAAGGTTGTATTGAGATATATAATCCTTAGGATCTTTAGAGAAAGCAATAGAATACATTTCTTTAGCTTTAGCAGGCTCGTTTGTTTTCTCAAATAATGTTCCCTTAGCTCTATAGTATGAACCATTCTCAGGATCTAAAGAAATTGCCTTGTCAAGATACTCAGCCGCTTTTTCAGGCTCTCCACCTAATAAATAGTGGTTGATTAATTCAACTAACATATAGGCATCATTAGGAAATAACTCAAATCCTTTATGAAGATATGTTATTGATTCTTCTTCTTTTCCACTATCTTTAAGCACTTTAGAGAGAGAGGCGTAAGCTTTGGCACCACCGTAGTTATAAGTGATTGTTTGCTTATAATACTTAATAGCAGATTCAAGATTATTCGCTTTCTGTGCAGCTAGTCCAGCATTAAAAATAATCGCTGTATCTACAGCAAGTTTGTCTTTGTCGAACATCTCCATATTCTCAATCTCCAGTACTTTCTCAAAGGCATTTAAAGCTCCATTATAATCTTCAGAATTATAAAGCTTAACCGCTCTATTCGTGTAGTCAGGAATCAAGTTCGTCATTTGAGCCTTTACTGCCTTAGCGTATTTATTTTTAACGTCTAATTCAAGACATTTCATATATGCATCAAACGCTGTCTGAAGTGGTGTTTCGGCTAATTTTTTATATGCAGGTAGCGGACTTTCAAAAATAGCTTGATAAACTTTTCCTTGAACCAAATATGCTTTTGGCCATGCTATGCATTTTTCGTGTCCCATACCAGCATCAATTGTTTCTTTAGCTTTATCAAGTTTACCCGAAGTTAGATAATTACTAGCTCCTGTTACTTTACTCTTTTGTGCGTTTACCATTGAAACACATAAAAGAAGAATCATAATGAATGATAATTTTCTCATCAGTAAATAGTTTTAGTTTTGAAGCTTTCTTAAACAGTTATTGTTAGTAAGAAAGTTTCATTTTAGAGTTTGTTTTGTATTAAGAATCTTGTCTAAATTTAACCCATAATCTGAAAAACCAAACAATATATTATTTATAATTACTCTAAATGTTCGGATAGACTTGTTTGTTCACCATCATTAGTAAAATCTTGCACATCATCATCATCGTTATTCAGTTTATTATCAACGATAACTGAGGGAAAGGTTTTGATTTCTAGTACCCCAAACCCCTGAAGGGACTTTTAAAAAAAACGATGGACAAAAGAATGTTATAAAGCAAAAGGGAGAATAAACAGTTAGAGTATGGCAGGTGAAACGGCAGCTCGGTTTTATGAACAGAAAACTAATTTTTATGATATGACAAATCAGATTATGATTAGATTTGGCGAATGAAAAAACTAATCTTACTCTTTGCATTTTTATATTGCATCAATCCTCTTTATTCTCAGAATAAAAACGAATACCTGGTTGCTTATGGGCAAACCTGGGGTTTCTTAAAGTACTTCCACCCCCATCCGAGTTCGGTCAATTGGGACACCAGTTTGTTAAACGACTACGACAAAGTCAAAAATTGTTCGACAGACATCGTCTTTAACGAAATTATTGCTGATCTTATTAGCCAGTGTGGCGATTATAAGAAATATGAAAGGCAATTGGCAGATTCTCTTGTTTTCACCCAAAGTTTCGAATGGATGAATAAGCCATTGCTTTCGGAGGCAAACAAATCTTACTTAAAAGAACTTAAAAACAACAAACCTAAGTTTAAGAACAAGTATGTACAAATAAACAGAAATGCTTTTAATCCAATTATAAAGAATGAGGTGAACTATGCCGATTCCCTTTTTTCAAATTCTGTTTGCTATCTAGGCATAACCCGCTATTGGAATGTTATCAATTATTACTTTCCTTATAGGCGCATCATCAAACACAATTGGGATTCGATTTACCTTAAGCTTGTGCCTGAATTTATTAGTCTTTCTGATATGGATGATTATTATTTGGCCGTTAGGCGCTTGAATGCAAAAATTAGCGATGGTCATGGGTTTATTCGGACTAAAAAGAACTTATACTCTAAATACGGTAAACCTAAAATTTGGTGTAAAGTGTTGAGTGGTGAAACTTTAATCGATTATATAGAACCAACATGTAAGACAAATTTAAAAAAAGCAGATCGTATTATCTCCATTGATAATGTGAGTGTTGAAGATAAATGGGCAGAATTCTCAGATGTATATCCTGCCTCAAATGATCACTATCTAAAAAAAGATCCTTATTACTTGGTTAAAACACTCAACGATAGTATTGAACTAACGGTGAAGCGTGGCGATTCTCTAATTACGGAAAAATTAGAAGTTTTTCCTATACAGAAATACATTCCCAAAAAGAAATCGAAGAAAGCTTCGACAATTAAAAAGAAAGCTTCCTACTATATTTTACCCAATGACAGCAGCTTAACAACAGGCTATATTCATATGGGTCGATTGGAGGGAAAAGATTTAGATAAGGAATTTAAAAAGACCATTCTCAATACTAAGAATTTGATTATTGACTGTAGGTTTTATCCAAAGATGATCTATAAATCTCTTTGTAATATCCTGTTAAAAGAGCCTAGAGGTTTTTGCATATGGGCACGTATAAATTTCGATTATCCCGGAAGTATTATTAAAGAAACGACTAAAACCGGTAAAAAGAATAAGAATTACTATAAAGGGAATATATACTTATTGGTAGATAATACGACTATGAGTCTTTCTGAATTTACGGTTATGGCTTTACAAGCTGCTGATAATGTCATTACGATTGGAGGACAAACAGCAGGTGCTGATGGTGATGTAAGTTCAGTACCTATGCCTTTCGGACTCAATTCTTATTTCTCAGGTTGTGGTGTATATTATCCCAATGGTGATGCGACCCAACAAGTTGGTGTCCGTAGAGATTATAAGCTTGTTCAGGATAGTAGCTATTTAAATGGGAATGATAAAATTTTGAATTATGCACTTGAGCTGATTCGTAAGTCAAAGAAAGATAATAGTCAATTTTAATCTGAGAATGAGGCTCTCAATAAATTTAAAGTCATACCCTGACATTTACAGCTTGCTTAGAGTCAGAGCATGACAATATCTAAATGTAAAAAGCGGTCATCCCAATAGAGATGACCGCTTTTTATATTTTATAGTGTGCTATTCGCTAGGCTTTTGCACCTAAAATTGCCTTAAGTGCTTTCAAATTCTTTTCTAATTCAATTTTGATATTGTTGTCTTTCTCAGTTATAACGGCTGCTTCCAAATCAGGAATCGCATCGGTTCGCTCCAGTTGAATGAGTGCCCAAGATGCTTTCACTCTCACCATACCATCTTTATCGCGAAGCATACCCGGTATCCATTTCTTCGACGACCAGCAAGCCAGTTCAATCACTTTCTCGATCCCTTCTAATTTTTCAGCTCTGGTACCACTCAACTGATTGTGATATTTCGTCTGTAAATCGTTTATCTCTTTGGTGTAGATAATCTCATTCTTAAAGAAATCTGGGCGAACCACATTTTCAGGATAAGAGATTAATTCTTTGTTACAAGTCCAACGTACCAAACGAGGTAACATCCAACGCATACCTGGAGTACACTCTGGGTGACCTACAAAAGAAGCCACTCTACCCTTGCCTATTTCAGCTGCAACAACAAAAGGACGGTTGTTTGTCATATTAGCAGGTGTCCCTTCAACGGTATGCACATCGCTAAGCATGGTCGCCAATTCCATAAATTTAGCACCCGACTTGGCAGGAACCAAAACAGGCCCTTCGTAGTACTGACAGAAAGAGATCTTGCGATCTTTCAATTCTGGGAATATTTCTTGTCCTTTAGGAGTTAATGAAAATTTCGATAAACCATGTCCACGATGATCGTGTTCAATATCAATGGCTTCACAACCATTTAAATCAAGACTTGGATAATCAGGTGTTTCGGTCATGATATAAGCACCAGCGCAAATACCTACCACAGCTTTACCCTGCTCTTTTACCATTTTCACCATTTTTTCCATGCCAGCTTCACCCAAGCTCTGTGTTTCGCCACGTCCGCTACCACCAGGAAATACAATGGCATCGAAATTATCTAGTTCACCAGACATAATTTGGGAAGCGCGAACCACCTCAACTTGCATATTCGGATCAATTAGCAATGCTTCTAGTGCATCGGTAATACACCAAGGACTGTCTCCGTTTTTATCGAAAACGCCTACACGGATGATTTCATTAGTCTGAGTTTGCTTTTTTTCAACACGCTTACAAGCACTTAATAAGCAGAAGCTGATGCAAGCAAGTAGAAAAAGATTCGTTTTTAGTTTGTTCATTTTAGTTTTGTTAGTCGGTTATTTTGTTGGTCGATAAAGATAATAAAAGGCATGGCTTTTTGAATCAAAATATTTAGAGTGATTCTAAAATTTTAGGGTGATTTAAAAAAAATCCCGACTCTTTAAAGAATCGGGATCAAGTTCATTTTGCTTACCTATCTCATTCACTTTTCTTAAGCGAAATATCATCTGAGATGAGGTTCTTGTATTTGTTGTAAATGAAAGAAATGGCTAAAAGCAGAATGCCTAGACTAACAAAAACGATGGTTTTGTGTAAGGTTTCAAGATGTGAAATATCGTAAAAGAATAATTTAAGCAAAGTGATTCCAAAAAGGCCAATAGCTCCCAATCTTAGGTGTTTTTTCTGTTTCCAGATGCCCCATACAACAAATAATAAGGCGTATATTCCCCACAAAATACTCAGTCCCAGTTTGTCGGATTGACTGCTATCGCCAAGAGTCATTAAATTAATAAACTCACTGCTTATTAGCCACAAGATGGATATAAACATTAAAATGTCGTAAGCCATACTAAGTTTCATTTTAAAGAAGCTTTGCTTGATAGATTTATAAATGGCAAATAATAAAACAGCAACAAACATATAGGAGATGTATCTGATAACAACTGCAAATCCTCCAATGTGATAGTGAGCATTTAAGTCTTGAGTCAAATAATTATCGCGCAGTTCACTTAAAACATAAAGCCCTTGACTTAAAAAGAACCACAGGCATAATACATTTAATGCAAGATTAACATTAGATAACTTCAAGTTTTTCAATGTCTTGATGTTGAAAAAAGATAGTAAGCTGAAAAATAGAATTGAATAATTGATAAGCCAGACCTGCTTATATTTAAGAATGTTTGTGTCAGATACCTTTATATAGCTTTCGTTAATGGTAATTTGAGAATTAATATAAAGCTGCTCGAAGTAAGCTGATATTTCAACACTAAAGGTGAAATAAACACTACCGATTAAGATGGCCGGCATCACAATATTAAAAAACTGCTGAAGAGATCCATCTTTGCGAAAAGGCAATGCGCAATTTGTCTTTACATTTAGTCTATTGATAAAAGCAAAAGCAGTTACAAATAAAACAGATGAAAGAAAATTGACATTGATAAGAGGAATCATGCTTTTATCTGAATCAAGTTGATAATGAACTGAAGACCAGTCGTGAATCATGCTAAATAAGGCTACTAGCATTAAAGGATAGGCCATCTTTTCATAAACTGTAAGTTGTTTTGTTCTTCCAATCCAGAACAGTAAGGCGGCCTCCCCAGTCCATAATAAAGTAACCCAATTGCCATCTAATTGAACAGGTATCGAGATACTTATAAAAATCAGGCTTAAACCTGAAGCCAAATAAAACAAGTTTTTGTCGGCATGCTTCTGTTTGTAAAAAATGTAACTGACTATGGCATGCACAAAAGCATTGCAAAGCGTAAAGAAACCCAGAAAATCTTCACCTGTTTCATGATGATTTAACAAGGCGTAGCCTACAGCATAAAAAATGAATGTATTGGATAATAGAAGAATCAGATCTAACTTTTCGAATGCTTCCTTTCTAAGTAACTTGTAAGCAAGGAATACAGAGTAAAAGGTAAAAAAGAATAGAATTGAAAAAGATAATGCCAATCCAAAATGTTCAGACCTAGAGTAATCAAAAGCAAACCATACAATAAAGATTAACCAGCTTAAGGCATATGACGATAGGTAAAGTGCTTTCCAATACTGCTGTAGAGCGATAATGAGTATACCCACATTAATGATAGCCATATAAGTGAAGAGCACGCCTACATTCCCCGAACCATCACTTAATAAGAAAGGTACAGCATAGGCACCAACCATACCAATAAGGGCTATAGCTTGTTGCTTGTATTTTAATGCAGCAAAAACAGTAAATGCCGTAAACAGTAACATTAGTGCAAAGGCTACAAATTGTGGTATCAGATCGTAAAAATTGTAGGCCGCAAAGCTAACAAAGTACATCACTGCCATAGCACCACCAACCAATACAGCGCTGTAGTTCTCATATTTAGTTCTCAGTTTGAAACCTAATCCTAAAAGACCAAAACCAGCTAAGTAGGCAAGAATGATTCGAGTCAGAGGACTGATCAGTTCATGTTCAATGGAATATTTGGTTCCTATACCTAAGCCAATCAGCATAATAACAATACCGATTTTATTAATCAGATTTTCACCAATGAATTTCTCTGTATCGAAACGAATTGTAGGTATTTTCTTTTTAGGTATTTCTATCCTTTTTTCCTGTATCTGTGGTGCTTGCTTCTCTGTTTGTAGATTCATTGAATCTGTAAACGACTCATTCTTTTTGATTTTAGCTGTAGCTTTTTCATGAGGCACTTTTATGCGTTGTATTTCCAAACGCAAATCGTTAATCTCCTGAGAAAAAGCGGCTTGTTTTCTCGTGAGCAAGTCCAATTTTGCATGGAGTTGGTTCACTTGATCGTGTTTATTATTCATATTTAGTTTTCAGGTGGAACTTGTTTATTTAGGGCTTTTAAAACCCTTTTCTTGTTGAACATTATTAAACAGGTAAAGATAACAAAACAACTTACCTTTCAAGTCCTACATTTTTATAATGAAAAAATCCCGATCGCATAAAGCGAACGGGAATGTAGAAATGGTTTAAGTCGTTGAGACTAATTACCAAATTCAAGTTGGCCAATTTGTCTGACTTCCTTATTGTCAATCAACTGCAGGGCAATATGTTTCGTTTCCTGAGTCTCCTTACCATAATTGGTACATAAGGTGGCATAAACAGTAACTGGTCCGGTAATACTTTGGCGCAATTCGCTAAAATATTTCACATACACCGTGTATATACCTCTTTTCGCAGTTTTTAACGAAAATTCTTCAGGACCGTAACCTCGGGTAAAATCTCGGCTAATTTTACCACCTATCTTGGCGTGTGTATGCGAATAGTAACACTTTTCACCATTGGGATCAATAACCCACAAATCGATATCGTTCTCATTGCTACTCAATTCCAATGTAATTCTTATATCCAGTGGCATGGCTTTCATGTATTTAGCATTGACAGTTTTAAGATTCAGTTCAGATTTGTGTAAACTGATTAAGGCATTCATCTCATTTAAGACAACATCTTTAATATCCTCGAATCGGTTCCAATTCCTATTCAGAATTTCAATATACATTTCTAAAGCTTTCTGATACTGCTTATGCAAACTAAAGCCTAAAGCCAAATCTCTATACGATTGGGGCTCTTCGGGACGTAAGTTCTTAACTTCTTCAAATATCTTAATAGCCATTTCAGATTGGTTTTCATCAAGCAATCGGCGAGCAACGCTTTAGGAGTTCCGGATTTTCGAGGTCGAGCTCCAAAACATTCGAAAGAATACGAATTGCCAGTTGATCCCATCCTTTTGAAAAGAAAAAATCAGCAACCTGAATGTAGAAACTAGGACGATTCATATTCCCCCCTCGCTACCGCACGATTTTATCGTGTGGGTTTTGATATCTAAAATAAAGAAACGTAATGCAATCGAGCACCAGCCGAGAAACAAAATGCTTATTTCGTGTATGATTGCACTTCTCCGTTCGCAGATTGAGATTTTCAGTTCGTGCAAGCAAGCCCACTCACAATGTGGATTTCCTAATATTCTGGGGAATCCTCCTTCACTGTGTGCTTTGTCATTTCATAATATCTGAACGAGCATAATCTATCAGTTTGTTTTATTGATAGTCAGCTTTTTATGTTGCTTTTGTGAAATTTAAACAGCTTCTAAGTTTTACTTGTTACTTAATTCTTTTATTAGGATTTTATCAAGCATATTTTTGGAAAGTATATTTTTAAGAAACAGCTTAATCTTCGCATTTTTTTCGGGATAATAAGACTTTTGGGGGTTTATAGCGGTTAAACTTTTTAAAATGCATTTTGCTATCACTTCAGGTTCAACACCTTTGCTTTCCAATTCTCTCACAAGTTTGTTAAACATATCGAATTCTGTTTTATATAGTTTTTGTTGTTCTATATCATGCAATTCGAAACGATTGAATGAAATTGGGATAGCTTTATCAAATATAGGGGTTTTGACAACATCAGGATATATAGTAATCACCTTAATCCCCCACTTAAGCAATTCTATCCGAAGTGCATCATTAATCCCTTCTAATGCAAATTTCGTGGCTGAATAGATTCCAAGATAAGGAGAAGAGATGAAAGCATTTGTTGAACTAATATTTACAATTCTGCTCTGGTATTTTCTACTTATCGGTAATAAAGTTTTTGTCAATTCAATAAGACCGAAAACATTTACTTGGAAAGATTGTTTAATACCTTCAATGTCGGTCAATTCTATTGGAGACCCAATTGCAAATGCTGCGTTATTGATCAACGCATGAAAAGTTCCTTTGGATTTACAATACGATTCGATAGTATCTAACACTTTAGTAAAATGTTCATTGTTTTGCAAATTTAAAAGAACTGGTTCCACGTTCTTTATGTTTTGGTCTGATAATAATTTAATTCCATTATCGTCTTTTGCACCTGCGAATACATAATATCCACTCTGCGATAACATTTTACACGTTGCCAGTCCAATACCAGAATTGGCACCTGTTAATAAAACACATTTTGATTGATTAGTCATAGAAATGATTTTTAGATAAGTGTTAATATTTTTATTATTTGTTTTTTTCTAGCATTTAGGTCCATTTTCTGAGTAATCTATATTACAAGCTGTAATCCTATGTGCTATAGATTAATTTTGCAAATTTTACAAAACAATAATGAAGTTAATAAAATATATTATATTTAATACGAAGGTGTTGTGTTTTTCTATAGAATTCAGCTGAAACAATGCTTTTTTTTTAATAAAAGCCATATGGCAGATACCTTTAAGTGTAGAAGCTATAATTAAGTTTCCCAAGGCTTTTCTGCAAAGCTATTGTTGATTATCAGGTTTTCCCTTTAAGGAAAAAGTCAGCATACAAAAGGATGCTAAAAGAATATTTACAAAGAAATTAGCTCCAATAAGAGCTTGCATGATCCGCATTTTTTCAGAATACGAAACGACCATACTTACGAATCCTACCCACGACATAAGCCTAATTCGTTTTGTTCATGTATGCAAAAGAGCGACTTGAAAGCTTATTTATAGAGAATATAAAAGACGTAACTTAGAAGTATCAAAGAAAAACCATATCAATTATCGAACTTAGAGGGACTAAGAAATGAAAGCCATTTTACACAAAGCCAATAGCCGAGGGCACGCCAATTATGGTTGGTTGAATGCTTGCCACAGCTTTTCTTTTGCCGACTATTACCACAGCGAACGCATGCACTTTGGGGTGTTACGAGTTTTAAACGACGATAGAATTACTGCCGGAAAAGGCTTCGATACCCATCCTCACAATATTATGGAGATTATTACTATTCCTCTTTCGGGTGATTTGCAGCATAAAGTATGGGAATACCGCTGTAATTCATACTGTTGAAATTCAGGTGATGAGTGCGGGTTCAGGTGTTTTACATTCAGAATTCAATCCGAATCCTGGTAAGGAAGTTTCGATGAAGAAACATCTAAGATTTATCCATTTAAGAGAGAAGGTAACGGACTTTATGTTTTTGTATTGGAAGGCGAACTGACTATTAATGGCTTTAAGCTGGAAAAACGAGATGGTATTGATATTTCGGAAGTGAAAAATATCGACATTAAAACCAGTGTCAAAACTAAAGTTTTGTTGATGGAAGTGCCTATGATTATTGAGATTCTCGGTTAAAAGAACATACTTCTGTCCTGCCGAAGACCTCCACTGAATAGAGAGAATAGCATTGAATGAGCCAATAAAAATTAATCAAGTAAATTCTTAAAGTTGACTATTATCGGTGCAAGCCGCGAAGAATTATATGATTACATTTACCTTCTATGGTCTAAAAAAAATCCCAGTTCTTTAAAGAATCGGGATTTGATATATATTAAAACTAGAAAGCGCTATGGCTTTATTTCCAAAGGGATACCAGAAATGACGAGACTCACACGATCTGCTTTTTTTGCAATGTACTGATTGATTCTTCCTTGTAAGTCGTTGAATCGCATAGCCACTTCATTACCCGGATGTCCACCCAAGCCCACTTCATTACTAACGATAATCCAATCGCAATCCTGAGCAAAGATTTGATCCAGTATGGTTTTGGCGTCTTCTAGAGTTTTATCATCCTGATCGCCATTGTCGAAGAATATGTTTGTTAACCAGAGCGTTATGCAGTCTAGAAGAACCAATCTTCCCGTAAAATCATGAGAGTCTAGAGCTTTTTCTTCTTCTATGCTCTCCCATTGTTCACCACGGCGCGCTTTATGCGCTTCAATACGAGCGCGATGGCCATCATCCCAAACACGAGATGTTGCTAAATAAACAGGATTATTTGATTGTTCAAGTGTCAGTTGTTCAGCGTATTCACTTTTACCACAACGCTGACCACCTGTAATAAGATGTATCATAATATTATGATTAGATTGCCAATCAGAATAAGAAGAGGCAATTAATTTGTATTCTTAAAGCTAGCAAATCTATTTCACTAGCAGATTAATGCCCACATAAAAAGCTGATATCAGTACAATCGTCACAAAACAAACGGCATGATTGATATAAGCAATGCGTTTTATTTCCTTATTCTCAATCTTTCGATTCAACTCGCCAATATGAGGTTTATCAACCGACTTGCCACCATAATCGTGGGCACCACCAAACTGACAATTTAAGATACCCGCCAGTGCTGATTCAGGATAGCCCGCATTGGGACTGGTGTGCGAACGTCCATAACGAAATATAAATACGAAACCTCTGTAGCTCAGGCTCACAAGTACCATTAAGAAAGCCGTGATACGAGCCGGAATAAAGTTGGCGGCATCATCAATATAAGCAGCAATACGTCCAAAATAAAGATATTTTTCATTCTTGTAACCAATCATGGAATCTAAAGTATTGATCATCTTATAGGCCATCATGGCTGGTAAACCACCCACCGCATAAAAAAAGAGAGGTGCCACCACACCATCCGAAAGGTTCTCGGACAGGGTTTCGAATACAGCTAAGCGGATTTCCTGTTCGCTAAGACCTTTAGTATCACGTCCTACGATCCAAGACAAGCGTTTACGGCCAGCCTCTAAGCCTTTTTCCTCAAGATGTTTAAAAACCTCGTAGCCTTCTTGTAAAAGACTGCGATTGGCCAATCCATAAAAGACAAAGACAGAGGTGAATACAATATAGGCCCATTTCTCCCAGCCTAGCAATAAGATGGATAGGAAATAGAACGATAAATAGATTAAAGCGATGAGGCTCATACTCATAAAAGCACCTTTTGCAAGTCTGTACTTGCCAAGATTAAGCTTATCTGTCCCCAGACTGATCATATTGCCAAAACCGACAATGGGGTGTGGTAATTTACGTGGATCTCCCAATATAAGATCCAGAATGTAACCTATTATAAGAGGTAGTATTATGAGTTCGATTTGCTCCATTGAGTTAGTGCGTCTATTAAAAGTTGATTTTTGTCTTCGGATAAAGTGGCGACACGAATAAACCTCTCATTTAGGCCTCGAAAGTTACTTGCATCGCGAATAAGCAAGCCAAATTTAGAAATTAGCTGCTTTTTAAGCTCCGAAGCGCTTGATTTCTCTAGTTCGATCAAAAAATAGGAGGTTTTTGAAGGCCATATTTTAAGACCTGGAATTTGAGCCAATTTTTCGGCAAAATTCTTTTTGTCTGATTTATATTGTTTTACAGGAGGTAAAAAGCTCTGTTTCCTTTGCAGAATGTACTTTCCAGCCTCAATTGCTATGGAATTAACCGTCCAGGGAGGCTTGAAAAATTGGATATTCTGGACCATAGCCCTGTTTGAGATCAAATAGCCCAATCTCAGGCCGGGTATGGAGAAATTTTTGGTTAATGACTTCACCAAAATCAAATTTGAGTGCTCATCAACCAAATCGATTGCCGATGAAATCGCATCGGTAAAGTCGATATAGGCTTCATCCACTACAAAAGTGCATTTGGGGTTGTTTTTAAGAAGCGATTCAAGAAAAGTCTTCTCAACAACGCGACCATCTGGATTATTAGGGTTGCAAAGCCAAACCAATCCTTCAGGGAAGAGGGTGAACGATTTTAAGTCAGACCAATTAAGGTATTTAAGCTGATGTTTATTAACCAAACAAGCATCCTCATACTCAGCAAAAGTCGGGATGATAATGGTCGAAACCTTTGAATGATAGGCTTGTGCAATCAGATAAAAGGCCTCAGTTGCCCCGTTGCAGGCTATGACTTGATTAGTCTTAACAGCTTGATCTTGAGCAATTAAATCGCAAAGACTCTCAGCTGCAGCCTCAGGGTAAGCGTGTATCGTATCCCAGTTCTCTTGAATATAGGCTTTTAGATCCTCAGATCGGCCTCCATACCAGATGTTCGTTGAGAAATTAGCTTTTATAGGATGTGTATAAAGATAGGCGTCGTCGCCATGACCGTGTAACATATTGAATATGAGTCGTGTTTAAAAGTGTTTTCTAATCTTTTAGAAGATCCAAATTAAGCGAATAAAGCCTTAAAAAACAATAGGTTTATGGCTGTAATGACATCCATAAACCTATTATTATTTATTAAAGAATTATTTCTTTAATAAAGTTGTGTTCATTAAAGAAATAATTCTTCAATAATCATATCCCTTTCTATTTCAGATTAATAGCACCAATCAAGTCATTGATATCACTCACCTGATGACGAATCATATAATCTTTGATCCCTTCTACAATTTTCACACTTATTTGAGGATCGATAAAATTGGCTGTACCAATTTGAAGAGCCGTTGCACCAGCGAGAATGAACTCAATAGCATCTTTTGCATTCATAATGCCACCTAGGCCAACCACAGGGATGTTAACCGCCTGAGCAACCTGCCATACCATCCTAAGTGCTACAGGCTTAACTGCAGGCCCTGAAAGCCCTCCTGTAACCGTTGATAAAAGAGGTTTACGAGTCTCAACATCAATCGCCATACCTAAAAGCGTGTTGATTAGGGACACAGAATCAGCGCCTTGACCTTCAACAGCCTTAGCGATGGAAGCTATATCAGTTACATTAGGTGATAATTTCACCATAAGGTGCTTCTTATATACTTTACGAACCGCACGAACCACTTCTTCAGCCGAATCGCAAGAGGTTCCAAAGGCCATACCACCTTCTTTAACGTTCGGACATGAGATATTCAGCTCAATGCCTGGGATATGTTCCAATTCGTTGATCATAGCGGCTGTTTCCACATAATCCTCTATAACCGAACCCGAAACGTTCACCATGACATTGGTTTGGTAGTCTTTAATTCGTGGGTAGATGTCCTGACAGAAGTTTTCAACACCTTTATTCTGTAATCCCACAGCATTTAACATGCCTGAAGGCGTTTCGGCCATTCTAGGGTAAGGATTTCCCTCACGGTGATGTCTTGTGGTACCTTTAACTATTATGCCTCCTAAATCGCTTAAATCGATAAAATCAGCGAACTCTTCACCAAATCCGAATGTACCCGATGCTGTCATAACCGGATTCTTTAAAACCAGGTCTTTAAGTTTTACTTCTAAATTTACCATTTTAAGTCTTTTATATTGAAGACAGGGCCCTCAGTACATACGCATTTATTACCTTTCTTTGTGTCTGTAACACAGCACAAACAAGCCCCAAAACCACAAGCCATTGTGTTCTCAAGAGAAACCTCACAACTAATACCTTTAGCTTCTGAAATGGCAGCTACAGCTTTCATCATTGGTTCAGGTCCACATGTATAGCTGTAATCGAAGCTTTCATTCTCTAAAACAGAGTGCTGTGTAGGATAACCCTTTTCACCCTGAGAACCGTCCTCAGTGGTCACTAAAATACGTCCGTAAGGCTTATATGCTTCTAGACCAACAGCATCATAAGAGGAACGAACACCCAAAATAGTGGTCACTTCGTTGCCTGCTTCGTGCAAGAATTTAGACAGATAAAGCAGAGGTGCAATACCGCAACCGCCACCAAATAAGACCGTTTTAGAGTCTTTAGGTATCGTAAAACTGTTTCCTAAAGGATATATAACACTCAGTTTAGAACCAATTTCAAGCTCACCTAGAGTCCTTGTTCCTTCACCAATGCGCTTAACAAAGAGTTGAATCACATTTCTATCGTAATCTACATTGTGGATAGATAAAGGGCGACGCAGGAAAACAGAGCTGTTATGATCGACTCTAACGTTTACAAACTGGCCTGGCAGAATCTCTGGTAGAGGCTCATTAGCCTTGATATCGAGCACATAATGCTCACAATTGAGTTCTTCGTACTTAACAAGTTCAAAGTCCTGAATTAGTTTCTTCATACTTTTTTAAGGGTATAAAATGGAAGCATAAGAGCTTAAAAGGCTTCAAATGCTGTTTAATAGTAAATCGAGCTCAAAGATAAGTGAAATATTAGCTTGCACAAAGGGAAATTAGCCCACTAAAAGACTTTAAAATGATTCAAAACAAGCTTATCTACACAAGGGCAAAAAAGAAGCCTTAGAAGGGTATCTAAGGCTTTAAAGGCGTTTATATAGTGATTCACTGGGAGTCTATTTAAGCAGGATTGTATTCTTTAAAGGTTTTATCGCTATAAAAAACGACCACTTTTTCAATTTTCTTGCCCGATAAGAAAGCTGAGGCATCTAAACTGGGCATCTGATCTGTCTTGTTTTGAGCAACTTCCGATGCCTCCTTTTTAAGCTTAGGAGGTTGACTACTTTGGTAGGGGACAGGATTCTCTTCTTTTATCACTTCCTGAAATAAGGACGGTGAATCTTGGTTTTTAGTCATCTCTCCACTGCCAGATATTAACCAATCCCCATTAATATTAGGGAAAGAGCGCATAATCTTCTGTATAAAGTCTAGACTAGGGTTGTTACGACCCGATAAGATATGAGACATACTAGAGCGCTGTACACCAATGATATCGGCAAATTTAGAGGCGCTAAGCCCTTCACTGTTGAGTAATTGAATAATTCGATCTTTCATGCTTAAGCTATTATAAATCAAGGAAGAGCAGAATATTCTTCCTTGCAGATTTGTTACAATTGTTAATTCTTGATTCAGTACAAATGTAATTTAAAATTTACAATTTCCAAAACAGGGCGATTACATTTCACAACACACAAAATACACATAAGTAAATTCATTTATCCGGCATGATTGTTACAGATGTTATACGTCTTTTGCTCTATAATTGCATTTAGAGTAAAAAGTGTTTAGTATAGAGATCTTTCAATAGCTATATAGCATTTTCACTATTTTTGTTTACATATGAGTATGTAAACAAGTCAGGAAACTTAGAGTGAATAGCACTTATGAGTCTTATATCTAAATGTTTCATAAACTAGACACTTAGCCTATAAATATACCTTGAATTATAAGCTTTGTAAACAGCTATTACAACTGTATTAAGCTATATTAAAGTAAATTACCTGATAAAGTGTATAAAAGCCTGATATTAAGCATAAAACATATGTCGTATTTAGGAATGATAACTTGTAGAGCATGTATATGTTACGAATGTAACAAAACCATTAAAGTATTACTTTATTAAGTCATCGCAAATAGCTGGTTACCTGTGAGTGAATGGAAAATGTCTAGAGCTATGGGACCTTGTGTTGTTATGTGCCATAAGTAAACTTTTTCACAGGTTTACATTTAGAAACAAGTTCGTATTTATTACAAATGTGTTATTACGCCTGAGAACTTGTAGTGTACTTCTGTAAACAACTAATTTTATCGATCTATTTTTATTTGTTTACGGATGTATACTTGTCATTTTTAAAAAAAAGAGTTCAAATTATAATTTGTAAACAAAGAAATTCACAAAAAGAAGTCTGGTCAATATTTATATTCATTCACAATTGTAAAATCTTTAGCCTCTGGGGCATTAACAATTAAATACGTGAATCTCAGAAGTCAAACTTGCTAACCAAAAATCACATTTACCACTACAAATCAATCTATTACACGTGTGAAACATCAAGAAAAGACACCCTCACTCCTATCTTATCTAGATAAAATTCTTCTGAATCTGACTCATTTCTGTCTATTGAGAAAGAAAAACCACGATTTTGTATAGAAATGAATAATTATCACATCCAACAGCAAGCTGTCTTCAGATAAATTGATTTAATCTTTAAAAAGAAAAAAAATGTGTTGGGTGAAGTTCAGATTTGGGCTCAAGGCTCTTTTTTTCTAAAAGGCTCTTCTTGTACGGAATTTGTTGAGTTTCTATGTAAATAAACCCGACCCAATGTACGCTTTAAACTAAATATGAAATTCTAAGGAAGTCAAATGCCTTTAAAATGTAGTCTTATATCTAAATTATCAGCCTATTACATGCTTTTTGTTAAGTTAGAAATTCTTGTTCAAATAGAGCAAAACACCCGTTTTTAGTGATCCTGATCAGGTTTTACCGAATTTCTGTCGTTGGAATACTGAAAATAGAATGGTGTTAATGCAAACACTACGTTTTGCGTTAACACCATTTATAATTCGACTACGAATCCAATCAGCATTACTAATTTACTACTCATCTCTAATTGCATCAATTGGTTTAATATCGACAGCCCGTTTAGCTGGAATAATACCAGCTAATATTCCAGCGAGAATTAAAATACCCAGCGCCATCATTGCCAAATTAAAATTCACTTCTGGATGCGTAAACATAGGCTGCTCTCCTCCACTTTTTTCTATGGCGATACTCAGTAGCTCTAATAGTACAACACCTACAAACAAGCCAACCCAGCCAGCAAGACCCGTTAAGACCACAGATTCAGTAATAACAGAACTAATTATCATAGATGGAGATGCACCAATGGCTCTCTGAATACCAATTTCTTTGGTCCGTTTTTTCACAATAAAAAGCATAATATTACTCACTCCAATAATTCCTGCCATTAGAGTCCCAATTCCAACAATCCAAATCAAACCTGAAATACCCGTAAAAAGTTGATTGATTTTCACAAACTCTTTTTCAACGTTATGACTACCTATTGCTCTTTCGTCATCCGGATGTACCTTGTGTCGACGTTTCAGGAGTGCCTTCACTTTGTCTTCCACATAGCTCGCTTTGTAGTTGTCTTTCGATGTAATGGAATAATGTCCTACCCGAGTCCCATAGTTGTAAGTTTTCTGAAGTGTTGTAAAAGGAATAAACACACACTGATCTTGCCACTCACCCCAACCTTGTGAATGCATGGAATGAAAAACTCCAACAACCTGAAAGAAAATACCGTTAATCTTGACATATTGACCAACAGCGTCTTCCTCATTTTCAAATAAGACTTCATTCACACGCTTTCCAATTACAGCTATCTTTCTATTCTTTTGTATGTCGATTTCATTTAAGAATCGTCCATCTACCATATTTAGAGGATCAATTTTATTAACATCTGGAACATCGCCAAGAATACTAAATGCCCCCGTTTTAAGCCCATATATAACATTGTTGTTTGCATTTCCTCCTCGGGCCTCAATCCTTGGCGCTAACAGCTTAATTTCAGGGATATTATCTAGAATAGCTTTTGTATCGTCATTTGTAAAATGATAACGTCTTCCCTGCTTGAATCCCTTATAAGCCTTACTTGTTGGCTGTGCCCAAATAAATACTGAATTGGTCGCAAAATCACCCATTCCATAATAGACTCCATTCTCAAGGCCTTTACCTGATCCCAGCATGATAATGAGCATGAAAATCCCCCAAAACACACCAAACGCGGTCAGGAAAGTTCGCAGTTTATTACTTTTTAACGCCATATAAACTTCTGTCCATCTATCTTTGTCAAACATGCTATTAATTTTATGTGATGATATTGTACTTCAAGTTTTAAGATTATTCATCTGCTAGAGCTTCAATTGGTAAAATCGATGCTGCTTTTCTTGCAGGGAAAAAGCCCGCAATTGCTCCTGAAAGAACCAATAAAACTGTGGCACTAAAGGCTACTCTTAAATCGACCGAAGGATTCATAAAGAATTCTATTTGAGTATGCGGCGCAAGAACTTCCAGAAGAATGATTCCCATTGCCAGACCAACGTATCCTGCAACCGAGGTAATTAAAATCGACTCTGTTAAAACTAAAGAAATAATGGACATTGGTGTTGCTCCCAGAGCCTTTCGAATACCAATTTCGCGAGTTCGTTCTCTAACGACAATAATCATGATATTACTAACACCAACAATACCTGCAATGATGGTTCCTAAGCCAATTATCCAAACGAATATGCGGATTCCTGCAAACAATGACATTGTTCGTTGGTAATTTTCCATATTGTTATTGATGAACATGGCCCGTTTGTCTTTAGGATCGAACTTGTGGCGAGCAGCAAAGGTTTTAAGTAAATGCTTCTCCATTTGCTTCAATTCTTCAATATCATGAGTATGGGTCGTGAAAGACATATTTGAAATTCTATTGGCTCCATCGAATACACGTTGTGCTGTTGAAATAGGAATATACACACGCTGAAGATCTCTTTCTGAATGGTCGGTAAAAGTGCCAATAACCTGAAAAGGGATGTTGTTAATTTTGATATACTTACCAACGGGCTCATCTTTTTTAAATAAGGCCTCTTCCACAACAGTGGAAATAGAAACCACCTTGCGGTATTGTTTAATATCAATCTCATTAAGGAATCTCCCCTTTAGACTCGTTGTATTTTCAAGGGTTTCTGTATCGGGATGTACGGCTACAATGGTGTAATTAACAAACTCTGTTTTATACGAAATCACATTATTCCCCCTTATGGAGAAACGAGAACTAATTTTATCCACATCCAAACCCGACTGTTTGGTTCGCTTATAATCTTCATTGGTAAATTGAATGCGTCTACCAGGCTGCATGCCATTAAAAGCCATACTGGTTTGACCACTATAAAGCCATAAACTATTCTCAGCATCAGCCTTAAACTGATTGACGACTCCGTTTTGAAGCCCGTTACCAGAACCCAGTAAAATAATAAGCATGAAAATTCCCCACGACACACTGAATCCTGTCAGTATAGTACGCAGTTTATTCTTACGGATGGTTTCGTAAATCTCTTGCCATTTATCAAGATCGAACATAGGCATGTAAGTTTATTCTGATTATTCAAATACAAAGAGAATAATGCCCCAATGGTGATTTTAATAGATAATGTGGTGATTTTCTGAATTCAAGATAATCAAAGATTTGGGAATGAGCAAAATAAAAAAAAGTCACCCGAAGGTGACTTTTAATGTATAATTTTTATATTGAGTAATAAACTACAAATCGAGATTGAGTTTTACACCTGCACGAATCCAGCGACCTGGTTGTGTAATATTTCCCATATCGTAATAATTATGATCCAATAAATTACTTGCTTCAAGATAAACTGTATAGGTCGGTTTTTGCCAATAAAGTTTTGTATCAACTAACCAAAATGGGCGATACGAACGCTCTTCTGTCTGATTTAAATCATTTTTATTATACCAGGTATACGATCCGTTTCTATCCTGCCATGCAAATTGCCAACTGGCTCCTAAAGACTTATAAATCTTATGATTTAAACCGATATTTAGTTTGTGATTCAGTTGATCTAAAACATAATTTGAAATATATTCGCTAGACGATTTATCCATCTCCAAGTAAGCATATTTCATTGAAATATTTTTGATAAAGAAGTCTTCCGCAATAAGATGTTTTAAATTAATATTCGAAGCAAACTCTATACCGTAAGTATTTAGTTCTGTAATATTTTGAGCTTGCCACTTATCGTCAGAATTAGCCTTAACCCAATCAATCATATTTTTCCCTTCTCTTTTGAAGATACCAACATGAGCTTTTAACCAGGCTTTATTATATTTTAAACCCGTTTCGTAGGTTGTCGCTTCCTCTGGTTTTAATTCTGCATTTCCAATATTAGTTGGCCCTGCATAATACAAATCAGTAAAGGTTGGCATACGTAATGCCTTATTGACTGAGGCATACAACTTACTATTATCTGTAAGCTGATAGCTCATATCCAAACCTGGATAGAAGCTGAAACTTCTATCTAAATCCGAATTCCAATTGGCCAGCACACCTGCTGTAAATGTAAATCGATCAAGAAAAACGTTGTGTTCCAAAAAATAACTAAGATTGGTTCGCGTATGACTTTTAGTAAAGAAAGCTCCTGATTCACCGGGCACTTTCATAGGTTCTTCCATCAGTTCACCCAAAACATTACTCCATACATTTTCTGATCTAAATTCAACACCAGCCGCAGTTTTACCTAGACTCGATGAAAAAGCAAAATTCATACTTGTTCCGTACACATCTGTTAAATGATAGTTATGATTTTTATACCATGAGGCCGGATTGTCACGAAACAATTCAAATCGATCCTGACTACGTCTCCAATAAATATTGGGTGTCATTTTTACTCTGCCATTTGTTGTTAAACGCAAACTAGCAAAAGTGGTTTTATTTTCTTCAAATTGATTTGGATATTTTGGTGTATAGAATGAGTTCGCCCCATAAGCTTTTTCATTATATCCCAATTGTAAATCAAGAAGTCCTACATCTGTAGAAAGTTGCCCTTGATAAAAGGCGTTGGAATTTTTAAAGTCTGTATTCTCTATATACCCATCACTCGATTTATGAGCTAAGGCGACATATGATTTCAACTTTCCTGTTATAATAGTGGTGTTCGCAGATCCTGAGTAGAAACCATTTTCCCCAGCCGAGATATTTGCCTTTAGCTTATTTTTGTTTTCAGTGCCTGTAATGAAGTTTATAGCACCACTAAAAGCATTAGGACCATAAACCCGAGCACCAGGTCCTTGTAAAACCTCGACCCGCTCTATACTTTCAATATCCACAGGTAAGTTCAAACTCAAATGACCTGTTTGTGGATCTGTAATATTCACACCATTAAGCAAAATCATGGTCTGATCGAAACTTCCACCTCTAATACTTACATCAGCTTGTACCCCATGATTACCTCGTTGGCGAACATCTACATTCAATACATATTCTAATAAATCTTGCAGACTTTGAACAGGTGCTGACTCTATGGCTTTTTTATCCATTATCGTGACGACCCTTGCCATCTGCGAATAAGTCACAGAGGCTCGCTGGGCACTGACGACCACTTCATCAAGCTTTTGATTGTTATTCACTAGCACAGTATCAGCCTGTGCAAAAGCATCTTGAGATGTTGTTACAAGTAAGTAGGTTACCAACAAGCTTGAAATAACACAAACCTTATTCAAACTCTTAAATACTGAGTATGATTGTCTTGTCCATTTTTTAAAATAGGACAATTCCGAATTTATAATTGTTTTCTTCATCGAAGTCTTTTTCTAAATCGTTACAAATTAAATTTAAATACAATTGGCTTTATCAAGTCTAAATAAGAATCAATAAAGCGAACAAATATAAATAATATATGAAACTAAAACATGCTCTCTAGTTTGTAATTTTAAGCTTAGTGCTCTAAAGGGGACTTAACCGCTTTACTCGCAAGACAATCAATCTCTTATAAGATGAATAAATCAAGTCGACGATTCAATCAAATTTATGGAGAACAATCTCCTGACCTCATTCCTTGGAATTCTCTTGAACTACCAAAATCTATTGATGATCTGATTCAGAATAAACAGATTATACCGTGTAGAGCCATTGATATTGGGTGTGGATTGGGAAACTACAGCAGGGAATTATCGAAACTGGGATTTAAAATGACAGGCATAGATTTCTCGAGCGTAGCTATTAAGAAAGCTGATGAACTTGCTAAAAACGAGAAGTTATCTATAGAATTTTTGATAACTGATTTCACGAAGGAGGTAGAATTAAAACTTTCGGGATTTGATTTTGCTTTTGACTATGGCTTGTTACACCATATTTTTCCAGAAGACAGGGAGGTATACATTAATAATGTAGTGAAACTATTAAACCCCAAGGCTAATTATCTCTCTATAGCTTTTTGTGAAGAAGATAATTACTTTGAGGGGAAAGGGAAATACCGTGAAACACCAACGGGATCGGTACTTTATTTCTCAAATACTGATGAAATTCAAGAGCTATTCTCTCCTTTCTTTCATATTTTGAATTTAAAAAATATTACCATTCCCGGAAAGAATGGTAATCACAGGGCTTACTATGCCTTTATGCAAAAAAAATAATAACGCAATCCTAATTTAAGTGTTCTGCAAAGATTTCATCAAATATTTCACCTTTAGTCAATCTGCCATTTTTCAAACAAATTGTAAACACTTTCCCTTTTGCACAAAGTTTATTGTCCGATAAACGGTAAATATCTTCATGGAAAATTAGTTTTGGACCATCTCTATCGATATTTAATTTGATAACAAATTCATCACCTGAACTCAATGACGTTTTGAAATCGATTTCTACTCGAGCAACCATGGCATCCAAACCCTCTTCATGTAAAAGTTTGAAATTACTACCTGCTGATTCTAAAAATTCATGACGGGCATGTTCAAGGTAGTTCTGATACACAGAGTTATTCACTACGCCCTGTAAATCGCACTCGTAATCACGCACCTTAAGTTTTAATTCGTAGATGTAATTTTTCATTCTATCTGATTTTGTTTCTTAAATGCAAGTTCATAAAAAAAGGATTGCCAACCGACAATCCTTTTTCATATTTTTTCGATCTGTCGATTACATGTTCATACCACCGCAAACGTGAATTGTTTGTCCAGTCACATAAGCAGAAAGGTCAGAACCTAAGTATACGCAAGTCTTTGCAATTTCTTCAGGTGTACCACCTCTTTTCAATGGAATTTTACCAGCCCACTCTTTCACAACATCTTCAGGAAGTTGTCCTGTCATCTCTGTAATAATGAATCCTGGAGCAATTGCATTTGAACGAATCCCACGAGAACCTAGCTCTTTAGCCACTGATTTTGTAAAACCAATGATACCTGCTTTAGAAGCTGAGTAATTTGACTGTCCAGCATTTCCGCTAACACCAACAACCGAACTCATATTGATAATAGATCCACTGCGCTGCTTCAACATGGTACGTTGAACTGCTTTAGTGAAATTGAATACAGATTTCAGGTTTACGTTGATAACCATATCCCATTGCTCTTCAGTCATTCTCATTAACAATGTATCCTTAGTGATACCTGCATTGTTAACCAAAATATCAACAGCACCAAATTCTTTAACGATTTCAGCAACTACTTTATCAGTATCAGCAAAATTACTTGCATCTGAAGCATATCCTTTAGCTTTAACACCATATGAAGCGATTTCCTTTTCAGTTTCCTGAGCAGCTTCGTTGTAAAATAAATCGGTGAATGCTACGTTAGCACCTTGTTTAGCAAATTCGATTGCTACTGCTTTACCAATACCACGAGAAGCACCGGTAATAATTGCTGTTTTTCCTTCTAATAACTTCATGTTTGAATATTTTAGATATGAGATAGCTTTTGTCATTAAGAATGATTTTTTCAAACTTAACCAATTAAACATCACAATTTTGATGTCTACTATCTCAATAATTAAAAATAATTACAATTTAATAAGTTGATCCTCTTATCCTTATTGGAAACAAAAGATCAATAAGCTCTTCTAATTTCTTAGAATTTGACCAACAAATATATACTATTTTAAACAAAAATTGAGCTTCCACCTTTGAACATATAGCTAAATAACAGCTAGTGCTTTAAAAACAAGTCAGTTTGAGCTCTTGTTCAAATACGTAATTTTATCTCTAATTCCCGATTCGAAATTCTTTATAAAGATGTGATGGATTCTAATCTATTATTATTAATTTCGCAAACCGATAATTGATGAATTTCAGAACTTGTGAAACACTTGTGAATGAGTGACTACAATGCCTAAATCAAAAATTATCTCTATGGTACATTTTCATTAAGTATGTACTATCACTTATGTTTTTAATTGCCTCTCTCCTTATTGTTTTGGAGACGTAAGAGCTATAATAAAAGATTTTCGTTTAAATGATTTCAGTTTCAAATCTATCTATTCAGTTTGGTAAGCGTACCCTTTTTCAGGATGTTAACTTAAAATTTACTCCTGGGAACTGCTACGGTATCATTGGTGCCAACGGTGCCGGTAAATCAACTTTCTTAAAACTTCTTTCAGGCGACTTAGATTCGACTACGGGTCGCGTTGCAATGGAGCCAGGTGAGCGCTTGGCAGTCTTAAAGCAGGATCACTACGAATTCGATGAATTCACGGTACTTGATTCTGTTGTAGCGGGTCACGCTGAGCTTTGGGCTATCATGCAAGAAAAAAATGATCTTTATGCAAAACCTGATTTTTCTGAAGCAGATGGTATTAAAGCCTCTGAACTTGAAGAAGAATTTGCCGAAATGGGTGGATGGAATGCAGAAAGTGATGCTGCTGAACTCTTAAGTGGTTTAGGTATTAAGGAAGCGCTTCATTACAAAGTGATGTCGGAGTTGAGTGGTAAAGAAAAAGTACGTGTGCTTTTGGCGCAGGCTCTTTTTGGAAATCCGGATAACTTACTACTTGATGAGCCTACCAATGACTTGGACCTTGAGACTGTTATGTGGTTGGAAAACTACCTTGCTAATTTCAACAATACGGTTATCGTAGTATCTCACGACCGTCACTTCCTAGATTCAGTTTGTACTGATATTGTTGATATTGATTTCGGTAAAGTGAAGATGTTCTCAGGTAACTATACTTTCTGGTACGAGTCTTCTCAGCTAGCGGCACGTCAGCAAGCTCAACAAAATAAGAAAGCCGAAGAAAAGAAAAAAGAACTTCAGGAGTTTATTTCTCGATTCTCTGCCAATGTAGCTAAGTCTAAGCAGACGACTTCTCGTAAGAAAATGATTGACAAATTGAATATTGAAGACATTCAACCATCAACACGTCGCTACCCAGGTATTATCTTTCAACAGGAACGTGAAGCAGGTGATAAAATATTCTCTTGTACTGGCTTGAGTAAGCAAATTGAAGGAGAAACACTGTTTAAGGATGTTGAATTTACGATTGAAAGAGGTGAAAAAGTGATCTTCTTATCACGTGATCCTCGTGCAATGACTTCTATATTCAATATTATTAATAATGAGGAGAAAGCTGATTCTGGTTCATTTGAATGGGGTGTAACAATTACACCAGCTTATTTACCTGTAGATCATAATTCATTCTTTCAAGATGAAATCACGCTTAAAGATTGGTTAGCTCAGTATTCTCCAGACACATCTGAAATTTTCTTAAGAGGTTATTTAGGTAAGATGTTATTCTCTGGTGAAGATATTTTCAAGAAATCTAACGTTCTTTCGGGAGGAGAAAAAGTTCGTTGTATGGTTTCTAAAATGATGCTAAAAAATGCCAATCTTTTAGTTTTAGATACACCAACCAACCACTTGGATCTTGAATCAATTCAATCATTTAATAATGCCCTTATTAACTTCGGTGGTACGGTATTAATGTCATCTCATGACCACGAATTTATTCAAACGGTTAGTACTCGTATTATTGAGCTAACGCCTAATGGAACCATTGATAAGTTGATGGAATACGACGAATATGTAACTAGCGAGAAAATTAAAGCACTTCGCGAAGAGATGTATAAATAATCTTCTTAAGAAATATACTTTATAAGTCCCTCTAAATCGTTAGAGGGACTTTTTTTATGCACGATTTATTGGTGAAATAATATTAATTCTTACTTATCTTTATGCTGTAATATCGTACACTATACGCTTACACCAAGCTTAAAATTTAGTTTGGTCAATCAACTAACAACAACAATAATGTTTCTTTTATTTTTCTATCTCAGCTTAGCCCTTATCGTTTCTTTTTTGTGTTCTATTATGGAATCTGTTTTGCTTTCTACTCCCATGTCTTTTCTTAAGGTTAAGGAAAAAGAAGGCCATAAATCATCTAAAACATTTATTAAACTCAAAGAACATATAGACAGACCACTATCTGCTATTCTTTCTTTAAATACAATTGCTCATACCATTGGTGCAGCAGGTGTTGGTGCAGAAGCTACCAAAATTTTTGGGGAAGTTTATTTTGGTGTTATTTCAGCCGTACTCACCTTTCTAATTCTTATCTTTTCTGAAATAATTCCCAAAACCATTGGAGCAACCTATTGGAGGAATTTGGCATTAACATCAGGCCTGATTATGAATGTTATGGTGATTCTTAGTTACCCTCTGGTTATTATGTCTGGTTATGTCACCAAGCTTTTCTCAAAAGAATCTAAGGATGCCTCTGTTAGTCGTGAAGAAATATCTGCTATGGCAGATATTGGTACCGAAGAAGGTGTTTTTAAAGAAACAGAGAATAAGATTATTCAAAACTTAATTCGACTCAAATCTGTCAAAGTCACTGAAATAATGACCCCTAGAGTCGTTGTTGCTGCCGCGAATGAAAACATGACGCTAGAAGAATTTTTAACGAATAAGGAATTCCTCTATTATTCTCGTATTCCTATTTATACTGATAATATCGAAAACATCAGTGGTTATGTTCTACGCCAAAGCGTATTTGAAAAACTTGCTGAAAAAAAGAAAAATCTTAAATTGAAAGATATCGGTAGAGATATTGTCATTGTTCACGAGTTTCAAACCTCATTAAAACTATGGGAAATCTTACTGAATAAGAAAGAGCATATTGCCATTGTGGTAGACGAATATGGTGGCATGGATGGCATTGTTACGATGGAAGATGTTATAGAAAGTTTATTAGGTATTGAAATTCTTGATGAAAGAGATAAAATTGCAGACATGCAGCAGTATGCGAAAGAGCGTTGGGCAAAGCGTAAAGCAAAGTTTAACATGCTTGATAGTCCTGATTAACTATTAAAAAAAGCAGATTTTCCAAAAGAGAAAATCTGCTTTTTTTTATTTAATCCAACTGGTATGTCTTTTCTGGTAATTCTTTTAAGAGTTTCCGTACCGCAACAACGGATTCGACCTTGTATTTGGCTGCTGTATGTTTCAAACCTACTTTAATGGTATGTGCCTCTTCAGGTAGTTCTCGGAACATATACTCATCTGTCCAATCGTCTCCAATAGCAATAATAAAATCGAATGGCTTATTTTTAAGGAATTGCAAGGCAGCGATTCCTTTATTTATTCCGCCTGTTTTTACCTCAATCACCTTATTCCCTTCTAAAATTTCTAAGTTGTGATTGGCTATCATAGTGGTTAACTCATCTTTCAGCTCATTAGCTCTTAAATCAGCCTGCTCTGGTTCCGCTTTTCTAAAATGCCAAACTAAAGAATAATTTTTCTCCTCTATAAATGTACCTGGTGTTCGGTCAACAAAGGTTTCCAGAATGGGTTTAATACTCGATTTCCAAGCATCTGTGGCGTTCGATAGCATTTTCCATTCTCGATCTATCTTTTTACTCCAAACCCCATGCTCAACAATTAAATTAATTTTATGCCCATCAAGCCAGCCCTCAAGACTTTCTCTATCTCGACCACTAATAATAGTAATCACATTACGAGGATCTTCCTCTAATTTATATAGTAACTGATGTAATTCCTCATTTGGTTTAGCATCATTTGGATTCTTTTTAAACCCCGTTAAAGTTCCGTCATAATCTAAAAATATGGCTCGCATTTTAGCATTATTATAATCTGAGCGAATCTTATCCATTATCTTAGAATTTACACGTTTGGCATGTAAAGAACTCTGCACTTTTTCTACTTTCGATAAGGATTTAACAAACTCACTAGACCATTTAAATACATCGTAACGTTTAATTCTATCCTGAAGAAATATCATCCGCTCACGCTGCTCATGCGAAGGCATAGTCAGAGCTTGTTTTAAACTATCGGCTATTTCATTAATATTATTAGGATTAATAATAAGAGCCTCTCCCATTTCTTTTGACACACCGGCCATTTCGCTGAGAATTATAACCCCTGTACGATTGGTTCTGGATGCCACATATTCTTTAGCTACAAGATTCATCCCATCGCGAACTGGTGTTACCAAAGCAACATCGCAAGAACTGTAAAGCTCTATCAGGTTCTCAAATGGCATCGATCGATAGAAGTACCAAACAGGTGTATAGTTAATATTTCCAAATTGACCATTTACATTACCTACCAACTCGTCAACTTCTTTCTTTAAATTCACATAGTGTTCTACCGTTCCCCGAGATGGAACTGCGAGCATAATTAGGGTGACTTTTCCTACAAACTGAGGATATTCTTCCAGAAATTTGGCGAAGGCTCGTAGTCGATTCGGAATTCCTTTTGAATAGTCCAGCCTATCAATAGAAAGGACTAATTTTCTATCAGATGATAGTAAAAAATATTTTTCAAGCTCACGATGCAGTTTCGATCTTTCCTGAAGTGGTTTTTGAAAAATTTTGGTCGCTGCATTCTTGAATTTATCGTAATCAATTCCCATAGGAAAGGCATCTACCAGAATGATTCTATCTTCAACTTGAATTTGATTAAATGAGATCTCATAACCCATCAATCGACGAACTGAAGAGAAAAAGTGACGCTGATAGTCATACGTATGAAAACCAATTAAATCAGCTCCTAACATACCTTGAATCAATTCTTTCCGCCAAGGCAGTATCCGAAACAACTCGAATGAGGGGAAAGGAATATGGAGAAAGAAACCGACTGTAACACCAGGTTTCTTAGATTTAATCATTTCAGGAACCAAGAGTAGCTGGTAATCGTGAATCCAAATGGTATCGCCTTCTTCCAGCGTTTCAAGAGCCTTGTCAGCAAACTTTTGGTTCACACTAACAAAAGCTTCCCAAAGTTCAGGATCATAATCGATATATTGTGCAAAGTAGTGGAATAATGGCCAAATGGTTCGATTACTAAAACCGTCATAATACAAATCAATCTCCTTCTTAGATAAATGAACAGCAACGCAATCTTCATCAACTAGCTTCTCATCTATTCTATCCGATAAGCCTTTTTCTAAATCATCACTAGGTAAGCCAGGCCAGCCGATCCACTTGCCATTATACTCTTTATATACTGAGCGCATGCCCGTGGCGAGTCCCCCAACACTGGGAATTAAGTCTATTTCATCTTCATTGACGTTTATACTTACTGGGAGTCTATTGGAAACAATGTGAATTCTATTCATAAAATCAAAGCTTTAATTTTTTGTAGCAAATCCATCGAAAGTCGTGAAAATTAGCTATTTTAAGAATTGTTATGTGAACGTATACTAAAGTAATCTTTTTTTATGAAAAATTTAAATTATGGTGTGATAGGAAATTGTCGGTCAGCAGCACTGATATCAGAATTGGGTTCTTTAGATTGGTTATGTTTGCCTAAATTTGATTCCTCGTCCGCTTTTGCTAAGATTTTAGATCAAGAAAAAGGGGGTAGTTTTGAAATTAAGCCTCTGAAATTACTTCGGAGCAAACAATACTATAAAAGAAACACCAACATTCTTTTCACGCGTTTCGTATGTGAAGACGGAACTTTCGAAGTGGTAGATTTTATGCCTCGATATATTACCGAGAACAAGGACTATTATGCACCACCGGACCTTGTTCGCTATTTTAAACTGATAAAAGGGAAACCATCATTCCACATTTTATACGACCCTAAGCTGGATTATGCACGTAATGAAACCGTTAATAAACAACCTAGAGGAAATTTTATTAAGTCGCATACCACAGCTGGAACCTATGATTCACTGTACTTATATACCAGTTTTAATTGTAATTCCATCTTAAACAAAGATCTTATTACATTAGAAAAGAATGAATTCTGTCTTGTGACTTATAATCAGAAAGTCTTAAAACAAAGTCTCGATCGGATTTATCTAATCATGCAGAGAACCAAAACCTATTGGCTTAATTGGTCTGAAAAAACGAAAATTCATCCTAATTACAGAGATGAAATCAGTCGATCCGCCCTAGTTTTAAAGCTCTTAAGTTATCAGAAATCTGGAGCAGTTTTAGCAGCTCTAACCACTTCCTTGCCGGAAACCATTGGTGAAGTTCGCAATTGGGATTATCGCTTCTGCTGGATTCGAGATGGTTCTATGGTTGTTAAAATCCTAACTCAACTCGGACATCATAATGTCGCAAAGCGTTATCTGGATTTTATCATGAATCTCATTCCAGAGAAAAAGGAAAAGGTACAAATCATGTACGGTATAAATGGTGAAAAAGAACTTTCGGAATATGAATTAGATCACCTCTCTGGCTTTGAGGGGTCTAAGCCCGTAAGAGTTGGAAATGCTGCATACAAACAGAAACAAAACGATATTTATGGGATTCTTTTAGATTTAATTCATCAGCAATTTGAATTGTTTGAAAATTCACTAGAACATACCGAAGAACTCTGCACTATAGTGAGAAGTATAGTGAATGTAGTAGACGAAAACTGGCGTAAACCGGACAGAGGTATCTGGGAAATTAGAGGGAAAAGTCTGCATTTCACCTTCAGTAAGGTGATGTGTTGGGTTGCCTTTGATAGAGCTGTAAAGATTGCTAAGCTCCTAAAAAGCGACTACTACATTAATAAATGGATTCCTTTTCGTGATGCTGTAAAAGAAGATATTATGACCAATGCATGGAGTGAAACGAAACAATCCTTTACTCAACATTATGGTTCTGATGATTTAGATGCTTCTGTTTTACTTATGGAGAGTTATGGTTTTATAGATGCAAGTAATAAGAAGTATGTTTCAACCGTCTTGACCATACAAAAGGAATTGGAACAAGATGGCTTAATGTATCGTTATAAAAATAAAGATGACTTTGGAACACCTAAGTCAGCCTTTACAATCTGTTCATTTTGGTTGATTAATAGTCTCTTCAAAATTGGGCATAAGAAAGAAGCTAAGGAGAAATTTGACATCCTAATGAGCTACTCAAATCACCTGGAGTTATTTTCCGAAGATATCGATTTTGTAACGAAACAGATGTTAGGTAACTTTCCACAAGCATACTCTCACTTGGCTATTATCGAAACAGTCATTAACTTTTCTAAAGATGAAGATAATGATTCAGAAGGTTTAATTGAGCACTTGAATCGTTAGACATCATCTATTTTATTCATAATTAAGAACTACTGCTGTCACGCATTTTTACTTGAATTTATATCAATATTAAAGCTTAATTTCATTCATAATATAACTACATTCGCAGCCTATAAAATAAATAAGCAGTAATATTATGAATCCTATACTTAAACGAAATCTGTTTTTCGTAAAAGAGCATGTTGGCATGTTTAAAGCTGCCAACAACTTTGACATTTATAATCCTGACAATCAGGATATGATTATGAATTGTCGTGAAGAGAATCTTGGTTTTTTCACTAAACTATTTCGCTTTACAGGATATAAACGTATGACACCTTTCAATGTGGTAATTAAAACCACTGAAGGTGATAAAGTTCTAAGTGTGAAACGAGGTCTTTCTCTTTTTATATCTAATGTTGAAGTTTTCGATGAAAATGAACAATTAGTTGGTCGATTCAAACAAAAATTCTTCTCTATTGGTGGTAAATTCAATGTTTTTGATGCTAATGAGAATCATCTATGCACTTTAAAAGGGAAATGGACAAGTTGGGATTTTAAATTTCTTAAAGATGAGGTTGAGCTGGCTCACGTTAGTAAGAAATGGGCTGGTATTGGGAAAGAACTATTTACCAGTGCCGATAACTATATTTTAGAAATATCTGATAAAGTTCCTTCAGATCATCCTGTGCGTACCATGATTCTTGCATCAGTAATGTGTATCGATATGGTGCTAAAAGAATAAGTTTATTTTGAACTTTTAACAAGCCACCTCATATTTATGTGGTGGTTTTGTTTTATCCCTTAAATTGCTTTAAGATAGACCTAAGTATTTTGTCTTAACAATTATTGATACATTTGTATTTCAATCAAACACCAATAATTAGGCTGTAAGCCTATCCATTCGTATGCATATACCCATTACCAACCAAGATTCTTTTATTAGGGAATTTAAATTCCAAACCTCACGAAGCAGCGGACCAGGTGGCCAGCATGTAAATAAGGTAAGTTCAAGAGTTGAATTGCGTTTTAACCTTTGGGAATCTCAATTGCTTACGTATGAAGAGAAGAATTTACTCTACAGAAAGCTCTCCTCACGTATTAGTCAAGAAGGAATATTAAGCATTGTGGTGCAGGTTGATCGTTCTCAATTGAAAAATAAGCAGTTGGCTATAACTAAATTCTTCGACTTGCTTACACAAGCATTTACACCCGTTAAAAAGAGAAGACCAACAAAACCCAGCCGTGGAGCCCGCGAAAGACGTTTAAAGACCAAGAGGCTGGATTCAGAAAAGAAATCGCGAAGAAGAAGTTCAGATTGGGAGGATTAATAAAAGCGGTCTATCCATTTTTTGCATTTTAATTAAACACTATTTTATCCTGACTTAAATACTAAGTCAGGATTTCTTTTATGATAAAACCTTAGATTGTTTGCCATAATATTATTATTTTAGTTATTAGCTATGGTAATATGACCCATCAATAAGTGTCGCACACAGAAAAATAGATGTTGTTTTTCCAAAAAACAATTAATAATAAAGTATGTACTAATTCACGATAGCTCTTATCCCTACAATGAGATATGGCTTGAAACACACGGGTTGTTTTTTGCAAATATTAGAATTTGAGAAAAATATTATTTGTTCATAAATGAAGGAGATATGATTCATCAAGGTCAAGCTAAAGAAGAACTCTTTAATGATTTGAATAATTTTCAAAAAGAGCTAAGTCTTAAAGAGGTGTGTTTTCAAAACCTGTTTAAGCATTCATCTTCTGGTATGGCTATATGCTCTATTATCAGAAATGATTCTGGCTTAGCTAATGATTTTGTACACTTACAATTCAATACAGCAAGCCAAGAGCACATCGAATTAGAAACTCTTATAGGTAGACCTGTATCGGAACTCATAGCTCCTGAAGATGTTTTAAGTTTGGTTGAAACTTATAGTCGTGTAGTAGATTCTGGAAAACCCGGTTCATTGGAGCAATATTTTTCAATTTACGATAAAACGATGGATCTTACTGCTGTTCATCTTAAAGGAGATTTGTTCTGTGTTATATTTAATAGCATAGGTAAATGTAAGAAGACTGCTCCAGCTCTTTCCACCTACCTAAATCATATGGAAAGAGTTAATGATGCTCTCCAAAAGGCAACTGATTTAGACCAAATGATGTTTGACCTCTTAAATGCGATACTTGATATTTTTAAAGTTGATCGTGCATGGCTTCTTTACCCATGTGATCCTGATGCAGAATCATGGAGTATACCTATGGAATGTACACAACCCGGATATCCTGGAGCTTTTGAAATGGGAGAACAAGTACAAATGAGATCCGAGGATGCAGATATTTTTCGGAAAATGTTACTAAGTAAAGAAGTACATACCTATGATTATTCAAAAGAGAAAATAGTTCCAGAAACAGTAAAGCAGTTTTCTATTTTGAACCAGATGAATATGGTTATTCATCCCCCAACGGACAAAGCCTGGATGTTGGGTGTTCATCAATGTTCGAACTATTATAAATGGACTCAGGAAGATAAAGACCTGTTCCGCGAAATTGGACGTCGACTTAGTGATGCTTTTCATCGTATAATATTCTTTAAAGATCTTAAAGAAAGTGAAGAACAATTCCGATATGTATTGGAAAATTCAGTCTCTGTTTTATATAATTTCAATTTACGTACAGGAACATATGATTATACAAGTCCTTCAACTCTGAATGTATATGGTTACCCTCCAGAGTTCTTTATTTCAGGCGGACTTAAAGACGTTTTTAAACATCTCCATCCTGAGGATCTTGTAAAAATGAAGAATGATGCCAAGAATTTTAACACTAATAAACTGGACTCTTTTCCTCTGAATATTGAATATCGTTTTAAACATCCAATACATGGCTATCGTTGGATAAACGATACTCGAACTATAATACGAGATGATAACGGCTCTCCCGTATCAATTATTGGTAATTCACAAGATATTACCAAACGTAAACAGGCCGAAGAGGCCATCATAAAGGCTAAAGAGAAAGCTGAAGAAAGCGAGCGTTTGAAGTCTGCATTCTTAGCTAATATCAGTCATGAAATTCGTACCCCTATGAATGGAATCTTAGGTTTTGCTAATCTACTAAAAGAACCCAAGCTTACAGGTAAGGAACAGCAGAATTATATCGATATTATTACAGAAAGTGGTGAGCGTATGCTTAACATCATCAACGATCTAATAGATATCTCAAAAATTGAATCGAAGCAAATGAAGATCTCAATCTCTGAGATGAATATAAACGAACAAATAGGATTTATTTACTCTTTCTTCAAACAAGATATCGAAGATAAGGGGCTTCAATTTTTATATAAGAATCAGCTGACGGAAAATGAAGTTATGATTAGAACAGATAAAGAAAAGATAAATACTATACTAATCAAACTTGTCAAAAATGCTATTAAATATTGTAAGAAAGGCAGCATCGAATTAAGTTGTAATAAGAGTAATAATATGCTCGAATTTTATATCAAAGATACAGGTATCGGAATTTCTAAAGATAGACAAAAAGCAATATTTGACCGATTTGTACAAGCCGAGATGACTAACAGCAGATCCTATGAAGGTGCTGGTTTGGGATTGAGTATCACCAAAGCCTATATTGAAATGCTTGGAGGCAAAATTTGGATAAAAAGTGATCTTGATAAGGGCTCAACATTTTATTTTACGATTCCCTATATTGCTAGCTATGAAAATAAAGACTCTGTATAGAAAAATTATTTGACTTGCTTACGCAAGCATTTACACCTGTGAAAAAACGCAGACCAACAAAACCCAGCCGACGTGCCCAAGAAAGATGACTCAAAGATAAGCGTATCGGTTCTGAAAAGAAAATACGTAGACGTTCTGGAGGATGGGATGAGTAAGATTATTATTTTTTTGAAATATAAGTAGGGTGTTTCCATACTTGGATGTTTTATTAGAAACAAGTATAAATCTATAAATCATCCCTATGAGAAAACAATTAAACATTTTTCTAACAAGCTTCATTCTTTTTTCAATTACACTACCCTCCTGCTCTAAAAGCGATAGTGATGATAGTAATCCTGTCGTTGAAAATGGAAGCATCAGCATTACAGCCGACAAATCCTCAATTATTGCTGACGGAAAAGATGAAATCATTTTTACAGTTAAGGATAACAATTCAAAAGACATTACTTCAGAATCAAAAATTTACGTCGATGGTGAAACACTTGCAAACAACACCTACAGTAGTAAAGAAAAAGGCGAATACACAATTAAAGCTGTTAACCTAAATAGAGAAGCTACTATTAAGATACAAGTTCGTCACTACATCGCCAGATTGTATCTATCAAGCAATAGAACATCTGTATTCTCATCTGGGTCTGAACACTTCGAATTCAAAGTATTAGATACAAAATTAAATAATGTAACTTCTTCTGCGAAATTCTATGTTGATGATCAGCTAATCAATGGTCATACATTTAGTTCATCTACAAATGGAAAATACAAAGTAAGAGCCGAGTATTCAGAAATTAAAAGTGCCGATTTACTCATTGGTGTAAACATGTCGCCTAGAAATGTTTTGGTAGAAGACTATACAGCAACTTGGTGTGGCTATTGTCCTGAATCTATGTATCACTTAGAAGAATTAAAGAGTAAAATATCAGCCAATATGGTGATATCAGCGATTCATGGTAGTGATGAATTCAGCTTTTCAAAGCTGGAAAGTTTGGCATCGAAATACAATGTAGATGGTTATCCAACCAAAGTGGTAAACAGAAAACCTTCACTCAGCTTAACAGACAATATCCTTAAAACTATGGTTGTTGAATCTTGCTCTTTAGGACTTTCGACTACGATTCAAGTGGATGGGAATAATGCCAAAATAGATGTTCAGGTAGAAAGCTATCAAACTTCCAAGGATATTAAACTCGTTGTGGCTTTGTGCGACAACAATCAATTGGCTAGTCAGTCAAACTACTCCAATAATGATGCAAACTCAGCTTTTTATCAAGCAGGTGAAAAGATGAAAAATTTTCAACACAATTACATTCTTCGTAAAACATTGACCGATTTGTATGGGGATGTCATTCCCAATGAGAAATTAACCCAAGGATCAAGCTATAGTCCCTCCTTTACAACAGATGTTTCGAAATACAATAAAGCACATTTATCAGCCATCGCTTTTCTAATAAAAGATGGTGAAGTTATCAATGCTATATCTGTTGATAACCTTTAAGCTTCAATTCTCACATATATTATCAAAATTATAACTAATGACAAAATACAGTCTGCTATTACTGCTAAGTCTATTTTCTTTTTTAGCAAAAGCCCAACTTTCAGGAAGTCAATTAAAAAATATTTCTGGTAAAACAATTCAATCGGAAAGCTTATTTACCAATAGTGACGAGCCTGTGGTTCTATGTTTTTGGGCAACATGGTGTCGCCCTTGCTTGCAAGAACTGGAAGCCATCAACGAAGAGATGGGTGATTGGCAAGATGAAGTGAAGTTCAAAATGATCGCTATATCGATTGATAATTCCCGATCGAATTCTAAAGTACCTGCATTGGTGAAAGCAAGAGACTGGCAGTTTGATATCTACATTGATGAGAACTCAGATCTTAAACGCGCTTTAAACGTATCAGGAGTGCCATTTTGCTGCATCATTAAAAGCGGGGAGGTCGTTTGGAAACATAGTGGTTATCAACCTGGCAGTGAGGCGTTGATTTTAGAGAAACTAACCGAATTATCAAAAGAATAAGCTTAAAGAGACGATGTATAAACGACTAATATTTTTATGCCTTATTTTACTAGGTCAATGCCGCCTAGGAAATTCTCAGGAAAAAAAAGGAAAACTAAGTGGTAGTTTCGAAACCATTAACCAGGTTTACAAGAAAGACAAAAAAACGAATGCTATAGTTCCCGATGATAAATTTGGCTCCAACTCATACCTTAAACTGGATTATCATATTGGTAAACTGACGATGGGATTGCAGTACGAAGCCTATTTGCCACGATTGATGGGCTACGATATCCGCCATAAGGATCAGAAAATAGCAGGACGATACCTGAAATATCAAGATGAGTCTTTAGAAATTACTGTAGGTAACTTTTACGAACAGTTTGGTAGCGGACTTATTTTTAGAAGCTATGAAAACCGTGAATTAGGCATTAACAATGCCATCGAGGGTGTGGGTGTGAGATTTAATCCTACCGACTACCTGAATCTAAAGGCTATATATGGTAAACAGCGAGAATTCTTTGAGGTTTCGGACGGCATACTAAGAGGTCTTGATGGTACATTTGATTTTGCTCAGTATTTTGGTTTAAAAGGCTGTCTCCTTACTACAGGCGGAAGCTGGCTAAGTAAATATGAAACTTATACAGGTGCTCTGGATGATTTTCCCAGCCAGGTAAATGCCTATTCAGCTCGACTGGATTTCGGAATAAAAAATTGGAATCTAAACGCTGAATTCGTTCAGAAAAAAGATGATAGAAGAATTGAAAGTCCAGATAGAGATAACACTGGGAATGCACTGCTCGTTAATTCATCATTTGCCAAGTCGGGTTTGGGAATGAATTTTACTTTCAGAGCACTAAAAGATATGAGTTTCTATAACGAAAGAGGCGCTAGTGGTTTAAACCTATTAGTCAATTATTTACCAGCTATCACCAAGCAGCATAAGTACAGTTTATTGAATATTTACTCCTATATTACTCAAGCCCATGGTGAAATGGGTGCTCAATTCGACCTTTATAAAAAATTCAAAAAAGGGAGTTTACTGGGGGGTAAATATGGAACCAAACTGGAAGTAAATATCTCTGCATACAACGATTTAGAGTTTAAAAATATTGAAACAAAGGAGAACGATTTCCTTAAACTTGGAGACAGTAAACTATACAGGGATTTCAATATCAATTTGTCAAAGAAATTCTCGAAAAAGATAAAAACCAAGCTGGCTTATGTCCATATCGATTATAATAAAGGGAAACTCCAAGGCGGCGACTCTCCTATTGTAAAATCAAACTTCCTGGCCAGTGAAATCGAGTTTAAACTTAAGCCAAGACATGTTCTGAGAGCTGAACTTCAGCATTTGTGGACTAAGCAAGATCAAAAGAATTGGATGGCAGGCTTACTAGAGTATTCGATTGCTCCTGGCTTCTCCATGTTTGTTTCTGATCAATACAATTATGGAGATAAAGACAAAATTCATTATTACTCTAGTGGGTTTGGATGGGCTAAAGATTCAAAAAACCTGCAGATAGCCTATGGTAGAAATCGTGAAGGCTTGAACTGCTCAGGAGGTGTTTGCAGATATGTACCGGCCTATACAGGTTTAAATATTAGCTTTTCAACCAGCTTCTAAATCTATAAGTTTTTAAAATGAATAGTTCAATTATCTGAAACGCAATTAACTTCCAGAATCATTTTGATGAGTATCTCTGACACATGAGATACTCATTTTTTTGTTATTTAAATGGTTAGACTTTAGAATGAAAAAATATGAACATCAAAATCATATTTAATGTAAAAACATTATTATTTTATTGGTCGTTTAAAAGCATAATAAAACCAATCTAGTTTTTTTTAACGATATTTAGATAATATACAAGAACCAAATCCCTGCGCGTAACAAACAATCATTACTTTCTTTGCCTTTAATCAGGCATTACTTTTTTTCTGTATACAGAGATTAACATCAAGGAAGCTTATAAAAACAGATACACCGTCAAAATGCAAATAAGGAACGCCAAAATTGAAGATGCGCTAAACATTACATACTTAAAAACCCAAGTATGGCTGCATACCTATGCCACTAAAGGAATTAGTAATGAATACTCAGAGTATTTAAAAGAAGATTTCACTTTTAATAAGACGAAAGAAACAATTGAAAATAAGAACAGGTGTTGTCTTTTGGCCGAACAGGATGGCTTCCTAATTGCTTATTGCGAATTAGATCTTATGGCTATTCACCCCATTAGCAAACTTAATTCAGCTGAAATGACCATTTTATACGTGTCAGAACATTTTCATGGACAAGGCATTGGGAAAGCACTTTTAACAGAGACTGAAAACATCCTAAAACCTCTAACTTACTCTTCCTATTGGTTATCTTGTTATATTGAAAATATAAAAGCAGTCCAATTTTATACAAAAAAAGGTTTTAGTTCAATTGGGACAACTTATTTTTCCATGGGAGACAATCAATACGAAAATCTCATTTTTCAGAAAGAAATAATAGGTAAATAAACACCGCTACCTTTATTTTGATAATGTTGCTAGGAAATCCACCTATCCAATAGCTTATTGGCAAAAGTTTATCTTAAATTTGCAATTACGGACAAAAAGGTCTTATTTTGCGGAAGCTTATTTTTATTGATTCCAGATAACTATGAATCCTAATCATACAGCCAATATTTTTAAGAAAAGCAAGAAACAAAATAAATGAATTCACACAAAGTTATTAGCATCAGAAATCTAACTCCATCGACCTATATTATTCGTATGGAAAAGAAGGATTTCACCTTCAAAACAGGACAATATATCACGCTTGGTTTTAGTGGCAGTATCGATCGTAGAGAATATTCAATTTACAGTGCGGAACAAGACGACTATTTAGAAGTCTTAATTAAAGAAGTTGAAGATGGTCTGCTTTCAAAAAAGTTAAAAAAATGCAAAGTAGGAGAAGAATTGGATGTTGATGGCGCTTTCGGACACTTTTCATTGAAAGAAAATGAGATAAAAACAAAAAAATTCATGTTCATTAGTACAGGAACAGGAATCTCTCCTATCCACAGTTTTATCCAAACACACCCTGATATGGATTATACGCTTTTGCACGGTATTCGCCACAAAGAGGAAGCCTATGAAAGAGAATCGTACGACCCTAATCGCTATATTTTATGTACTTCTGGTGAAGATTCTGGCGATTTTAAAGGTCGAGTAACAGAATATCTTCTTAAAAATCCAGTATCACCTGACACAATCTGTTATCTTTGCGGCAATTGTCACATGATTTACGAGGCTTACGATATTCTTGAGAAACAAGGTATCAAGCTTGGTCCTATTCATACTGAGGTTTATTTTTAAACTGGTAGTGTGAAAAATGAGGTCACTATTACAAGACTGACTTAAACTTTCTGAATACGGATTAGTAAATCGACATGATGGTCTGAAGAGATCATTATATTAGCTAATCATCATATTATATTGCAATGAAATATCATCTAATATCACTGGGCTGTCAAATGAATGCTTCTGACGGAGAACGCGTTAGAACTGTAATTGAACAAATGGGTTATACCTATACTGAGGAAGAAACTGAAGCAAACTTAATTGGTATACTTGCATGTTCAGTTCGTCAGAATGCCATAGATAAGGTATATTCTAAAATTCACAAATGGAATAAATGGAAAAATAAGTCCAACCTTATTACATTCGTTTCTGGCTGTGTTCTACCTTCTGATCATGAAAAATTCTTAAAGCTTTTCGATATTATCTTTCAGATGAAAGATTTGCCAAATCTGCCTGAAATGATCCATCAGTATGGAATCACTACAGCAAATGGTGTACAGAAAGGATTTGATGCTCAAAACGATAATATTTCTGAATTTTGGAATGTAAAACCTGATCACACTTCCGATTTTGAGGCCTTTGTACCCATTCAAAATGGTTGCGATAAGTTCTGCTCATTCTGTGCTGTACCCTATACTAGAGGCCGCGAGGTATCTCGTCCCTCAACAGAAATTATTTCAGAAATTCGTTCTTTAGTTGAAAAAGGCTATAAATCAATCACTTTACTTGGGCAGAATGTAAATTCTTATGGTTTGGATAAACCAGAAACAGAGATCACGTTTCCAGAATTACTTCGTCAAGTTGGTGAGGTAGGAAATGAGATTGCTGCTGAGTTTTGGGTTTATTTTACCTCACCTCACCCAAGAGACATGTCAGATGAAGTAATTGAAGTAATATCACAATACAAATGTCTTGCAAAACAAATTCACTTGCCACTTCAATCGGGTGATGATAAGCTTTTAATTGCAATGAATCGTAAACATGGTCTGGAAAAATACCGTGAATCTGTTTCAACAATTCGTCGATTGATTCCAGAAGCGACCTTATTTACAGACATTATAGTTGGTTTTACAGGCGAAAGTGATGAGCAATTTGACGCGACACGTGCAGCTATGAAAGAATTTGACTTTAATATGGCCTACATCGCAAAATACTCTCCACGTCCTGGAGCATTAAGTCATCGTTGGTTCGACTCTGTACCTATTGAGGTAAAGAAAGAACGCCATCAGGTACTTACTGAAGATTTAAAATTGACCTCGAGAAGCTATAATGATAGTATGATTGGTAAAACATTTAGAGTATTGGTAAGAGCTGCTGCAAAGCATGATGGCTATCTAGCCGGCATGACTGAAGGAAAAATAAACGTTCGTTTCCTTTCAACTAATGAGCAGCTTATTGGACAAATCGTCGATGTAAAAATCAAATCAGCAACAGATTTTTCTGTAGAGGGAGATCTTTTAGATTAAAAAAAAGATTATTTAGGCACTCCAATTCGTAGTGCTTACAACAAATATTACAATGAAAACAATTGCCTTTAAAACATTAGGTTGCCGACTAAATCAGTATGAAACAGATGCTCTGGCTTCTACATTTCAGAACAACGATTATAAGTTGGTTGATTTTGATACTCAAGCTGATATTTATGTGATCAATTCTTGTACTGTAACGCATCAAAGTGATCACAAATCGCGTAACTTCATTAGCCAAGCTAATAGACGCAATAAGGATTCTGTTTTGGTCGTAACGGGCTGTATGGCCAATAATGCCAAAGAAGAACTTGAGAATAGAGACGAAATCAATTACGTTCTTGAGAATGATAATAAGTCGGCTCTGTTTTCCTTGGTAGAAGCACATTTTAAAGGAGAATTGAAACATCCCTCACAACTTGATAAAGATTTGTTTGCCTATGGTGCCACAGAGAAAGGTTTTCATACGCGTAGCATGATTAAGATTCAGGATGGCTGCGACAATTTCTGCACTTTCTGTATTATACCTTCAGTGCGTGGTCGTGCTAAAAGTCGTCCTTTCCAAGCCATACTAGATAATATAAAGTCTGTTATAGATAAGGGTGCTAAAGAAGTTGTAATCACTGGTGTTAATATAGGTCGTTATGAATTTGAGAACTATAAATTCGACGATCTTATTGAAGCTATATTGAATTTGGATGGTGACTTTAGATTACGGATTTCATCACTTGAACCTGATGGGTTTGGTGATAAATTCCTTGGTCTATTAACACATCCTAAAATGACCCCTCACCTTCACCTCTGCTTACAATCTGGTTCTGATGAAGTTCTATTAAGAATGCGTCGTATGTACAACATCAAAACTTTTAAGAATACAGTTGATAAAGTTAGATCTATTCGTTCTGATTTTAACTTTACTACAGATATTATTATTGGTTTCCCAGACGAAAGTGAATCTGATTTTGCCGATAGTTGTGATATGATTAAGAACCTAGAGTTTGGTCATGTGCATGCCTTTAAATACTCCATACGAAAAGGTACCAGAGCCGAAAGAATGGATAATCAAGTCCCTGAGAAACTAAAAACAGAACGAAGTGAAATTCTTAGAGGAATTGCTGAAAATAGCAAATTGGAATACAGAAGTCAGTTTATTGGTAAGACGCAACGTGTTCTTGTTGAAAATATCAATGGTAATATAGCTAAGGGCTATGGAGAACACTACATTCCTGTTCAATTTGAGTCTGACGATATAAAGAAGAATACATTCTACAATGTCTTGATTAAGGATATCGATAAAGAAAAAGATGGTTTACTTATAGGAAGTGTGATCTAAAATATGGTGCTTGAGTTTATAATAAATAATTCTCAAGTACTGTTTTAATAAGCTTTGTTTTACTTCGATGCGTGGAAGACAACAGAGTCAATAGCTACAACCTTATCTTCATGAAAAATTTTAAAAAGTACACAAAGCTCTTGAGTACTTTTTACATTCATTCTCGATTCTGTTAAAGCAGTAATTGATTGCTTTAAGGCTAAAAACTTACCCTTTTGAAGTGTTTTTTTATCTTTAACACGAGTCCGACTATGCATTTCAAGTTCATAGTTCAGAAACATATTTTCTTGACTTGCATTCTCGATTTTTGCTTTGATCGACAATGCATTTAACTCCCCCTCTATCTCTATCCACGCCTTTATTTGGTTATTATCGGGCGTAGACCCTAAGTGCAAAACACTTAAAAATTGTAATAGTATGAGAAATTTAAATATCATGAATGTGTATTGATAAATAATCTATTGTAAATATAGCGAAGATTGACAAAAGATTGCATCTTTTTCTATCATCTCTGTCATCAAATATAGCATATTAGTCAATAACTATTCTTATCGTAATGTTACAAAACAATGAAGTAATTGTTTCTAATAGAATAAGCTTGATATTAGCTTTCTTAACCGACAAAGCTCGAGTAGTCTCCATTTATGAAACGTCGTAGTTCATCAGAACCAATTCTTACCTTAATCTTCCCTCCCATAACATAAGAAACATTTCCTGTTTCCTCAGAAACAATAATCACATGTGCATCCGTCATTTGACTAATTCCGATAGCGGATCTATGTCGCAAACCAAGACTACCAGGAATATTAGGATTATCCGAAACGGGAAGGATACAACGTGCAGCCAGAATACGATTATTATCTAAAATTAAAGCACCATCATGCAAAGGGGAATTCTTAAAAAATATAGATTCTAATAAACTTGAAGAAATCCGAGCTTTAATAATTTGCCCTGTTTCTGCAAAACTAAATAAATCGGTACGTTTGGTTATAACGATAAGTGCACCAGTTTTGGATTTAGACATGTTCTCACAAGATTCTATAATTGCTTCACTTTCCTTTTCTTGTATCGACTTTTCATCAACCGACAACCATTTTTCAAAAGAAAATTTCTGACTAAAGTTATATCGAGACCCTAAGTGAAGAAGAAATTTTCGAACCTCTTGCTGAAACACAATAATTAAGGCAATTACTCCAACTCCAATAAACTGACCAAGAATACTACCAAGTAGTTCCATATTAAGAGCCCTAACAATCAACCACATTAGGTAGAAAAGAAATAATCCCACGAATATATTAATGGCTACAGTTCCCCTTATTAGCATATATACTTGATAAAGTAAAAATGCAACCAAAAGAATGTCTAGTATATCAAAGAAGCTTAGCGTTATAAAAGCTAGGGTCATATATCAAAAGTATTAGGCCATTGCTGGCTTGAGAATAATAAAAACGTACTAATAATAGTACCTTTTTAACAAAAGTAGAAATTTATAATAGATAATCCTTGAGAGAAAAGCGCAATTATTTAATCTGCATCTTATTATACAGTTTTACACACTCTACGGCTTCTTTAACATCGTGAACTCGTAGAATATTGGCACCACCTATTAAAGCAACCATGTTTAAAGCAGTAGTTCCATTTAAACTATCCTTAGCCTCACCACCAAGTAACTTGTAAATCATCGATTTTCGAGAGACACCTATTAATAAGGGGAGGTTTAAAGATTCAAAAGCCTCTAATTGAGCCATAATCTCGTAATTTTGCTCAAGTGTTTTCGCAAAACCAAAACCAGGATCAACAATAATGTTCTTTGCTCCTAATTCATTCAATTGTTTAATCCTCTGGCTAAAAAACTGAACAAGATCTTTCATCAAATCTTTATATTCTGTGTTTGATTGCATGGTTTGAGGTGTTCCCTTAATGTGCATCATGATATATGGCACCTGCAGATCAGCAACAGTTTCAAACATCTTGTCATCCAAAGTTCCACCAGAAATATCATTCACAATGCAAGCTCCAAACTTACTGACTGCTCTTCGAACCAATTCAGAACGAAAGGTATCAATTGATAAAATGGCATCAGGAAATTCTTTTCGGATGCATTCCAGAGCCGGCTGCATTCGTCTCCACTCCTCTTCTATATCAATATCTTCAGCTCCTGGACGCGTTGAATATGCACCTAAATCAATAATATCAGCGCCTTCTGCTATAATTTGTTTTGCACGCTTCAAAATAGATTCCGTATCGATATATTGCCCTCCATCGAAAAAAGAATCTGGCGTTAAATTCAAAATCCCCATTACCAAAGGTTTATCAAAAGATATTGAATTCTTACCACACATAAATGATTCTATCCTCTGATTTGAAGAATTTGTTTTATATTTTTGCATGTAATGAATATTTTTGGTCAAAAACTGAACAAAAATAAGAGAAATTTGTCAAAGCTCTCGACTTAGAGTGAGATAAGCCAAGTTTTATTATTCATTACAATAAACGATACACTTATTTAAGAAATTTAGCTCCATACAGCAATGACTACTGTAATTGAAACTCAAAAATCAAACATGACTACCAACGAACAATACGAAAGCATTATAAAAATCTGTACAGATATCTATACCAAAAAGATGAAAGACTATGGTACTGCTTGGCGCATATTACGTCCAACCTCGCTTACCGACCAGATTTATATTAAAGCACAACGCATTCGTACTATCGAAGAAAAAGGCATGAGTAAAATTGAGGATGATATTCGTTCTGAATTTATTGGTATTGTAAATTATTGTATCATGGGAATTATTCAACTTGAGCTTGGAACTTCTGATGAACAGTTGGCCGAAGATAAAGCACTTGAATTATACAGCAAATATTTTCAGGAAGCTAAATCATTGATGGAGAAAAAAAATCACGACTATGATGAAGCATGGAGAAGTATGAGAGTTTCTTCATATACAGATCTTATTTTAATGAAAATTAATCGAACCAAACAGATAGAAGATAATAAGGGAAAAACGATTATTTCAGAAGGTATCGATGCGAATTATTACGATATGATCAACTACTCAGTATTCGGACTAATTAAGTTGGAATTCGGAGAATAATCGTTTTATACCAATATACCTAAAGCCAATACCATAAACGAATACACGCATGAAGCTTTTAAGAATCATAAGCCGTTTTTTAGTCGGTTTCTTATTTATTTTCTCAGGATTTGTTAAAGCCGTTGACCCGATGGGTTCAGCCTTTAAATTTAAAGATTATTTTCTAGCCTTTGGCATGGATTCTCTGGTAGGAATTGCCTTCTCTTTGGCTGTTATCTTAGCTGCTTTGGAATTTTGCGTAGGAATGCTGATTCTTTTTAATGTGCATAAAAACACATCAGCTTGGCTTGGCTTATTATTCATGCTCTTTTTTACACCGCTTACGCTGATATTAGCAATTACAAATCCTGTAACCGACTGTGGTTGCTTTGGTGATGCATTAATATTAACTAATTGGGAAACTTTTGGGAAGAACATCATTATTTTAGCGTTTACCCTTGTGGTATTCTTCACTCGAAATAGAGAGAAGGATAAGAGCTCTAAACTAGCGCATAATTTACTGTTAGGCTTTTCGCTAGCTATTGCATTAGGTAGTTCTTATTATTCATATCGTCATTTGCCTTTTATCGATTTTAGACCTTATCATATTGGTGCTAATATTCAAGATGGCATGGCAATTCCAGAGGGAGCACCAACTGATGAATATAAGTCTATATTTAAGTATGAAAAAGATGGCGTTATAAAAGAATTCGATGAAAGCAACTACCCTTGGCAGGATTCAACTTGGGTCTATGTTGATGTAGAGCAAATTAAGATAAAAGAAGGTTATAAAGCACCTATACACGATTTTTCTATCTCTAACTCAAATGTTGGTGATATTACAGATCAGGTTTTAAATGATGCTTCTTACACCTTCCTTCTTGTTAGTCGTCACCTACATGGAATGAGTACAGAGAAGCAGAAAGAAATTAATGAGCTTGCTAGATGGGCAAACAATCATTCTTATAATTTCATTTGCCTAACAGCCTCTACTGATGATGATATTAGAGCATTCAAAGAAGAGCATGCAGTATCTTATGAATTCTATGCTACAGATGAAATTCAGCTAAAAACTATGATTCGTTCTAATCCGGGATTAATACTTCTTCAAAATGGAACGATTTTAAACAAATGGCATTGGCGAGATATACCAAAAACAACAGAAATAAAGGCTAATTTAGCAGCCTATTCGATAACACAACACCAAACACTAACTAATAAATTAGTTATTTTAAGTATTACAACAACTTTATTGCTACTAATAGGATGCTTCCTTATGCTTAAAATCCGATTTGGAGCAATAAAAAACAGATGACAGTTATGAGAAAAAAAATTGTTGCAGGAAACTGGAAAATGAACAACAGCCTTCAAGAAGGTATCGAATTAGCAAAAGAAATTAACGGTTTGGTTGAGTCTACCGATATCAAAGATGTTCAAGTTATAATTGGCGCACCTTTTGTTCACCTTACAGAGCTTAATAAAGCCATTACCAACAATAAAATTCGTATTTCGGCTCAGAACTGTGCCGATGAAAAAAGCGGTGCTTACACAGGAGAGATTTCGGCATCAATGGTTGAATCAACAGGAACTGAGTGTGTCATTCTTGGTCACTCTGAACGTAGAAGCTATTATGGTGAAACAAGCGAAACCTTAGTTAAGAAAACAAACCTTTGCCTAGAGAACAAATTGACTCCAATCTTCTGTATTGGCGAAGTTTTAGAAGAGCGCGAAAGCGAGAAGCATTTTGACGTTGTAAAATCTCAAATTGCTGATGGTTTATTCCACCTTTCTGCTGAAGATTTCGGGAAAGTAATTTTGGCTTACGAACCTGTTTGGGCAATTGGTACAGGTGTAACTGCTTCTGCAGATCAAGCTCAAGAAATGCATGCTTTTATTCGTAAAACTCTAGTTGAGAAATATGGACAGGAAGTTGCTGATAATTGTTCTATCCTTTATGGAGGTAGCTGTAAACCATCTAATGCAAAAGAGTTATTTAGCAACGAAGATGTAGACGGTGGTCTTATTGGAGGTGCTTCGCTGGTTGCAGAAGACTTCATGGGTATTGTTACTGCCTTTTAATAAAAGAAACAGGAAAAAATAAAAGTCGAGAAACACTCTGTTTCTCGACTTTTTTTATGTTTTTTAATGAATGTTAGTATTGATTACTCTTTCAAACTTCTAATACATTCAATCGCTTTTTCAGCATCATCAGCGTCTACAATCAGTTCAGCAACATCAGGTGATACGTCTATGAAACCAGCATGAATCCCAGTCTGAAAATCATCCTTAACAAAAGAAGATATATCCAACTCCTCAAGTCTTTCTTTATAATAATTAACCTCAATTAAAGATCCCTTAAATACACAAACACTTTGTTTTCCTTCAGTCATAATATCAGTTTTATAGCGTGAGACAACTGTTTCTACTAAAGATAATATATCTATCCGTAATATCAAATTAGGATTAAATATTATGCCAGAGCCAATATCATTTGAAAATACACTATAAGTTGTATCTCATAATTGGTTTTTTCTCTGCTATACTACCAACTCTAACAAAACCAACTGCCTCGTAAGCTTTCTCAATACCAGTCCATGCAAAAGCGTCAGGATACTTACTGAAAGTTGAGTTACATTGATGAGATTCAAGAACTTTAGCTCCCTTAGCAGAACAATAATCTACCAAATATCTTAATAAAGCCCTTTTAACACCTCTCCTTCTCCAATTTTTTCGAATAAACAAACAAGATACAATCCACACCTGATCTTCTCCACTTAGTTGCAATACATGAGATTGGGATAGTCGAGGAAAATCCTCTCTATTGCCTAAAGAACACCAGCCAATTGGTTCATTTTCATTGTAAACTATAATACCTGTAGTTTGTCCTGAATCTACCAATGCTTTCATTGCTAAACGATTACCGTCACCTTTACCTGATTCAAATTCATCGGCACTTAAGCGACATTGCATACACCAACACCCTTTACAAGCTCCTTTCTCCTTAAAAAGGTATTCAAAATCGTTAAAATTAGAACTACTTAAGACTTGGAAGCTAAGTTTGTTATCTTGATTAGGCTTATTCATAATTCCTGTTTTTGTTTTGAAGATACAAAAAAAAGGAACTCGTTTTCTTAAGAATGATTCAATTTAGGACGTATACGTTGACGGTAAATTTGACTCTTTGAATACTTATCATGAAACTTGGATCTTAGCATGATTCTCTCCTCTTTCGGCAAAGAAATAATCTCTTTACACTCATCGGTACAACAAGCATTGTATTGCTCGCTACAAGCCTCGCATTGGATAAAAAGGAGATGACAATCATCATTTGCACAATTCGTGTGGGTATCGCAAGGCGCTCCACATTGGTGACATTTACTTATAACTTGCCCGTCGATACTTTCTCCTAATCGTTCATCAAACACAAAATTCTTACCAATAAATTTTGATTTGACACCTAACTGCTTAATATGCCGTGCATATTCTATTATTCCACCATGCAATTGATTCACATCGTTAAAACCATGATGCTTTAAATAAGCACTGGCTTTCTCGCAGCGAACCCCTCCTGTGCAGTAGAGCAAAACCTTATTATCTTTTTTGTCCGAGAAATCATCTACAACCAGCTGAATTTCCTCGCGGAAAGTATCAACATCAGGACAGACTGCATTCTCAAAACGTCCCACTTCGCTTTCATAGTGGTTTCTCATATCAATTACTACAGTATCAGGCTCATCTAAAGATTCATGAAATTCCATAGGACTAAGATGTTTTCCGACATTAGTCACATCAAATGTTCCATCATCCAAACCGTCTGCCACAATTTTAGAACGTAGCTTGACAATCAACTTAAAAAATGACTTCCCATCATCCTCCACAGCCCATTTAATGGGCATATCTTTCAATTCCTCTCTGCTATTTAAAGCTGTAATAAATGCCTTTAGATTATGCTCTGGCACGCTCATTTGAGCATTTATTCCTTCTCTTGCAATATAAATTCGTCCAAGGCAAGCCAGTTTATCTAATTCCATAAACAAATCATCTCTGAAGCTTTGGGCATCTTCAAGTATGACATAGCGATAAAATGAAAGTGTTGTACGCTTAAAATTTTCTGAGTTAAGCTTTTCCATAGCTTCCTCTTTGCTTAATTTATTATGGAGCTGCATCTTATTTTTATTTAGAATAATTTAAGATGCAAAAATAAGGGATTTAGAAGGAGTTACAAAGAATTTAAGAATAAAATAAGATCTCGAGGTGTTTTATTTACAAGAAGGCAAAAAAATAGCCTCCCGTTTGGGAGGCTATTCTTAATATATAATCGATGTTATCGAATTAGATAGCGTCGATAATTGCATTTAGTGTTGCAGAAGGACGCATTGCCTCTTCAGCAAGCTTATCACATGGCTGGAAATATCCACCAATGTTCATAGCTTGACCTTGAACTGCGATCAATTCTTCGTTAATCTTAGCTTCATTCTCCTGAAGATCTTTAGCTACTTTAGCGAAACGAGCTGCCATTTCAGCATTCTCAGTTTGTGCTGCAAGAGCCTCAGCCCAGTACATTGCTAAATAGAAGTGTGAACCACGGTTATCTAACTCATTTACTTTACGAGATGGTGATTTTCTCTCAGCTAAGAATTTAGTTACACCTAAGTCAAGAGTGTCAGCAAATAACTTAGCTTCCTTATTGTTAGCATATTCTGCTAAGTGCTCAAAAGAAACACCTAAAGCAAGGAATTCACCCAATGAATCCCAACGTAAGTGATTTTCTTTCTCGAACTGCTGTACGTGCTTAGGAGCTGATCCACCTGCACCAGTCTCGAATAATCCACCACCATTCATCAATGGAACGATAGATAACATCTTAGAAGAAGTACCAAGCTCGATAATTGGGAAAAGGTCAGTTAAGTAATCACGTAATACATTACCTGAAACTGAGATAGTATCTTCACCTTTTCTGATACGCTCTAATGAGAAAGTAATCGCATCAACTGGAGCAAGAATACGAATATCTAAACCTGTAGTATCGTGATCTGCTAAGTAAGCTTTTACTTTAGTAATCAACTGAGCATCGTGAGCTCTGTTCTCGTCTAACCAGAAAATAGCTGGAGTTTGAGTTGCTTTAGCTCTGTTTACTGCTAGTTTAACCCAATCCTGAATAGGTGCATCTTTAACTTGACACATTCTGAAGATATCTCCTGTTTCAACAGCTTGCTCCATTACAACAGTTCCGTCAAACTCAACTACACGAATAACACCTTCGCCTTGAGCCATGAAAGTCTTGTCATGAGAACCATATTCTTCAGCTTTCTGAGCCATCAAACCAACGTTTGATACAGAACCCATTGTTGCTACGTCATAAGCACCATTTTTCTTACAGTCATCGAAACAAACCTGGAACATTCTTGAGTAAGAACGATCTGGAATCAATGCTTTAGTATCCTGAAGCTCGCCTGCTGGATTCCACATTTTACCACCATCACGAACAACTACTGGCATAGAAGCATCAATAATTACGTTATTTGGTACATGTAGGTTAGTGATTCCTTTGTCAGAATCAACCATTGCCATATCTGGACGAGTTTTGTACACTTCCATAATATCAGCTTCGATTTCAGTTCTCTTAGCTTCTGGAAGAGTTTGAATTTTGTTGTATAGGTCACCTAAACCATTATTGAAGTTCACGCCTAACTCCTTAATTGTAGCAGCATGCTTCGTGATAGCTTCTTCATAAAACACCTCTACTGCATGTTTAAACATTACAGGATCAGAGATCTTCATCATAGTCGCTTTCAAGTGAAGAGACCATAGTAAACCTTCTTCTTTTGCAGCAGCAATTTCTTTTGCATAAAAAGCACGTAAAGCTTTTACATTCATTACTGAAGTATCTGCAACTTCACCTTCTAGTAAAGCTTGCTTCTCTTTCAATACAGTAACTGCTCCGTTGTTATCAACAAATTCAATTCTTACATCAGTTGCTTTAGTCATTGTTACAGACTTCTCACTTCCGTAGAAATCACCTTCAGTCATGTGAGCTACGTGAGCGTTAGAATCTGCTGACCACTTACCCATACGGTGAGGGTTGTTTTGAGCATACTTCTTAACTGAAGCTGCAGAACGACGGTCAGAATTACCTTCACGTAAAACAGGATTTACAGCTGACCCAAGAACTTTAGCAAAACGAGCTTGTAATGCTTTGTCTTCTTCAGTTGTAGCTTCCTCTGGATAGTTAGGTAACTTGTAACCTTTAGCTTGCAACTCTTCAATAGCAGCCTTAAGCTGTGGAATTGATGCACTAATGTTTGGTAACTTAATAATGTTAGCCTCTGGAGTTTTTGCTAAATCACCTAGTTCAGATAGGTAATCAGAGATTTTTTGATCTTCTGTCAAATTCTCTGGGAAATTAGCGATAATTCTCCCAGCAAGAGAAATATCTTTGGTCTCAACTTCGATACCTGACGCCTCTACGAAAGCCTTAATAATAGGCAATAATGAATAAGTTGCAAGGGCCGGTGCTTCATCAATCTTTGTATAGATGATTTTTGATGTTGTTGCCATGTCAGTGGGTGTTTTGTTTAATTTTTAATTAAAATATATAACTTGATTATCTTTTTTTATCGTGAATTAAATAACGTTTAATTCGAGGGTAAACATATAGATTTTTTTTATTTCAGGATCTAAAAGTGCTTTTTTTTTAAAGATTTTTTTCTTTAATCACAATACGCTGCAAGACAGAGTGTTGGATGACTCAAAAGCCTTACCTATGTACAATTTAGTGTCATTTTAAAGCTATTTAATCTAAATTATTCGAAATCGAGGGAAAATTTCTGCTTCAATTGCTCCAAAACTGGATTTTTTTCACACAAATATTTAAATCTATCGGTGTCCGTATACAGTCTTTTTTTAGTTTCTTCAGCTTGTGTTATTTCAATTATAAAATCAACGGTCGAGTTTTTTAACTCTCGTCTCAAATAATTGACCATTTCATTTTTCACCAGAGCAAGATCATCAGCTTGTATTTGATTGCTTACTTTAACAACCAGTTGACCTTCTCCTCGAATTTCAGCCTCACAATTCGTTATGGCTAAGCGAACTCGGTCACTTTTCTTTCTAACTAAAGTATACTCCTTAAGTTTTCCAACTACTAATTCTGCAGTAAAGTTTTGATTTTTAGCGCTAGTATAATTGACTTCAGCCTCTCTAGATTTAAGCTCCCTTTTGGGTGCTGATGTTGGTCTATCAACAATACCACGGCTCATTGCCGCCTTAATAGAAATGGATGCTGGATTACTAGCAGGTGAAGAAGAAACTCTTGCCTGTACTCTTTCTGAAGCTTTATTAGCCGATTGCTGAACTTCTTGCTGTGGATGTACAGGAGCCTTATCTTTAGCTCCTGCTACTTTGGGTGCTGAGGCTCTTCCCTCAACACGTATTTTTAATAGTCGTCGGAAGTTTTTCTTCAGACTAGCTCCTTTTTTTTTTGATTCAATTATCTGGGACAATTGAATTAGGGTAAGTTCGATAAGTAAGCGTTGGTTTTGACTGCTTTTATAATGTATATCACATTCGTTAAGAATGCCTAAGGCATCGTATAAGAAATCAACTTCACATTTTTTAGCTTGTATCATGTATTTTTCCTTGACACTATCGCTAACTTCTAGTAATTGAATTGTAGCCGCATCTTTTCCAACAAGTATATCTCTTATATGTGAACTCAAACCTGCAACAAAATGATGCCCATCGAAACCTTTTTCAACAATTTCATTAAATAGGACTAAAACATCAGTTACTTTTCCTTGAAGAAAAGCATCAACCATCCTAAAATAGTAATCGTAATCCAAAACATTTAGATTCTGAATCACATTTTCAAATGTAATCTCCTTACCAGAGAAACTGACGATTTGATCAAAAATGGACAAGGCATCACGCATAGCGCCATCTGCCTTTTGCGCAATCACATTTAAAGCTTCCTCGTTAATCGTGATATTTTCAGTATTGGCAATATGCTTTAAATGGCTAACCGCATCAGCTACTTTTATACGACTAAAATCGAATATCTGGCAGCGAGATAAAATGGTTGGGATAATTTTATGCTTCTCGGTTGTAGCTAACACAAAAATAGCATGTGCAGGTGGCTCTTCTAATGTTTTAAGAAAAGCATTAAAAGCCTGTTGAGATAACATATGTACCTCGTCGATAATATAGACGCTATATTTTCCAATTTGAGGAGGAATACGCACCTGATCAATCAATGTCCTGATATCATCTACTGAATTATTTGAAGCTGCATCAAGCTCGTGTATATTATAAGAACGATTTTCGTTAAAAGCCAGACAAGACTCACAAGTGTTACAGGCCTCAAAATCGGATCCTACATTGGAACAATTTATGGTTTTAGCAAAAATCCTCGCACAAGAAGTCTTACCTACCCCTCTAGGACCACAAAACAAGTAAGCATGAGCCAGATGGGCGTTTTTAATAGCATTTTTAAGTGTGATAGTAATAGACTGCTGACCAACGACTGTTTGAAAGCTTGAGGGGCGATATTTTCGTGCTGAAACGATAAAATTCTCCATACTGAGGTATAAACGAAACGATTAGTTCTTATTCTTACTTTTTCAAGGAATTCAAAGATAAGCAATCATCCTAAAAAAGCGATTATTTAAAGATAAATTGTTTTCACGACTTCAATTTTAATAGCCAATTGTATTCTATTAAGTTCACTTGCTATTATTCATATTCATTCTTTTATGTTTGCCTATTATTTTCGCTTGAATAAACAAAACAATATTGATACTACACCAAAACTAATTCTATTCTTAAAACTGCACTAATTTTTATGAAACATTCCTTTTTAATTATTTTTTTAACAGCACTATCATTCAACCTATCTATCTTTCAGACATATGCTGAGAAAGCTCCCATTAAATTTGGTAAAGTATCTATGACAGAGATGGAGATGAATTCCTATCTCCCTGATACTACAGCGTCTGCTGTAGTACTTTGTGACTACGGTATTACAGATATGCCTTACACAAAAACAGATGGATTTCAGAGAACATTTAAAAGAGTCATTCGTATCAAAATACTAAAAAAAGAAGGCCTAGAATGGGCAAATTTTGACATTCCTCTTTCAAAAAAGTATGATAATATCACAAGTATAAAAGGCATGACTTATAATCTTGAAAAAGGCAAAATCGTTAAAACGAAGCTAAAATCAGATGGTAAGTTCCTCAAATCAAATTCTAAATATTTACAAACATACAAACTAACATTGCCAAATGTAAAAGTTGGTTCGGTTATCGAATACTCATACTCTATCCGATCAAAGTATTTCTTCAATTTAAAAACTTGGTATTTTCAGAAAAGCATACCTGTTAAATGGAGCGAATACCGAGCGAATATTCCCGAATTTTATCATTATAAAAAATTATCAAAAGGTTATTTAGCATTTAAAATTGACACAAAAGAATACAGAACGGGAACTTTCCCAAGTAAGAACACTTATTCTATTGAGAAGTTCAGATGGGCTATATCAAATGCACCTGCTTTCAAAAAAGAGCCTTTTATGACAACTTCTAAGAACTTCCTTTCTGCAATTGAATTTGAACTAGGTGGCATACAGCAACCTCAGGGAGCTTATGAAAATTACACTGGTACTTGGGAAAAAATTAATAAGGAGCTTTTAGAATCACCATATTTTGGAGACCAACTTAAAGGTGGTGGTTTTTTAAAAGAAACAGTCGCTAAAATCAACACAGATGCTAAAAGTGATGCTGACAAAATGGATATGGCTTTCGATTTCATAAAAAAACACATGAAATGGAATGACAGAAACACCAAATATGTTAATACAAGCTTAAGAAGTGCATTCAAAGAGAAAAAAGGGAACGTAGCTGATATTAATTTAATGTTGGTTCTCTTATTAAAGAAGCTTGAGTTGAAAGCTGATCCTGTCATATTAAGCACGAGGAGTAATGGAATGATTTTTCCTACCCAACCGAATATGTCAAAATTTAATTACGTTGTAGCAAAAGTTAAGATGGGTGAAAAAGATTATCTCTTAGATGCAACAGAGCCGTTGTGTCCATGCAAAATTCTTCCATACAGATGTATCAATGGACAAGGACGTATTATCTCAACTAAAGGTAGCAGTTGGATTGACTTGAGTCCAAAAATGCCTCATAAACAAATTACTTCAAGTAAATTAGTATTGAATGATGATGGAGAACTTATCGGGCAAGTCTCTGATTCGCACCAAGGCTACTCAGCCTTAAGTATCAGAAAACATTTTGAAGATAAAACAGTAGATGAATTAAAGACATCTTTAGAGGAAGACAATCAAGGTTTAAGTCTTGAAGAATTTGAGATTATCAATCAAGACGATATTGAAAAGACTTTGCAAATTAAAACAGAGGTTGAAATTACAGATAAAGTAGAAGATGCTGGTGATCTGATTTACCTAAACCCTATGTTGTATGAGCAAATAAAAAAGAACCCATTCACACTTGAAGAACGCAAATATCCAGTTGACTACGGACATGCATACGACGAAATTTATAGTATTGAAATTAGTCTACCAGAGGGATGTAATGTAGAATCGAAACCTGAAAATATGCGAATGGCTCTTCCAGGTAAAGCAGGTTCCTATACCTACTCTATTCAAGTTCTGGGTAGTAAAATTATTCTTATGAGTCGATTAAAAATTACAAAACCGATGTTCAGCTTCAATGAATATCCGAATTTAAAAGAGTTCTATAATCTTATTGTTGCTAAACAAGCTGAAATGATCGTTATCAAAAGAAACTCATAAACATGAAGGCTGGGATGACTTATCCCAGTCTTTTTTATTTTTGCTATTCAATACACACATGAAACTTTTGACATGAATAAACATTTAAGTCTAACACTAGTATTTTTATTTATTCTAAACCTCAGCACTTGGGCAAAGAAAAAGGAAATTAAATACCCCGTTTCAACAATTAGCGAAGAGTTAAGAAAAAATGCTAATACCGTTGTTCGGCTCGACAAGACCACCTTTTCAGTAGAATCAATAAAAAAGGCCACGTTAAAAAATCATGAAGTCATAACTATCTTAAATAAAAGTGGTGAACATGCTTCAAAAAAAATCATCCACTACGACAAATTAATACAACTTAAAAGTTTTAAGATAAGCATATACAATGCAGATGGAAAACTGATAAAAAGAGCTAAAAATTCGGAAATCAAAGACTACTCCGCTACTTCAGGCGGAACTTTATTTGATGACAATAGAGTGAAATATTATGAAGCTTTGCAAAATGAATACCCTTTTACCATAGAGTATGAATACGAAAGAGTTTTTAATGGAACCTTAAGTTATCCTGAATGGGTTGCTGTAAATGGCTATAACCGTTCGGTTGAGCAATCTGAACTCATCATTAATACTCCTGTGAGTATAAAAACTAGAACAAAAGCGTACCGTTTTGAGGGTGAATATCTTGAATCGACACTAGATGGTATCGACACCTATAAGTGGAGAATGGCCAATATCAAAGCTTTTAAATCAGAACCTTATGCTCCGGACTTTATTAATATTGTACCGAGAGTAGTCTCCGCTCCCATAGAATTTGAAATGGAAGGCTTTAAAGGTTCGCAAACTAGTTGGAAGAGCTTTGGACTGTGGATGCAAGAATTAGGAAAGGATCGAACCGAACTACCTCTTGAAACCATAATTGAGATTAACGATTTGGTGGTCGATTGCAAAACTGATTTTGAAAAAATTAAAACGCTATACAAATACATGCAAGCAAAAACTCGCTATGTAAGCATTCAACTTGGTATTGGAGGCTGGCAACCCTTTCCTGCCGAAACTGTTAATAAACTTGGATACGGTGATTGTAAAGCTCTTTCTAACTACATGAAATCTTTATTAAGAGTAGTGGGTATTCATTCAAACTACACCCTTGTTAAAGCTGGGAATGGAAAACATCATTTTGATAAAGATTTTGTAAAAAACCAATTTAATCATGCCATTCTAATGGTTCCGTTAGCTCAAGATTCTGTTTGGCTAGAATGCACATCGCAACGACAGGCTTGTGGATTTTTAGGCAGCTTTACCAACGATAGGGATGTTTTAATAATAAAAGATGATGGAGGCGAATTGGTTCACACGCCTATTTACGCAGCTAGTGAAAACACCCAAGATAGAAATGTTGAAATTACCATCCTTGAAGATGGCAATGCCACAGCTAAAGCAACGACAAACTACTCTGGCTTACAGTACGAGAATCTCAGGAGTATCTATTACGATGGCCCTGAGGATCAAAAGAAAGCACTTTACGAAAGTATCAGCATTTCTGATTTCACCATTGAGAAATTGAATCTAGAGCAAGAAAAAAGAAGAATTCCCAAATCGACGCTTGAGCTTGAGTTAAACATCAAAAATTATCTTTCTAAAACTGGAGATCGACTGTTTATGCCGCTTAACCTGATGAACAGAAGTACATATGTTCCAAAGAAATTAAAAGAGCGTAAATTTCCAATTGTTCTAGATTACCCATATTGTGATCGAGATACGATTCATTACACTCTCCCTGAGAATATGACAATAGAAAACCTACCAAAAACAGCAATAATAGAAACTGAATTTGGCAAATATCAATCTAAGATTGAAGTGAAGGACAATAAGGTAACCTATATTCGAAGTCAGGAAATGTATACCGGTGAGTTTACAACTGATAAATACGAAGCACTAAGGAAATTTTATAAGACAATTGTTAGAGCGGACAAGGCAAAAATAATTCTAAAACTGAAAGGCTAGAACGATATATACGTACATTAAAAAAAGTCCAATAAATACTCTTTCGAATATTCATTGGACTTTTTTCAATTTTGGACACTTTCTACTTTTTTGATAACAAATCAGCGGAATGAATTTCCAGTTTGGGCTCAAACAAGGCTGCAATTTTTTCCCACTTCACTATTTTAAAGTTTTGAGCAACTGATTTCCCATTCTCTTCATTATAACCATCTTGGACAACCATTAGTCCTTTAGGGAATTTCGGCCCCATATTAAGATTACTAATATCTAGGCCATCAGTCTCTTCCGAACCATCATATTTCCCATCGACAATTCGAAAACTACCAATATAATGATGAGGATATTTACGATTAAATATGGCGTAAGAATAATTCCCTTGACTTGATGCAATTAAATAGCCCTCTTCACTGCTTGTACAATACAAGCTCAAACCCTCAATATCTTCGTATATGTTTTTATTTTCCAGAATCACAGATTGAGCTAAAAGCTCTCGCTTAAATCCCTCTTCTGGATTAATCTGCAATTTCCAAATTCCCTTTTCTTCTTCTCCAATAAAAATAACACCTAAGGCATCATCTGCGACCATCCCTTCTGTTTTACTTTCTAGCTTAATTGATCTAACCCATTTACTGGACAGTCCATTAGAATTAAATATGAGTTCCCACTGCTCTACTTTCCCTGAAGTACTATTTACAAATGCATAAGTTTGAGTTTTCGTTTTGTTTTGTGCCAATGAGAAGCCGTAAACTTCGTCAGTCATTTTTACCGCTATGGGGTCTCCTAATGGTTTTAAACTTCCATCCTCATTAATCTGATAAACATCAATGGTATTTGTTGTTCTATTTGAACATGCTGCAATATCGATTGTTTTGTCTCCCATTTTAATTTGCTGGCGAACATCTACATTGTTTATCTTACCATCTGCATAATAGAACAATTCTTTACCATCTAGATTATATACAGCAAGTCCTCCTTTTTTATCGGTGCCAATTATTCGACTTTCACTTGGGTTTTGGGAATTATACCAAATCGCAGGATCATCCGCTGCATCTTCTGTTGAGGATCTATGTTTCAATGCATCAGTTTCGGCATCTGCCTCAATTGTTTTTGTTATAAGAAGAGAAGCTTTTATTGAACCTTCGCTTTTTCTTTCACATGCGGATAAGTTCCATAATACAAATACAGCTAGTATGATATGTTTCATTTTTATCATCATTTAATGTCTTATTTAAAGGCCACCTCTGATAGCTAACCCTTTATTTGTTTTTTTAAACTATTCTGTTTCTGAAATCTATAAACTCAAGGTTTTTAAAGATTCATTTTAAGTCCGATATTAATTTTAGTGCCATAATATTCAGCCTGCATCGTGTAGTTTTCAGAGCCCTGATAGTAGCGCAAAGGTTGATTTAAAATATTACTTGCAGTTGCGAAAACATTCACGGTCTTATTGATGTTATAACTGGCATTAATATCCATATGCATTATTTGGTCGTAATATCTGTCGTAGAATGCAGATTCGCCCCACTCATCAACAAAATCATCAGCGTATTGTAAAGACAAGCGAACACTCAACTTGTTCTTCTCATAATAAAGAGATAAATTCATGTTATTTTCTGGAGTCCCAACAATTGTTAAATCTTCATCTTCTCTATCAGTCATTTTAACATTCTTCATTTTTGATTGAGTATAGGTGTAATTAGCATAAATGCCGAAGTCACTAAAGAATCCAGGTAAAAAATCTAGTTGACGCTGAAAAGCAAACTCAAGACCATATAAATATGCATCACCAACATTTATTGGTTGATAAAATTTACTCCAAGTATGTCCTGCATAGCTATAGTTCCTACGCTCAATTGTATTGGTAATATCTTTTAGAGATTTATAAAAAGCACCAGCTGAAATTAAACCAACTTCTGAGAAGTAATGTTCTCCCATAAGGTCAAAATTCATCGATTTAGTTGGCTCTAAATCAGAATTCCCAATTTTAATTTCATTATCCTCTCGTTTTATTTCATTATGGGGAACCAAATCGAAATATCGTGGACGTGAAATGGTATTGGTCCAGGCAATTTTCAGCTGTGTTTTATTCGACAAAGAATACTTTGCAATGATACTAGGCAATACGTTGATATAATCGTTTTTCTCCTTAGGAGTTTTGATTATAGTCGGATCTCCTTCTTCAGGAATGTCTAAAATGCGCCCAGAATATTCCAATTTAGTTTGTTCGCCACGAAGGCCAATTATAAATTTCAATTTATCACCAAAGCTCTGATCTAATCGAAAATAAGTTGCATAAACATCTTCGGTCGCTTCAAAATTTCCCGATTCCTCTTCTACGTTCTTGTTCTTTATATATTTTAAACCATCAGCCAAATTTAATCCACTTAAGAATTCTTTAGAAACGAAATGACCAGCTAAATAATCTCCAGCCATAAAATCACTTTTACTCGCATCAAACTGATTGTTTAAGGCATCCATCTTAAAAGAACCTTCGTTATTTGACTCGTAATCGTAAAATTTATTGTCCCGGTTCTTTTCCTTGCTTTTATATCGAACTCCTATTTTTAAACGACTCTTATAATTTCCTTCCGAAATTGGTAGTTTTACATCAAGCTTAAGATTTTTATCAATATCCTCTGTTGACTGAAACTGCTCGTTAAGCTCGTCTAAACCATAGGCACTGCTTAAATCTGCATGACTAGGATCTGCAACTGCGAATTTAGGTTTTTTAGTATTCGATAAATCTGGATCTACAACAACATCTTTTGCTACGAAGTTTATATACCTTTCATTTGGACGATCTTCAGAAGCTTTAGAATAAGACCCTTTCCAATCGAATTCCACACTTCCGAAATGGTGCTCTCCATTTAATGAAAAATTCATGGTTTTCTGATCTTCCAACCTGCGATCTTTTTCCGTACCACCTTTACTCTGACGGTAAACTTTAGCGACCCAAGTCTTATCTTCTTCTTGCTTAATTTTTTTATAACGAAGACGGAATCGATTTTCCCAGTCTTTTCTTCTATTATAGATTCCCTTTAGCTCAATCTTATGATTTTGATTAAACTGATAATCAAAAGAAGCTGAATAACTTTGACGTATGCGTTGCAGAATATAAGTTCTAACCTGAAAATCGTTAGTATATATATTCCCTTCATCATTTTTTTCCCATTCCGCTTCAATATTATCAGAACCCAACTGATTATCTTGGTAAGATGCAGAATAAATCATTCCGAGACTGGATTCCTCTCCAGTCTTAAAGCGATTACCATACATAGCTGATAATAGCAACTGCGGATCCTCACTTAAGAAGTTATATCCCGATCCTACTCTTAGCGATATTTTCTCCTCAAATGGATTTGATCGAGTAATCAAGTTTACCGATCCGCCAATGGCATCGGCCTCCATGTCTGGAGTAACAACTTTGTTTACTTCTATAGTTTGAATCATATCTGATGGAACTAAATCGAGCTGTACAGATCGTATTTCTGCTTCGGCAGAAGGAATCCTGTCACCATTGACACTTACTGAATTGTATTCCGGTGCAGTTCCTCTTATATGTCCAAAACGCGCTTCACCCTGATCGTATTGAACATTTACACCTGGGATTCTTTTTAAAGCATCACCAATGTTATTATCGGGAAATTGACCTACCTGATCTGATGAAACAACATGATTTATATTGACACTATTGCGCTGTTGATTAAGTGCTCTTGCCTGCTCTTTCAAAATCCCCTGTACACATACTTCGTTTAGTGCAATTCCTTCGCTTAGATTAAAGTTTTCAATATATGTTTTTGAAGCTTCAATATGAACATTTTTCTTAACCGTTTTATATCCGATATAAGAAATCTGGATTGTATAATCGCCTGGCTGAATATTTGTCATACGAAAAACACCATTATGATCTGATGCGCAACCCTTATTTTGTCCCACAATAACAAGAGTCGCTCCAGGCAGAGGACTATTTTCAAGATCTAATATGCGTCCTGTTATGCTAGCGAACTTATTGCCGACATTTATTTTCTTATTATCTTCTCCAAAACTTAAATAATTTAAGCTTGAAATAAACATTAGACTTAGTAATAAACTAACTGATTTCATGTGTTTCTTTTTGATTTTGAAAGGTGTTTCATTACACTCATTCGATGCAGCAAATTTATTTTTAGCTTCAATAAATCAGTTTAGAGAATTATAAACCTTTTATCAATTTTACATTAGTTGCAAACAAAAAAATCAGAAAAATTAACCTTTAAAGAACATTCTAAAAACAGAATATTATAAAGATGTTTCATACTATTTTGTAAATAACCTAACGATAAATGGTTTAAAAGGAATCTATTTATTCTATATATCACCTCAACCCTTTTTCACTTTCATCTTTTTAGTATCTTTGCTGCGTTGGCTGGTTTTATATTTCTTCTTATCGGGGTGTGAGTTATTCTATAATCTCGATCCAATGGCATTCCCGGCTGGAAGACAATATCAAGACAGTGGATAGATACCTGAAACTAAAACGAATATTGGCTTTTGCTTGTATTCGTTTTTTTATTCAGTTATCTTTATTAGCATACAACTAAGAAATTCTGGATATTATTTCATAATTCCCACCTTCATTTTGAACAATACGTTATTTATTTAACAGATTGGATTGTAAATAGACTTTATTCCGTATTGTTATCTAAGAGATTTCCTTACTTTTGCGGCAAACTACAAATAACATCAAACAACCATGCAATCACTAAGAGAACTTTACAAAATAGGCTACGGTCCTTCTAGTAGCCACACTATCGCACCAGGACGTGCAGCAAAGATGTTTACTAAAAAACATCCTGACGTAAAAAAATTCCGTGTAACTCTATACGGTAGCCTTGCTGCTACAGGTGTTGGTCACGGTACAGATACGGTAATAAAGACAGTTATTAAACCTCGTAAGGTTGAAATCATCTGGAAACCAGAAGTTGAACTTCCTGAGCATCCAAACGGCTTGCTTTTTGAAGCTATGGAAGATGATAAATCAATAGATAGTTGGGAGGTCTATTCTGTTGGTGGAGGTGACTTACGAGATGAAACCGGTCTATTAAATGATGCTAGCAAAGTTTACGAACTCAATAATATGAACGATATCCTGAATTGGTGTCTTAAAGAAGGTCGTTCGTTCTGGGAATACGTTGAACTCTGCGAAGGCAAAGAGATCTGGGATTTTCTTGAGGAAGTTTGGAAGGTTATGAAAAAAAGCATTAAGCGCGGTATTGAGGAAGAAGGCGTATTGCCAGGAACTCTTCGTATTGCACGAAAAGCTAGCTCTTATTATATCCGTTCGAAAACGACAACTGGTTCTACAGGTAATATTGGTCTTTTGTTTGCTGCAGCCTTGGCTGTTGCTGAAGAAAATGCGGCTTGTGGAAAAGTTGTAACTGCTCCTACCTGTGGTGCATCAGGAGTTGTACCTGCTGTTCTTTATTTCTTAAAAGAGGATCAAGGCTTTAGCGATAAGCGCATTATTCGTGGTTTAGCAACTGCCGGATTAATAGGTAATATCGTAAAGACGAATGGATCTATCTCGGGTGCTGAAGTTGGCTGTCAGGGAGAATTGGGTACGGCTTGTGCTATGGCAGCAGGAGCGGCTGCTCAAATTATGGGTGGTACACCAAAGCAAGTTGAATATGCCGCTGAAATGGGTTTTGAACACAACTTGGGTTTAACCTGTGATCCTGTTGATGGTTATGTGCAAATTCCTTGTATAGAACGTAATGCTTTTATTTCTCAAAAAGCTAGAGAATGTGCTGTATACTCACTGTTCTCAGATGGTTCGCACAAGGTTTCTTTCGACCAAGTAGTAGAAACAATGATGCAAACCGGTAAGGATTTGCAATCGAAATATCGTGAAACAAGTTTAGGTGGATTGGCTCGTATTGTACGCCCAGTCATTAAATAATTTTTGATGTATTAGCAAAAACAAAAGGCGTTGAAATTAATATTTCAATGCCTTTTATTTTAAGACCTTATCATCTTTTAACATTTCAAACCAACATATACTCCTAAAAAAGACTACATTGCAGGTCGTATTGTGAAAATAAACTCATCCTTTAAGTGTTATTTTAAACAATTACTAGAACAAAAGCGTATGGATTCGAAGAGATTGATTGGTTACATTTTAATGATTTTAGCAGGCATTACTTTCTTACTTTATCTTATTTTCCCCTTTTTAAACTTACCAACCGAAAATAAATTACTCATAATCGCAGGTACATATATAATCAATAAAGTTTTCTTTTATTCTTCACTATACTTTCTTGGTAAACAAATTATTGTAAAAATTGCTTCTTATCTGCCAGAATGGGCTGAAAAATTTATTTTTCGAATGCTTAAAGTTCAGAAAGTTGTTCAAAGCTAAACGACTTCTCTAGCTTAATAACTTGTTTTTACCCGCGCCATGACTCGTATAATTGGAATTATCCTTTAAGAAACTCAGATAAAAAGCATTCCATAAAATAAGAAGAACAAAAGCTAAGATTGTGTACCACTGGCTTAGAAAGCCAGATAATGAATAAATAATTGCTCCAGAAGGCTTATTTTCAGGATAGACAAGCTCTAACTGCTTCCCAATTGGGTAATCCGCATTTTCAGGACCTTCAATTAGATAGATCTTATTGCCTACTTTATAATTGATTTGGGGATAAGTCTCGTAAAACAACTGCTGCTTAATCTCTTTTATATCAACCACAGTTCCTTGGCAACGCTTCCCTTTAGTGATTAAATCCCAATTCCCATATATGGGAGCTAGTAAAATTAGGAGATTGATAAAATAATAACGAAGGCGTTTCATATAGTTAAGTCTGAGTTAGTTTTAAAAGACTAAAAGTAAGAGCTTGCACCTACAGATGCAAACTCTTTCCTTGTTTTATAATCGATCGACTAAAATTTTCTCCGCATCTTCAATTGTCACATCAGGAAGCATCCCGATAGAAGGAAGTTGTCTATCTGTAAATCGTTTAATTATTGTATCGATAGTATCTTGTCCTACATTGTGCTGACCTAGACGTGTTTTAATACCAATACGATTAAAGAAATCCTCAGTTTTCACTATCGCCATTGCCTTACGCTCCTCTTCACTTCCCTCACTAATATTCCAAACTCTTTCCGCATATTGAAGTAGCTTATCACTTCTTTTATCCTTTAGATGAGTCAATAAGCCAGGTAAAACAATTGCTAATGTTACTGCATGATCTATACCATGAAAAGCTGTTAACTCATGCCCAATCATATGCGTTGCCCAATCGCTTTGAACACCCGCACCGATCAAACCATTCAATGCCATAGTTGCGGCCCACATCACATTTGCATATTCCTCGTAATTTGGCGTTTCTGAGTCGTAAGCTTTTGTTCCTTCTTCAATTAAAGTCATTAGTAAACCTTCAGAAAAACGGTCTTGAACAGGAGAGTTTACAGGATAAGTTAAATATTGCTCCATAACGTGAACAAAGGCATCTGCAATACCATTTGCAATTTGGCGTTTAGGAAGAGAATAGGTTGTTTCCGGATCAAGAACTGAAAATTTAGGGAACAATAGTGGCGAACCAAATGGCAGCTTCTCTTTTGTTGCAGCCTTGGTAACCACACCTCCACTGTTCATTTCAGAACCTGTTGCAGCCAATGTTAAAACAGCTCCTAAGTCGATTGCAGATTCTACTCTTGCTCTCTTTGCTAAAATATCCCAAGCATCTTCCCCTTTATAACACGATGCTGCTGCAATAAATTTTGTTCCATCAAGAACAGATCCTCCGCCAACAGCCAATAAAAAATCAATTTTTTCCGCTTTAACGACATCAACAGCCTTCATTAAGGTCTCAAAATGAGGATTAGGTTCTATGCCTCCAAACTCTTGTACATTAAAACCATCTAGAGCTGTAATCACCTGATCATAAACTCCATTTTTCTTTATACTTCCTCCTCCAAATGTGATTAAAACTTTAGCACCTGCAGGTATGTGCTTTTTTAATTCTGCAATTTTTCCTTTTCCGAAAAGGATATTTACCGGATTGTAAAAATCGAAATTATTCATAATCTGTGTTTTATATTATATTGTTATGAAATGACTCATTAAAATTTGAGCTTTCAAGTTAAGTTTTATTTCAAATAATTAAAAGCAAGATTCAAGACTTAAGCCATATTTAGTCGTTTAAACTGCCTTTCCTAATTTTATTATAAGTTTTAATAATAATGACAATCAATCTTCAAAGCATGCGCATACTCAAACTCTTTTGATGCTTGCAAAATTATTTATTAATATTGCTGCGTCAAAATACTTTATTTTAATCATCATCATCAGTAATTCTTATGGATATCCGCTTGTTAAATTTCTTTGTAGCTGTCTACGAGCAGAAAAACTTATCAAGAGCAGCTGAAAAATGTTTTGTTTCTCAACCTAATGTTTCCAACGGTATTAAACAATTGGAAGAAAAGATCGGGAAAACACTTTTCACCAGGCATAAACGTGGTGTTTTAATTAAAGAAGAAGCACATTACCTCTATCCTATTGCTAAAAGAATTATTGGTGAACTGAATGAACTTCCAGATCTTTTTAAAGAAGAAGAGTTCAAACAGAAAATTAGCATGGGTATTGCGCTTGGTCTTCCTCAGGAGTTAAAAATGAGTTTTTTTAAAGAAGTAAATCAAATTTCAAATACAATTCAATGGGATATCCGCTCTATGAGTCAAGATTGTGAAATAAATTTACTGGTACGTGAATGGAAATATGAAGATGATTTATTCTTACCACTATGGAAAGAAGATTACGCTTTGTGTATACCAAACCATCATCCGCTTCTAGAAAAAGAGATCATAGATTTAAATGATTTAAGTGGTGAACCTTTTATACATTGTCCTCCATGTGAAGCGCATCAACAGTGTTTAGGCATCCTGAATAATATTGGGGAAAAATGGAACACAGTTGCCAATTGTACCACAAAAACTGAAGTCTTAACCTTATTAATGGCTGGAATTGGCATCACTTTCTTACCAGAATATCTAATTAAACCATGGTCAGGTTTTGAAACAAGACCCTATAAAGGGCCCCGACATTATAGAGAAATTGGTTTGTCATACTCTCAGGAAAGCATGAAAAACCCTGCCATAGAGAATATTATAAATCATTTTTCAAAAAAAGATATTAATTAAAATAAGTCTGTCAATAAACATTACAATAATCATGAAAAATTAGTTGTAAAAAAACTATATTGGCTGGCGAATTTAAGTTGAATACAACCAAAGCTTTAAACAGCTTAAAAAACTAATATTAAACCTTTTAAACATCACATGAAAAGAACACTTTTAACAGCCTTTGCAAGTTTAATTGCATTGCAATTCTCTTATGCACAAGGCGCTTTAGAACAAAAGAACGATCCATTCTTTGGAGAAAGCTGTACCAGTATTATGGTAGGAAAGAAAGCAACTACTGACGGATCTGTTATTACAAGTCACACTTGCGACGGACGTTACCGTACTTGGGTAACTATGGAAAAAGCTCAAAAATTTGACAAAAAAGCAACTCATAAGGTATATAAAGGTACTTTAAAAACTGAGACAGCTTGGGATCAAAGAAAAATGGAGCTTGTAGGTGAAATTGATCAAGTAAAATCAACTTTTGCTTATTTAAACACGGCATATCCTTGCCTTAACGAAAAGCAGCTAGCTATTGGTGAAACAACAATTGTTGGACCAGAAGAGCTAGTTAATGATAAAGGAATGTTCCTAATTGAAGAATTGGAGCGTATTGCTTTACAACGTTGTACTACTGCTCGTGATGCCATTAAACTGATTGGTAAACTAATTAAGAAACATGGTTACGGTGACTGGGGCGAATGTATCACAATTGCTGACAAAAAAGAAGTTTGGCAATTAGAGATCTTTGGTGAAGGTCCTGATGTAATTGGTGGTGTTTGGGCTGCTCAACGTATTCCTGACGATCACGTTGGTGTATCAGCAAATATTGCACGTATCGGAAAACTTGATCTTAAGAATTCTGACTACTTTATGGCATCAGACAATGTATTTGATGCAGCGAAAAGATTAGAGCGTTGGGATGGTAAAAAAGAATTCAAATTTTGGGAAGTTTATGGTGGCGTTGAGAAACCATTCAAAATTCGTGAATTTTTCATTCTTAATACCTTTGCTCCTTCTTTAAATCTTGATTTCGAAGCTGACGAACTACCTTTCTCAGTGAAGCCTGACAACAAGATATCTGTTAAAGATGTTATGGCGATGTACAGAGAGACATACGAAGGTACAAAATATGATATGACCCAAAATCTTAAAATCATCAAGAAAAGATACAATGATGACAAAGAAGAAATTGGACAAGATACCATTACTGCTCCTAACGCGCATCCATGGCCTACTGGGAACACTCGTAAGTTAAGTAACTTCCTTAAAGAAGGTACTATTGAGTATCAACGTACTGTTGCTGTAGCTTGGTGTTCTTATTCATTTGTAACACAATTAAGAGATTGGTTACCTGATGAAGTTGGTGGTGTGGTTTGGTTCTCATTCGACAACCCAGGTCAGAGTCCACGTATTCCTATTTATGCTGGTACTACTGAACTTCCAGAATCTTTCAACTACTGTGGACAGAAACGTTTCCGTGCTGATGCAACTGTTTGGGCTTACCGTAAAGCTAATAAGTTAGCTACATTAGGATGGCAAGATACACGTGAAGAAATGATGGCTTCTGTAGCACATTTCGAAAACAAAGGTTTCGAAGATGGTGCTGTTCTTGAAGCAAAAATTGCTAAGCTAATTGAAGAAGGCAAACAAGATGATGCTCGTAAACTTTTAAACCAATACACAAGAGATTTTACAGGATCAACAATGCTTCGTTGGAAAGAGCTTGAGAATAAATATTGGGGTAAATTTGGTTTAGGATTCTAAATCTTACCTATCAAATAAAACATGAACGCCCGCTCCTATATTGGAGCGGGCGTTTATATTTTAGAATCAATCGCGTTCTAAATGTTTTTGTTTATGCCTTGTATTTTCCTGTTAGGGATGTATTTAAGTTTGATATTACAACAGAGGGGCTCTTTCTGTGCACCTTGCAATATGGCATCTCTTTTAAATATTTTTCGTTTTACGAAAGCTTTAGAAAGACCGGGAAGTTCCGAGCTTGCCAAGGAAATCACCCGGCCGCACTTAAGCTTGAGGCAAATAAGAAAGATATTTAAAAAGCAGCCTTGAATTTCTTTACTTCGTTTCTTGTTTCAAGACAAGAAATGAAGTCAGGTTTGGGCGGAAAGCCCAATTGTTAAAATTATTTAGGACAATATTGTTTTAGAATAATCGATTATTAATATTCTTTGCCTTTTTCATCAATCATTGGCACAAAACGAACAGGAATAACATCCTTTCTAACTAGCTCTCCATCTATTTTCTTTAACAGAACTAAGCTTTTAACATTCTTTTCACCTATAGGAATAACCAAACTCCCATCATCTCCCAATTGATCGATTAAGGGCTGTGGAATTTTACTAGGCGAACAGGTCACAATAATGGCATCATATGGGGCATGCTCTTTCCAACCTTTATAGCCATCTCCCCATTTCAGGTAAAGATTATCGTAATTTAAAGATTCAATGGTAGACTTGGCTTTTAAAGCGAGTCCTTCTACAATTTCAATACTATATACCTCTTTGCATATTTCACCCAAAATAGCTGCCTGATAGCCAGATCCAGTACCAATTTCAAGCACCTTACTCTTAGAATTAATATCCAATAACTGAGTCATAATACCAACAATATAGGGCTGCGAAATAGTTTGTCCAAAACCAATTGGTAATGGCGAATCGGAATAAGCTAAATGACGAAACTGGTTAGGGACAAACAAATGCCTTTCGACACGTTGCATCGCTTTAATCACAGCTTTTTCGTTAATTCCTCGAGCTGCAATTTGTTCCTTTACCATTTGATGTCGCAATTGCTTGTAATTCATCTCTTGAGATCTTGCTTCTCTATTCTGTCCACACAAACTGATCAAAAGAAAGAGGCTCATTAATAAGTATCTAATCATTATCATCTATTTTATTGAACTAAAGTTACAATAATATCTGAAATATAGCCGACCTTAAGCCTGCTTTCCTACAGATAAATTATGTCTGATAGTTCCTTAATAAAATCGATTCTGCAATCTTATCAACATGAAGTAAGCGAATAAAAAAAGAGTTGTTGAATAATTCAACAACTCTTTAATATTCTAAATGTGATTCCCAAAAACTAAGCTTAATTACACATCATTGCTGATTTGATTAAACTAACTCTTAATAAAATGTGCCCGTTAGGTTTATTTCCAATAAACTCAGGCTTAAAACCTGCAAGTTCTAATTCTGATTTTACCAATTTAATTAATTCTGAATTTACACGACTAAAATGATGAGTAACTTCTAGGCTTCCTTTATTAAATTTCTTTTCAAACTTATCAAGAACTTTACGTGCTTCAATTTTATGTTGCTCCATTTCTTTCTCTACTATATCTGAGTATTCGGCTACATTTTTCATAATTAAATGGAATTTTAAAGTGGTATAAATATATGTCTAATTGTAAAACTGAAATATTGAAAATAAGTTTGACTTATCTACGTAAGTATAGTTAACAACTTCTCCTTTTCATGATAAATAGAAATTTAATTTCTATCAAATAATATTTTTCAAAATCTCATAGGACAATAATAAATATTTTAAATCGAAAAACAATGACGAGAATCGCCATTACTTACACAAAAGTGTACATTTAATTGACTAAAAAAGCATCTCACACATCTAACCTATTATAACATGCAGATTACTAAGTATATTAAAATTCTCCATTAGCCTAACGAATAATAATTCATAATATTTCTAAATTCGATTAACTCGATTGTCTTATTTCATTTAATGTGTATAAAAATCACACAAGGCGCCACAACATTCTGATTTTCACACAAAATATCATCTCACACATCTACTTCGCTTATACCATAGCGTGCTTCAAATAATGTTCTTGCAATCTCAATCGGAACGCTTATTTCATCAAAATGATCTTTCTTAGCAGATGATATTATTCCACAAAGCAACTAACTCTCTTGTTCTTTCTTAGCAATATGTTTTATTTTAAATGTCTATAAAATGTATTCGATTCACCTTGTCTTCATTTCTTATTTTGTAATTTATTCTTAACCGATAAGATATTTGTCTTCACATAAAATTATTACATTTAAGCGAGGACAATTCAATATTATAAAAACAACCTATATATGATCAGATTAAAAAACTATTTATTGATCGTGCTAATTCTTCCATTGGTAAGTTTTGCACAAAACGATTCTAATACCGATTTCGCAAGTTATATTTCGGAGAAAAATCTTAAGAAAAATGTAATGGCTCTTTGTTCTCAAAAAATGCAAGGTCGAGAAACTGGAACTAAAGGACAAAAGCTCGCGGCAGATTACATTTACAAACAATTTAAAGAGGCAGGAATCAAAGCTATTAATAAGAGCCAGGACAGTCTTGCCTACTTCCAATCATTCGGACTTTCCAAACTAAAAACACCGTCAGGAAGTCTAAAAATCGATAATAAAACTTACCACAATTATAAAGATTTTGTAGCAAACCCTATTCAAGACTCAGTTTTCAAAGATTTGGATATTGTTTTTATTGGCAGTTCTCCAATCGAAAACTATAGCAAAATTGACTTCTCCAATAAAGCTGTTTTATTTCTTACTGATAACTTCCATAAAGCTTTTTCTCAAGCTCATAAAATATGGGCTCATTCCAAACCAAGCCTAATCTTATTTTGCGATCCCTTTAACAATTGTTTATTCAACCGGTACATACACACTTGTAAAAGCATGCTAAACAATCGATTTCGCTTAAACCAACCTATTAATATAGCCGATACAACAAACTCAAATAAAGATTCAAATTTACATTCCTTTTTACGAAGCCAACAGTTAATTGCTATTTCAACTCGACTTGCAAAAGCGATCACGGGCTTGAACAAAAAAAGCCTAAAATCGATGGTGAACAGTCAAATAAGACCAAAACTTACAAGCCAGAAATTAAAATTCGAATCGAGAAAGAATAATGATCAAGTAAGAACTGAAAATGTTATTGCACTGATTGAAGGTTCTGAAAAACCCAATGAGTACATTATCATTTCTGCTCATTACGACCACTTAGGTAAGAAAAATGGGCTTGTATATCATGGAGCAAACGATAATGCCTCAGGAACATCTGCACTGATTGAAGTTGCAAAATCGTTTAAGCTTGCTACTGATCAAGGGAAAGCACCTAAAAAAAGCATCATCTTTGCTGCCTTTTCTGCAGAAGAAAAAGGTCTTCTGGGCTCAGAATTCTTTGTTAACACCCCTCCTGTCTCTATTAAATCGATTAAGACCAACTTAAATATGGATATGTTGGGACGTAGAGACGTCCACCATAATCATCACGACTATATTTATTTACTTGGTGCATCACACCTAAATCCTAAGCTAAAACAAACTAGCGATAGTTTAAATGCCTTATTTACAAACTTGACGCTTGATTACACATATGATTATACTCATCATCCGCTTTATGGGGCATCTGACCAAGCTTCATTTGTAAACAAAAAGATTCCTTCTGTCATGTATTTCAATGGTCTTCATGAGGATTATCACACAACTGGAGATACGGCTGACAAATTAAATTTTAAGAATATAAAACAGGTCGCTCAACTTGTCTTTTTAACGGCATGGGAATTAGCAAATGAATTATAAACAAATCTTTAAGTCTTAATATTTGATTCTTTCATCCATAAATTGATTCCTTTTATCATCAAAAAAATCAATAGAGAATCTATATAATCCAATTATTTGTTCAATTTATTTCGGTATTTCTAGATAAGAAGCGTTAAGTTTGCAGAATATAATCAATAACATCATGTTTATGAGATCTATCCTATCCTTATCAATTATTTGCCTGGCTGTTGTATTTTTTTCTTGTCAAAAAGAGTCAAAACATTCTGGATATATAGACGAAAATGAAGCTTTAGTTGAACCATTAATAGAGGTGAATGGCAAATCAAGAACCTATAACTACGATTTTAAAATTTTAGAATATCCCAATGTTATCGGTTTTTATTATCAACCTACCAGTATTGCAGAAGGACTTTCCTCTGTACCTGATAAAGTGAGAGAGGCTATTCACTTACCAAATGTCCTTGATCTACCATTCACGCCAAAAACAGAAAAAGCAAATATTGTTACTTTTTGGAACGATCGTAATAAGCTAATATTTGAGATTCAAATTTCTTATTTAGAAAACACGCCTGAGTACCAAGCAAACAATCAAGATTTCTTTATCATATCTGCAACACAACTGGCCAAGAATCCATTTATTAACACATCAGCAGATGATGATCCAATTGATAATTGGATAAAGGATTTTAATATGAATGGTACCGAAGATCCAGAAGGCGTTATTATCTACCGAAAATTAGAGCTTACTCCAGAGCTTCCCTTATTTTTCAAAGACTGGCAGCAAAATTGGTCAACCATGTACGCTTATTATTCTTATGACTCAACTGATAATGAAATTATGCATACCTCAACGGGTGCTAAAGTATACTATGCTTGGTACGATGGCCTAATTTTCCAAATTGGCTACAAATTTGCTGATGAAACAATTGATATAGAACCTATCGTTCGTAAAATTATTCTAGGAGAATAATAGCAACGCACTACAAGCCTTCACAATGCCTTTTCAGATGACGCAGACCATTCTGAATGTCATCATCAGAATAATGATGCCAAAAGCTATCAAAGCCATGTTCTACCCCATACAGATACTCAAAACTGTGGGGTAGTTCTATTTCATCCAAATATTCATGCAGGGCAAAACTGGCTTTTCTGTTCTGATCTCTCACAAATCGGTCTTCTGTTCCAATTTCTATATAGAGCTGAACACCTGACTTAATTAACGCAGCTTTATTCTTTAGAGCCATCTCTTTATTTTCAGATAGGGTGTAATCACTCACATAGCCCAAAGAAATAACAGATCTGAAACTTTCTGGGTATTTAAACAAATAATGTAAAGCACCACCTCCGCCTCTTGAATGACCTTCAAGTGAAACGCCTTCTTTTACGCCACCTGCTTTAAAATTATCTCTGCAAAACTGAATAAACTCTCCATTAAGCTCAGGAATTAGCAAGGCCTCATTCTCTTCCGTAAACCATTGAATTTTATCCTTGTCATCATCCCCTCGAATTCCAGCAATTACTAAATCAGGAATCTCATCATCCTTTATCCACTCATTCAATTGCTCAGCATCAACATATTTTTGGAAAGTTCCTTCATCACCCCCTTGCCCGTGCAAAAACAAAAGCAAGCTATAATTTCCTTCGGGATGCCAATTGGGTGGTAAATAAACAAAATAAGGTACAGTAGATTTCACTCTACTCTCAAAAGATGATAAAGTAAACTGCCCAATAGCTTTGGAATAATTAAAGGTTGATGTCATAGTTTTTGATAAATGAGATGTTGAGTGACAAAATTAGTTTTTTCAAAAACTTTTAAGCGGTATTCAAATCAATTTAAATTCAAAAAAAAAAATCCTGACAGTTCGAAAACTGCCAGGATCAATTTTGGTTAATTCATTAGAAGTTTAGGATAAATAGTGGCTATAGGTGTTAATATCCAAAGTCTCCTGACTCTTTTTACAGAAAGAGTAGATAAACGCACTGGCCAATCTTGCATTGGTAACCAAAGGTACATTCAAATCAATGGCTGCTCGTCTTATTTGATAATCGTTGAAAAGCTCATTTTCACTTAAATTCTTAGGAATATTAATGACGAAATCAACCTCTTTATTTCGGATCAGATCTAGAGCTGTTTTTTCACCCTCTTCATCCGGCCATGCAACTGTTTCTATCTCGACGCCATTTTCGCCAAGGAATTTTGCAGTTCCCCTTGTCCCGTATATTTGATACCCTTTCTCTTGAAGCATTTGAGTACTTTGTAGTAGCTCGATCTTAGAACGAATAGGTCCACTACTAATCAAAACCCCCTTATTCGGCACACGATAACCAACTGACAACATTGATTTTAGCATCGCATCATAATAATCTGTACCAATACAGCCAACTTCGCCTGTTGAAGCCATATCTACACCCAAAACAGGGTCGGCTTTTGATAGTCTTGAGAAAGAAAATTGAGACGCTTTCACACCAATATTTTCCAATTCGAACATGGATGGCATCTGTGTTGAGATGATTCCATTCAGCATTGCCTGAGTCGCTAACTCAACGAAATTAAAGTCCATTACTTTCGAAACAAATGGGAAACTTCGACTGGCTCTCAAATTACATTCGATTACTTTGATATCGTTATCCTTTGCCAACAATTGCATATTGAAGGGGCCTGTAATATTTAAAGATTTAGCAATCTCTCTTGCGATTTTACGTATTCGACGAATGGTTTCAAAGTACAATTTTTGTGGTGGAAATACCAAAGTTGCATCACCAGAATGAACTCCTGCAAATTCGACATGCTCTGATATCGCATCGATCAGAATTTCACCGTCTTTAGCCACACCATCGAACTCGATTTCTTTAGCTTGTTGAATAAACTCACTTACAACCACAGGATACTGTTTTGAAACCTGAGTTGCCAGATTTAGGAAATGTTCCAACTCATTTTTATTAGAAACCACATTCATTGCCGCTCCTGATAGAACGTAACTCGGACGAATCAAAACGGGGAATCCCACTTCATCGATAAAGGTATGAATGGCCTGAATGCTACTCAATTCAGCCCAACGTGGCTGATCAACTCCTAAATCGTCGAGCATAGCCGAGAAAGTCTTTCTGTTTTCTGCTCTATCAATACTTTCCGGAGAAGTTCCCAATACCTTAACTTCTGACTTGTGTAGACGCATTGAAAGGTTATTAGGAATTTGTCCTCCCACTGAGACAATAACGCCCTTGGGCTGCTCTAAATCAATTATATCAAGAACTCTTTCAAAAGATAACTCATCGAAGTATAAACGATCACATACATCGTAGTCTGTACTCACCGTTTCCGGATTATAGTTGATCATGACCGAACGATAACCTTCCTTCTTAACGCCACTCAAAGCATTCACACTACACCAGTCAAATTCCACACTTGAACCAATGCGATAAGCACCAGAGCCTAGAACGATAACCGACTTATTATCATTTTCATAAACCAAGTCATCTTCACTACCACTATAAGTCAAATATAGGTAATTTGTTTGAGCAGGATACTCCGCTGCAAGCGTATCAATTTGCTTCACAACTGGTGTAATTCCAAGTTTTTTACGGGTATTTCTTACCTGTAAAAGCTCCGATTCCATATTCCCACTTTCTGGTTTTAGGACAAAACGAGCAATCTGAAAATCTGAGAATCCATACACTTTAGCTTTTCGTAACAGATCCGTATTCAATGAACTTAATTCCTGATGTTTTTGAAGATCCCACTTCAGCTTACTGATATTCTCAAGTTTACTCAAGAACCATTTGTCGATAGCTGTTAAATCATGAATTTGATTAACTGAGTAGCCTTTCTCAAACGCCTGGGCAATTGCAAAGATTCTCATATCAGTAGGGTTAGATAATTCCTTATCCACATCATCAAACTTAGAATGTACATTGCCAACGAAGCCATGCATGCCTTGCCCTATCATTCTCAGTCCTTTCTGAATAGCTTCTTCAAAGTTCCGACCAATGGCCATCACTTCTCCAACCGATTTCATGCTTGAACCAATTTCCTTTGTTACACCTTCGAACTTATTCAAGTCCCAACGAGGTATTTTACATACCACATAGTCCAGTGCTGGCTCAAAACAAGCTGTTGTGGTTTTAGTTACAGCATTCTTCAAGTCCTGAAGTGCATAACCTAAACCTAACTTTGCTGCCACAAAGGCTAAAGGATAACCTGTTGCTTTAGATGCAAGTGCCGATGAACGTGATAAACGCGCATTTACTTCAATCACACGATAATCTTCTGAATTTGGATCAAGAGCATATTGGACGTTACATTCTCCAACCACACCTAGATGACGAATAATCTTAAGAGCTAGAGATCTTAGCTTATGATATTCCGAGTTAGTTAAGGTCTGTGATGGTGCTATAACAATGCTTTCCCCTGTATGAATACCTAGTGGATCGAAGTTTTCCATATTACAAACTGTAATACAATTGTCGTGGGCATCACGAACAACCTCATATTCGACCTCTTTCCATCCTTTTAGAGACTCTTCAACTAATATTTGAGATGAATATGACAAAGCATTTTCTGCTAAGGCTCTTAGCTCATCCATATTATTACAGAAACCTGAACCCTGCCCGCCTAAGGTAAAGGCAGCACGAACGATAATTGGAAAACCTAATTTACCTGCAGCATCCAAAGCCCCATCAATCGATCCTACCGCCATACTCTTTGGCGTTTTCACATCAATTTTACGAAGCTCATTTGCAAATATCTCTCTATCTTCTGTTTTAATGATGGTCTCGATAGGCGTTCCTAAAACCTTCAGATTATACTTTTCGAGCGTTCCAGCATTGAATAACTCTATACCGCAATTCAGTGCTGTCTGTCCTCCAAATGCTAAAAGAATCCCATCTGGCTTCTCTTTTAGTATTACCTGTTCAACAAAATAAGGTGTTACGGGTAGAAAATAGATTTCATCTGCAATACCTTTCGAAGTTTGTACCGTTGCAATATTGGGATTAATCAAAACCGTTTTGATTCCTTCCTCTTTCATCGCTTTAAGCGCTTGAGAACCTGAATAATCAAATTCACCTGCTTCACCAATCTTAAGCGCTCCAGAACCTAATACTAATACCTTTTTTATATTATGAGTCATATTTATTTGAGTTAATGAGTGAATGAGTTGGTAAGTGAATACTCTTGATTCTTCATTCATAGCTCATAATTTTTAATTCTTTTAAACTTTATCCTTATATGTTTCAATCATTTCAATGAAATCATCGAATAAAAACTCTGTATCCGTTGGGCCGCTAGAAGCTTCAGGATGAAACTGAGAGGCGAAGAAAGGCTTTGTCTTGTGCTTAATGCCCTCACAAGTATTATCGTTAGCATTCTCAAACAGAACCTCCCAATCTGATGGTAAAGTTGCAGTATCAATAGCATAACCATGATTCTGAGAGGTAATATAACATCGCTTTGTTCCTTTTAAAAGTACGGGCTGATTGTGAGAACGGTGTCCGTATTTTAATTTATAAGTATCAGCTCCGGCAGCCAAAGCCATCAACTGAGTTCCCAAACAAATTCCCATAATTGGCTTATCCTGATTGATAGCCGCCTTTACATGCTCAATGGCTTTAATATTCTGTTTGGGGTCACCTGGACCATTTGAAATGAACAAACCATCGTAATCTTCATTGGTAAAATCAAAATCGTAAGGAACTCGTATGATTGTGGTGTCACGTTTCAACAAGCAACGAATGATATTATTCTTACAACCACAGTCCAATAAAAGCACCTTGTGTTTGCCATTTCCATAGGTCTTAATCTCTGTGGTACTCACTTCGGAAACCAAATGTCGAGAATTAGGATCTTCGAATTCTACATCCTGATTATCTACCACAATTTTAGCCTTCATACTTCCACCATTTCGAAGTTTCTTTGTCAGCGCACGAGTGTCCACACCGTAAACACCAGGTATTTGATGCTCTTTCATCCAATCAGATAAACTCAAACTCGCATTCCAGTGGCTAAAATCCTCTGTATAATCCGACACAACAAAACCAGAAAGCTGGATCTTCTCAGACTCGAAGTGACGAAACAAATCATCTTCTTTTCTGTCTCCGGGAACGCCATAATTCCCAATTAATGGAAAGGTCGTCACCAAAATCTGACCTCTATATGAGGGATCACTCAAACTTTCAGGATAACCTGTCATAGCCGTATTAAAGACCATTTCACCTGCAACAGACCCTTCGTAACCAAAGGAAGTTCCCTGATACTCGCTACCATCTTCCAGTATTAACTTTGCTTGTTTCAACATAAAT